>Ga0172373_10000955_pt1 | contig 47075 bp, 34 predicted proteins | sample Lak10m_2_FD_114546 | JGI IMG/M metagenome (GOLD analysis project Ga0172373, IMG submission 114546) | Freshwater microbial communities from Kabuno Bay, South-Kivu, Congo - kab_092012_10m | ecosystem: Environmental > Aquatic > Freshwater > Lake | place: Democratic Republic of the Congo... | reverse complement strand
CTCGCACTCAAAGCCCGCCATGGCAAACCTGCAGCAGACGAATGCCTGCTCCTCGCCATCAGCCTGTTTCCTCTGCTGGTTTTCGCGCTGCCAAAAGTCCCCGTGTACGACGGCAATCGGCTGTTCCTGATCTGCTTCCCTGGCCTGACGCTCCTGGCTGCCGCCGGCTGGCAAAAACTGGCAGCAGGGAAAATCGCCAAAGCTGCGATGATCTGCCTGCCACTGCCATGGACCATGCAGCCCTTCGCCATGGATCAGTACGGAATCTTGTGCGGAGGAAACCACGGAGCTGCCGCATTGGGCCTTGAGACAAGCTACTGGGCCGATGCACTCAACGGCAATTTCTGGAAACAGGTGCCCGAAAACAGCACGCTGCTGGTAGCACCCGTCAGCCACCAATTCCAGCTTGACTCACTGCAAACCATGGTGCCTGTCATCCAGCAGAGAAATATCAGGCTGAAACCATGGCTCTACGAACAATCCAAAGAACGCTTGCCCTGCCGGCTGCTGCTGATTCACCGCCTTGCCGATCTGCGCCCGGAACTCCAAAAATCCACCGCCACCATGCCGGAACAATTCACCGTCACCAGCTCCGGATCCCTGCTCGCACGTGTCGTCGAAGTCACTGACGCCAGCCCCTGAACCTGAACACGCCCACACTTAAAATCTCACAGATCCCAGTTTCCGTCCGTTCCCATCCGTCAATGTCGTTTTTGATTGGATTTTCCCCCCGTCAGATGCTACCATCCAGCCTGCGACGGAAATCTGGACTTGCGTGCAGACTTCAGCTCACTGACGCCTGCCCCAAACTCCTGCTCCGCCGACGGTCGACCATCAGGTCGTCTGAAAAAGTCCTGCACAGCAGCCCCACCGGAATGAAATCTCCCTGATTCTTCCCAGGGCTGCCAAAAGTTTCCTCCCGCCCCGTTACCCCGCCTAATCTCACCCACCACCATCCTGTTGCGAACCAGGCATCTCTCGGTTCGCACCCGAAGTCCTCGCTTTACCGGCCTCCAGTTGTTTTCCTGTTGGTTACAGTGCTCACACGGTTCCCCCGCGGTGTCAACTGTCAAAGCCACTTGAAAGCTATCAGAGCGCCTCAAAGTGCGACATGCGGGTGCCTCCAGTGTTCCCACTGTAGCTCCGCAGATTCAGCCATTCACCACCAACAAATCCACACCTAAACACACACTCACCTCCTGCCCCCCTCCACAAACGCCCCCCCCCGCTCAACCTTCTCGAATAATTTCCCAAACAAAACGATCGGTTTTTTGATTTTGCACCAAACAAAATTCACCCATCGTGATGTTGAAAAAGTGTGTTAGATTCCGAATATTTGCAGTGTGAACGATTCGGATCGTGATTAGTATCCGCTTCCAGTAACGTTGCCGCCGGAAACGAGTTGACAGGAATTCACTCATGGCTGCAGGAAAAAAAACTTCACTCACAAAACGTCAGCGAGAAATCTACGAGTTTCTCCGCGACAAGATCGTCAATCGTGGCTACGGCCCAACCGTGCGCGAAATCGGACAGCACTTTGAAATCCGTTCTCCCAACGGAGTCATGTGCCACCTGAAAGCACTCGAACGCAAAGGCCTGATCAGCCGCGAACAAAACATGTCTCGCGCTATCCAGCTCGCAGAATCCCCACAAAATCGACTGAACGTAAGACTGATCGGAACGGCCGCCGCTGCCGGCCCGATCCAGCCGTCCGTCGCCCTCGACGAATCCGTCAGCTTCAAAGAAGTCTTCGAAGGCATGGACATCGGATGCCTCAAGGTTGATGGCAGCAATTTTGCCCCGCTGAACATCGTCAGCGGAGACTACCTCATCATCTGTCGCGACGCCCAGGTGACGCCCGGTTGCCACGTCGTGGCACTGGACGATCGGCACGCCGTCGTACTCTGCACCGTCCAGGAAGGCACCAGCCAGCTGGTGCCCCTGCTCCCCGGAGGGTATACCCCCACAACAAGGCAGGTCCTCGGAGTTCTCACGGGAGTGATCCGGCGGTTTCGTCGCACGCAAAGCCCTCCCGAACCTGTCCTCTGACGGTCTTCCTTAAAGGTGCCGCTGAAACTCCTGCAGCACTGACGCGAAGTCATGTGACGCCAGCTCCCAGAACTCCCCGCAGGCACCCGACCTGCGGGCTTCGCGCAGCACCTGCAGCGCCCCCTCCGGGCTGCAGGCCTCGGTCAGCAGTGAAAAAGCTGGCGCCCCCGGCATCACCTCCATGGCCTCCGGCTGATCTGCCAGCCGGACGCCCTCAGGCAAGTCATCAGGCACAGGCATGGCCCTCGCTGCCTCGCTGTGCTCCGGATACCAAACCACCATTTGCATACGAAATCCCCCACGGCCAGCCAACACGGGCTCCGGCAGATCCAGCCCCAGATGCAGACGCAGCGAAAGGCCTCTGCAGCCCCAGTCATAAATCCAGTGCGAAGCGGGTATCCTTGGATTCACCTCCAGCAGCCACAGCTCGCCACCACTCAATACAAAATCCAGGCCACAGACACCACACAACCCTGCCCCGCTCGCAATCGCACATGCAGCCGCAGTTGCCATCGCCTGCAGCTCTTTCGGCAATGTCACCGGGCCCCCGTTTCCACACCACAGAAACTCACGCTGACCTGCCCCCAAAGAAGGCCAGCCGCAGAACTGCAGGCTGGCACCCAGCAGCCAGGCTCGGCCAGCCCTCATCAGGAACATCATTGATATCGGAATGCCTGCTACATAACGCTGCCGCAGCATCCCGCCAGCCTCAACAGAACTCAGAAAATTACCAGACCCGCTGCACCGAAAAACTGCAGCTCCGCCCGCGCTGCGTTCCGGCTTCAGCAGCCAGGCACCATCGGACCGCTCGAATCCGGCTGATACTGTCTCCGGAAACCTGACCCCCGTCCCGGCAACCCAGCGACTCAAATTCCTCCATTGCCGCACATCGCTGACTGCAGCCGGGCTGCCACCCGACACCAGTCGACCACTGGCGTGCAACTCATGCAGCACCTGTGGGCTGTTCTCCAGGCCCCCGGCCCAGCACAGCGGGATGGCCAATGGGACCGCCTGCAGCAAACCAGGCAGATCAGCAAAACTGTCCAGCCGCCCCAAAAATTGACCACCGCAGCACTTCAGCAGTTCCAGCAGATCCCGGTCACCAAAAAAATCTGTACAGATGGGATGCAGCCCGGCCGCCACCGCGGATTCCGCTAGTGATCGCACACTGGCTCCAGCCAGCAGAACCTGTCCAGTCACCGTAATCCCCCGCTTCCAGTCCGGTTCCGACGAAACTCTGGATCGGCCGGTCCGGTCAGTTGAACATTTGGACAAAAAACGCAATCCTGCAGCCTGTGTCGGAGACGGGTTATTCAGCAGAACGCTTCTGCCGCTTCGTGAGTCAGCCTGTGTTCCTGTATTCTTCCGTTGTTTCGGTGACCTTGTCCACTCACGCAAGGCTCAAAAAAGGATCCTGAAAGATGTCGATGTACGTCGGGGAAGCTCTTGTCGGCGAAGGTAATGAAGTTGCTCATATTGACCTGCTGATCGGCGACAAGGCCGGCCCGGTCGGCGTGGCATTCGCCAACGCTCTGGCTGATCAAAAAGCTGGCCACAGCAACCTGCTGGCAGTGCTCACTCCGAATGTCGCAGTGAAGCCCAGCACAGTAATGATCACCAAGGTCACCATCAAGGGGGCTCGCCAGGCCGTCCAGATGTTTGGCCCCGCTCAGAAGGCCGTTGCTGACGCTGTCACCGACTGCGTCAAAAGCGGTGCAATTCCAAAGGACCAGGCAGAAAATCTCGTCATCGTTTGCGGTGTCTTCATCCACTGGGATGCAGCCGACGACAGGAAGATCTACCAGTACAACTACGAAGCCACAAAGCTGTCCATCGAACGTGCGATGAAGAACCAGCCATGCGTCGATACAGTGCTGTCACAGCGCGACACAGCAGCCCATCCGTTCTACGCCGGCTGATTATCCCAGCATCACTCGCTGCCAGTAAACTCACAGGCCACGTACCTCAAAGTACGTGGCCTGTGTTCATAGCAGGCACAACAACGGCCTTAGCGTGCCTCACTCTCCAGAGCATAATCGCTGATTTTCTTGTGCAGAGTATTCCGGTTGATTCCAAGGTAGCGTGCTGCACGGCTCTGAACTCCGTGGCTTCCTCTTAACGCCTGTCGAATCAACTCCCTCTCCACCACATTCATCACATGGTTCCAGGCATCTGTTGAGTCGCCCCCAATTTCCTCCAGTTTCCATGTCACCAGTTCGCGACAGATTAGTTCCGGCTGATCGCACCAACGGCGGCTGATACGACGCTCAGGCACTCCCCGAACCTGACTCGGCAGCAGATCGACCGTCAACTGTCCGTGTTCCACAAACGTCATCGCACGCTCGATGTAGTTTTGCAGCTCGCGAATGTTTCCCGGCCAGTGATACCGCTGCAGCAGGCGCATGGCTTCAGCATCAACACTCACCTTCGGAAGTCGCCACACCTCAGCACAGCGCCACACAAAAAAATTTACCAGCTCCTCAATGTCTTCAGGTCGCTCGCGCAATCCCGGCAGATAAATCGGAATCACATTCAGTCGATAATAAAGGTCTTCTCGAAATCGACCCCCAGCCACCTCAGCCGGCAGATCAGAATTTGTAGCGGCCACTATCCGCACATTGACCCGCACCGTCCTTGTGTCCCCGACCCTCTCAAATTCCTGCTCCTGCAAGACACGCAGCAGTCGAACCTGCAGTTGTGGGCTGCAGCTGTTGATCTCATCCAGAAAGATTGTGCCTCCATGAGCGGCCTCAAATCGTCCAGTTCTGGCCTGAAATGCATGCGTGAAGGCACCGCGAGCGTGCCCGAATAGTTCGCTCTCCAGCAAACTTTCCGGCAAAGCACCACAGTTCACACGAATGAACGGGCCACTTGATCGCTGACTCAGATCGTGCAATGCACGAGCAACCAGCTCCTTCCCTGTTCCCGTTTCCCCCGTCAGAAGAACGGTAGCAGGGCTGCTGGCCACCCTCCTTACCATCGCACTGAGCTGCCGCATCGCCGCACCGCTGCCAATCATCCCCGGCAATCGCTGAGGTACAGCATGCACCAACCGGTACATCAGGTCATTCACCCCAGCCACCGAATCGTCCGAATCAGGATCGACCGGACACTCCTCCGTTTCCAACACAGTTTCCATGTCTGACTCTCACCTCTGGCAGGAACCCGGCAGGCTGCCGCAATCATTGAAAAATTTCCGAAGCAACCTGTCCTTCAACATCCGTCAGACGAAAATCGCGGCCCGCGTAACGAAAAGTCAGACGCTCATGATCCAGCCCCAGCAGGGCCAGCAGCGTTGCATGCAGATCCGTTGTGTGCATCCGCTGCTCAACAGCACGCAACCCAAACTCGTCGGTACCGCCCCACGAAAAACCGGGTTTCACCCCCGCTCCAGCAAGCCACATCGGATAACCCGTAATATTGTGGTCTCGACCATCCACTCCCTGCGCCGTCGGCATACGCCCAAATTCACTGCCAAACAACACTAATGTCTCCTCCAGCAATCCACGCTGCTCCAAATCTGCCAGCAACGCCGCAACAGGCTGATCCGTGGCGGCAGCGTTCGTCTGCAACCCCCGATGCAGATTGTTGTGATGGTCCCAGCCTCCCTGACGCACCTCAACAAACCTCACTCCTGCCTCGCTCAGACGCCGCGCCAGAAGACACTGTCGAGCAAAACTTCCTCCTGCCCCTTCACTGACCCCATACGCTTCCTGTATATGCCTCGGTTCATCAGAAAAATTCAGCAGTCGAGGAATACTGTCCTGCATGCGAAATGCCAGCTCCCACGATTCAATCAAACCGTCAAGAGCTGCCGGCGCCCCCGAGATTTCAGACAGATCTCGATTCCTCGACTGCAAAAAATCAATCTGTCGACGCTGCAATGACCCAGGGCCCGCCGCCTTCAAATTCGGCAGAAAACCTCGATCCGTAATCTTCGTGCCCTCGTAGTACGAAGGCAGAAATGCAGACCCATAGTTCACGGCTCCCCCAAAATTTGGAGATGGATTGATCGTTACGTACCCCGGTAAACTGGTGTTCTCCGTGCCAAGTCCGTACAGCAGCCACGCACCAAGCGAAGGCCTCGCCACAGACGCAATCCGAGTTCCCGTGTGCAACTGAATGACCGCCTGGGGATGAGCCGGCGTATCAGTCCATAATCCTCGCACAAAACACAGTCGGTCCACATGCTCAGCAACATGCGGATATAACTCCGAGACCCACGTGCCAGTCTCACCGTGACGACTAAAGCGAAATTTCGATCCCACCAGCCGACCCCCACCTGGCCCCGACTGACCATCTCGCTCCTGCAGCTCCGGCTTATACTCAAACGTATCCAGCTGCGACATCGCTCCTTCCATAAACAAAAAAATGATTCGTTTGGCTCGAGCCGGAATGTGAGGACTCTTCGGCTGCAAGGCCTGCTTCTCACGATCCAGATCGGCCGCCGCTCGAGCCTGCTCGCTCGCCAGCAGACTGCACATCGCCAGATATCCAAAACCTCGTGCAGACTGCTTCAAGAGACTCCGCCGCGAAGACAACTCCAGAACACTGCCCCGCTCATCCATGGCTCGCTACCCCTGATCAAAAAAACCGTCAAACTCGAATCGTCACCAACCCACACAATGCCACTCAACGCACATACAGAAATTCACCACTGCCCAGTAATGCCTGAATCAGACTCTGCAGAGCAGCCGCCCGGGGATCCCGAGCAAAAACCAGTTCCTCGGGAGCAGCCTCTTCCTCCTGACTCACATCGTCAGGATTCGCCAGCACTGCTGACTGCACATCACCAGCTCGCTGCACAACTCCCTCAGCGGGTATCGCCACAGTCACGGCCTCCGTCGCTCGCTTAAAATCGTCCGCCAGCAACTCTCCGGCGTCCGCCGCATAACTCGACAAATACTCCGCCGCCGCCTCGCGCTCCGATGCCCTCGGAGCTCGGCCCAGAAGCCGCAACCAGATCTCCCCAGCCAGATCCGCTTCGGGGTGAACCAAAAGCGACTCTGCCAGCTCCAGACTCCTGCGCCGCACAAACGCCGAATTCAGCAGGTACAGCGGCTGCGATGGCACGGTCGTCGACTCACGAAGACCGGTCGGCAGATTTTGATCCACCGGATCAAACGCCTCCAAAGTTGCCGGAGTCAGGGAACGCAGCAGTGGTAAATACACACTTCTGTGTCGGCTGACATTGGCTGCCACCAGCACTGCTCGCGCTTCCGGCCCATTGTCCCGCAACTCAATCACCTTCAGCGATGCAGCAACAGAAGTCTCAGGGCGGGACACATCCAGACGCCCAGACAACAACAACTGACTGTCACGCAGTTCCTCAGCCGTCAGACGCCGAGGAGAATGACGCCACAACAGACGATTCTCCGGATCCGCTGCCAGGTGTTGCGCCGTCACACTGCCACTCAAACGATACGTTCGCGACAATACCACCTCACGAATCAGACGTTTCTGTGACCAACCCAGCTCCTGCAGCCTGATCGCCAGATAGTCCAGCAGTTGCGCGTTGGTCGGTGGCTCCCCGGTGACTCCAAAATTATCCGGCGACCCCACAATGCCACGCCCGAACAGATGCTGCCATACCCGATTCACCAGCACTCGAGAAAGTAACGGACCTGCATCTGTCGTTAGCCAATCCGCCAGCTGCAGCCGACCACTTGCCCCCTGCGGTATCTCACGCCGCGAAACCTCAGGCAGAACACTCAGGAAACCACGTCGCACTACAGGCCCAGGCTGCTCCGCCAGTCCCCGATAGCGAATCCGACCGTCGCCAGGCTGAGCCCCGTCCCTCACACCCAGAGCTGTTTCGCCGGCCGCAGCCGGATCTGTCAGCGCTGCCACCACCGCCTCGGCCCTGTTCAACTTTTGCCGTGCTATCTGACGAAGTGGCCGACCGTTTGGACCGGGCTTCTCAGCGTCAGCACTGTCACGAACTCGCTCAAATTCCTGACGCGCTTCCGCAGCGGCCGCTCGCGCCTGCTCGATTTCACGCAATTGCTCAGCATTCGGTTCAACCCGCTCACTCAGCAGCAACAGCAGACCGCTGTCGTAATATTCAAGCCCGCCGCCACCCATCTTGTTCCGCAAGCCGGCACACAAATCCGTACTCTCAAAAATACCCGCAAGAGCGTAATAGTCCGACGCAGGTATCGGATCAAATTTGTGGTCGTGACAACGAGCACAACTCACAGACAAACCCAGCAGTCCCCGAGTCACCACATCAATCTGCTCGTCCACGTTGTCAAGAATAAACCGTTCCCGAAAACGCTGATTCACGTCCTTCACACCAAGTGCCAGAAATCCCGTAGCCGTTAACTGCTCCCGACGCTGCTCCGGACTCGAATGTGGCAGCAGATCACCCGCTATCTGCTCACGCACAAACTGATCGTAAGGTTTGTCAGCAGTCACAGCATCAATCACATAATTTCGATACCTCCACGCCTGAGGATACGGCAAATTCCGAGCGGAACCCGTAGACTCACCGTACCGAGCAACGTCCAGCCAGTGCCTCCCCCAATGCTCACCAAAAAAACGACTGGCCAGCAGTCGGTCCACAACACGCTCCCAAGCACCCGGCGATTCATCCCCCAAAAATTCCCGTATCTCCTCTGGAGTCGGGGGCAGACCCGTCAAATCAAATGTGATCCGCCGCAACAGCACCCCTCGATCAGCCTCCTCGACCGGCGAAAGCCCCGCCTGCTCCAGCCCAGACAGCACGAACGAGTCCAGCGGACCAGAACCCCAGTCCGCTCGCTTCACAGACGGAACAGTCCGTCGCTGCAGCGGTTGCCATGACCAGTGATCACGACGCAACTCCGCATATTCCTCCGACTGCAGTCCCAGATCATCGGGCGCCTCCGCGGACGGCCACCAGGCACCCGACTCAACCCAGCTCCGCAAAACGCCCTGCTCCGCCGCCGACATTTGCGAATCCGGAGGCATCTTCAACTTTGCATCCGTCCACGAGATCGCTCGCAGCAGCAGACTCTCTTCAGCTTTACCCGGTACCACCGCCGGACCACGCCCGCCACCTCGGAGTATACCCGCGCCATCGTCCAGCCTTAGACCTCCAGCCGCTTTCGTGTCCGCAGAATGACAGTTGTAGCAGTGATTAGCCAGAATTGGACGCACATGCCGCTCAAACTCCTCGCGCTGACGAGCCTCATCCTCCGCAGCCAGAGAAGCCGAGAAACCTGAGACCATCAGCACATACACAAAAACCAAATGCCAGCCACAACGCACCTTGATCATCGCACCCTCCCAAACACAGCGAAGCCATCCAAAGCTGCCAGACCAAACCCGGAATCACTCCTGTGCCTTACCCTCCGATAACTCCAGATTGATCTCATTCGACCCCGACTTTACCTCACGCTCAAATACCACCTCCTGCCGTTCCTGATAACCCTTCGGCAACGGCGGCGTCACCAGCAGCCCTGTCGACTTGTCCTCCACCTGCAGTTCGTCAACGGCCGCTGTGCGAACAAGTACCTCGTGCCGCCCAATCAGCGCACCATTCACACCCTCCGTAAACTTCAACTCATACCGACCACTCTCGTCAGAATACGCTGATCCGTAAGTGCCAGGCGGGTCCGTGGGCTGGAATCGCACATAAGCAAACGGAATCGGCTGCCCCGCCAGTGTTACCACTCCTGTCACCTCGCCCACCGCAGGAGCATCACCGCAACCAGCAGTCACACTCAACAGAACAACCGCAACAATCCCGCCAGACACCAGCCACCGCAACTCATTCATATGCCAGACCTCTAATCCAAAACTCGATCACACAGCACCACGCCAATCAGAACTCACCCACCACCTTCGAATCACTCCGACGCCCCAAACGCTGGAACAGTCCAACAGTGTCTGCCGGTACCTCCCTCGCCGGAGTCACATTGTTAAACTCAATGTTCTCACTCAAAAACTTCACCGCACCATCCGCAAACAAGAATTGCGCGCCTCCCGTATGCTCGCTGCTGAAACCACGAGTCACTGCGGGATTTCCATTCGGCTGAAGCACAGGATCGTTGATCTTCACATCCAGAATTGCGAGGTTTTGACGGGCTCCCCAAATGCCGGTTCCCGTGTAATTCCGCTGCCCAATCCAGTTCGCTCCCCAGCCCCGCCGCCAGTCACGCTCCCCAATCACAAATGTGTTCGATAACCCATCAGTGATGTCCCGGAACAAAACTTTGCTGTCACCCCAAAATGTTCCGTACGGGTCTCTCTTACTCACAATCCAGTCTTCAGGCGTCGACCAGCGCGTCCCGGAAACAGCCACATAATTCGAATTTGAAAGATGCACCGGACGACCACCAAAAAAGGCCCGATACGGCGCATCCCACTCCCTGCGACTGTTCTGATCCGGACCCGTGTCGGATGGACACCGATAAAAAGACAGCTTCGTGAATACTGCGTAATTCCGAGCCTCCGGATTCGCAGTGTTCCGCAACAAAGAATCCAGATCCACACCGTTCGTCTGAATCGTCTGAAACAGATTCTGCTGCTCCAGCTGCGGCAAAATAAACGTCCCCCAGCCGTACGAACCCATCGCCGCCACGTTCTGATTGCCAAACTTGTGCACAACCCCCGGTGGCAAAGTGCCATAAACGTCGTGGTAATTGTGCAGCGCCAAACCAATCTGCTTCAGATTGTTCTTGCACTGCGTACGCCGTGCAGCCTCACGAGCCTGCTGCACAGCCGGCAACAGCAAGGCCACCAAAATCGCAATAATTGCAATCACCACCAGCAACTCAATCAGCGTAAATCCTCGACGAACAGCACGCTGACCGCTGCCCCCGCTCGAAACGTCAGTTCGCTCCGACCAACCTGCCCGAGAAACATCCCCAAACACCTCATCGCCCCCATCCAATAAGCAAAACATCGCCAAATCTCCGTGTCTTCGACTAAAAAGCGCGCAGACCACCCCGGCCTGCTACTCGCATTGCACACAAAAACACGCGATGCCGCGCAACTGCAAACACAGCCCACACCCCCGCTGCCACTAAAAAAGCACAGCGCCCAGGCACAGAAACAGACTGCGACTCAGTTCAGCTGACATCGCGAAGCCACCCTCGGGGCCTCAGCCAGCTGCCAACTTCTCACAACAGCAATCAGCAGACATGACGCACTCCCAATGTCTGCGAGCAGGCCTCCGGTGTTCGCCAGTCAGCCCCGCTCTGGAATTCATGGATGGCTGATCCCGTTTTCAATCGCCCCAAAAGTGGACAATTAAATGATCACCATCTTTGTCGTGGTTTCATTCTCGGCGATTTTAACGGGTTGTCAAGAGCAACTTTCCCATTTTTTTCCCGCTCATGTTTCGCACATCGCCGCCACACCAGTACAGCAACCTAAATCACACGCAGAAATCGCTGCGGCAAGACCCAGCTCAACTTTCCTCCGCCTGCCCCCGTTGCTCGCGACGCTTGTACGCCTGATAAAACGACTCCATCTCAGGCAATGTCACCTCCTGCAGCGTCCGACCCGATTGCCGCACCGCCGCTTCGATTGCCTGAAATCGACGAGTAAACCGGGAATTGGTTTTCCGCAAAGCCTCCTCCGGATTGATCCCCCAGCGCCTGGCTATGTTCGCCACCGCAAACAGCACATCGCCCAGCTCGGATTCCGCACGCTCCCGGCGAGCCGCATCAGTCCAGGGTTCATCCGGAACTGCCGCTGTATCTGCCGCAGGAGCAACCACCGGCAAATCGGGCACACCGAACAGCTCCACCGCCAGCTCCCCAAGCTCCTCTCGAAGCTTCTCAAACAACATCAGACGATCAGGAAAATCATAACCGACCAGCGCAGCGCGAGATGACAGTCGCGCCGCCCGAGCCAGCTCAGGCAAGGCCTTCGGAATCCCCTCAAGCTGCGAAGTCCGCGCCGGCTTCTCCTGCTGCTTGATCGTTTGCCATGCAGCACGCACCTCGGCCACCGTCTCCGCCCCGCCGTTGCCAAACACATGGGGGTGACGACGTACCATCTTGTCTGCAATCTGACTTACCACTGCGGAAAGTTCGAATCGCCCCTCGTCAGCAGCAATCTGAGCATCCAGAATGACCTGCAGCAGCAAATCCCCCAACTCCTCCTGAATTGCTCCACTGTCGTTGGCATCAATCGCCTCCAGCAGTTCATAGGTCTCTTCCAGGGTATACGGCTTGATGGTCTGCAATGTCTGCTGCCGGTCCCACGGACAGCCATCAGGAGCACGCAGGCGAGCAACCACTTCGCACAACCGCTGAAACTCTGGAAGCAACCGAGCAAAATCCGGAGGTGTTCCGGGGGTGGGACGATCCGCATTCACAACACCACCCTCGTCTGACATCACCACACCTTCCACCACGGCTTATTGACCTGCGGCGGACGCGGCGGTGGCCCAGGTGCCGGCCCATCCATCGAAAATCCCCGCTGCCGAATTTCCGGCTGAGACTGCAGCACTGTGCCTTCAGGCAACAGCACACAACTGAGCTCCCCGCTGGCACCCGCCCCGGTATCAGTCATGATCATGCCCAGAGCCGACTGGACCCGCGGAACCGGCACGTGCCCAATCACCAGAGGCACCGGTGCATCCATCGGCGCCCCCAGCAAAATGAAATCCTTCGAATACAGCCACGGCGGATGAGTCAGCGAATAGTCACGCTGCCGCAAAATGCGAATCTGAGTCTCAAACGGCAGGTTCCGATCCATGCCCGCGTGCACAAACAAAAACTCCGGATGCTCGACGGCCCACGGCAGATCAGCCATCACCGCCCGCTGCTGTTCCGGAATCGCCTGCTTCAGAGCATCCAGATCGCCAAAAGGAGCCCCCCAGGATTCGAAGGTACTGCGAGTATCATAGTTGTGCACCCAGCGAGATGCATAGTCGATGTACTCGGGCGACGGCAACAGCTTCAGCGACCCCATCATCGCCAGCTCGTGGTTGCCGCAGACCCACGTCACACGACCGTGCTGCTTCAGCAGATCGAAAAAAACCTGCACTGTACCGGCCGGGTCAGGACCACGATCCACCAGATCGCCGATAAAAACAATCCACCGCCGCTGCACATCCGGAAGACGCGCCAACTGGCCGATGATCTGTCGCAGCTTCTCTGTCTGCCCGTGCACATCCCCGATCACTGCTACCGGGCCATCAATCTGATGCGGAACTGAAGGCATGACGGGAACATCGCAGAACTGATCGGAAGTCTGATCAAAAAATACCGGAGGTGGGACTCGAACCCACACATGGTTTTACCCATACCGGATTTTGAATCCGGCGCGTCTGCCATTTCGCCACTCCGGCCCGCAGGCCCGTCCTTGCGGACAGAGCCGAAGCTTATCTGCTGAAAATCTGGAAGCAAGCCGCGAATCCTCGTTTTTCAAACGATTCCAGGGCTCCGCTAGCCGCCGGACCACAGATCTCCGCCAGTCCGGAAAAACTGGCTGCCTTCACATCGCCAGCGATTCCCCGGATTGTCACCCGTTTTTAACTCGAAACTGGTCAAATCCCTCGGCGTACTGTATCCTTCCCCACAACCTTGATCCCCGATACTCGCACTTTTGAGCCTCCCCATGTCCAGACTGGTCTACGTTGCAGGTGCTCTTGTTCCCGCTGAACAGGCGGTTGTCAGTGTTTTTGACCACGGCCTGCTGTACGGTGACGGGATCTTCGAAGGTATCCGCGTCTATTCCAGCCGCGTTTTCCTGCTCGCCGAACACATCGACCGACTCTACGAAAGCGCACTGGCTATCCGCCTGCAGATCCCCCTGTCAAAGGCCGAACTGACGGCTGCCGTTGAAGACACCGTTAAAGCCAACGCCATCGTGGACGGCTACGTTCGCCTCGTCGTAACTCGCGGTGCCGGCTCGCTCGGACTCGATATTCGACGCACAGCCAACCCCCGCGTCATCGTCATCGCCGACACCATCACAATGTACCCAGAAGAAATGTACCGCAACGGCATGCGGCTGATTACCGCAGCCACCATTCGCAACCACCCCGGCGCACTGAACCCGCGCATCAAGTCTCTCAATTATCTCAACAACATCATGGCCAAGATCGAGGGCACCGATGCCGGAACCGTCGAAGCCCTGATGCTGAATCACAACGGGGAAGTCGCTGAATGTACCGGTGACAACATCTTCATCGTGAAAAACGGTGTACTCAAAACACCTCAGCCCGACGCCGGGATTCTCGAAGGCATCACCCGAAATGCAGTCATGAAACTCGCACGCAATGCCGGCATACCGGTGATCGAATGCGTCCTCACAAGGCACGATATCTTCATCGCCGACGAATGCTTCCTCACAGGCACCGCCGCCGAAGTGATTGCTGTGACCAGCCTCGACGGACGCCAGATCGGCTCCGGAACTCCCGGCCCCGTTACCGGCCAGCTGCTGGAACTCTTCCGTCGCCTGACCCGCGGCCAGTAATCTGTCCCCTAAACGCCCACCACCACCACCACCACGCTCCCAAAGCCCAGGCTAAATCCGGAAATGCCCCGCAACCACGACCTCTTCGATGACACGACCATGACCTTTGGCGAGCACCTTGAAGTGCTCCGGGTGCACGTGTTTCGCGCCGTCGTCGGGCTCCTGCTGGCTGTTTCACTCAGCCTGTTCTTCGGTGATCGCATCTTCTACTGGCTCCGTCAGCCCGTCGAAAAAGCACTCCGCGAACGCGGCATCGACAACGTTGCCATGGATGTGCCAAAACAGTCCTTCTATCAGTATCTTACAGGACTGTTCTCCAGCACGCAGAAATCCGAAAATCCAGCCCCCCCGACAACTGCTCAAAATCAGCCGCCAGCACTGAAATCCGATCAGTTGCTCGTCCGCATTGATCGAGCCGAACTGCTCAAAGCACTGGGACACCAGACACCCTCGACCACCACTGAACAGCTGCCGGCCACCGACATCACCGCCACGGAATTTGTCAATGTTGTGATCACTGCGCCGGAATTCGCACAGCTCCAGCGAGTCATCGAAGACACTTCCAGAATCACCACATTCAAAGTCGAAGAAGGCTTCATGGCCTACATGAAAGTCTGCTTCTTCAGCGGACTGATCATCGCTGCCCCGTGGGTCTTCTATCAGATCTGGCTGTTCGTGGCCGCCGGGCTCTACCCGCACGAACGTCGATATGTCTACGTCTACCTGCCCCTCAGCGTCCTCCTCTTTACCCTCGGGGCCATGGCAGGGTACTTTTACGCTTTTCCGCTGATGCTGGACTTCCTGATTGGCTTCAATCAGTGGCTGGGAGTCACCGTGCAGCCCCGACTCAGTGAATACATCAGTATGGCCATGCTCATGCCGCTGCTGTTCGGTGTCAGCTTCCAGTTGCCGCTTGTCATGGTCTTTCTGGAACGCATCGGCGTTTGCTCCGTACAAACATACAAGGAAAACTGGCGCATCGCCGTGCTTGCAATTTCCATTGCTTCCATGCTGCTGACGGCATCACCGGATCCATGGAGCATGCTGCTGATGATGTTCCCCCTGCTGTTCCTCTACGTACTGGGTATCTACCTGTGCCAGTTCCGCATCGGCGGACCAGCCAGCCCGATCCGCTGACAACTCAGAAAGTCAACAGCATGTCAGAAACATCTGCACGGGATGCCGAACAGGCCCGCTTCGAACCCCCGCGTGGCGATGCAGCCCGCAATGATTCTCCACGCTTCGTAATCCGCTACGGAAACACTCGACTGCTGGGAGATTTTGAAGGCCGACGGGACCTGCGGTTTGCCCGCGGTGATGAAGTCATCGTGCGGTCTGAACGCGGCGTGGAATGGGGCGTCATTCTGTGCCCCGCAGACGCCCGCACTGCCGCCTGGCTGAGCGGAGGACGCTCGGGCGGAGGACGTATTCTCCGCACTGTCACAGATGACGACCGACGCGCTCGCGAAGAACACGCAAACCGCGAACGCGAACTCTTTCGTCGCTCCGCAGAACTGCTGCGGGAACGCTCCATGCAAATGCAGCTCATCGACATCGAATTGATTTTCGGCAATGAAAAACTGGTGCTGTATTACCTGTCAGAATCGCGAGTCGATTTTCGCGAACTGGTCCGACTGCTCGCTCGGGATTTCAATCTTCGCATCGAAATGCGACAAATTGGCATCCGCGATGAAGCACGACTGCTCGCAGATTACGGTGACTGCGGAAAACCCGTCTGCTGCAATACTCACCTGCGCGAAATGCCCGCAGTTTCCATGAAAATGGCCAAACTGCAAAAAGCATCACTGGACCCCACAAAAATCTCAGGTCGCTGCGGAAGACTCAAATGCTGCCTGCGTTACGAATATGACACCTACGAAGAGCACCGGCGGGAATTGCCGCCCATCGGAGCGACTGTCCTGACAAAAACCGGTCAGGGTCGAGTCCTTTCTCAGGAACTGCTTGCCCGCAAACTCGTTGTCGCTTTCGAAGATGGACGTCGCCAGATTGCCGATGAATCAGACATCGTCACAGTCATCTCACGCGGTTCGCGAAAGAATGAGAATGGCGAGGATGACTGAAATTTCAAAACACGCGCTTCATTCCGCTGTTGCCTCGGATTATCATTCGTTCATAAACAGCATCGCCGCTCGCCGACTCCTGACCCTCAGATCCGGCTGCGGTTGTTCCAGATTGATGGGTTAAGTCTCGATGAAATCGCTCAGCAGCACTTCGTCCAGTACCTACCATCCAGCGGCCTTCCGCTTCGTCTATGCCGCTCTTCGCTACACCCAGCAACAACTCGGACGCCACTCTGGCTCCGAAAAAACCGGCCACATCTCCGGCGCAGAACTGCTCGAAGGCATCCGCCTCCTCGGGCTCCAGTCCTTCGGAATGCTCTGCCCGCTTGTGTTCGCCCACTGGGGTGTCAACACCACTGACGACTTCGGCCACATCGTCTTCCAGATGATTGACTCGGGAGACATGCGACGCACTCACGATGACTGCCTCGAAGATTTCTGCGGGGTGTACAGTTTTCAGCAGGTTTTCGTGGATGATTACATCCCCGGCATCAGCTCCGCATTCGACTGAAAAATTGCCGCAGCCTACAGACATCTTTGCCCCCGCTCACCCGGTTTTCCCTTGTGATTTTCCACTAAGAACCGTACTCTGACGGTCCCGTCAGTTTGCCTGGCCAAGGACTGTACCATGTCTGCTGTCTCACAACCCCTCCACGCCCTCACAAAATGCCTCGCACAACTGCCCTTTGCAGTTGCACTCGGCCTGCCCCTGTTCGCCTGTACCACTGTCACCGCACAGGATCAGACGTTCACCGCAAAAGTCGCACCTTTGCTGCAGCAGCACTGCATTTCCTGCCACGGCCCGGATGCACAGGAATCCGGCCTCCGACTCGACTCGCTGCAGGCGTTGAACACCGGTGGCAAAGCCGGCCCGCCGATTATCCCCGGCAAGCCCGATGAAAGTCTGCTGGTAGTCGCCCTCCGTCGCACAGACTCAACCCTGCAAATGCCGCCGGAAGGCAAACTGCCTGATGATGCCATCGCAACGATTGAACAATGGATTTCCCAGGGCGCGTTGCATCCGGATGGTGCTGTCGTGCCGGCGCAGCCTGTCTTGCCCTTTGTGCCCGAACAAGCTCGCCAGTTCTGGGCCTTCAAGCCACTGGAAACACGCCCGATTGAATCGCCTGCTGAGACCAGCCCCATCGATGCACTCACCGCAACCCTGCTGCAAAAGCAGGGCTTCCAGCGAAACCCGCCCACCGACAAACTGACCCTGATCCGCCGCGCCTCCCTCATGCTTACAGGCCTGCCCCCGGCTCCCGAAGAAATCGACGCATTCCTCGCAGATCACTCACCCGCAGCATTTGCCACCGTCGTTGACAGACTGCTTGACAGTCAGCAGTACGGTGAACACTGGGGACGACACTGGCTGGATGTCGTGCGCTATGCCGACTCCAACGGACTCGACGAAAACATCGCTCACGGTAACGCCTGGCGCTACCGCAATTATGTCATCCGATCCATCCAGACCGACAAACCCTTCGACCAGTTCCTCCGCGAACAGCTCGCCGGCGACCTGCTGACAGACTCGACATCCGACGAGCAGACTCGAATCGACCAGCTGATCGCCACCGGGTTCCTCGCACTCGGCCCCAAAGTGCTGGCCGAAGGTGACGAAAAAAAACTGATGCTCGATATCATCGACGAGCAACTCGACACCATCGGACGATCCATGCTGGGTCTGACCATCGGCTGCGCTCGCTGCCACGATCACAAATTTGACCCGTTGACCCAGGCCGACTACTACTCACTGGCCGGCATCTTTCAGAGCACCAAAACTATGGAGTCTCTGAAACGCATTGCCAAATGGCACGAAAACACCGTCGCCACAACCTCTGATCGACAGAAACTCGAACAGCACACCGCTCAGATCGCTGCGAAAAAAACCGAAATTGACTCGCTGATCCAGCAGGCCTCGGCCGCTGCTGGCTCTGCCGGCCAGCCTATACCTGAGGATCAATTGCCGCAGCAGATCCAGCAGCAGCTGGCATCGCTCCGAGCATCCCTGAAAGAACTTGAAGCAGCCATACCAGAACTCCCCACAGCCATGGGAGTCACAGACACAGAAGCAGCAAACGCTCGCATCCTGCCTCGAGGCAATCATCTGGCCCCAGGTCGACTCGTACCGCGAACCATCCCGGTCGTCCTCAATGCAGACAACTCCTTCCAGATCCCCGACGGACACAGCGGTCGCCTCGAATTCGCAAACTGGATCACCAGTACTGCGAATCCGCTGACACCCCGAGTGATTGTGAACCGCGTTTGGAGGTGGCACTTTGGTCGAGGACTGGTCGCCACGGCCGACAACTTCGGTCATCAGGCGGAACCTCCCGTTAACCCGCAACTGCTCGATTGGCTGGCGGCGGATTTCGTCAACAACGGCTGGTCTCTGAAATCACTCCACCGCCGCATTCTGCTTTCCAAAACATGGCAGGCGACGGCTGATCGCAGCAATCCTGCAGAACAGGCAGATCCCGACAATCACCTGCAGTGGCGCTGGTCCGTGCAAAGGCTCGAAGCCGAATCAGTCCGTGACTCAATCCTTGCCGTCTGCGGCAAACTGGACCGCAGCATGGGAGAATCCATGCTGCATGTGAAAAACCGCGAATTCCTGTTCGACCATACTTCGAAGGATCTCACGTCGTACGATTCCTTCCGCAGATCCGTCTACCTGCCGGTCATCCGCAACAACCTCTACGACGCCATGTCGCTTTTCGACTGCACGGATGGCACCGTCCCAAATGGTGATCGCGGCGCGTCAACCATCGCATCTCAGGCATTATTCCTGATGAATAGTCCGCTCGTAATTGCTGCGGCTGAACACCTCGCTCAGGATCTGTGCAGCAGCAGTTCTGATTTCACTGCGCGGGCAGCCCGACTGTCGCGGACGGTACTGGGAAGACAACTGACTTCTGCTGAGCTGCTGGAACTGCAGCATGCAGCGACAGCTCTGCAGGCTCAGTTGCAGGCCGACGGCAGCCCCGCAGCCGGGCAGAGTCCGGCCGTCTGGACCAGCCTCTGCCAGACTCTGTTGATGTCCAACGAATTTTTGTACATACGCTGAACAGGTGCCGGTATGCCCCAGCTTGCCTTTACTCGACGTCAGGCCCTGCAAACCACAGCAGTTGGCTTCGGTGGCACGGCCTGCTCTGCCCTGCTTCACGCAGCCTCTGCAATTGATGCAGGTCACAGCCCGTTCCATTTCCAGCCCCGTGCCAAACGTGTGATCTTTATGTTCATGAAGGGTGGCCCCTCGCAGGTCGACACCTTCGATTACAAGCCTCGCCTGCAGCAGGACGATGGCAAATCGCTGCCCTTCGCAAAACCTCGAGTTCAGTTTGCCCCCACTGGTAACCTGCTGGGATCACCATGGCGATTTCGCCAGCACGGACAAAGCGGCATTCACGTCAGCGAGTTGTTTCCACACGTGGCACGGTGCGTCGATGACATGTGCTTTCTTAATTCCTGCCACGGCACGAACGCGGCCCACGGCGGAGCTGCCCTGAAACTGCACACCGGCAGCGACAATTTCGTTCGCCCCAGCATGGGCGCATGGGTCAGCTACGGACTCGGCACTGAAAATCAAAATCTCCCGGCCTTTATCACAATCTGCCCCACACTGGCTCACGGGGGTCGCAACAACTGGGGCTCCGCCTTTCTGCCCGCACAAAGCCAGGGAATTCCACTGGGAGTCGCCAGCCAGCCAGCAACAGCCGCAGCAGTGCGATATATCTCCAATCCCCGCTGGTCCACTTTATCGCAGCGCACACAACTCGATCTGCTGCGATCACTCAATGAACAGCAGTTGCAGCAAAATCCCACCGAAACAGCACTCGAAGCTCGCATTCAATCGTATGAGCTGGCATTTCGCATGCAGACAGAAATGCCTCGCCTGCAGGATCTGACCCAGGAAACTCAGAAAACCCAGGACCTGTATGGATTAAATGACAAAGTCACCGAGAACTTCGCACGACAGTGCCTGATGGCTCGCCGCTTCGCCGAAGCCGGTGTCCGATTCATTCAGGTCACTCACAGTGACGCCTTCGTGCAGTGGGATCAGCACGGTGATTTAAGAAAAGGACACACCAAAAACGCGCTCGAAGTCGATCGTCCCATCGCAGGTCTGCTGACGGACCTAAAGCAGCGCGGCCTGCTTGAAGACACACTGGTACTCTGGGGTGGCGAATTCGGCAGAACCCCCACCGCACAGGGCACCACGGATGGACGGGACCATAATCCCGAGGGATTCACGATGTGGATGGCGGGTGGCGGTGTGCGTGGCGGGACTCGCTATGGTGCCACCGATGAGTACGGCTACTATGCAGCTGAAAACCCTATGCATATCCATGACGTGCACGCCACGTTGCTGCACCTGCTGGGCCTGCACCACGAACAACTGACCTGGAGGTACGCCGGACGCGATTTCCGTCTGACCGATGTTGCCGGTAAAGTACACCATGGCATCCTGAGCTAATCACGAAAGAATCGCTAAATTCACGCTCGACGGCAGCTTTTCCCTAAAAAATGCTGCGAAACACTTTGCATCCTCCATGTGTCGCGTCGCAGTATAGGTGAATGAATGATTTCCACCCTGGAAATCCCCATGACCACTTCTTTCGCCGCACCTTTGATGTGCTCGAAAATGCCCGCGCTCTGCTGAAATCTCAACTCCCGGCTCACCTGTTCAAACAGCTCGATCCAAACTCAATTCAGCCCGCCAAAGAAACGTTCCTCGCCGCTGACGAATACGAAAATCGACTTGACCAGCTCTACACCGCTCGCATGCTTAATGGAACTCAGGTCTGGATCTACCTGCTGCTTGAGCACAAAAGCTGGGTTGATCGCAGAATTGCATTGCAGCTGCTCAAATATGTTCTCAGAATTCACAAATGGATGCCCTGAACGATATTATGATTTATCTGTGCTCAGTACTTGACTCTCAAAATCTCGAACTGCTCGAATTTGCGTTTCAGGCCGGACAGCTGCCTCAGTCGGAGAAAAAAATGCCCAACTGCCTTGAAGCACTGCTCGAACGCGGCCGCAATCAGGGACTCGAACGCGGTTTGCTTATCGGACGTATCCGAACTCTGCAGCAGGTTCTCGCTCAACCTGCTATGACCAGCCAGGACTCGCTGCTGCTCTCACTGGAAGAATTGCAGACGCTGGCTGCAAAACTTGAATCTCAGCTCAACCTTGATTGATGACTGCGCCGTATCCACTCAAAACTCAGCCCCCCCCTGCACTCACAAAGGTGACAGGCTTCAAATCAGGCTCCTCTAAACTACAGCCGCTCGTCCGCATTGTTCGACATTCGCGTTTGCAACTGCCCCATGCGCTGCAGCACGTCCTGGCTGTAGTCAGAACCCTCCGGCGGCCCCTCGGCAATAATGCGAATCGCCTCCAGCGCATCCTCAGCATGCCCGTCCTGAATCCGGGCATTCAGCTGGCTTGCAAACGCCTGAAGACTCCGACGCTGCTGTGCAACCAAAAATTTCCGTGTCGCAAATACACCGCCACCGCCACATATCAGCACCAGTAAAGTGACTGAAAGCACCGCCAGCCAGTTTTTCAGCCAGCGAATATTCCATGATTCAGACACAATCCAGCCGAAGATTACCCAGGCCGTCAATAACAACAGCAATGTGATGGCGATGTACAGCATGGCCGTTTCCGGTATTCGGCAGCAGAATGGCGGCAGCAACACAAACAGGTGGCAACCCCTGTTTCTCCGCTTCGGGCGTCTTCGGTCGCGAGTTGAGAAAAACGACGCCACGGTCTCTGGAACTCAGCAGCGGTGAATGAGAAGATCCGGGCAGGCAGTCTGCAGCGTACTTGTCGGATTCTGCAGCCTGCACCGATTAAATCACGGGCGGAAACTGCAGTAATGAACACACGACTGAACACTCATTGGGAACCGCAGCCAGCAGCGGCGGCCTGGCTTTCACATCTCGTAAACGACTACTGCAACAGAAATTCCGTAATACCGCATTTCGCCAGTCTTTTGGCAGCTCATACCGGTACTCGACTCACCGACTGGATTGATCACACAGAAGTCTGCGCTGATGATGGCCTGCTGACTGCCGGCTACAAACTTGCTGCCGACGGCTGGTTCGAACACACCGGTGCTCTCCTGCCGCCAGTTCGTGTCTCCGGACGCAAATCGCTCGTACTCCGAGTTGACTCGGTCAGCGATTTTGCCGTCGCCTGCAGTCATCGATTTCCTGTCTCCGTCACCGGGCAGCCCGGTGATCTGCTGCGACAGGCGTGGATCGCCCCGTCCCAGACTGCTGAAGTGCATTTCGGCGTCATCGAACGGCATGGCAGCAGCATTCGCCGCCCGACACCGCCCCTAAATGCCGCTGAAAAACAGCAACTGCTGGAAACACGCGAACAGCTGCGACTTCGCCCCCGCAACTTCGAAACACACGAAACCGCTTTTCAGTCGCTCTCACAACTCCTCAGCACCGCCGTCCGCACCGTTGGACGTGACACCGCCTGTGACCTGTTCTTCTCCGGCGAACGAAACTTTTGGCAGGGAAGAAATCGTGCCGCTCAGATGCAGTACATGCGGCAGTCAGCGCTCGGTATGGGCTGGGGAAATCATGATCATCACACCTATCGCAGCAGCCGCGTTTGCTTCGCCCCCATGATTGCCCTGTTCGAACAACTGGGCTTCGTGTGCCGAGAACGCTTTTATCCCGGACACAACGCGGGCTGGGGTGCACAGGTGCTGGAACACCCGGTTTGCCCTGTAGTGATCTTCGCTGATGTTGATCTGACAGCCGATGAACTGGCAGGCGACTTTGCCCATCAGCCACTTGCACCCTCCCCAAGTCTGGGCACAATCGGACTATGGTGCGGTCTCCATGGCGAAGCTCTGTTTTCCGCCGGAATGCATCATCTCGAATGTCAGTTTAACTTTGACGGAGCCCGCCAGCAGCTGGCCGAACTGGGCATCGAAAGCATGCAGCCGTTCACCGATTTCACCTTTCTGAGACAATGCTTTACTCAGCCTGAACGCTGGCCTGTCAGCGAGTCTCGCCTGCAAAATTTGCTGGCAGCAGCACTGATTACCCCCGAACAGGCTCAGACTTTCCGCACGGCAGGAGCACCCGGCTCACATCTCGAAATACTCGAACGAAATGACGGCTATCGAGGTTTTAACCAAACCGGTATTACCGAGATTATTCATCGAACGGATCCCCGTCGTGCTCAGACCGAGCACTGACTCAATCACCGCATGCCCCTGCACAGGCTCACATCATGCCCTTCCGAATTGTTCAACTCACTGACCTCCACACTTTTCGCAATCCGGAAACACTGCTGAAAGGTGTTGCCACATGGCACTTTCTCGAAAAAGTCATTGAACTGCTGCAACAGCTCAATCCCCAGCCTGATGCTGTCGTCATCACCGGGGACCATACACACGATGAATTACCCGAAACCTACTCGGCAATCAGACAGATCCTGAGGCCGTGGCTTGATCGGCTGTGGCAGGTTCCAGGCAACCACGACGATCGCCTGCACCTGCGAACGGTTTTCAGCGACCGCATCAGCGGAATGAGCGATCAGCCGATTCGCTTCCGATTTGAAGCCCCAGGCTGGCTATGCCTCGGCCTCGATACTCACCTGCCAGGTTCTGTAGCTGGAAGCATCGATCAAGAGCAGATCGAGTGGATCAGCAGACAACTGCTGTCCACCCCGAGAACTCGCTGCGCCCTGTTCATGCATCACCCCCCCACATTGCTGAACAGCGTCTGGATGGATGCCATCGGACTGTCAGGACGTCAAATGCTCGCCGAACTTTGCAGTCGCGAAAACCGCATTCAGCTGATCTGCTGCGGACACGTTCATCACGAGTTTCACGGACAGCTTGCACAGGCGGCCGTTCGCACCACTCCATCGACCGGAATTCAATTCGCGCCGGACAGCGACAAACCAAAGTTTGTCCCCGGACAGCCGGGCTTCCGCGTCGTAGACCTGACTCCAGCCGGGTACTCCACCGAGATCCTCCGCATCAGCGAATCGTCTCGCCCTGAACAGATCCCGTCGTAGCCCCCCCAGGCGGTTACTCCCACGGAGTCGCATTCAGCTGCTCGGATCCAGACTCCGTAATCAGATAGTTGTTCTCCAGCCGCACTCCGCCAACGCCCTCCCGGTAACACCCCGGCTCCAGTGTCACCACGTCACCACATCGCAGCACATCCGTACTTTCCGAGACCAGAATCGGAGGCTCAGGGTGCTCCAGCCCAAGGCCATGTCCGGCATGATGCGTCAGCGCCCCCATTCCATGCTGCTCCAGAGTCGCTGAAGCGACTTGCCACAACTCACGACAGGACGCCCCGGGACGCAGCAACTGCGCCGCTGTTCGCAGAGTTTCCCGGCAGGCCAGCAGTTGATCCGCGGCGGCGTTCGATGGAGTCCCTGCCGGCAGTGTGTTGGTGAAGTCACTGCGATAACCGTGCAGAATCACACTGTAGTCCAGAATAAACAGATCCCCCTCACTCAGGCGATAATCCGTTGGCAAGCCACCAGCTTTGGGCAGCCTCGCATGCGTTGCGCGAAAGTCACCATAGACGATGCAGGGCTCACCAGCCTCCGCCTGAGCCGCTCGCTGAACTTCAAAATACACTTCTAACTCACTGATACCCGGCTGTATCACCTCGATCGCTCGACGATGACCGGCAGCGCAAGCCTGCATGCATCGCCGCAGCAGTGCAATCTCATCCTCGTCCTTGCTGCGACGCAATTCCCGGAGCACATCTCCGAGCGTCTGAGGTTCAGCATCATCGTCAGCAGCAAACTGCCACGCCGCATCTTCAGCCACCATTGCCGCCGTCATCTCCGTCAGGCCCTCAGGCTCAATCAAACCTGTATTGCCCGACCAGCAGGGTCGAGCCTCTGCGATGGCCTGTGTGAGCGCTTCGTGACGACTGGTCACGGAACGTCGATGCGTATACCAGGGAATAATGATCTCGTCGTCCACAAAGTACGGGCAGCCAGCTGATCGCTTCGCGAAGTTGTCAGCCAGCAGCACAGTCTTTCCACTGCGTTGCAGCAGCAGCAGCCCTTTCTGATCAGCCGAAAAACTAATGGGATTGACCCGAAATCCGCTCAGATACTGCACGTGTCGAACATCACCCACCAGCAGCCATTCGATCTCTTCCGGAATCTGCTGCCACAACCGACTGCGACGCTGCCGACACCCCTGCTCCGTTAACATCTGTGAAATTTCCTCAGTAATCACGTTTGGTCCCAGGACGCAATCCCCGGATTTCGCCCCCGAACATAGCAGGAAAATCGAGCCTGCCGAAGCTGAACGGGCGCAAATTCGCTCGAATTCCAGGTGAATGACCCGGCATTCTGCGATATACTCCCACAAGGGCTTTCCTGCCCCCATGGCCAATTCGGTCAATCCGACCACTCAGCTAAACTGCCGCTCAGCCATCTCCCCCCCGGTGCTGCATGAAATCAACCTGCCTGACGACAGCTCTCTGTCTGCTGTTCACCATCGCCCCGCTGTACGCTCAAGTGCCTGCGGCCAGTGCCGACAAACCCGTGGATTTCAATCGGGATGTCCGCCCCATCCTCTCCAACCGCTGCCTTGCCTGTCACGGTCCCGATGAAGGAAAACGCGAAGCCGGACTGCGCCTTGACGAAGCAGCTTCCGCTACTGCTCAACTGCCCTCCGGCAGCCTCGCAATCGTACCAGGCAAACCTGCCGACAGCGAATTACTCAAACGCATCCACAGCACTGACAATGACGTCCGCATGCCTCCCCCGGAATTCGGCAAACCCCTCACTGACCCCGAAAAGTCAATCCTCCAGCGCTGGATCGCCCAGGGCGCTCAGTTCGCCAGACACTGGTCATACACCCCGCCCAGCCGCCCGCCCGTACCCGCTTCTGATTCCCGACACTCCGACTGGACTCGAAACCCAATTGATAACTTCACTCTCCAGACAATACTGGCACACGGACTGCAGCCGCAGACACAAGCCCCCGCTCATATCCTGCTGCGTCGAGTATTCCTCGACCTGATCGGGCTGCCACCAACCCCGGAAGAAGCATCCCACTGGCTGCCCAGACTGACCGGCACCGCAAACGCCCAGGGGGTCGATGAACAGGCGTGGCAGCAACTTCTGCTGCATCTGCAGCAACGCCCGGAATATGGCGAGTACTGGGCCTGCAAATGGCTGGACCTCGCACGCTATGCCGATTCATCCGGTTACGCTGATGACCCTGCCCGCACCATGTGGCCATATCGAGACTGGGTCATCCGCGCATTCAACAGCGGCATGCCCTTCAACCAGTTTACAATCGAACAGATCGCCGGCGACCTGCTGCCCCAGCCAACTGAAGATCAACTGATAGCAACAGCCTTCCACCGTAACACCATGACCAACAATGAGGGTGGCACACAGGACGAAGAATTCCGAAATGTTGCGGTCGTTGATCGAGTCAACACCACTATGGCTGTCTGGATGGGCTCAACGATCAGTTGCGCACAATGCCACAACCACAAGTACGACCCACTGTCGCAGGAAGAATACTTCCGCGTATTCGCCCTCCTCAACAATACTGAAGATGCCGACCGTGGAGACGATTCACCCAGGCTGCAGTTCTTCACACAGTCCCAGAAGCAGCGCCGCAGTGAAATTGAACAGCGGCAGGCCGCAATCCAGGCTCTGTTCACAACCGGCACCGACGCCACCATGGCATCGCAGCAAACGTGGGAAACTTCACTGCAAAAACCCGTCGAATGGTCGGAACTCGCCCCGGCACGACTCAATCGCTCAAGTGGTGGTGATGCCAAAATTCAGCCGGATGGCAGTGTGCTGGTAACCAAAGTGGCAGACAAGGACGTCTACGTCGCCGACCTGCCGCTGGCGTCACTGCAGCAAAGCTTCAATGCACAGCCGCTGGCTGCCATCCGCCTCCAGACACTGCCTCTGGCTTCCCTGCCTGGCGGTGGAGCCGGTCACGGCGGTGGCAATTTCGTGATCACCGAAATTCGAGCAGAATGGCTGCCTGCAGATAACGCGGCCCCTAATGCCCGGTTCATTCGTATCGCCATCCCCGGTCCCTCGAAAATACTGTCACTGGCCGAAGTTCAGGTGATCTCGCAGGGGCTCAATATCGCCGCCAAAGGCAAGGCATCGCAAAGCTCCACGGACTTTGACGGACCGCCACAACTCGCAATCGATGGCAATACCGATGGCGATTACCTGAAAAAATCTGTCACCCACACCGCCATCTCGGACTCACCATGGTGGGAAATTGACCTGCAGACCGAAGTCCCTGTCGAAAAGATCATCCTCTGGAATCGTACCGACGGAAATACCCAGTCTCGCCTCGCTGACTTCACAATCACGCTGCTGGACGCGCAGCGACAGGAAATCTCCAGTCGTAACGTGGCGGAATCCCCCAAACCCTCCTCCGAATTCACTCCCGGAAACTCCCGTTCCATTCGACTCGCTGCTGCTGCTGCTGACTTCTCTCAGGATGGCTTCCTGCCTGAAGAAGTAATCGACGGAAAAACGGAAGCAGAGAATGGCTGGGCAGTCGGAGGTGTTGCCGCAGTCAGTCATGAGCTGGTCCTGGCACTTGCCGAACCGCTGCCCCTGACCGACGGCGGGATCCTGCGTCTCAGTATCGAACAAAACGCACCATACGCAGGACATCTGCTGGGCAGTTTTCGCCTGCAGGCCACCTCTAATCCTGCTGCTGTCGCTCGCACCAAAATTCCCGCAGCCATTCTGGCACTGCTTGAGATACCGGCAGCACAGCGCACCACCGAACAGTCCTCCGAACTGGCCCTCTGGTACCGCAGCAATGCCGCCCCGGAATTCGCAGACCAGCGCGATGAGCTTTCCCGACTGCAAAAAGAACAGACAACAATGAAGCCCGAAGGCTCGGTACTCGTCATGCGGGAACTGCAGGCAGACAAACGCCGCCGCACCCAGCTGCAGTACCGCGGCAACTACCTCGACAAAGGGCCGGAAGTAGATCCCGGAGTCCCAGCGGTGTTTCACCCGTTGAAAATTGCAGAACAGCCTGCACGGCTCCAGTTCGCGCACTGGCTCGTCAGCAGCGACAATCCGCTGACCGCTCGAGTCCAGGTCAATCGCATGTGGGAAGAACTGTTCGGACGCGGAATCGTACTGACTTCCGAAGACTTCGGCTCTCAGGGCGAACTCCCCACGCACCCTGAACTGCTCGACTGGCTGGCGGTCGAATTCGTGGAATCCGGCTGGGACCTTCGCGCACTGCAGCGCATGATCGTCAGCTCAGCCACCTGGAGACAGTCATCGCAGGTGACGCCTGAAGCTGCAAAAATCGACTCAGACAACCGCTGGCTCGCCCGCGGCCCCCGCATCCGACTGAGATCAGAAACAGTACGCGACCAGGCACTCGCTGTCGCAGGACTGCTCAGCCACAAAATGTACGGACCACCGGTCAAACCACCACAACCCAGCCTCGGACTTTCGGCCGCCTTCGGCAGCTCCACAGACTGGCAAACCAGCACCGGAGAAGACCGCTACCGCCGTGCCGTGTACACCACGTGGCGACGTTCCAACCCCTACCCCTCCATGGCAACCTTTGATGCACCAAACCGCGAAGTCTGCACACTCCGCAGAAATCGCACCAATACACCGCTTCAGGCACTCGTCACACTCAATGACCCCGTTTACGTCGAAGCCGCTCAGGCTCTCGCCCGGAAAATGCTGAACACCCCAGGAACTCTTCAGGAAAAACTGGCCAGCGGCCTGCAAACGGCACTCATCAGAACCGCCCTGCCCGACGAAGTGCACGAATTGAACTCACTGTTCGAGGACGCTCGCTCCGGATACGCACAGGATCCTGTGGCTGCCATGAAATTTGCCACTGATCCCCTGGGACCACTGCCCGCTGAAATGAAGGCCGAGGATGCTGCGGCCATGACCGTCGTCGCAGGCATTATCCTGAACCTTGACGAACTGCTCATGAAACCCTGAGTCAAACCCTGGGCACAGAGCCCAGGGCCGACTCTTCCATCAATCAATGACAGTGACGTCGTCGCGAATACCCGCCTCCATAGCCACCGCCAAACACGTCACCATAGACCGGCACTGAATAATACCCTCGATGATACACCGGGTATGAGTAAACCGGCACACCGTAGACAGGACTGCCGTAAATCGGTCGACCATAACCCCCCAGTGAACCGCGACCATAGGACCCGCTGAAACTGCTGGGACCGTTACCAAAACTGAAGCTGATACCAAAGCCCGACCGACTGCGGGAACGGGAACGGGAATGATGATGGTCATCGTCCGCCTGAGCCCGTCCGGAAAGCACCAGTAAACTGCCCAACAGCAACACCGCTGCCAGTACTCGCCTCTTCGTCATGACCGATCTCCTTGATTAACATCGTCCGAAGGAATTGTTCGATGGATCGGGCAGAACCATCATTGGCCTCCTCGATCCGGTCAGTATCAGCAGCCAATCACGTGCCAATCCAGCAAACAGCACCCGCAAATCGACCACAAACCCAAACAAATAAACAACTTACGCCTACACTAAAAAACGACAGCAGCCTTTGACCGAATCGCAAAGCGCCATCACACAGACGACACACTGCCATCAATTTCATTCCCCGGTTCGGCAGGAACCACCACTTTCCTTGTATTCCGGCGGTTGAGCGTGAGAATGAAATCAAAGACGCTCAACGGGGACACACATCTTTCGTCACCGGTCGCGTCACATTGCCCCGGCCTCCCGCTCCAGGACCCTTCCGACCATGTCTCAGAAGCACCTTTCGGATTTCTCACACCTGCACTTCTCAACTCAGTGTGTCCACGGTGGCGTCCACAAGGATCAGCAATACAACAGCGTCACCACTCCCATCTACCCAACATCCACCTTTTACTGGAACTCGCTGGAATCTCACTCCGGCTACGACTACACCCGCAGCGGTAACCCAACCCGCAAGGCCCTCGAAGAAAGCCTCGCCTCGCTCGAGGGTGGAGCGGGCTGCGTGGCCACCTCGACCGGCATGTCTGCCGTGCACTGCGCCATGGCGCTGTTTTCCCCCGGGGACCACATCATCGCACCGGCCGACCTCTACGGCGGCACCTTTCGGCTGTTCGAGCGATTTTTGAAGGAACGCGGACTCAGCTTTACCTTCGTTGACATGACCCACCTTCCCGGCGTCGCTGCAGCCTTCACTCCCCAGACACGCGCTGTCTGGATTGAAACCCCCAGCAATCCCCTCCTCAAGGTGATTGACATCGCTGCCGTTGCTGCACTCGCACGTGAACGCAATGCAGTGTCTCTCTGTGACAACACATTCCTCTCGCCATACCTGCAGCGACCGCTCGACTTCGGTGTCGACATTGTGGTGCACTCCACCACAAAGTACATCAACGGTCACTCTGACGTCGTCGGCGGATGCGTTGTTTCAAAATCGACTGAACACGCAAAACAGATCGCCTGGACCTGCAACGCACTTGGCCTGTCATGCTCGCCATTCGATGCGTGGCTCGTGCTTCGCGGATTGAAAACGCTCAGCGTCCGGATGGACGCCCAGCAGGCTTCAGCCATGAAAATTGCACGTTTCCTCGATCAGCATCCGCTGATTGAGAAAGTCTACTATCCTGGACTCGAATCGCACCCGCAGCACCTGCTGGCAAAACACCAGCAAAAAGGATTTGGCGCCATGCTGGCATTTGACGTCCGCGACGGTCGCCCGGTCGCCGAACGCGTCTGTATGCAGACACACCTTTTCGATGTGGCGGAATCACTCGGCGGCATCGAATCGCTGATTTCCTTCCCCACAACAATGAGCCACGCCTCTATGACTCCTGCTGCAAGAACTGCTGCAGGAATCACAGAGAAAACAGTACGAGTCTCAGTGGGACTGGAACACCCGGACGACCTGATCGCTGACCTGCGTCAGGCACTTGCAGGCTGAAACACCTTGCCCGCAGATTTACGGCCCTCTACTCGGTCGCCACATCATCCGCTGCCGCGGATTCTGCCTGCGACATAGCCTGCTGCGCCAAAATTCCTCGCAGCTTGAGCCGCAAAGTTGGACGACTTAGCCCCAGCAGATCGGCCGCGCGTGACTGCAGCCCGCCAGCCAGGTTCATCGCGTGCAATATCACCAGACGATCAAATCGCTGAATAATACGCCGATAGCCGTCCCCACGCCCGTCCTCCAGCACCTGCTCCGCAAACTGACCCAGAGCCGGCCAGTCCTCCGCCGCTGCTGCTGAACCAGACTCCGCAGCAATCGCGTCATCACCATCGCCCCGCAGCTCAAGCGGAAAATGTTCCGGCAACAGCGACGCCCCGGTAGAAATTACCAGCGCATCACGCAATGCCCCCTGCAACTCGCGGATGTTCCCCGGCCAGCGGTGAGCCTGCAGCTTTTCAATCGCCTCCGGTGAAATCGACGCAGCCACCGTTCCCAGCTGCTGGTTAAAGCGAAACATCAAATAATGCGCCAGCTCAGGCAGATCCTCTAAACGCTCTCGCAGCGGCGGAACCTGAATCGTCACGTCTCGCAGCCTGTAATACAAATCCTGCCGAAAACTGCCATCAGACAACATCGAATCAAGATTTCGATCAGACGATGCCAGTATTCGCACATCAACTCGCAAAGTCTCAACACCCCCTAACCGCTGAAACTCACCATCCTGCAGCAAACGCAGCAGCTTTGCCTGAGTCCCCCTGGGCAAATCCGCCACGTCTTCCAGATACAACGTCCCGCGATGACACTGCTCAAGACGACCAATCCGACGATGCTCAGCACCCGGAAATGCACCCTTCTCATGCCCGAACAGCTCACTCTCCAGCAGCGATTCACTGACCGCTGAACAATTCAGTCGCAGAAAAGGCAATTGCGATCGGTGACTGTGCTGGTAAATCGCTCGAGCAATCAAGTCCTTTCCAGTCCCGCTCTCACCCACAATCAGCACGTTGACGTCCTGTGGAGCAACTCGACCAATCATCCGACACACGGACTGCATCGCCGGACCACTGCCAATCAATCGGTCTGACCCCACATCATCACTGGCCGGTGCCCCCAGTGACGCCGGAGCATACATCTGGCGACAGGTGCGACGAGCCTGCTCAACACTCTCCTGCAGACGATCCAGATCCAAAGGCTTCAAAAGATAATCAAAAGCCCCCAGCTTCATCGTCTCAATCGCCGTCTCAGCAGAGCCATGACCGGTGATAAAAATCACCAGTACACGCGGATTGCGACGTCGCAGCGCAGAGAACAGATCCAAGCCCGATGCCGCGCCAATCCGTATGTCCAGCAGCACAATCTGAGGATTCTCCTCAGACATCAGACGGTCAGCCTCAGCAGCATCCGCTGCCGTCAAGACCAGCAACTCGTCCGAACGCAGCACTGCTTCAATCGTCGCCCGAATATGCAGCTCATCGTCAACGACCAGCAGCTTTTCCATCGCGTACCTCTCACTTCCCTTCAAAATCACACCCTTAAACCCGGATCCGCAAGTGGCAGCTCCACAATAAACCTGGCACCGCCATCCGACGGATTCTCAGCCTGAATCTGCCCCGCATGGTCACGCACAATACGACGACAAATCGCCAAACCAAGGCCCGTACCACGCTCTTTCGTCGTCGCAAACGGCTCAAATAATCGCCCCTGAATCTCAGCAGCAACACCCGGCCCCGTATCTGAAATCTCCAGCCGAGCTACACTCCGATCAAGACTGCACCCCAGCCTCACAATCACTCTGCCACCATCCGGCATCGCTTCCGCCGCATTCAGCAACAGATTCACAAACACCTGATTCAGCTGCTCACTGTCCGCATGCACCATGACAGGCTGATCGCCGATCTGCACCTGCAGGGAAATCCTGGACTGCACAAGTCGCCCCTCAGCCAGATTCAAACTGCGCTGCATCGTTACGCGTAAATCATGAGTAACTCGATGCAGCACAGGAGCTCTCGAAAAGTCCAGCAAACCCTGAATCGTTGACTCCATCCGCCGAATCTCTTCCAAAATCAACGCACCCTGCTCGCTCGCCAGCTGCAATTCACCACCACCCCTCGCCGCATGCTGCAACAACAGCTTGACCGATGTCAGCGGATTCCGCAGCTCATGTGCCACACCCGCTGCCAGCTCACCAACCGCCGCCAGACGCTCCGACTGAATCACCTCCTGACGCACCGACTGCAGCTCCGCAGCAAAATACCGCAGACGCTCCACCACCCGCTCAGCCTGACGCTGCACATCCTCAAAACGACTTTGTCGAGTAATCCGGAACTCCATCTGGCGAGAATCCGACAACGACTCCGTGTCACCCAATGTCACAGCAATCTGACTCACCTCAGACTCCACTCGCCGAGCTACACGAAAGCCCAGCAAAACTCCCACAGGCAGCCCCAGTACCAACACTGCCATACGCACCAACATCACACGATAATGCAATAGCTCCAGCGACTGACGCTGAGTCTGCAACACACTCACGTTCCGGTTGCTCAAATCCCACGCTAGTTCATCCGCCCGACCTGCCAGATCGGAAAACTCGCGAGCCCGCTCCGGATCCCCCAGCCGATCAACAGAACCCCTGATCCCCTCGAGGCCTATAACATGCTCCAAATCAGTCAGCAGTCCTAAAATCGCATCCCGATCAGCCGCTGCACCAGGCTCATAACCCACTCCCCGCAACAACGACTCTAGACGCTCCCGCTCGCCCAGACTGTCCCGCCAAAATTCGCTCAGATCGGCCCCTGTCGAGTCAGTTTCATGCCACTTCTCGACGCAACCTGCCACTAAATGACTTAACAGTGATGACGCCTGCATCGACGCCAGATTCCGACTGAACAGCTCGTCATATCGAGTCTCTACCCAGCGCAGATAAAAATTCGTACCCAGACTCATCGCCAGCCAGACAACGGCCAGAAACAAGACCGGCACAAGCACCTGCCGCTCAAATATTCGGCTCAGCAGCCAATCAAACAGTTTTCGCATGCCAGCAGTCTAGCGAGCATCCCACACAGGCACCAGAAAAACAGCCCGCCTGTCACTGCCACTGAAATGACTTTTTGACAATTCCTCCGTACCCCACCCGAAACACGGCAGACTTCTTGCCAGTCAGCAAAGCCACTGCAAAGATTTTTTTGTCAGTTCGCTCGCAGCATCGACCGCAGCCGCACCACGGCATGCCCCGGATCACCGGCAGACGTCACCGCTGCCCCCACCGCAATGCGACTCGCACCCGCCCGCAATACCTCTGCCAGATTACCCTCTGAAATCCCGCCAATCGCAAACCACGGAAATGCCCGCTCGCCGGCACACACAGCCGCTGCGGCAGACACATACGCCAGACCCGGAAACTCAACAAATTGCTTCGTCGTCGAAGGAAACACCGGCCCCACTCCCGCATAGTCGGCACCCGACAATCCGACAGACTGAAACTGCGAAATTCCATGAGTCGAAAGGCCCACCAAAGACTCACTGGTCACAATTCGACGACACGCCTCCGCACTCAACTCCTCCTGACCCACATGGACCCCGGCAGCACCACTCAGAACCGCCAAATCAGGCCGATCATTCATCACAAACAACGCCCCGGCAGACTCGCACTCCCGCCGCACCCAGATCGCACGTCGCAGCAATTCAGCATCACCCAGCGCCTTCTCACGCAACTGCACAATATCCGCACCGCCCTCCAGAACCATACGCACCGTTTCCTGCCAGGAATTGCGGCACTGCGATTCTGTAATCAGCACATACAAATTGGCATCCCGCAGACGTTCACGCCGCTTCATCCCCTCCGTCGACAATCCGACATTCGCCACCCCACACAACTGCTGCTCCAAAATATACGAACGATATCGCAGGCGTTTCATCGCCCCCGCAAACTCACTGTCCAGCAGTTTCCCAAACTCCTCCAGACTTCGCAGCGATTCCTGGACACGCCGCAGGTTCGCCACCAGCAGCCCACCTCCATCCCCCCGCTGCTGCTCCGACGCCAGCGTCACTCCCGCCCCCACATCGCCCGCTGTATCACGACTCTGCAGTCGTTCAGCACTGCCAGGACGCAGTCCCGCCACTCGGCCCTCAGCCTCACACAACTCATGACGCAATTGCTTCAGCCCAGTTGCCACCGCACCGTCATCACACACAAATCGACCATAATCCTCAAGCACCCGCAGGCCCTCACGAGCACGGTTGAGGCCGGCATCCAGCACACGCAGTAATCCACGTTCAGGGTTCACACCCGCAACAGCTGCAGCATCCGCACCAACTGCAACAACTGCACTACACGCACCAGTTGCACTACACGCACCAGCTGCACTTCCCTCGGCACCCCACACCAGCTCGCCAGGCTCCAAAACCAGCCGCTCCACCGCTTCGACAGGAAACAGCAGCTGCCGCAACTGCACCTCCGAAATGCCTCGCGAACCGAAAATCACCCGTAACTCCGCACAATGCTCAAATACCGCCAGCAACAACACCGCACTCGTAATCGCTCCGTCCGCTGTTTCACGCCGAGCAACCTCACGCGCTCGCTCAAGCAGACCCCGAAAACCCTCGGGATCCGACACGTGCGTCAGTGCACGAACTGCCCCGCAGCCACTGCCCTCAGACTCAAGCTGCTTCGCAAATCCCGATACCGATTCCGCCGTGACGCCCGCTGGCAGCAACTCCCGCAAATCACTGGCCACAATCCCGCAGTCACGCAGACAGCCAGCAGCCAAAGACTCATCGCTTAACAGACTCAACAACAGCACCGCTGACCAGTCGTCCACGCCCACCGCGTCCCGCGATACACGCCGACACAACTCCACCGTCCGCTCGGCTGCCGGAGTAAATCCCCAGGCCCGACTGCGACTCATAACACAGCCTCCAATCCCCCGCCAGCAATCTCCATCGATCGCGCAAATGCCTGACGCAGATCATCCGGAATTCGAGTCGGCCGCTGCAGCTGATAATTAAACACCACCACCACACAGCGAGCTGTTGCTACTGCCTGCCCCTGCTCTCGGCTCAACACCACATGCTCCAGTTCAACACTGGTGTTCCCCAGCTTCCCCACACGAGACCCCACTAACACCTCATCCGGAAATCGCAGCTGACGTCGATAGTCACAAGTCAAACTGGCAACAATTGGCCCGAGCCCCGCGTTCGTCATCCCCACTCCCGAGGGACACGCCGCCAGCAAATCTATCCGAGCGGATTCCAGCCAGCGAAAATAAACCACATTGTTCACATGACCAAACGCGTCCTGATCGCCCCACTGCACTGGCAGTCGAGTCACCGTGTGGTAACCACGCAGCAATCCCCTTAACAAGGCCTCCCGCTCCGTACTCATCACACACTGCCCTCCACTCCCGCAACCACACACCGCTTGCCATCCCCGCGGACAGCCACTGCCGGCACACCCGAAAGCTTCACCACCGCCAGCCCAGCTCCTGCTGCCGAGCCAGTCTCCGGCTGCACCGATGTCAGACTGCCCAGCAAAGCCCCGTCAGCTGAACGCAGTTCAGCCCCCACCCATGACCGTCCGTCCGCAGCATCCAGTCCTGACAGCAGCACCCGCCGCAAAGCCCGATTGATATGCCCCATCGCATCTATTCGAGCAATCGGTTCCTGCCCCAGATAACACCCCTTCTGAAAAGAAATCGCCTGCCGATTCCTGTCCGCTTCCGGCGCCAGATGTTCGCCTGAAATATCGACACCCACCAGCGGATAACGCTCTGCAATTCGCCAGTTCAGGAACAACTCATCCGTCGCCGCTTCTGCATCAGCCCCTAAACTGCCAGACTCTGCCTGCTCTCCGCCAGCCAGCACACACATCACGCCGCTCGACCAGCGAAACACATGCCGCACTCCATCACCCGGCAGCTCTGCACAACTGGGCACTGCGTCTGCAGACTGAACTGCAGGCAACCGCCACAACGCACCCTGCTCACCCTCCGAGACACCACGTACCTGCACATCCTCGGTGATGATGTAACGATCCAGATGCTTCAAAAGTACACTCTCGGCACCTGCTGATCCCAGCACATGAATCTCATGCCGAGAAGGCAGTGACAGCACATATCCATGCGCCAGAACGCGCGCCTTCACATCCACAAAAAATGCCTCGACCGACCGACCCTCCGGCAGATCACGCACAACATTCGTGCAGAAATTATGCAAAAATTTCGCCCGATCCCGACCAGTTACCAGAATTCGCTGAAATCGCAGGCTTGCTGACATCACTGAAAACCAGTCAAACAAAACATCTTGGTAGGAATTCGACTCAGCCCACAGTATACTGCGACCTGAGCGAAAATCAGATCCGCCGCGTGGAAATCGGGGAATCCGGAAAATCTGCATGCACTCCACCACCTTCAGCCGTCGCTCGCTGCTCGCCTCCTGCACCGGACTCGGATTCGGCTCCCTCGCCCTGCAGGCACTCGAAGCCGACAACGCCATCAATCCCCTGCAGCCGCTCAACCCCAGACTGCCGGTTGCCGCCAGCAAAGCCAAACAAATCATCTTCCTGTTCCAGTACGGTGGCCCCAGCAGCTTTGACCTGCTCGACTACAAACCTCAACTCCTCAAACTGCACGGCCAGCCCGTGCCAAAATCCATCCGCGAACAGCCCGATCGCGTGGGCGGCGTCTTTCAGCACTGCCGCGATGAACTGATGGCCGGCCCCTGGCGCTGGCAACAGCACGGCCAAAATGGACTGTGGGTCTCCGAACTGCTGCCCCACACCGCACAACACATCGATCGACTGTGCCAGATCCGCTCCATGGTCAGCGAAAGCTCAAACCACGCCCCAGCCACCTACCTCCTCAACACCGGCGCCATCCTCGGCGGCAAACCCTCGCTCGGGTCCTGGATCACCTACGGACTCGGATCGCTCAACCAAAACCTTCCCGGCTACGTTCTCCTCTACAAAGTCGCCGGACTCGGTGGTTCAGCCAACTGGAGCAACGCGTTTCTGCCAGCCGCCTTCCAGGGAACCCAGTTCCGCCACCAGGGTGACCCCGTACTGAACCTCCGCCCGCCCCAAAATTACCTCCCCTCACAACGCGATACTCTCGACTTCACCCGCACTCTCAATCAGCGGCATGCAGCGCAGCACCCCGCACACGAACAGCTGGAAGGCCGCATCGCGTCCTACGAACTGGCCTGGCGCATGCAGTCAGAAGCCATCGACATCGGAGAACTGGCCCAGGAATCCCCGCAAACACTCGACGCCTATGGACTCAACAGCCCAAACACCAGCATGGCCACCTACGGCCGTATGTGCCTGCTGTCACGCAGACTCATCGAAAAAGGTGTGCGGTTCGTACAGATCTATAACGCCGTCGATAAACTCGGCTGGGACGGCCACGATAACAACACCGACTACAATATCCGCAATGCAGCACAGACCGATCAGCCAGTCGCCGCTCTGCTGCAGGACCTCGACCAGCGCGGACTGCTCGACTCCACACTCGTTCTGTGGGCAGGCGAATTCGGACGCACACCCATGATGCAGGGCAACTCCGGTCGAAACCACAACCCATTCGGATTCACAGTCTGGATGGCGGGCGCCGGAATCAACGCTGGCACAGTGATCGGATCCACCGACGAAATCGGCCTGCGCGCCGTCGAATCACCGCAGTCTGTCAAAAACCTGCACGCCACACTGTTGACCGCACTGGGACTGAACCCCGACGAACTCAGCTTCGATCACCTCGGTCGACAGGAACGACTGACAGGCGTTGCCGAAAGCTGGGAAATTATCCCCGGAGCACTCAGCTGACAAGCCCGCCCCCCCGCTGCAGCACACCCAGCCGTGTCAGTTCAGCAACCAGCAAATCTGTCCGCTGGTACGTATGCACGTGAATGCCAAAGCCCGCCGCTGCATCCGTATAAGCAGCAATGTCGTCCGTGTAAAAACATTCCGCCGGGGCACACTGAGCCTCAGCCAGCGCCGCTCGGAAAATCCGCTCATCAGGCTTCATCGCACCAACCTCATAGGACACCACACGCGCATCAAGGTACTCAAGCACGCTGAAGTGACGCTCGATGAAACGAACATGAGTCACACTGGTGTTAGACAGCAGCACCAGCCGCTGACCCGCCGCCCGCAAACGCTGCAGCACCGGCACAATGCCTTCGTTCAGCCAAAAAATGTCAGCAGCAGCCTGCCGCACGTCCTCCAAAGCCAGACTGCGCCCGCACAACTGCTGCAGCTGCTCAAGAAAACCCTCCTCGCTCAGCTCACCTCGCTCCATCATCCACTGCCGTTGTTCGGCAATCAAAAACTGTCGCACCTGCGTCTCTTCCAAACCACACAGCTCTGCAAAGTTTTTGCACATGCGATCGTGCGAAAAATGCACCAGTACATTGCCCATGTCAAAAAAACAGGTCCGGATCGCCATCACTGCTCCGTCTGCCGACGACATTCCCCAAATTTTCCCGCCCCGGCATGACGCCAGAGCCACCTCCCTGTTATAAAAGACACCTGTCGCTCAGGCAATTCTGACGCAAAGGCCAGGACATGAACCGCAGGACCGGGAATCACTCGCTCATCGCATCCGCACCACCCGCAACCCCACGACTAAAGTCGTTCGCCGGTGTCCGCACCGCGGTCATGCTGTTCGTAACCCTGCTGACAGCCTCCGTCTGCGCCGGCAGCACCCCCGATGCCCTTTCCGACTGCCAGCAGGCATGGCAGACCGGTGATTACGCCAAATGCCTCGAATTGGCAACTGCCGCCATTGATGCACGCAGTTATGGCGAAGAATGGCCCATCCTGAAAGCCCGCGCCGAACTGGCACTCGGCAAATATCCCGCGGCACTCGACTCCATCGCCGCCGGCATCGAACGTTATTCCTGGTCCGTTCGACTGCAGCAGCTGCGAATCGAAGCGGCACTCGCAAATGGAAATCGCGAAATGGCCGCCACCGCCATCAGCGAAGTCGAAAAACTGGCCAGCACTGCCTCATGGCGTTACACCGATGCAGATGACCTGACCTGCCTCGGAGAAGTCGCACTGCAGCTGGGCGCCGACCCAAAAGCCGTTCAGGAAGGCTTTTTCGAACGCGCTCGTCGCAACTACCCAAATCGCCCCGAAGGATTCGTCTCCGCTGCCCGACTGGCCCTCGACAAAGGTGACCCGGCCTTCGCTGCCGAACTGCTCAAACCAATCCTGAAGCAGTTCCCCGATCAAGCCGAAATCCTGTTCCTGCTTTCTGAAGCCCTCGCCGACAGTGACAGCCAAATGTCAGTGCAGCTCAGAAATCAGGCACTCGAAAAGAACCCCAGCCTCTTCCCCGCACTCCAGCGCGTCGCCGAACAGCAGATCGACGCAGAAGACTACGACGGTGCCGAACGCACACTGCAGCAGATACTGGCCGTCAATCCCCATCTCCCCGCTGCTCACGCTCTGCGATCAGTCATCCGGCACCTGCAGGGCAACCCAACTGCCGAAGCAGAAAGTCGCGCCGCCGCGCTGCAGTTCTGCCTCAACAGCCCCGAACCAGATCACCTCATCGGAACTCGACTGTCACGCAAATACCGCTTTGCCGAAGGTGCAGCGGCTCAGCGGCGAGCACTGGAGCTTGATCCCGCCTGCAATAAAGCGCGTACTCAGCTGGCACAGGATCTCCTGCGACTCGGCCAGATCAGCGAAGGCTGGCAACTGGCAGAAGCAGCCGGTAAAGCCGATCAGTACAACTCCACACTGTTCAATCTGCTGCAGCTCAAAGACAGCCTCGGACGCTACACAACCATCAAAACAGACCACTTCGAAATTCGCATGGAACGCGGTGAAGCCGACCTGTATGGTCCTCGAGTCGCCACACTGCTCGAAGAAGCCTGGCTGCAATACACAACTCGATATGAACACCAGCCAGAAACGCCGGTCTTCGTTGAGATCTACCAGCGAGCAGACGACTTTGCCGTACGCACCTTCGGTATTCCGGATGTGACCGGCTTTTTGGGAGTCTGCTTTGGGCGAGTTGTGACAGCCAACAGTCCCGCCAGTCGCCGCGACAGCCCCGTAAGCTGGGAATCTGTTCTGTGGCACGAATTCTGCCACGTCGTTACGCTCCAAAAAACAGGTAACCGCATCCCGCGATGGCTCAGCGAAGGGATCTCCGTTTACGAAGAACGGCTCCACGATCCGCGCTGGGGCCAACAGCTCACTCCGGAATTCCGGGATCGCATACGCGACGGTCGAGCAGTCCCGATCGCTCAGCTCAGCAGTGCGTTTCTGAACGCCGGCTCAGGCTCCGATCTGAATTTTGCCTACTATGAGTCATCGCTGGCCGTTGAGCACATCATCACAGTCCATGGATTGCCCGCACTGAACGCAGTGCTCACCGATTTGCACGGCGGACTGCAGATCAATGACGCCCTCGGACGACACTGCGGCGGCCTCGAACCTCTGCAGGCATCCTTCGAACAGTTTCTGCGGCAGCAGGCCGCTAAACTGGCTCCAGCCGCGGACTTCTCCAAAGAACCTCTGCAGACACTGCAGGAAGCTGATATCCCCGCACTGGCAGAATTCTGCCGGCAAAATCCGCAGCACGTTCCAGCCTTGCTGCTCCTCGCACAAAAACAACTGCAGGCAAAAGATAGTGCGGCCGAGCAGACACTGCGGAGGCTGCTGGAAATCTATCCGCAGGATCTCGGCACCGGCGGCGCACGCCCGCTGCTCGCGCAGTTGTATCGCGAACAAAGTGCCGCTGACGCAGAGCGACAAGTCCTGACCGAACATCTGCAGCGGACCGCAGACGATGTCCAGGCCGCGCTGCGATTGCAGGAACTCAGCCTGACTGCTCAGGCATGGCCCGACGTCATTCGTTACGGTCAGCAGATTTTTGCCGCCGATCCATTCCGCACTGAAGTTCATGAACGCATGCTGCAGGCCGGTCAGGCCACCGGTGACGTCGCTGTCATGTCCGCAGCACTGCAGTGCCTCCTGCAACTGCAGCCGGATGATGCTGCACGGCTTAATTTCCGACTGGCCCAGGTGCTGCAGCCGACCAGCCCGGCTGAAGCGCAACGTCGTGTTTTGCTGGCACTGGAACAAAGTCCCAGGTATCGCGAAGCCCATCAGTTTCTGCTCAGCCTGCAGCCAGCACCGGCTCCCCCGGCAGTGCCTGAACCGGCCGCGACCCCCGAAAACTGACAAAGGTCCGCAAATTGGTGCTCATTCCAGGGGCTTCTTCCTGCAACGCCCGCCCCCGGCGATTCCTCATGGCTCCCCCCAAACAGCCGCACAATGGCCTGCTCCGGTGATTCCTGCGCCGCAGCTAGCCGCCCCGTCACCAGCGTCGACTGGCACAAACCCGTGTTCATCCGTGGCACGTTTTTCCTTTGCAGCAAGCCTGCATTTTGCTTCACAGGCCTAAACGAGTACAATCGGACATGAACCCTGCCCTCTGGTGGGCCGGCTGCCGGGCTGTCTGCCTCCCCGTTCTACTCGTGGGAATCAGTCGTCCAGCTTCGATTTTTGTTGACTTCTGAATTCCCTCTGTTCTCGGGCTCTCGCCCGTCAATACCCCGCCATGCCTCGCTACGACTTCCGCCGAATTGAATCCCGCTGGCAACAGTACTGGGAACAGCATCAGACCTTCAAAGTCCAGGACTGTGCAGCGGACAAACCCAAGCTCTACGTGCTGGACATGTTCCCGTACCCATCAGGGGACGGCCTGCACGTCGGACATCCGGAAGGCTACACCGCCACGGACATCGTTTGCCGCTACTCGCGTATGCGTGGCAAAAATGTCCTGCACCCAATGGGCTGGGATGCTTTCGGCCTGCCGGCCGAAGAGTTCGCTCGACGAATGAACGTGCATCCTCGCATCAAGACCGAACAGAACATTAATACGTTCCGCAAGCAGCTGAAAATGCTTGGTTTCAGTTACGACTGGAGCCGCGAGCTGTCCACCACGGATCCGGACTACTACCGCTGGACGCAGTGGATCTTTCTGCAGATCTACGACACATGGTATGACCCAGCCTGTGAATGGACTGGTCCGGATGGAGTGCCGCGACGTGGTCGCGGGCGGCCAGTTTCCGAACTGCCAATTCCTCAGTCCGTGACAGACGCCGGCCAGCAGGCTGTCCGGCGCTACCAGGATCAGCACCGACTGGCGGTCCTGACCGAGGCCCCTGTGAACTGGTGTCCGGAACTGGGCACAGTGCTGGCCAATGAAGAAGTGGTGGATGGTGTCAGCGAGCGTGGCGGGCATCCGGTCATTCGCATGAATCTGAAGCAGTGGATGCTGCGCATCTCGCTCTACGGAGATCGACTGCTGGACGAACTTGCGGACCTGTCATGGCCCGAGTCCATCAAGCTGATGCAGCGGAACTGGATCGGTCGCAGCATCGGGGCCGAAGTCGATTTCCAGCTGGCAGCGACCAGCGCCGCTCAGACCACATGGCAGACGGCTCGCGCTGCATCCGGTTTTCCCGTACGACCAGAGCCCAGTGTCATCCGCATCTACACGACTCGCCCCGACACTCTCTACGGCGTCACCTACATGGTGCTGTCGCCTGAACATCCCCTTGTTGACCAGTTGACGACGCCGGACCAGCTGCAGGCCGTGCAGCAGTATCGACACCAGGCATCGCTGAAATCTGAGCTCGAGCGAACAGATCTGGCCAAAACCAAGTCCGGAGTGTTCACAGGCAGCTATGCCATCAATCCGGTCAACGGACAGCCGGTTCCGGTGTGGATTGCTGACTACGTGCTGATCAGTTACGGCACAGGCGCGATTATGGCTGTCCCCGGCCATGACGAGCGTGACTACGAGTTTGCACGACAGTATCAGATCCCGATCGTCCAGGTGGTGGGGGCTGCCTCCGAAAACGGCCCCCAGGCCGATCTTTCGCAGGCTGCATTCTGCGAGCTGGGCATTGCCATGAATTCCGGTCCGTGGGATGGTCTGCCCACTGAAGAGGTAAAACATCGCATCACCGCCGACCTCGCAGCTCAGGGCCTCGGACGCCAGGCCGTAAATTTCCGTCTCCGCGACTGGCTGTTCAGTCGTCAGCGTTATTGGGGTGAACCGTTCCCAATTTGGCATGAGCTGGATGACCAGGGTCAGCCCACTGGGCTGCTCCGCGCTGACCCCGTAGAAACGCTGCCGGTGCTGCATCCGCATGTCGAAGACTTCAAGCCCACCGGTACTCCGGAACCCATGCTCTCAAAGGCCACGCAGGACTGGCTGTACCGGACAGCAGAAGACGGAGTTCGACTGAAGCGTGAAACAAACAGTATGCCGCAATGGGCCGGCAGCTGCTGGTATTACCTGCGATTCTGTGACAACAAAAATTCGCAGCACTTCATCGACCCGGAAAAGGAACGCTACTGGCTGCCCGTGGACCTTTATGTTGGCGGAGCCGAACATGCAGTGCTGCACCTCCTGTATTCCAGGTTCTGGCACAAAGTGCTGTTCGACCGCGGTCATGTCAGTCACCCCGAGCCCTTCCGAAAACTGGTCAACCAGGGCATGATCCTCGGCGAAAACGGCGAAAAAATGTCGAAGTCTCGCGGCAACGTCGTGAACCCCGAACAGGTCGTGAATGACCGCGGCGCTGATGCACTGCGACTGTATGAAATGTTCATGGGCCCGCTGGAACAGGTCAAACCATGGCAGACCAGCGGTGTCGAAGGCGTCTATCGGTTTCTCAGCCGCGTCTGGCGCATGATTGTGGACGACCGTGCTGAACAGGTGCAGCTGGACAGTTCCGTACAGGATGTCCCCGCAACCCCCGATCAACTGCGAATTCTGCACAAAACAATTCGTGCTGTTACGGATGACATTGAGCGGATGGCCTTCAATACAGCCATCAGCCGGATGATGGAATTCACCAACGGAATGTCTGATCAGGAAGTGCGGGCGAAGTCGGTGCTGGAGCAGTTCGTACTGCTGCTAAGCCCATTTGCACCACATATCGCTGAAGAGCTCTGGTTTGCACTCGGGCATACCACAACTCTGGCATACGAACCATGGCCGGTTGCCGACCCGCAGTGGCTGATTGAGGATTCAGTGGAAGTGCCGGTGCAGGTCAACGGAAAACTGCGATCCCGTCTGGTGGTGCCCGCAGGCACCACTGCCGAAGTGTTGCAGGCGACTGCAGAGGCAGATGAAACTGTACGCAGGCAGCTGGAAGGTAAAACAGTTGTCAAAGTGATTGTCGTCCCAGGGCGTCTGGTCAATTTTGTAGTGAAGTGACCTATGCAGCGAATCGGCATTCTGACGGCAGGCGGTGATACTCCGGCTCTCAACGCCACAATTTACGGAGCAGTGCAGCGCGCAAATGCTCTGAAAATCGAAGTGGTGGGACTCCTGCGCGGCTACGCGGGACTGCTGGACCCCAGACTTCCGCACGTTCTGCTGAACCCTCTGTATTCCAGTATCCCCGAACTGGATCCCTGCAAGGGTGGCACGCTGATCGGATCGTCACGAACCTACCTCGATCATAACTCGACCGAGCATTTGCAGACCGCAGGTCGCCATGCGGCAAAACTGCAGCTTGACGGGCTTATCTGCATCGGTGGTGACGGAACAATCAATGGAATGCAGCCACTGGCTGAAATGCTGCCGTGTGTCCTCGCACCCAAAACCATCGACAACGATCTGGGACTCAATTATCCCGGTGAACCCGATGAGTGGCAGCGGCCGGCCGGGGCAGACGGACCGACCGTGCGTGGCGCCAGAAATCGCGATACACTGCGGCTGGAGGACATCATCAACTATGCAACTCCGGGATTCGCCACGGCCGTCTTTGTCGTGGTGCAGATGGTCGAGCGTTTACGAACGACCGCGGAGAGCCATCATCGAATTGCCGTCGTGGAGGTGATGGGACGTCAATCCGGCTACATCGCTCTGGGTGCGGCGTATGCCCAGCCTGACATTATCCTGATTCCCGAAGTTCCCGTCGATCCGCAGCAACTGACTCAGCAGGTCTCCCGCATTTATGATCAGCAGCGGAACGTTGTGATCGTGGTCGGCGAGGGTGTGCGGGGGCTGGACGGCCGTGAGCTGGGGGCAACGTCGCCGGCATTCGACCCGGCGGGTAACGTGAAATATTCCGGTGCGGCGGACGCCATCGTCGGCATGCTCGAGAAAAGCCTCAGCCCCGATCTGTTCCTCGAAACTCGGCGGTTTGAGTCTGACAGCAGCCCGCTGTTCAGCCGTAAGGTCGGACACACTCAAAGGGGCGGGCGTCCCATATTGTTTGATCGTTTCGCTGCAACCCAGCTGGGCGGTAAAGCTGTCGAACTGCTGGCAGCTGGATACAGCAATGAAATTGCCACGCTGCAGTACAGTACGAACGAGGGTTTCACGTTCCGATCAGTTGCCGCCAATCGCCTGCGTGATCGCTGGGGCGAAATTCATCCGCGAGAAGTGCATCCCAGCCTGTATGATGCCGGGCGCATGCAGCTGTCATCTCTTGGCATGGAATATCTCAAACCAATCTTCACTCGCGCCGTCGGGGCTGATGATGTGGAGTATATTCGCCGTGAGGTATTCGATGCGGGTTGTCT
>Ga0172373_10000951_pt1 | contig 47228 bp, 41 predicted proteins | sample Lak10m_2_FD_114546 | JGI IMG/M metagenome (GOLD analysis project Ga0172373, IMG submission 114546) | Freshwater microbial communities from Kabuno Bay, South-Kivu, Congo - kab_092012_10m | ecosystem: Environmental > Aquatic > Freshwater > Lake | place: Democratic Republic of the Congo... | reverse complement strand
CGCAGGTCGTCGATCTTCTCGCCGACGCCGATGTACCGCACGGGCACCTTGAGCTCGTCGACGATGCCGAGGACGACGCCGCCCTTGGCCGTGCCGTCGAGCTTCGTGAGGATGATGCCCGTGAGGGGGGCTGCCTCGCCGAACTGCTTCGCCTGGGCGATGGCGTTCTGACCCACGGTGGCGTCGAGGACGAGGATGACCTCGTGGGGAGCGCCGGGGCAGGCCTTCGCGATGGAGCGCGCCACCTTCTTGAGCTCCTCCATCAGGTTCGTCTTCGTGTGGAGGCGGCCGGCGGTGTCGCAGAGGACGACGTCGATACCGTCGGCCTGGGCCTTCTTGATGGTGTCGAACAACACGCTCGATGGGTCGCCGCCGTCGGGGCCGGTGACGATCGGGACGTCGGCGCGCTTCGCCCACACCTCGAGCTGGTCGGCGGCGGCGGCGCGGAAGGTGTCGCCGGCGCCGAGGAGCACGCTCTTGCCCTGGGCCTTGAGCTGGGCGGCGAGCTTGCCGATCGTCGTCGTCTTGCCGGCGCCGTTGACGCCGAGGACGAGGACGACGCGCGGCCCGGGGCCGTCGATGGCGAGAGGCTTCGGCTCGATGCTGGCGAGGATGGCCGTGGCCTCGGCCTTCAGCGTCTCCTCGACCTTGTCGAGCGACGAGAGCTCCTTCTTCGAGAGCCGGCCCTTCACGGCCTGCAGCAGCCGATCGGCGGTGCGAACGCCGATGTCGGCGGTGAACAGCACGCTCTCGATGTCGTCGAGGACGGCGGCGTCGATGGTCTTGCCGCCGAGCGCCGTCGACAGCCGGCCCATGATGCCGTCGCGGGTGCGGCCGAGCGCCAGGCGCAGCGAGCGGGCCTGCTCCTCGGCCTTGTCCTTCGCGGCCTTCGCGGCGGCGGCCTTCTCGGCGGCAGCCTGCTCGGCGGCGAGGGCCTTCTGCTTCTCCTCGGGGTTGGCGGCGGCGGCGGCCTGTTCGGCGGCGCGGGCGGCGGCGCGGGCGGCGGCGTCGGCCTCGGCGCGGCGGAGGAGGGCCTCACGCTCGGCAGCGACGAGGTCTTGTGCCTTCGGCCCGACGGGGGTGGCCGCGGGCTCCTGACCGGGGGCCGGGACGACGTCGGTGGAGAGGCCGGGGCGGTCGAGCTCGCGGGCGAGGGTCTCGATCCGCTCGATGCGCTTCTTGCGCAGGGCGAGGAAGCCGAAGACGACGAAGAAGCCGACGAACAGCACCAGGGCGATCAGGCCGGCGATGTCACCGCCCGAGGTGGTGGGCTCGGGGGCGAGATCGGCGGCGACGAGGTCGAGGAGGGACCACATGGGGCCACATGTCCGCACCGGGCCGGGCCTTGTCAACCCACCCGCCCGCCTTGCCGACGTCGACGGCGTCGGCGAGAGTCAGCCCGTGCGGCAGCAGCTGGCGTTTTCGTTTTCGACCGCCGTCGTCGAGGCCACGACGACGCCGCCTGCGCCGCCTGCGCCGTCGTCGCCCGCGCCCGCCCCGGCGGTGTCGACCTCACCCACGGCGTCAGCGTCGGTTCCGGCGGCCGTGGTGCCGATCTCGCGGACGCGCCGCCTCGTCGACGCCATCACGAGCCTCATCCCCGGGGCGCGGGTGGTGCTCACCGACACCCGCTCGGTGCTGCTGTCGCAGTCGGAGCGCGATGGCGTGCGGACGATCCGGGTCCACCAGATGTTTCTCGAGGCTGACGACGATGTCCGCCGGGCCGTGGCCCTCTACCTGGCGACGGGCAATCACCGCGCCGGCGAGGTCGTCGACGCGTTCACGAAGGGGCGGGTGCACCTCCTCGAGTGGACGGCGCGGCCGCTGAAGGATGGCGCCTGGCGGGGCGAGCACCACGATCTGCTGAGCCACTACGACGCCATCAACGCCCGCTATTTCAGCGACCGCATCGCCGCCGAGATTGGCTGGAGCCAGGCCGGCGCGCCGACGGGGCGTCGCCGCACGAGCATCACCTTCGGCAGCTACGACCACCGCGCCCGCCGCATCGTCATCCACCCCGTCCTCGACGCCGGCCACGTGCCGCCCATCGTCGTCGCGCGCATCGTCCATCACGAGATGCTGCACGCGAAGCACGGCGAGATCATCACCGAGAGCGGCCGCCGTGTCGTGCACAGCAAGGCCTTCCGCGCCGAGGAGACCACCTTCCACGGGGCCGCCGAGGCCGACGCCTGGATCGATACCCACCTCGAGGCGCTGCTCCGGTGGCGCCCCCCCACCCGGAAGCCCTGATGCTGCGCCTGCTTTCCTCCCTCGTTCTCGTCGTCACTGTGGTGGTCCTGCCGGGCTGCACCTCCTGCGCCTCCGTCGACGGCAGCGAAGGCGAAGGTGAAGGTGAAGGTGAGGGTGAAGGGGAGGGCGAGGGTGAAGGGGAGGGCGAGGGTGAAGGCGAAGGCGAAGGCGAGGGTGAAGGCGAGGGTGAAGGCGAGGGTGAAGGCGAAGGCGAGGCACGCCCGGCCGGCCAGTGCGCCGTCGACGGGGACTGCGCCCTCGGCTTCTGCAACGCCGGCTTCCCCGGGGGCTCCTGTCAGTGCGGCACCGATGACCACTGCGACGCCGCCAGCACCTGCAACGACTTCGGCGTCTGCGTCGCCGGCTGCAGTGTCGACGACGACTGCCCCGTCGGCCTCGCCTGCAGCGCCGGGGAGTGCCGTCGCATCGTCTGCACCGACGACGGCGACTGCGATCCGCGGCTGCGCTGCAACACTGCGCTCGGTCAGCCACAGTGCGCGCGACGCACCTGCTCGATCACGGCCGACTGCCCCGGCGGGACGAGCTGCGTCGCCGGCCACTGCGTGATTCCCTGAGACGGCGCCATCTGCTAGGAACGTCGACGGAGCGATGGCCGAGTGGCTGAAGGCACCAGACTTGAAATCTGGCGTACCCGCGAGGGTATCGAGGGTTCGAATCCCTCTCGCTCCGCCACCTTCCATACGTCGCCGCCCGCTGGCATGGACGCCCCGGTCACCGTGACTACGGTGCCGGGGTGAACACCCCCGCTTCGCCCTGGTCACGCCTCGCCGACGCCGGCGCAGCCCTCGCCACCGACGCCGTCCGCCGCGGCCTCGTCGTGACCCGCCCCGATGGCAGCGAGGTCGCGATCGGGATCAGCGCCACCCCCATCACCATCGACGCCGCCGAGCTGGTTCGTCGTCGTCGACTGGCGCACCTGCTGTCGACGGCGGGCGTGAAGATGGCGCGCCTCGCGGTCGCCTCACCGATGTGGCGGGGGCTCATCGTCGACGGGCTGTCGCCGGTGGAGCGGGCCTTCGTCGAGGCTGCGCCACAGGGGCCGACGACGTTGGCGACGACGCGCGTCGACTTCTTCACGCCCCGCGTCGGTGGCCTCGCCGCCCTCGAACTCAACGCGACCATCCCGGCGATGCAGGGCTACTCCGACATCGCCGCCGCCGCCTTCCTCGATGTCGCCGGCGCGGTCGCCGGCGTCTCTGCCGACGTCGTCGCCGGCTGGCGGTCCCGCCTGGGAGAAAATGCCCTCGCCTTGTGGCGGGCCCTCGTGGCCGGGTACCGGGCGGCGCGCGGCGGGCACCTGCCGGCGCAGGTGCTCCTCCTCTGTCGGCGCCACGATCCGCAGATCAGTGAGCTGCGCCACCTCGCGCGCCGCTGGGTCGCCCAGGGCGTCACCGCCGTCGTCGGTCACCCCGACCAGCTCACCCTCGTCGACGGCGTCGTCTTCGTCGACGGGCGTGCCATCGACCTCGTCTACCGGCACCTGTTCGTACGACGCCTCGAGGAACCCGGCATCGACCCGCACGGCGTCGTCCGCCGCCTGCTGCTGCAGTCGCCGTCGACGGGGACCCTCGTGCTCAATCCACCGGCGTCGCAGGTCGAGGTGAAGAGCATCTTTGCGCTGCTGTCGCGCGCCGGCGACGACGATGCCCTCGCGGCTGCGGCCGGCCTCGACGATGACGAGCGCGCCGCCATCCGCGCCGCCGTGCCGTGGACCCGCCTGCTGCGGGACGCCGACGTCGTCGCCCGCGTGAAGGCCGACCCCGACGGCGTCGTGCTCAAGCGCGCCTGGGACTACGGCGGGCGCACCGTCGTCATCGGCCATGACCGTGGGCAGCCGTCGTTCGTCGAGCGGGTGCGCGCCGCGTGGCCCGACGCCGGCGACGACATCGTGACAGGCCGGGACTGGCCGGGTCTCGTGGCGCTCGCGTCGGCCGACACCCGCGGCGGTGGCTTCATCGTCCAGGGCCTCGTCGACGCCGCCCGCGTGCCCCAGGTGGTGTGCACGCCGACGGAGACGCGCGCCGTCGACGCCTACGTCGACTTCTCGCTCTATGCCTCGGTGGGCCTCGATGAAGACCCGGTCTGGGGGGGCGTGTGCCGGGCGTCGACGTCGAACATCGTCAACATCGTCGGTGGTGGCGGGATCGCGCCCCTTCTCCTTGAAGACGTGGCCGCTGAAGTGGCGGCGGCGCTGGGGGCGCTGCCGAGGTGACGGTCAGCGCTTCGCGCCGTGGGCGACGACGCCGGGGACGATGCCGCCGCGCTGGGCGACGTTGACGACCTGCTTCTGCGAGGCGCGGCCGAGGATGGCGAGCCCGTAGCGCGACGGGGCGAAGCCCATGACGACGTAGAACGGCTCCATGGCCAGGCCGCCCTCGCCGTCGTCGACGGGGACATCGATGACGGGCAGGTCGGCGCGCTGCTGGACGACGAAGGCGCGCGGCGCAGCGATGGCCTCGTCGACGGCGGCCTGCCAGGTGGCGTCGTCGACGGCGGCGCCCACGACGACACCGTAGCCGCCGTAGGAGCGGTTGGGCTTCAAGACCAGTCCGGCGCGATCCTCGCGCAGCAGGGCGAGCAGCTCGACGTCGCGGCCGTCGGGGCCGAGGGTGCGGCGCGGATACACGAGGCGCGTCCACGGGATGTGGCGGGCGAGCACGTCGATCTCGTCGGGGCCGAAGTGCCGCTCGAGGAGGGTCGGGTCGGTGAAGACCTCGAACTGGGCCTTCTGGTCGAGCTCGGCGGTGATCGACGAGACCATGCGGTTCTCGGCGAAGAGCCGGCGCATCGGCGTGAGGTCGACGCCCTCGGCCTCGAGGGTGAGGAGGTCGGCGACGGCGTAGTCACGGTAGGCGACGTCGACGACGCGGCCGCGGTGGCTGACCTCGCCGTCGACGATCTCGAGCTCGCGGGGGTCGGCGTGGCCGACGGTGACGCCGTAGCGGTCGTGGAAGTGCCGGGCGATCAGCTCCTGCTCCTCGACGCCGGGCGTGGTCTCGCGCGGCTCGATGAGGACGATGTGGCGGCCGCTGCGGCCGCTGGCGTCGGCCTGGTCGATGAGCTCCTGCACGAGCAGCTCGCGGATATCGGTGCAGGTCTCGAAGTCCAGCGGCGACGGGGACGACGACGACAGCCGCGGGAAGATCTCCTCGCGGGCGAGGCGCTCGGCCATCGGCAGCAGGTGCAGGCCGCCGACGCCGGACAGGTTCGGCTCGACGAAGCGCAGCGTGTCCTGCCAGCGCGGGGAGGCGTAGTCGACGATGGCGTCGAGGCGGGCGAAGTACGGGTCGTGCTTCTTCAGGCCCGGCGGCGTGTCGAGGAACCACACCTCCTCGGCGGACGGCAGCTGCAGCACGGCCCGCACGTCGGGATCGTCGCGGTAGAGGCGGGGCAGGCGCTTCAGCGAAGACAGCAGCTGCAGCGAGGTGGCGTGGACATAGGCCCGCTGCTCCGGCGTGATGACGACGGGAAGCGGCATCACCCGCACGGCCTCGACGACGGTGCCGCCGTGGGCGTCGTCGCGCACATAGGTGAGGCCCATGCGCAGCGCGCGATCGTGGAGGGCGTCGAGCAGGGCCCGCCCGCCGCCGGGGGGCAGCCGGTGGAAGGCCTCGACGACGCGGCTCTGCAGTCGCCGCGCTCGCAGTCCCTGCTCCTCGCCCGGTGTGTGCATCTCGACCTCCCTCGTGCGTGCCGGTGATCAGAGAGATACTCCACCACCGACGACCCCGCCCGGAGCGCCCATGTCCACGACCGACCCGTCCACCGATCTCCTCGCCGCCTGGCGCGACATCTGGCTGCTGTCGACGACGTCGGCGGTGCTCGGCTGGGACGAGGAGACGGGCATGCCCGCGGGCGGCACCGCCCACCGCGGCGATCAGGCCGCCCTCCTCGCGGGGCTCATCCACGAGCGCGTCGCCTCGCCGCACCTCGGCGAGCTCGCGCAGGCGGCGCTGTCGTCGTCGGACCCGATCGTGCAGGCCCACGGTCGCCACGCCCTGCGCGCCCACGAGCGGGCCCGCCACCTGCCACGCGCCCTCGTCGAGGAGGTCAAGCGCGTCGCCGCGTCGGCGCAGCGCGCCTGGGTCGACGCCCGCACAGCCCGCGACTGGCACATCTACGAGCCCTGGCTCGCCCGCATCGTCGCCCTCAAGCGCGACGAGGCCCGCGCCCTCGCCGACAGCGGACAGGAGCCATGGGAGGCCCTCGTCGACGAGTTCGAGCCCGGCGCCAGGGTGAAGGACATCGTGCCGATGCTCGATGAGCTGGCGGCGGCGCTCGGACCGCTCGTGCAGGCCGCGACGTCGGCGCCGAAGCGGCCCGACCCATCGGTGCTGCGGCGGGCCTTCCCCGTCGAGCGGCAGCGCCTGCTGGGCCAGATGATCGCCGTCGGCCTCGGCTACGACCTCGAGCGCGGCCGCATCGACCTCACGACGCACCCCTTCTGCACGACCCTGGGGCGTGGCGACGTCCGCATCGCCGTCCGCTTCCACGAGCGCGACCTCGGTGACGGCCTCTTTGCGACCATCCACGAGGTGGGGCACGCCCTCTACGAGCAGGGCGTGCCCGACGCCCTGCTGGGGACGCCGTCGGGCGAGCTGTCATCGCTGGGGCTGCACGAGAGCCAGTCGCGCCTGTGGGAGAACCTCGTCGGCCGCTCGGCGCCGTTCTGGCGGCACTGGCTGCCGGTCCTGCAGCGGCTCTTCCCAGACGTCGTCGCCGACGTCGACCTCGACACCTTCGTCGGCGCTGTCAACGCCGTCGTCCCCGGCCCCATCCGCGTCGGCGCCGACGAGGTGACCTACAACCTGCACATCGTGATCCGCGTCGCGATGGAGCGCGGCCTCATCAACGGCGGCCTCGAGGTCCGCGACCTGCGCGAGGCGTGGCGGGCGTCGTATCGGCAGCACCTCGGGATCACGCCGAAGGACGACGTCGAGGGCGTGCTGCAGGACGGCCACTGGTCCGTCGGCTTCTTCGGCTACTTCCCGACCTACACGCTCGGCAACCTCTACGCGGCCCAGCTGTGGCAGGCCGCGCGCGCGGCGCTGCCCGACCTCGACGACGCCCTCGCCGCCGGTCGCGCCGACGGCCTGCTGGGCTGGCTGCGGACGAACGTGCATGCGAAGGCAGCGACGGTGCCGGCCGCCCAGGTCGTCGCCGAGGCGAGCGGCGCGCCGCTGTCGGCGGCGCCCTTCATCGCCCACCTGCGCGAGCGCCTCACGCAGCACGGGATGCTGTAGGCGTCGTCAGAACGAGGCGAGCAGGCGGGCGAGGGCCACGATCTCGGGCGCGGCCTCGTCCTTGCCGAGCAGCATCGCCGCCGATGTCATCGGCGCGCTGCCGGGGATGCGGGCCTGCTGCTCGCGAAACGGCGGCAGGCTCTCGAAGAGGGCGCGCTGCTCGCCCGGATCGCGGGCACGGAAACCGAGGTTGTCGAGCATGAAGCCCATGCTCTCGACGTACTGGATCGACTGGGATTCGAGCCACGTGTACTGGTCGAGGGCGACCTCGGGCGGGTTCGAGATGTAGAGGATGGGCCGGTTCGTCTCGAGCTGCAGCAGGTAGCAGAAGATGGCGGCGCCCCCGCCCGGCGTGAGCGCGCCGACGAGGTACGCCTTCGTCGGCTCGGTGCCGAGCTCGGGGATCGCGATGTTGGGCGAGTTGATCGACTCGATGACGGCGACGACCTGCTCGAACGCGAGCGGGAGCACATTGTGGCCGGGCAGGGGCGTGAACATGACGGTGCCTTGCGGGTGGAGAGACGGCTGGGTCAGCGGCCCGTGATGACGAGGTCGTCGTCGAAGGTGCCCATCTCGGCGGCGGTGCGCGTGTACTCGATGAGGGGGTTGTCGATCATGACGTTGTTGCCCGACACGCTGCCCTCGCCGACGTGCAGCTTGAGGTAGTGCGCCGGCGACACGCTCTTGCGTCCCTCCTTGATGTTCTTCGTCGCCGTGAAGTGGATGGCGTTCTTGCCCTTGTGCAGGTGCTTCGAGATGTCGACGATGACCTGGCCATCGGTGGCGTTGATGCGCTTGACCCACACCTGGTTGATGAAGACGTCGACGTCGAACTGCGCATGGGCCGGCGTGCTCATGTCGGTGACGAGAAAGTACTGTTTCGTCACGGGCTCGAAGGCCGGAGTCGTCGGCGTCGGCGGGGCCGGCGGCGGCGTCGTGCCGGGCGCCTGGACCTCGTAGCCCTTCGCCGTGATGAGGATGTTGCCCTTCTCGTCGATCTTGACAGTGCAGTTCTCGAAGGTCTGGTTGACGACGCCATCGATGTTGACGCCGTTCAAGAAGACCGCGGCCTGCGCCGACGACGTCGCGAGCAGCGACACGATCATGGCCACGACAGGGAGGGTGCTGCGCATGGGGAACTCCTTCACGGCGGGGAGTGTAGCGCCTCCGGTGGCGCGCCGCTCTCCGGGCAGCCGTCGAGAAAGGCGAGGGGCGGGGCCCCAAGGGCGACGACGACCTCGACGCTGCCGGCCATGGCGTCGACGGCGGACAGCAGCCCGGCGGGCCCGCGACAACGCCAGATGCCCTCGACGACGTGGTGGGCGACGCCGTAGGCAAAGGCGCTGTCGTCGACGAAGTCGATGGCCTCGCCGGCGGCGGCGCGTCGCCGCACCTCCTCGAGGGGCAGGCGCTCGTCGGCCTGGCCCGCGGCGACGCTGCAGATTCCCTCGGCGAGGGCTCGCGGCGGGGGCCGACCGGCGCGGGTCCGCCGGAACAGCGCGACATGGCACAGCTCATGGGCCACGCGTCGCTGCTGCGCCACGTCGTCGCTGCGGTGCCAGCTCGCCGGCGTGAGCAGGTCGACGCCGTCGACGGTGGACCACGCCCGCAACGTCTCGACGAGCTGGCCGGTGGCGGCGACGAAGGCGTCGACGTCGTCGTGGATGCGGAGCGGCACGTCGCCGACCGGGATGAGGCCGGCGGCGTCGAGGCGGGCGCACGCTGCGGGCAGCGCGTCGACGATACGGGCGACGTCTTTGCCCTTGCCCTCGACAGCGACGGTGGCGTCGCCGCACCGGACCAGGCGGGGGCCTGGCGGCGTCGTCGGGACCGACGGGGTGGCGCAGCCGGTGAGCAGCACGACGAGCGCGATCGCCGATCGGACCCTTGACCGGCGTCGGTCCCTCGACGATGGCGACGTCATGCGCGCTGTCGTCTGTGTCATCCTGCCCACGCTGCTCCTCGGTGCCTGCGCCCACGATACGACGTCGACGGCGCCCCCGCCGCCGCCGACGCCCGCCGGTCCGGCGAGCCCGCTGCCGGGGGCACCGGTGGTGGCCCTGCAGAAGGTCGACGCTCCCGGCTTCTCCGTCGAGGACCTCACCGCCCGGGTGCGCGACGGCCTCGTGTGGGGCAGCGGCGTCGTCGTCGTCGATGAGCTGAGCGTCCGGGCCGAACTCGCGGCCTGCGTCGAAATGCCCTGCGTCGAGGTCCAACAGGACCGCTTCCGCAGCGCCACGCTCTCGGCGACGGTGAGCCTGTCCCGCGTCGGCGCCTCGGTGCTCGGCGCACTTCGCATCAGCCGCGGCCTGAAGGAGATCGCCCGCGTGAACGCCCAGGGCACCGACGCCGGTGACGTCGCCACCCGCCTCGGCCGCGAGGCCGGCGCGGCCCTCCGGCAGGCCCTGCTCGCGACGACGACCACGCCGGCCATGCCCGAGGCGGCCGAGCGCTGACCTCGTTGCGCGCCCCGCGCGCTCGTGTACGTCGAGGTCATGACCCCGACCGCGAAGCAGCTCATGTTCCTGAAGACCCTCGCCCACGACAAGAAGCCCATCGTGTTGCTGGGGCACAAGGGCGTCACCGACGCGGTCATCAAGGAGACGGGGGCGGCGCTGCTCGCCCACGAACTCGTGAAGGTCCGCCTCCACGGCGACGACAAGGGCGTGATCCACCAGGACGCCGAGGCCGTGGCGAAGGGGTCCGGCGCCGTCCTCGTCGAGGTCGTCGGCAAGGTGGCGATCCTCTACAAGCGCCACCCCGACGATCCGAAGATCGTGCTGCCGAAGGACCGGCCGGCGAAGGGCTGAGGCCCGTAGGCCATTGGCGTCGCCGCGAGGGGCGGCGCCGCCCTCTCAGCCGTCGCGCGCGCTGAGCAGGCGCTTGGCCATGATCGACACCGCCGACGGCACCTGCTTCGACTTCGCGAGCGAGCGAAGGTCGGTCTGGCGCATGAGCGGCAACCAGCGGCTGACGAGCGACGGCGGGGTCTTGGGGTTCTGCACGAGGTTGAACTTGACCGAGTAGGACTTGGTCCAGTCGCCGTTGTTGCAGATGTAGCGGATGACGTCTTCGTGCATCGTCTTGCTCCGCGAGATCTTGACGATGTCGTTCTCCTTGATCTTCGGATTGCGGATGGCGCTGCCGGCGACGACGCGGTTGCTGCTGCCGAGGGCCTCGATGGCCTTCTCGTGCGGGCCCGTCATGGCGAGCTTGATCTGGATCGGGATCGGCAGCTTCATGAACGGCGTCTTCGACCAGTCGACGGCTTCGCTGCCGCCCTCCTCGTCGTCCTCCAGCTCGGCGAGCAGGGCCTCGCGCTCCTCTTCGGTGAGGACCTCTGCGCCCGACGACATGAACTCGTCGGCGCTCATGCCGAGCTCGGCCGCCTTCTGGCGCTCGCGCTCGGAGAGGTGCTCTTCCTGGATCTTGATGTTCTTCAGGACCGACAGCTGCTCGGCCTTGCCGAGACGCAGGAAGGCGTCCTCGAAGGCGTCGACGTCCTCGAGGTAGACGCCTTCGCGGACGAGGAAGTCGACGGCGCGGTCGATGTCGGAGCGCAGGACCTTGTGGTTCTTCGCGAGGCCCCGGACGATGTCCCAGGTGCGCAGCAGGCGCTCCTGGTTCTCGACGATGACGTTGATGACCTTCGGCTCGCTGGCGTGCTGGGCGAGGTACACGAAGGCGGTGTCGGGCGTCAGCCGGTTGAGCAGCACCTTCTCGACGAGCGGGAAGCGGTCCATCAACACGTGGGCGAGGGCCTCGAGCACCTGACCGGGCAGGGCTTCGCCGAGGACTGGCGACACAAGCTTCTCGTCGAAGGTGCTGAAGGTCTTCCACGCCGCCGCCGCGATCTTCGCGTCGGGGTCCATCAACAGCTGGTAGATGATGGGCACGAGGGCGCGCGGCGGGATGGGCGCCATGGCGCGGGCGGCCATCAGGCGGCCTGGCGCTGGCCCCGTCGGGTCCACGGCCTTCTTGAACGCTGCCGGGACGGCGTCGTCGGGCAGCGGGACAAGCGGGAACGACACGTCGATCGACGCGGTGACGGGGGCTGCGGCGGCCTGCACGGCGGGCGCTGGCGGCGGTGCGGGCGCTGGCGGCGGCGCGGCGGCGGCGGGCGCGGCCGGCGCGAGGAAATCGACAGGGGCGGGTGCCGAGGCAGGCGCCGGCTTCGACGTCGGCAGCGGCTCGAGGGGCGTCAGGAACGACGGGTCGAGCTCGAGGGGCACCGGGGTCTTCGGATCGGTCATGGCGGCAGCCTACCCGTCCGCAGCGACGACGTCACCGGGACGTCACGGTCGGCACAGGGCGGACGGTCCGTCGGGGGGGGCGCGCTCAGCTGAGCCAGCGCAGGTGACTCTTGAGCAGTTCACGCGTGAGCTGCTCGACGGAGATCTTGTGCTTGTCGGCGACGCGCTGCAGGACCTCGGCCTCCTGCGGCGTCACCCGCACGCGAATCTCGGCGACGTCGCCCTTCTTCTTGAGGCGGGCACCCGTGCGCTTGCCGTTCTGCGTGTCGTCGAGCGACGAGATGTCCTGCTTGAGGATGCTGTCGGTGATGGCCCGACCGCCGACGTCCTCGAGTTCGAGGACCTCCTCCTCCTGGGGACCCGGCGCGGGGCGCACGCTCCGCTCGGACTCCTCCTTGTGCTTGACCAGCAGCTCCTTCTCGCGCTCGATCTCGTCGCCGAAGATCTGCTTGAGGAAGTTGGAGAGGTGGATGTTCGACGGCGTGAACTCGCTGGAGGCGAGGTACGTGTCGATGTCGAACTGCATCTCCCACGCGGACTGGTAGCGCTTGGTCCGGTCCTTCTCGAGCGCCTTCATGAGGATGCGCTCGACGGCCTCGGGGACGTCTTCCTTGAAGTACGACGGCGGGTAGATCTTGCCATCAATGATGGACTTCAAGATCGCCATCTCATTTTCACCGGTGAACAGCTTGTAGCCGGTGATCCATTCGTAGATGACAGAGCCGAAGGAGAAGATGTCCGACCGGGCATCGAGCTGGTGGCCCATGCACTGCTCGGGGCTCATGTAGCTCAGCTTGCCCTTGATCTCGCCGGCCCGCGTCTGTTCCAGCTGCGTGTTGGCCTTGGCGATGCCGAAGTCGACGATCTTCACCGTCCCCGAGAACGAGACGAGGATGTTCTCCGGCGTGATGTCGCGGTGGACGATGTTGAGGGGGTTGCCGTAGGCGTCGGTCTTGGTGTGGGCGAAGTAGAGGCCCTCGCAGACGTTGGACGCGATGCGCAGGGCGTAGATCATCGGGAAGGGAATCCCGGCCTTCTCCGCCTTTGGAATGATACGGCTCATGTCGCGGCCCGAGATGTACTCCATGGCAATGAAGTACGAGTCGTTGACGCGACCCAGATCATAGATCTGGACGATGTTGGGGTGGTTCAGCTGCGCCGCGAGTTTGGCCTCGTTGAGGAACATCTGCACGAAGTTCGGCTGCGACGAGAGGTGCGGCCGGATGCGCTTGATGCAGATGGTCTTCTCGAAGCCCTCGAGGCCCTCCTGCCGGGCGAGGAAGACCTCGGCCATGCCACCCACCGCGATGCGGTTGAGGAGGGAGTACTTGCCGAACCGGGTGCCGCGGCCGCCTGCCATTGGCTCAGGGCTCGCCCGGCGGTGACCCGCTGACAAGGGGGCTCGCTGTCACGGTGCTCATCGGGGCTCCGGCACGGGCAGCGCGGCCCGCTCCATGACGGCGGCGAGGGCGAGGTCGGCGTCGTCGAGGATGGCGCGCAGGTCGGTGGCCACGAGGCGCCTGTCCCGCACGAGCTGCCGGCCGTCGACGAAGACGTGGGTGACGTCGCCGGCCTCGGCGGCAAAGACGATGGTCGTGATCGGGTCGACGCGGGGGCGCAGCGCCGGACGCTCGCGGCCGATGACGACGACGTCGGCGCGCTTGCCGACCTCGAGGGAGCCGACCTCCTGCGCGAGGCCGAGGGCGGCCGCCGAGCCCATCGTCGCGAGGCGCAGGGCCACCTTCGCCGGCATCGCCTCGGCCCCGTGCAGGGGCTTCTGCAGCAGCGCCGCCAGGCGCATCTCGGAGAAGGCGCTCAGGCGGTTGTTGCACGGGGCGCCGTCGGCGCCGAGGCCGACGACGATGCCGTCGTCGAGGAGGCGCGGGATCGGCGCGGTGCCGCTCGCGAGCTTCAGGTTCGTCGACGGGCAATGGATGACCCGCGTCGACGTCTCGCGCAGCACGGCGTGCTCGGCCTCGCTGAGGTGGACGCAGTGGGCGAGCACGACGTCGGGGCCGGCAATGCCGCGGTCGCGAAGGGCGACGACGTTGTCGGCGCCGGTCACCTCGCGGACGGCGACGACCTCGCCGGGGTTCTCACTGGCGTGGGTGTGGATGAGGCAGCCGCGGGCGCGGGCGGCGCGGGCCGTCTCGTGCAGCAGCTCGTCGGTACACGACAGGATGAAGCGCGGCGCGTAGGCGTAGCGCAGGCGACCATGGGCGGCGCCATGGAAGCGATCTGCGAGGTCGTTCGACGACGACAGCGACGCCGCCGTCGACTCATCGAGGCCCGCCGGGTTCGGCCGGTCCATCATCGCCTTGCCGCCGATGTAGCGGACCCCCATCGCCCGCGCGGCCTCGAAGAGGACCTCGGTGTGGTGCACCGTGCCCATGTCGAGCAGCGACGTCGTGCCGCCCAGCAGCAGCTCGGCGAGCCCGAGGCGGGCCGAGGCCCGCAGCGAGTCGGCGTCGTGGGCCTTCTCGAGGGGCCAGATGCGCTCCTGCAGCCACGGCAGCAGCGCGCGATCCTCGGCGACACCGCGGAACAGCACCTGACACAGGTGGATGTGGGACTGCACGAAGCCGGGGCAGACGATGTCGCCGGTGACGTCGAGGACACGGGTGCCGGGGGCGGCGACGACGGTACCGGTGGGGCCGAGGGCCTTGATGCGGCCGTCTTCCATCAGCACATCACCGACGAAGACGCGGTCGGTGGCGTCGACGGTGACGACGGTGCCGCCGGTGAGCAGGACGGCGGTGTTCACGGCGTGCCTCCCGGGGCCTGACCGCTCTGCAGCTGGCCGAGGTCGAAGATGCCCGGGAACAGCGCGCGCAGCGTCGTGTCCTGGCGCTCGCCGCGATCGTTCACGAGAGTGATCGGCAGGTCGTCGTCGTTGCCGGCGAGGAATTCGGCGAGGACCTGGCGGCACATGCCGCACGGGGCCGCCGGCGGCGACGCGGCCGTCGCGATGGCGATGGCCGTGAAGCGCCGATGACCGGCGGCGACGGCGGCGGCGACGGCGGTGCGCTCGGCGCAGATGCACAGCCCGTAGCTGGCGTTCTCGACGTTGCAGCCGTCGATGATGGTGCCGTCCGCGCAGCGCAGCGAGGCGCCGACATGAAAGCGGGAGTAGGGGGCGTAGGCGCGGGACCGGGCCGCGAGCGCACGCGGGATGAGGTCGGTGAAGACGTCAGACACGGGGCGAACCTACCAGCTGCCCGGTGGGACCGCGCTTTTCCTGCTCATGGTGCGGCGATGACGCGGCCCGTCACGGCGAGGCTCTGCCGGACGGCGGCCGGATCAGCGACGAGGGCGCGGAAGGCGGCGTGTTCGGTGGACGGCGTCGGCACCACCACGACGGTCTGGCCCGGGAACCAGCCGTCGCCGCCCCCGGCGAGGTAGTCGATGGTGGCGATCCGCACCCGGGCCGCGGGCGCCAGCACGACGCCGCCGTCGACGATCACGACGGGCCCGGTCGGGCCCGGCACGACGAGTCGCACCAGCCGCGTGCCGGGCTCGAGGATCTCCTTCACCCGACCCTCCTCAAGGCGGACCTGCTGGTCGCGGCCCGACCTCGAGAACACGAGCTCGACGCCGGCCGACACCTGCGGGAAGCGCCCCTGGCCGGTGCCGGCGCCGACGAGGGCCGCCTCGATCGTCGCCGCCAGCGCGGCGTGGCTCAGCTCGACGACGACGACGGCCGAGTCGAAGCGCAGCGCGCTCTTGAGGTCGAGCAGCGTGACGGGCTTGCCCAACCGCCTGCCATCCGGCGTGACGACGCCGATGCTGTCGCGGATGGCGCCGCTGTTGCGGAAGGCCGCCACGACGTCGGGCTGGTGACGCTGCGCCGCCCGCAGCAACGCGTCGGCGGTGAGGCTGCCGAGGTTCGTCTCCTGGTTGCGTACGAGCTCCCGGCGCCCCTCGAGCCACACGTCGACCTCGCCGAGCACCTCCTGCAGCGGGGCGAGGGCGTCGCGGGTGCCGAGCTCGAGGCGCAGCAGGCCGCGGTCGACCTCGGCGCGCAGCTCCAGCAGGGTCTCCTCGTCGAGGAACCACGGCCGCGATCCGGGCTCGACACCCGTCGCCACGCCGGCGGCGTCGAAGGACAGCGACAGGGCGCCGACGGTGTGCAGGCCGCCGTCGGTGGCGACGAGGGCCACGGGCGCACCGTCGCGCGCCGTCCGCCACACGGGGTAGCAGCCGAGGGGCTCGCTGGTGCAGAGCGGGTCCACCGCCGCACCCGGCAGGTGCCGCTGGCCCGTGGGCACGAGGCGGTTTTCGCCGCCGCCGGAGACGATGACGTCGACGCCGACGAGACCGGCCTGCAGCAGCGCGAAGTCCCGGGTGATGCCCTGCCGATGCGACAGCAGCACGACGATGCCCGTGCCCTCGGCGCGCAGGGCGTCGACCTGGGCCTTCAGCGCCGCGACGGTGCCGTCGACGTCGGCGGGGACCTCCACATGTTGCGCCCCTGCGCTCAGCAGACGGAGAGACTCGGGGACGGCAGCGATGACGCCGACGACGACGCCGTCACAGCGGTCGCCCTGGCGCTCACCGAGACAGCGGCGGGCGCGCGGGGCGATGCGCCCGGCGGCGGGCGCCGGCGCGGTGTCGTCGAGCCAGATCGGGCCGGGCTCAACGAGCGCGGCGAGGGGCCCGCCCCCGATCCGCAGCGTCGAGGCGACCCACGGGAAGCTGCTCTTCTTGATGACGTCGGCGAGGAAGGCCTCGCCGAGGTCGAAGTCGTGGTTGCCAGGAACGGCGACGTGCAGGCCGAGGCTGTTGTTGGCGACAAGGAGGGGGCTCGCCAGCTTCGGCTTCGGCGTCGCCTGGTCGGCGGGCCACGGGATCTCGACGGCGAGCTCGGGCGCGGGGATCAGCGTGTCGCCGGCGTGGACGACGACGGCCTTGCCGGCCCGCTGGCGCAGCGCGGTGATGACGGCGGCGGCACGGGCCACCCCACCCCCATGCTCCTCGGCGAGCATGCCGGCCTCGGTGTCACCGACGTGGACGAGGTGCAGCGTCGCCACCGACGGCGCCGTCGAGAACGTCACCGCGGGAGCGGTCGCCGTCGCGTGTGTCGTCGGAGGCGTCGACATCGTCGGAGGCGTCGACGTACAGGCGGCCGCGGCGAGGAGCAGGAGCAGGGACGTTCGGGGGGCGGGCACGGCGCCGTCGTCGTCGGCGGCGGCATCGCCGTCAATAGAGGCGCTTGAGGCTCGCGCCCGGGTAGTAGCGGTCGAGGATCTCCTCGAAGGGGACGCCGTCGTCGCCGTAGCCCTTGGCGCCCCACTGGCACATGCCGACGCCGTGGCCCGAGCCGCGCCCATCGACGACGACGGCGGCCTTGTCGAGGGTGATGCGGTCGATCTGGGTCGACCACACCACCGACCAGCCGAGCAGGCGGCGGAAGTCGGCGCCGCTGATCAGCTTCCTCTTCTTGCCGCTCTGCAGCTCGAGCTGCTTCACGCGGCCCGTCGCCGTGCGCGCCGCGATGCGGATGTCGGTGAGGGGGCCGCCGACGAGCTTCGAGAACGCCTTGTCGACGTCGCTCCGGCGCAGCTTCACCGACCACTTCGCGCGGTTGGTGCCCGCCGTCATGCAGCGCTCGCACGACGAGCCGGGCAGGTAGTCGACGCCGGTGCCCCACCCCTCGAGGGCGCTCTCGGTGGTGCCGCCGCAGGCCGCGTGGAAGTAGGTCTGCGCAAGGTGCCGCTGCCACGTGAGCACGAGGCCCCGCGTCGTGCGAGCCGCCTCCTCGGCGAGGGCGTGTTCGCGCTCGACGCCGTGGTAGACCTGATCGAGGACCGACGACTCCATGTGGTAGGGCAGGTCGAGGCGTCGATACTTCTGGCTCACGGCGAAGGTGCGGGCCGCGACGGCCTGGGCCTGATACGCGGGCAGGGGCCAGCCGCGCGGCAGCTCCGACGACACGATGCCCGTGACGTAGGTCTCGAGGTCGAGGGGATGCACCACCAGCATCTCCTGACGACCCTTCCACGTGACGTAGCGGACCTCGAGGGCCTCGCGGTAGCTGTGGCCGGCGAGCTTCAGCAGGGGGCCGGTGACGGTGACGACGTCGCGGTCCAGGGGCTTGCCGTCGACGAAGAGGCCCGTCCGGCCGAGGGTCAGCCTGGCCGTCTTGCGGTCGCCGCCGACGACGCTGCCGTCGCCGCGCCGGACCTGCAGCGGTCCATTCAGGCCCTCGATCACCACCGCGTCCTTGAAACGACCCACGGCGATGCGCACGGTCTCATCGCTGTCGGCGGCCGTCGCGTCGACGGCGGACAGACCCGAGACAGCCGTGACGACGGCGAGAACCAGCGCGAGCACGGGGCTAGCCTACACGCATGGAACGTCGCGTGCTTGCCCCGGGCATCGTGGTCGTCGATGGCTTCTTCGACGTCGCCACCTGCCGTCGCTTCATCGGCCTCGCCGAGGCCGCCGGCTTCGACGAGGCCCCGATCACAACGGGGCGTGGAGCGGTGATGAACAAGGACGTGCGGAACAACCGCCGCGCCATCATCGACGACGTCGCCCTCGCCGGCGAGCTGTGGGCGCCGGTGCAGCCCCACCTCGCGGCCTTCGACGACGTCCGCGCGTTCTGGGACGGGCGCCCCGCCCTCGGCGTCAACGAGCGGCTGCGCTTCTACCGCTATGGCCCCGGGGAGCGCTTCGACTGGCACTACGACGGCTGGTACGCACGCCCCGACGGCAGCGCCCGCAGCTGGATCACGTTCATGGTCTACCTCGACGACGGCTGCGTCGGCGGGTCCACGATCATCGACGTCGGCGAGCGCATCGCCGTCGAGCCCATCCGTGGCCGGGCCCTGCTGTTCCTCCACCAGCTGCGCCACACGGGCGCCGAGGTCATCGCCGGTCGAAAGGACGTCGTCCGCACCGACGTGATGTTTCCGACCTGAGGGCTGTTGAAAAGGTGCGTTGAATCAAGGGGTTGGGTGTTGTGCTGCGGCGCCGTTCCCGCCGGCGGGTGAACCGGCTAACGCGCGCCCATGCGCTACTCGAAGCTCCTGATCCCCACCGTCAAAGAGACCCCTGCCGACGCCGTCGTCGTCAGCCACCGCCTGATGCTGCGCGCGGGCATGATCCGGAAGCTCTCGGCCGGCATCTACACGTACCTGCCGATGGCGAACCGCGTGTTCACCAAGGTCGCCAACATCATCCGCGACGAGCTCAACCGCGCCGGCGCCCAGGAACTCACGATGCCCGCCGTGCAGCCCGCCGAGCTGTGGCAGGAGTCGGGTCGCTGGGAGCAGTACGGCCCCGAGCTGCTTCGCTTCAAGGACAGGAAGGGCGGTGAGTTCGTCATCGGCCCGACGCACGAGGAGGTCATCACCGCCCTCGTTCGTGACGAGGTGAAGTCCTACAAGCAGCTGCCGATCAACCTCTACCAGATCCAGACCAAGTTCCGAGACGAGGTCCGCCCGCGCTTCGGTCTCATGCGCGGCCGCGAGTTCGTGATGAAGGACGCCTACTCCTTCCACGTCGACGACACCGACGCCCACCGCGAGTACGACAACATGTACCGCGCCTACAGCCGCATCTTCGCGCGCTGCGGCCTGCGCTTCCGCGCCGTCGAGGCCGACACCGGCAGCATCGGTGGCAACCGCTCCCACGAGTTCCAGGTGCTCGCCGACAGCGGCGAGGACGCCATCGTCTTCACCGTCGACGCCGAGGGCCGGCCGACCTGGGCCGCCAACGTCGAGCTCGCGCCGATCGCCGCCCCCGAGCGGGCCGCCGAGACGCCGGCGATGCCGATGTCCGTCGTCGAGACGCCCAACAAGAAGAGCATCGAGGACGTCGCGAAGTTCCTCGGCGTGCCCCATGCCCGCGTGCTGAAGGCCGTGCTGTTCATGGTCGACGGCAAGGCGGTCATGGCGGTGTGCGCCGGCGACCGCGAGATCAACGAGGTGAAGCTCAAGAAGGCCATCGGCGGCACCGAGATCCGCATGCTCACCGACGAGGAGGGCAAGGCGCTGGGCCTCAAGCCCGGCTACGTCGGCCCGGCGAGCCTGCCCGACGAGGTGAAGGCGAAGGTCACCATCGTCGTCGACCAGGGCGTGGGTGGCCTCGCCGGCCTCGTCGCTGGCGCCAACGAGTGGAACCGCCACCTCGCCCAGGTGGCGATGGGCCGTGACGTCGTCGTCGACCGCTTCTACGACCTGACGACCGCCATCACCGGCGACCTGTGCGCGAAGAACGGGCAGCCCTACCAGTCGGCTCGCGGCATCGAGGTCGGTCACGTGTTCTTCCTCGGTACGAAGTACTCGTCGGCGATGAAGGCGACGTATCAGGGCGAGGACAAGGCCGAGCACCCGTACGTCATGGGCTGCTATGGCATCGGCGTCACCCGCACCGCGGCTGCGGCCATCGAGCAGAACCACGACGACGACGGCATCCGCTGGCCGGCGCCGATCGCGCCGTTCCATGTGGCCCTCGTGGCCCTTGGCGTCGACGAGGAGACGATGGATCTCGCCAGCAAGCTCGAGGGAGCGCTCGAGGGCCAGGGCATCGAGGTCCTGTTCGACGACCGCGACGAGCGCCCCGGCGTGAAGTTCAAGGACAACGATCTGATCGGCTGCCCGGTCCGCGTCGCCGTCGGCGGCAAGTCCCTCAAGGAGGGTGTCGTCGAGGTGAAGCTGCGCACCGAGACCAAGGAGCAGACCCGCAAGGTGCCGGTCGCCGAAGCGGTGGTGACCATCGCCGCGCTCGTGAACGGTCTCCTCGCCGACGCCCGCGCCGCCGCCGACGACGCCGAGAAGCGCGTCTGAAGCGCGTTCCATCAGGTGCAGACGACGAGAGCGCCCCACGGGGCGCTCTCGTCTTTGGCAGCATGGGCTCCGGGGCGTCAGCGGTTCATCGTCGACGCCGGCGCCTCCTGCAGGACCTTCACCTCGACCGCGCCCTTGTCCTTGGGCGGGGTGACGGTGACCTTGCGCTCGATCTCCCATTCTGGGACGGGCCGCTTCGGCGGGTTCAGGAGGTCGGTCGCGCCCCAGGCGATGAGGCCGGCACCGACGGCCGCGACGACGACGCCGGTGACGAAGCCGCCGTCGCCGCCGCCGAGGGCGACGAGGGCCCCGGCGCCAGCGCCAACGGTGCCGAGACCCACCTTCGACCAGCCGAAGATCGTGTTGTTCTGGTCGGCCTCGCGCCACTTCACGTTGCGAATCTCGATGTTCTTCTCGGCGAGGCTGCGGACGATGCGCAGCTCGGCGTTCACCTTCGTGACCCCGCCGGCGTGCACCGGCACCTCGACCTCGACGGGCTCGTAGTCGGTGCGGGTGAGGCGCACGACGTGGCGGCCCGGGGCGACGTTGTCGATCTTCGTCGGCGTCGTGCCGAGGACGTTGTTCGACACGAGGATCTGCGCGCCGTTGGGGTCGGTCGCGATCTCGATGCTGCCGGCGTTGCCGACGAAGGTGCCGCCGCTGCTGGCGAGGGAGGCGCCGCTCTTCTTGAGGAGGTCGATCGCCAACCGGCGGGTGGCGTCGAGGAGCTTCGCCTCGTCCTTCGGGACCTCCTCCTGCACGCGGCCCGTGGGCTCGAGGGTGCGGGCGTCGATCTCCGACAGGCTCAGGAGGTAGATGCTACCGACGGCGTCGAGGGTGCCGTTGACGATGCGCGAGGCGTCGAGGGCGGCGCCGACCTCGGCGAGGCAGGCGTTGTCGTCGCAGCCCGCCTGCTGGCGCGAGGCCTCCCACTCCAGGGCGCGGCTGATGTCGTCGGGGCCGATGACGATGCGGGTCGGGTCCTTCGCGTACTCGCCGAGCACGACGCGCGACAGGGCCTGGGTGAGGGTGGCGTCGTCGACGCCGCGGCGGGCGGCGATGCCCATCACGACGGTGCGGACGCGATCATCGGCGCTGGCCGTCGCGGGCAGCAGGAAGGCACACGACATGACGAGGAGCAGGGCGGCACGCATGGGCGCATGATATGTGCTTGCAGCCCCCGGAAGTCACCTTGATGGACCACGCGCCCCCACCCGCCCTGCCGCCCCTGCCGCGACCCGTCTCCCGCTGGCAGGCGCGCGAGGCGCCCGACGCCGCCGTCGCCGATGTCGCCCGGGTCACGAATCTGCCCGAGGTGCTGGCACGCGTCCTCGTTGGCCGCGGGGTCGACGCCGCGTCGGCCCCGGCGTGGCTGCAGCCGTCGCTGAAGTCGCTGCCGGACCCGTCCCGCCTCGCCGGCCTCGACGCCGCCGTCGACGTCATCCTCCACAGCGTACGGGCGGGCTCCCCGATCGGGGTCTTCGGCGACTACGACGTCGACGGCGTCACCTCGACGACGCTCCTCAGCCAGTTCTTCGTCGACTGCGGCATCCCGACAGCCTGCACCATCCCGGACCGGCTCGTCGAGGGCTACGGGCTGTCGCGTGCCGGTGTCGATCGCCTCGTCGATGCCGGCTGCAAGCTGCTCGTCACCGTCGACTGCGGCGTCACGAACCACGACGAGATCCTCTACGCGCAGAAGCGGGGCGTCGAGGTCGTCGTCGTCGACCACCACACGGTCCCCGTCGAGCTGCCGAAGGCGGCGAGCATCATCAATCCGCACCGTGCCGACTGCACCCGCGGCAGCGAGATGCTCTGCGCCGTCGGCGTCACCTTCAACCTCGCGATGGCCCTGCGGCGCCGGCTGCGCGATCAGGGCTGGTTCTCGTCGACGCGACCGGAACCCGACCTCAAGGACGCCCTCGACCTTGTCGCCCTCGGCACCGTCGCCGACGTCGTCCCCCTTGTGGGCGAGAACCGCATCCTCGTGCACAACGGCCTCAAGGCCCTCAAGCAGGGCAAGCGGGCCGGGCTGCAGGCGTTGCTGCAGGTGGCGGGCATCGATGTCGCCCGCGTCGACGCGGGCGACCTCGGCTTCCAGCTGGGGCCGCGGGTCAACGCTGCGGGGCGGCTCGGTGATGCGATGAAGGGGGTCGAGCTGCTGCGCAGCGACGGCGAGGCGGCGCGCCACCTCGCAAGCCTCCTCGACGCCGAGAACCAGGCCCGCCGCAGCATCGAGAAGGAGATCACGGCGGCCGCGATCCGGCAGGTCGAGCAGAGCCCGACGCTGCGGACGGCCCGCGCCGTCGTCGTCGGCGATGAGCGCTGGCATCCCGGCGTTGTCGGCATCGTCGCCTCCCGGCTCGTCGATCGCTTCGCGCGGCCGGCCATCGTCTTTGGCGAAGGCGGGCGGGGCAGCGCCCGCAGCATCGAGGCATTCCACATGTACGACGCCCTGCGGGCGGTGGCGTCGTCGTTGCCCGACGTCGTCGTCGGCTTCGGCGGTCACGCGCACGCGGCCGGCGTGCGCCTTGCCCCCGGTGGTCTCGATCGTTTTCGCGACGCGCTGCTCGCCCGCGCCGAGACGACGCTGCGCGATGAAGACCTTCAGCGTGTCTCCTTCCACGATGGCCCCATCGACGGCGCGACCCTGCGCCTCGATGCCGTGAAGCAGCTCGCGGTGGCCGCGCCCTTTGGCCGCAAGAACCCCGAGCCCTCGTTCGTGTTGCGCGACGCCCGGCTGCGGCAGGTGAAGGTCCTCAAAGAAGAGCACCTCAAGGCCAGCGTCGATCCGCGCACGTTCGGCGTCGACGGCCATCGCAGCGTCGGCTTCATCGATGTCATCGCTTTCGGCGCCGCCGCGCGCGCCGCCGAGTGGAACGGGCCGGTCGACCTGCTCGTCACACCCGACATCAACACCTGGAACGGCACCAGCAGCGTCCAGCTGCGCGTGAAGGACTTCCGGGTGGCTACGGGGAGCTCCGGATGAACCTCGCCGCCCTCGCCCTCACCGTCGTGTTCATCGCCGACGACGGGCGGCTGCCCGTGCTGTCGATGGAACTCGTCGAGCGCCCGGGCGCACGGTCCCTCGTCGCGGGCCTCGTGCCGACGACGACGGCGCCGCCCGAGGGGCTTGAGCGCCGCGAGGGCGTCGGCCGCGCGGTCCTGCCGGCGGGCGCCTGGCCCATCGGGCCCCGCGGCACGAGCGTCGTGCCCGCCGTCGACGGCGTGATTGTCACCATCGACGACGCCGGCGCGTGGGCGGCGGCGTTTTCGCCCCCACCGGCCGAGCCGAAGCCGGCGAAGGCAAGGGCGTCGTCGTCGTCGCTGCACGCCTGGCCGCCGCCGGGCCTGCCGGTGGCCGGGCCGCGGGCGCTGCGCCTGTTCCTGCCCGCCGTCGTCGACGGCGCACCGATGTCGGCGAGCCTGCACCTGCCCGGTGGCGCCGCCGTCCCCGGCGTCGCCGTGGCCTGGACCCGCGTCGTCGACGGCGACGGCGTCGTCGTGGCCCGCGGTGACGGCGAGGGTGTCTCGGGCGTCGAGGTGGTGGCCCCACGCTTCGTGGTGGAGCCGACGGCGTCGATGACGCCGTGCGACACAAACGCCGTTCCGGTCCAGCTCCGCCAGTCGGGCGGCGAAGCCGGAGCGGGCCTCTGTGTCGGCGCGCTCGAGATCCGCGGTTTCCGTGGGCTGCGTCACGCCGACCAGCCCGCAAAGGATCGCCCGGCCCGTGGCGCCGTGCTCCGCCGGGTGGCCGAGAGGGCCGTCGCGGGCGGTCGGGCCGCCGTCCCGCCGGCGACCGTGACCCCGCCAAAGGCGCCGCCGTCGCGCTATTGAGCGGCATGCCCGTCTCCAACGACACCGCCGCCCTCCGCGCCTCCCTGCTCGCCGCCATCCAGAGCAAGAACTTCGACCCGGCCGCCGGCACCTCGAAGCCGGGCCTGTCGGGCAACGAGGTCGACCGGCTCCTCAAGGACCTCAAGAAGGACGGCGTCACCGCCGACGAGGCCCGCGTCGTCGTCGAGACCCTCGTGGAGGCCCTGAAGGGCGGCTACGACGTCACGGGCGCCCGCGAGCAGAAGAACATCCAGCGCCTCCTCGACACCGTCGACAAGCTTGCGCCCGGCGCCATCGACAAGGGCCAGCACGGCGGCACCGGCCAGACGGCGTGGCTGTCGCTGCTGCAGGCCCGCGCCTCCGGCACGACGCCGACGCCAACCCCCGGCCCCGTCACCCCGACGCCCGGCCCCGTGACGCCGACCCCGGGCCCCGTGACGACGTCGCCGTTGCCCTCGCCGGCCTTCGACGGCCGTGCGCTCGGCGTGTCGCCGAAGGGTGAGCTGAGCCTCGGCGGCGCGGCGCTCTCAACGGACCTCAAGACGACCACCAACGGTGTGGCGCTCCTCGGGCTGCTGAAGCCCGGCCAGCTCGCCAGCCTCGACGCCGCCACGAAGACGGCCCTCGGCGATGCACTCGCCGCCGGCCTGAAGGGGGCGCTACCCCTCGATCCGACGTCGACGGCCAAGTTCCAGACGGCGGTCGGTGCCATGGCCGCCCTCGGCGCCCTTGGCGAACTCGGCGCGTCGCTCTCGCCGCAGGCCACCGACACGCTGCTGTCGCTCGTCGGCAAGACCTCGTCGAACATGCAGGAGGCCCTGCTGCTGCGGGCCCTCAAGGCCGCGCCGGCGACGTCGGCGACGACCGCCGCGGTCGGTGCGTTCCCGTCGGCGGAGCAGACCCAGCTGCTGTCGGCCTTCGAGTCGTTCCGCAGCGAGAAGGGCCGCGTCGGCTTCACCGACGTGAAGGGCGAGGCCGCGGCCGCTGCGCTGTCGTGCCTGGCCTTCGCGAAGGACCAGGGCGCCGTCGACAACATCGGCAAGGGCCTTGAGTTCTGGTCGAAGATGGATGCCGGCTACGGCAGCGACTTCTCTGCCGGCGAGGCCCGCGGCGCCCTCAAGATGCTCGAGCCCTACATCAACGGCGCGTCGACGACGAACCTGGTGTTTGGTGCGTTCGCGCAGAACGCCCCGAAGGAGGTCGCGAAGGCCCAGAACGAGGCGACCGTCAGCAAGCTGCTGCCGAGCCTCGAGGCGGCGAAGCCGTCGATCGGTGGCGTGCCGCTGTCGTCGGAGCAGGCCGCGTTCATCAAGACCATCCTGCCGGGCCTCAAGGACGACGCCGCCGTCACCGCCCTCACCCGCGGCCTCGCCCAGGCCCACGGCGCCTTCACCGTGACGATGTCGTCGTGGGGCACGCCGTCGGCGCCGACCGAGCCGCTGTCGCCGGCCGCCTTCGGTGCGTTCTCTCGCGCGGCGCTGGCGACCTTCGAGGGCCGCTCCGGCACCGCCGACGGCATGATCGACGCGCGGGCCCTCGAGACGGCGGTGCGCGCCGAGGCCACCGCGATCGGCGACACCGTGAAGCCGTTCTTGAACGGCCTGAGCCAGGGCGTCATCAAGGACGGCGTCACGACGATCAGCGTGTCGCCGCAGCTCGCCACCGAGCTCAAGGCCCTCGTCCTCGCCCACACGAAGTCGACGATGTCCGTCGGCAACATCATCGGCGCCGCCGCCGTCGTCGCCGGCAAGAACGGTGGTCGCCTCGACGGCGCCGCCGCGACGCAGCTGTCGACGATCATCCGCGACTACATGGCGGAGTTCCCGAACGCCCAGCTCCTCGACTTCAACAAGCTCGGCCGCATCGCCAGCTTCGCCGTCGAGGGCAAGACCGTGCCGCTGTCGACGCTGAACGGCCAGACGGTCAAGCTCGCGGAGTTCTACAGCGCGGTGGCGACGTCGGTGTCGACGTCGATCACGAGCGACATCCGCCACCCCTGGGCCGGGCAGCGCTGGGGCATCCGGGCGAAGCAGTCGGCCGAGCTCCTCGACGTCATCGCCCAGCGCACCGCCGAGAAGGAGGGCCCGGTGCACGTGCTGCGGCAGCAGTTCCCCGGCCAGAAGGTCGAGGTCCTCGCCACCGGCAAGGACGGCGAGCACGAGCGCTTCCTCTACAAGGTGGGCAACACCGTCTTCGCCGAGGCCAGCGACGGCCGCGTGCAGAACTACGACGTGCGCCGCTTCGGGCTCGAGCCGGTGTTGTTCTCGGCGGCGGTGCGCGATGACGGCGCCTACGACGTCACCGTGAAGGCGACGTCGACGCGCAAGTACCCGACGATGACGACCTACGCCGTCGGCGACAGCGTCGACCTCGCGTACCGCGATATGCAGGCCGCCAACGCCTACGACGAGGGCAAGCCGTTCTCGACGCAATTCAAGGTGGCCCACGGCATCGTCAAGGGCTTCGACGCCAATGGCAACTACACCGTCGAGTTCACCGACCCGCAGGGCAAGACGCAGCAGAAGACCGTCACGCTCGACGAGCTGAAGAAGTACAACCACCCGCACTACTTCAGCGAGACGTCGTCGAACTTCTCCGACGTCAAGATCAACATCAACACCGACAAGGCCCTCAAGGACTTCCTCGAGGGCGCCGACCCGATCATCAAGCAGCACCTGCCGAACGATGGCTCGCTGCTGAACCTGTCGACGGCGGACCTCGCGAAGCGTCAGAAGGCGTGCGTCGAGGCGCTCATGAAGTACGCCGCGGCCAACATGAAGTACCCGCAGGACGAGAAGACGGCGACAGACCCCGAGAGCAAGGAGTACCACCGGCTCATCGGCGACGGCTGGAACAAGGTCGACCTCGGCGAGCTGGTGAAGATCAAGAAGGGCGTGTGCCGGCACCAGTGCATCGCCCAGCACCTGCTGCTCCAGCGGGCTGGCATCGACTCGCGCCTCGCCTCTGGCTCCGCCAACACCTCGTCGGGCGGCTTCCGCGGCTTCCACATCTGGGTCGAGATCTCGCTCGCCGACAATGCGCGCTACCTCTCCGATCAGACCTGGAGCGACCCCTACATCCCGCTGTGGGACGGCGCCTACAACGTCGACAAGCAGCGGGCCGAGATGTACGACCGCACCGCCCGCTACGATGGCAACATCGTCAGCTGACGTCGTCGGCTGTGGATGAAGGCCCCGGTGACGCCGCCACGGGCGGCCGCCGGGGCCTTTCGCTATTCTCGGTCTCGTGACCTCGGAAACCGGCCCCGATCTCGCCGATCTCCTCGAGCAGCGTCGGGCCATCGACCGTGCGCTGCAGGAGAAGCACGCCGCCGTGATGGCCGTGCTCTTCACCGACATCGTCGGCTCCACGGCGTACTTCGAGCAGCGCGGCGACGTCGAGGGGCTCGCCCTCGTCCATCGCCACAACGAGCTGCTCTTTCCCCTGGTGGACGCCTGGCGCGGCCGCATCGTGAAGACCATTGGCGACGCCATCATGGCGGTCTTCGACCACGTCGACGACGCTGTCGCCGCCGCCGTGGCGATGCAGCAGACCCTCGCCGCCGATGCCCGCGGTGGCCGTGAGGCGATCCACATCCGCATCGGTCTGCACGTCGGGCAGGTCCTCAAGGACAAGGACGACGTCTTCGGCGACACCGTCAACGTCGCCGCCCGCGTGAACTCCGCCTGCGCCCCCGACGAGGTCCTCGTCACCGACGCCGTCGTCGCCGCGCTGCCTGCGGAGCACCACTTCGTGACGGCGCCGCGCCCGGCGATCGCCGCCAAGGGCAAGGCCGCGCCGGTGCCTGCCTTCGCGATCATCTGGGACGACGACGTCGCTGGCGAGGAGGTCGCCCGCGCCGGCGCCGATCGCCTCTTCATGCTGTCGGTCGAACGGGGACCTGTGGGCCTGCGGGTCAGCGCCATCGACGGCGACGTCGGCAAGGGCACCGTCAACCGCCACGTCGATCTCGACACGCCAGTGGCCCGCCTCGAGGAACTCGCCGACGAGCTGCGCGTGCTCTGTCACGACGGCGGGCAGCTTGCCTACCGCGACGACGTCGCGGCGCGCGGGCGGGAGCTGGCGACGGCGGTGCTGCCCGGCGCGGTGCGCGAGCGGCTGCGCGATACGAGCAGCCGCGCTCTGCGCCTGCACGTCGACGACACGACGGTGCGGGTGCCCTTCGAGGTGGCGATGGTGCCCGGGCCCGGCGGCAGCGAACAGCCCCTCGGCTGCGCGTTTGCCATCGGTCGCGTCGTGTCGGCGCCCGACGTCGAGGGGGCCTCGGCGACGGCCACGACGGGGCGTGAGGTCGTCGTCATCGCGGACCCGGCCGGCGACCTGTCGGCCGCCCGCGAGGAGGGCGAGCTCGTCGCGAAGCTCTACGAGAGCGTGGGCGCGCCGGTGCGCCGGCTTATCGGGCCGACGACGCGTGAGGCCATCCTCGCCGCCGTCACCGACGCCGCCATCGTCCACCTCGCCTCCCACGTCGAGCGCGAGCGCTTCGGCATCGTCGCCAGCGACGGCATCATCGATGGGCCCGCGCTGCGCGCGGCCTTCCAGACCCACGTGCCGGGCCTCGTCATCGCCAACGCCTGCCACGCGTCGACGGCGGCACCGTGGGCGACGACGACCTTCACGCGCGCGCTCCTCGACGCCGGCGTGCCTCATGTGCTGGCGCCGCTGTGGGGGGTGCCCGACAAGGACGCCCTCGCCTTCGCGCTGCGCTTCACCGAGGGGGCCCTCGCGGGGCTGCCCATCGGCGAGGCCGTGCGCCGGGCCCGCGTCGACGTGCGGGCCCAGAGCGTCGGGCCCCTGGCCTGGGCCGGCTACGTCCTCTTTGGCGATCCGCGCCAGCGGTTGCCCCTGCCGGCCCATCGCCTGCGCGGCGCCGGGCGGACCCGCTCTGGCGATCAACCACCGATCGCGCCGTCGTCGTCGAAGGCCCAGGCGAAGCCGTCGTCGTCGCCGCTGATGCCGGTGCCGCGGCCGCCGGCGCCCTCGTCGTCGACGACACCACCGACCCGACCGGCGACGATGCCGGCCCCGGCACCGGCACCGACGCCATCGGCGACTGTGCCCCTGAAGGCCGCGGCCGCCGGCGTCGTCGTCGTGGCCATCGGCGCCCTCGCCGTCGTCGCGCTGCAGCGTCCGCTACCCCCACCGCCCCCACCGCCGCCCGCCGCGGCGTCGTCGGCGTCGGCGCCGGCGGCGTCGACGACGCCCCCGCCCCCGCCCGCGCCCGTCGTCGTCACCGACCGGACCGGGCCGGTGCGCCTCAGCGTGTTGCCCTTCAAGGGGACGTTGCCGTCGGCGCCCGGCGTTGGTGAGGGCATCACCGAGGCCCTTGTGACCGACCTGAGCGGTGCGTCCGGCATCCGCCTCATCGAGCGTGGGCAGATCGACGTCGACATCGCCGAGCTCGACTTCCAGCGTTCGAGCCACGTCGACCCGGCCACGCGCGCCGCTCTCGGCCGCATCGTCGGCGCCGAGGTCGTCGTGCTCGGGGCCATCGGCGCCGCGGGCGACAAGGCCCGGCTGACGGCCCGCTTCGTCGACGTCGAGAGCGGTGAGGTACTCGCCACCGCCCGCGTCGACGGCGACGCCGCTGACCTCTTCGGCCTGCAGGACGCGCTGGCGGCGCAGGTGCGGACGCAGCTCGCGACGGTGCGGGCGCGGGTGCGGCCATGAGGGCGGTCGTCGTCGTGGTCGCGGCGCTGTTGGCGGTGCTGTCGACGTCGGCGCGGGCCGCCGGGCCGGTGGCGGTGATGCCCTTCAAGAACCTCACGGGGCAGGGCGAGCTGGACTGGCTGCGCGTCGGCATCGCCGAGACCCTCGTCGCCGACCTGCAGAAGGACGGCAGCCGCAAGGTCGTCGAGCGCGCCGAGATCGATCGCGCCCTCGCCGAGCTGGCCCTGCAGGCGACGCAGGACAGCGACGAGGGCCTGGCGGCAAAGGCGGGGCGGCTCGTCGGCGCCGAGACCGTCGTCGTCGGCGGCTACCAGGCCTCCGGGCAGGGCAAGGCGACGAAGCTGCGGCTCACGGCCCGCTTCGTCGAGGTGGCAAGCGGCGTCGTCACCGACACCGCCAAGGTCGACGGCGACCTCGCCGACGTCTTCGAGCTGCAGGATGAGGTCGTCGCCCGCCTGTTGAAGAAGCCGAAGCGGGCACCGCGGCCGAAGGCGACGGCGCCGCAGCAGCGGGAGAAGCGCGTCGAGGCCTTCCGCGTCTACGCCCTCGCCCAGTCGACGTCGTCGCAGGCCGAGCAGATCAAGTACCTGCGCGAGGCCGTCGCCCTCGACCCCGACTTCGTCTACGCCACCGACCAGCTCTACGCCCTCGAGCGCCGGCTGCGTGCCTACCGCAAGGACGCGGCCCGTCTGCAGGACGCGAAGGCCCGTGAGCTGCTCGCCGTGGCCCGCGATCAGGGCCGGCCCGCCAACGAGCGCGCCCTCGCCGTGTACCAGGCGCTGCCGGGCTTCGCGCAGCAGCTCCGCTGGGGCGCGCTGCTCGAGGTGGCCGAGGTGCTCTACGCCGAGCCCGACCTGCCGACGACGCCGACGGGCGACCTGCGGGAGATGGCCTCGTACTATATCTTTCAGTGCCACTTCATGCTGAAGGCCACCGACGTGGCCCTGCAGGCAGGTGAGCGCCACCTCAAGGAGTTCCCGGCCGGCACGTTCTCGTCGTCGGTGAGCAGCCAGCTGCAGGGGATCATCGACGAGCGCCTGCGCCGGAAGGATGCCCTGGAGAAGATCCCCGCCGAGCTCGCCGACGTCGACGAGGATGAGCGTGAACTCGACGCCGACATCCGCGAGCGCGCCGAACGGAAGCAGGGACCGCTGCCCCACGTCGACATGCGCCGTCGGGTGCTGGAGTTCCGTCGCTGCTCGGTGGTCTACCAGGGCAAGGACTGGGACGACGCCATCCGCCGCTGCACGGCCTTCGCGAAGGCCCACCCCGAGGACGACGAGCAGCACCTCTCGCGCCTCGCCCGCTACTTCACGGCGATGTCGCTGGCGGAGCTGGGGCGCTTCTCGGAGGCGAAGGTGATCATGAAGAACCTCGCCGACGAGGACGCGGCCTGGGCCCGCTCGGTTGCGGTGCCGACGATGCTGGCGATGTGGCCGCAGGAGTAGACGACCATGGGACGACGAGGCGCGAGTGACGCGCTCACCGAGATGGCCTTCGCCGCCGAGCTGCTGGGCGACGCGTGCCCCTTTGCCATCGACGCCGCCGCAACGTCGGCGCTCGCGTGGAATGTGCGCAGCGCCGAGGCGGCGACGCCGGCGGCGATGGCGCATCTGCCGGGGATGACGCCGCTGTTGCTGTCGGTCGTCGACGACGCCCTCGCCGAGCGTGAGAGCCCGACCCTGTCGCGGCTGAAGACGATGCTGCCGGCGGGCCTGTTCGAGCTGCGCCGCGTGAAGGGGCTCGGCCCGAAGAAGGTGAAGCGCCTCTGGCAGGAGCTGGGCATCGAGAGCCTCGGCGAGCTCGAGTACGCCTGCCGGGAGAACCGCCTCGTCACCCTCGACGGCTTTGGCGCAAAGACGCAGGCGACGGTTCTGCAGCAGCTGCAGACCCTCGTCGACGAGGCCGGCCTCATGCGACGCGACACCGCCGCCGCGCTGGTGGCTGAGCTGCGGACGACCCTCGAGGGCCTCGGCGGGCGCGTCGTCGTCGCCGGGGCGCTGCGGCGTGGGGCCGAGCTGGTCGACCGCGTCGTCGTCGTCACCACGGCCCCCATCTCGGCGCTCGCGCTGCCGCCGCGGGTCGATCTCGTGTGGTCGCGGCCGGGGCGCTTCGGCGTCGACGTCATCGTCGCCACCGGCAGCGATGCCCACGTCGCCGCGCTGCGGGCGCGGGCAGTGGCGCGCGGCGTCGACTTCGACGGCATCGACGCCGACGACGAGGACGCGGTCTACGCCGCCCTCGGGCTGCTGCCGACGCCGCCGGAGCTGCGCGAGCAGGGCACCCTCATCGAGGTCGGCCAGGCCGCTCCGCGCCTCGTCCGACGCGGCGATCTGCAGGGGGCGCTGCACAACCACACGACGGCGTCGGATGGTGCCGACGACCTCGCCACGATGGCGAAGGCGGCCGCGGCCCACGGGCTGCGCTGGCTGGGGATCAGTGACCACTCCGTCGCCGCCGCCTATGCCCACGGCCTCGACGGCCCGCGCCTCGCGACCCAGCGGCAGGAGATCGCCGCCCTCGCCGTCGACGGTGTCGCGCTGCTGAGCGGCGTCGAGAGCGACATCCTGCGCGACGGCGCCCTCGACCTCGACGACGACGTCCTCGCGGCCGGCGACGTGGTGGTGGCCTCGATGCATCAACGCTTCGGCCTGTCGGGAGCGGCCATGACGGCCCGGCTCGTGCGCGCCGCCGGCCACCCTCTTGTCGACGTTGTCGGGCACCCGACGGGGCGCCTTCTCCTCTCCCGCTCGCCGGCGGACTTCGATGTGCTGGCGTTGCTCGATGCCTGCGCCGCCTCGGGCGCCGCCGTCGAGCTCAACGCCAACCCGGCCCGCCTCGACTTCGGCGAGCGCTGGCTGCGGGAGGCGAAGGCGCGCGGCGTGCTCGTGTCGATCGCCGCCGACGCCCACGCCGCCGAGGAGCTTGGCAACCTGGAGCACGGCATCGCCGTCGCCCGCCGCGCCGGCCTCGGCCCCGACGACGTGCTGAACACCATGTCCATCGACGCCCTGCGGGGCTGGCTCACGGCGCGCCGCGCGAAGGCCCGGGGGGCGGCATGAAGCTCATCGGTCTCACCGGCGGCATCGCCTCCGGCAAGTCGACGGTGGGGCGCCTCCTGCGAGACGCCGGCGTGCCGGTCATCGACGCCGACGTCCTCGCGCGCGACGCCGTGGCCCCGGGCAGCGACGGCCTCGCGGCGATACGGGCCCGCTTTGGCGACGGCGTCCTCGCCGCCGATGGCAGCCTCGACCGCAAGGCCCTCGGGGCCATCGTGTTCGGCGACGACGACGCCCGCCGCGCCCTCAACGCCATCGTGCACCCCGAGGTCGCCCGGCTCGCCGCCGAGCGGCTCGAGACCCTGCGCGACGGTGGCGCCGCCGTCGCCGTCTACGAGGTGCCGCTGCTGTTCGAAAACGGCCTCGACGCGATGATGGACGCGACGATCCTCGTCGCGTGCCCCGAGGACGTGCAGCTGCGTCGGGTGATGGCGCGTGATGGCCTCGACGAGGCCGCGGCCCGCGCCCGCGTCGCCGCCCAGATGCCGCTGGTGGAGAAGCGCCGGCGGGCCCGCGTCGTCATCGAGAACGATGGCTCCCTCGACGACCTGAGGGCGCGCACGGCCTCGGCCTGGGCCGACGCGACAGGCCTGACATTGGCGTGGTAGGGGATCGGCATGGCGACGAAGAAGAAGCCCGCGGGAGCGCCCGAGAAGGTCCACAAGGCCGGCATCCAGAAGGATGACAAGGCCTGGCTCTACTACGTCGACAAGCAGTGCAACGTCGTGCGCATGGCCCGCGGCGTCGCGAAGGCAAAGACCGAGGTCATCGTCGTCACCGGCCTCAAGCGCGAGAAGGGCTGGGACTACTTCATCGACGACGACGGCGACGTCGCCCGCGAGCCCGAGTAGTCAGTACGGCGCCCAGTTCAGATCGAAGCTCGAGCGCGAGAAGTCGACGGTGAAGCCAAAGACGAAGGCGAAGCGGTCGCCCTCGCCAAAGAGCACCCGCGGCGGGTTCGGAAACGGGCCGGCGGCGCGGATCGCCCGCAGGGCCTCGTCGTCGAGAGCGTGCACGCCCGAGGGCACGGTGAGCGCGAGGTCGACGACGCGGCCGTCGCGATCGAGCGTGATCTGCACGCGGGTGGTGCGGTCCTCGCGGCCGTAGAGGCGGGCGTCCGGGTCGACCTGGCCCATGACCTCGCCGCCGACCCAGGTGCGCCGGATGGCGTCGGCGACCCGGTTGAAGAACGTCGCGTGCTTGAAGCGCCAGGTGTTGAGGGCTGTCTCGCTGTCCTCCTCGACGAGGAGGTGGTCGCTGCGGGGCATGCCCGTGACCTGTCGGTTGGCGCCGTCGCTGTCGCTGGCGGTGCGCTGGCCGAAGAGGCCGGCGTCGCCGGTGCCGCCGCGGCGGCTGAAGCCGAGGCCGGCGGTGCCGTCGCCGATCGGGGCCTGCAGCGGCGCGAAGCGGGCCATCGCGAGGCGGAAGGCGCGGTCGTTGCCGTCGAGGGCGCGCTGCTCCTGCTGCACGCGCAGCGAGCCACCCTGGGCATTCTCCTTGAGGCCCTGCACGGCCTCCCGCTTCGGCGTGAGCAGGGCGAGCGAGCGGGGCCCGCCGCCGGGCAGGGGGCTGTCCCAGGCGAGGGCGTCGCCGTCGACGCCGCTGCCGTCGGCGTCCTCGCCCCCCGTCTTCGGGGGCGTCTTCGACGCGAGGCTCGGCTCGCTCTGGCTGGCGCCGTCCTCGGCCGGTGCGTCGACGATGGTCTCGGCCACCGTCGCCGTGCGGGTGGCGGCCTCGGTGAGGCCGGTGACGCGGGCCCGGGTCTCCCGCTCGGCGCGCTGGTCCTGCTCGGCGAGGTAATCGGCGGCGTCGGGGCGCTCGACCTTCTTCGCGGGCAGGGTCACGACCTGACCCTTCGGCAGGGGCTCGGGCTCCGGCGGCGGTGTCGGCGTCGGCGTCGGGGGCGTCGCCTCCGGCGGCGGCCGGATCACGAGCTCGACGTGCTGGGCGATGGAGCGGGCGCCGAGGCCGCCCCACGACGACGGGGAGGCCTGGACGCGGCGGGGCTCGCCCGGCAGCAGGCCGGCCCCGGGGACGGCGACGACGTGGAGGATGACGGCGACGACGAGGCCCACCGCGAGCCCGAAGCGGGGCTCCGGGCGTCGCAGCAGGACCTGCAGCAGGGCCTGTTCACGCAGCGCCACGACGGAAGTCTAACGCCCGTGGGGCCGGTCGGCAGGGGCCTCCGGCAGGGGCTTGCGCGACGTCGACGGGTCGACCATGACGCCGTCGACCCTTTCCCTTGTGCGGGACCTGCCGGTCTCGCACGTCCGATCGGCCCGGCGGGCCGCTCATTTTGAGGAAGCACCATGGCCCTGCAGATCCGGTCTGAAATCAAAGAGCTGTCGTCGGTCGAGCGCGAGCTGGCCATCGTCGTCCCCGGCGACACCGTCGCGAAGGAGCTCGATCGCGCCTACCGCGAGCTCAACCAGAAGGTCCGCCTCAAGGGCTTCCGTCCCGGCAAGGTGCCGCGCTACGTCCTCGAGCAGTTCTACAAGCGCGAGACCGAGCAGCAGGTCCTCGAGAAGGTCGTCAACACCTCGTTCCGCCAGGCCATCAAGGACCACGCGGTCTCGCCGGTGAACAATCCCGCCATCCAGGCCCCGGCCGAGCTCATCGCCGGCATGGACTTCGCCTACTCGGCGAAGGTCGAGATCAAGCCGAGCATCGCCCTCAAGAGCTGGAAGGGTCTCTCCCTCGACAAGACGGTCTACACCGTCTCCGACAAGGACATCGACAGCGAGCTCAACCGCCTGCGCGAGAGCCAGGCCAAGGTCGCGCCCGTCGAGGGCCGCGACACCGTCCAGCAGGGTGACCTCGTCGAGACCAACTGGTCCGGCACCGTCGACGGCGAGCCCGTGAAGGGCCTCTCCGGCGTCGCCTACGTCATCGAGATCGGCGGCACGACCTTCCCGTACCCCGAGGCCGCCCAGGCCCTCGTGGGCAAGAAGCTCGGCGAGGACATCACCGTCGACGTGAAGCTCCCGGCCGACTTCCGCATCGAGGCCCACCGCGAAAAGACCGCCGTCTTCAAGATGCGGCCCCTCACCATCAAGCAGAAGACCCTGCCGGCCCTCGACGACGAGTTCGCCAAGGACGTGAGCGAGGAGCTCGAGTCCCTCGACCAGCTCAAGGCGAAGATCAAGGCCGAGGTCGAGAAGGTCGCCGAACAGCGCACGAAGAACCAGGTCCGCGACGCCGTCATCTCGGCCCTCATCGACGGCAACCCCTTCGAGGTGCCGGCGAGCCTCATCGACCGCCAGGCCGAGCAGATGGTCGTCGACCGCCTGCAGCGCATGCCCCAGCAGCAGGCCGAGATGATCTGGCAGATGCAGGGTCAGCGCCTGAAGGAAGACGCGAAGCCCCAGGCCACCCGCACCGTCCGCATCTCGCTGCTCCTCGAGGAACTCGTGAAGCAGGAGGGCATCAAGGTGACCGACGCCGAGCTCGAGGAGCACCTCGAGAAGATGGCGAAGGAGCTCAACACCCCGCTGAAGACGGTCAAGCAGGTCTTCGCCAAGGACAACCGCCTCGACGAGCTCGAGTTCCAGCTCGCGACGCAGAAGGCCCTCGACGCCGTCATCGCCGCCGCCTCCTTCAAGGAAGTGACGAAGGGCATGTCCGACACCTGAGCTGTCCCGGCCTGGTGACGACGACGGCGCCGCTGGCTCCTGCCGCCAGTGGCGCCGTCTCTTTTGCGGCGTCGACGCCACCGCTACACTGTGGCGGTGAGCTTCTACACCCGCGTCGGCAAACGTGCCCTCGACCTCGCCATCGCCGTGCCGGCGGCGGCGGCGACGGCGCCGGTGGTGGCGGCGGCGGCGGCGGCAGTGACGGCGACGATGGGCGGCTCGCCGTTCTTCGTGCAGGAGCGACCCGGCCTGCACGGGCGGCCCTTCAAGCTCGTGAAGCTGCGCACCATGCGCGACGCCGTGGATGCCCGTGGCGTCCCCCTCCCCGACGCCGAGCGGCTCACCGCCCTCGGGCGCGCGCTGCGGGCGTCGTCGATCGATGAGTTGCCACAGCTGTGGAACGTCATCGTCGGCGACATGAGCCTCGTCGGGCCGCGGCCGCTGCTCATGAAGTATCTCGCCCGCTACACCCCCGAGCAGGCCCGTCGGCACGACGTGAAGCCCGGCATCACCGGCCTCGCCCAGGTGAACGGCCGCAATGCCCTGTCGTGGGAAGAAAAGTTCCGCCTCGACGTCTGGTACGTCGACCACGTCGACCTCCTCCTCGACGTCTCCATCCTCGGCCAGACGGCGCTGAAGGTGCTCGCCCGCAGCGGCATTTCCCGGGCGGGCCACGCCACGACGACGGAGTTCACCGGGCCATCGTCGTCGTCGTCGTCGTCGTCGTCGTCGTCCCCGCGAGCGGAGGCAGCATGAGCGGCATCACCGTGATCGGCGCTGGCGGCCACGCCCGGGTGATCATCGGCCTGTGCCGGGCGGCGGGCATCCGCGTCGACCGCGTCGTCGACGACGACCTCGCCCGCGACGGCTCGACGTTGATGGATGTGCCGGTGTGCGCGCCCATCCGCGAGCACCTGCCAAAGGGCGGACGCGCCGTCGTCGCCATCGGCGGCAACGCGGCCCGGCTGCGCGTGGCGGCCGCCGTCGACGACATCGTCGGCGAGTGGGTCACCCTCGTGCATCCGCGCGCCTTCGTCGATCCGACGGTCACGGTGGGGCCGGGCACGGTGGTCTTTGCCGGCGCCATCATCCAGCCCGAGGCGGTGCTGGGCGCCCACGTGATCGTGAACACCGGCGCCACCGTCGACCACGAGTGCCGCCTTGACGACGGCGTGCACATCGCCCCCGGCGTCCACCTCGCCGGCAACGTCAGGCTCGGCCGCGGCGCCTTCCTCGGCGTCGGCGTCGCGGTGATCCCCGGCCGGACGGTCGGGGCGGGCGCCATCGTCGGCGCCGGCGCCGTCGTCGTCCACGACCTGCCCGACGACGTCACGGCCACCGGCGTCCCGGCCCGCGTGACAAAGACGCGCGGGTAGGCACAACCTCTTCGTCATGCCCCGCATCTATCTGTCGTCGCCGCACATGGGTGGAGAGGAGCGCGTCCTCGTCATGGACGCCTTCGACACCAACTGGATCGCCCCACTTGGCCCCCACGTCGATGGCTTCGAGCGCGAGCTCGCCGAGCGCGTGCAGGTGCCGCACGCGGCGGCGTTGTCGTCGGGGACGGCGGCGATCCATCTCGGCCTGCGCCTGCTCGGCGTGCAGCGCGGCGACGACGTGTGGTGCAGCTCGCTGACGTTCTCGGCGTCGGCGAACCCGATCGTCTACGAGGGCGCGAACCCGGTCTTTGTCGACAGCGAGCGCGAGAGCTGGAACATGGACCCGGCGCTCCTCGCCAGCGCCCTCGACGACGCCGCGCGCACCGGGCGCCTGCCGAAGGTCGTGATCGTCGTCGACCTCTACGGCCAGAGTGCCAACTGGGACCCCATCGTCGCCGCCTGCGCCCGGCACGGCGTGCCGATCCTCGAGGACGCCGCCGAGGCCCTCGGCGCCAGCTACAAGGGCCGGCCCTGTGGCGGCTTCGGCGCCGTCGGCGCGTTCTCGTTCAACGGCAACAAGATCATCACGACGTCGGGGGGCGGCATGCTCGTCGCCGCCGACAAGGCCCTCGTCGAGCGGGCGCGCTTCCTCGCGACCCAGGCCCGCGACCCGGCGCCGCACTACGAGCACAGCACGATCGGCTTCAACTACCGGCTCAGCAACGTCTGCGCCGCCATCGGCCGCGGTCAGCTGCGTGTGCTCGACGACCGCGTGGCTGCCCGCCGCCGCGTCTTTTCCCGCTACCACGAGGCGCTGGCGTCGCTGCCGGGCCTGCACTTCATGCCCGAGCCCGCCTGGGGGCGCGCCAACCGCTGGCTCACCTGCCTCACCGTCGACCCCGCGGCCGCCGGCTGCAGTCGCGAGGACATCCGGCTCGCGTTGCAGGCGAAGGACATCGAGGCCCGCCCGGTGTGGAAGCCGATGCACCTGCAGCCGGTGTTTGCCGGCTGTCGCGCCATCGGCGGCACCGTCGCCGAGGACCTCTTCGCCCACGGCCTGTGCCTGCCCTCCGGCAGCAACCTGAGGGACAGCGAGGTCGACGAGGTCATCGACATCGTCAGGGCGACCGTCAAGGCCCGCTGAGGGTGGCGCTGACACCTGTCAGATATGACCGAAACGTCCTCGAGATGGGGCGTGTCGGTATCTGACAGCTGTCAGCCGATCAGGTCGCCGGCGATGGCGCGCAGGCGGCGGCGGGCCTCGTGGCCGTACACGTCGCGGCCGGTCATGACGGCGCCGTCGACGATGCGGGCAAACGGGCTCTCCTGCGGCGCGTCGGGTCGCGCGAGGCGCTCGGCGACACCCTTCACCACCTGCTGGGCCGTGCTCACGTTCTTCTTCAGCACGGCGACGACGGCCTCGACGGAGACGCTCTCCTCGCTCTCGTGCCAGCAGTCGTAGTCGGTGGCCAGGGCCAGCAGCGCGAAGCTCATGCCGGCCTCACGCACGAGCTTGGCCTCGGGGATGGCCGTCATGCCGATCACGCTGACGCCCCACGAGCGGTAGAGGAGGCTCTCGGCGCGCGTCGAGAACTGCGGGCCCTCGATGCAGATGTAGGTGCCGCCGTCGTGCGTCGTGGCGCCGGTGGCCTTCGCGGCGTCGGTGACGATGGGGCGGAACACGTCGCAGGTCGGATCGGAGAAGGGCACGTGGCCGACGACGCCGTCGCCGAAGAAGGTGCGGGCCCGTGCCACGGTGCGATCGATGAACTGGTCGACGACGACGAGGTGACCGGGGGCGATCTCCTCCTTCATCGAGCCCACCGCCGACACCGACAGCACGAAGCGGCAGCCGAGCTGCTTCAGCGCGCTGACGTTGGCGCGGTAGTTCACCTCCGACGGCGTGAAGCGGTGACCGCGGCCGTGCCGGGGCAGAAACGCGGTGCGGACGCCGGCGAGGGTGCCGATCACGAGGTCGTCCGACGGCTCACCCCACGGCGTGTGCACGGTGCGCCGCTCGACGTCGGAGAGGCCGGGCATGTCGTAGAGGCCGGAGCCGCCAATCACACCGAGGAGGGGAGCCGTCATGGTGACCTCTGCCTGAGTCGTCGTCGTCGTCGTCGTCGTCGTCGTCGTCGTCGTTGCGTGCCGTCAGTCGAGGATCGAGCGGAGCTGGGCCAGCTCCTTCGGCTCGAGCTCGCGGTACTCACCGACGCGGAGACCCTCGGTGTCCAGCGCCCCGAACTTCGTGCGCACGAGCTTCAGCACGGGGTGCTGGATGCGCCAGAACATCCGCTTGATGAGGCGGTTTCTGCCCTCGGTGACGGTGATCTCGATCCACGTGTTCACGCGGGCCCGCTGGATGACCTCGACGTGGGCGGGCTTCGTCGGCCCGTCCTCGAGGGAGATGCCACGGCGGAGCTTGTCGAGGTCCTCCTCGCGCGGCACGCCCTTCACCTTCGCGTGGTAGGTCTTGGGCACGTGGTAGCGGGGGTGCGTGAGCAGGTTCGCCAGCTCGCCGTCGTTCGTGAGCAGCAGCGCGCCCTCGGCGTCGTAGTCGAGGCGACCGACCGGGTAGATGCGCGCCGCCGACGCCGCCCGCACGAGGTCCATGACGGTGCGGCGGCCGCGATCGTCCTTCGTCGTCGTGAGGAAGCCGGTCGGCTTGTTGAGGAGGAAGTAGACCTTCTCCTGGGCCTCGGCGGGCATCACCTGGATGAGGCGGCCGTCGACGCGGACGATGTCCTTCGACGGATCGATCTTGGTGCCGAGCTCCTTGACGACGAGGTCGTTCACCCGGACGCGGCCGTCGACGATCATCTGCTCGGCGGCGCGCCGCGAGGCCACGCCGGCGCGGGCGAGGGCCTTCTGCAGGCGCTCGGCGCGGTCGTTGCCGCCGTCGTCGTCGTCGCGGGGGCCGGTGGCGGGGGCGTCGCGATCCTGGCCGGGCTTGGTGGGCCGCGGGCCCTTCTTCACCTTCGGCTTCTTCGGCGGGCCGCCCTGCGCGGGCCTGGGGGAGAACTGCTGCGGCGTCTGCTTCTTCATCATGGCTCCGACCTCCGTCGGTGCTGTGGGCCATCGCCTCACGGCGGGGCGCCTTCTCGGGCTGGCGGTCCGTCATCACGACGTGCCGCCACGATTCTGCTCATTCGTTGGTCGGCTTGCCATCCTCCTCGGGGACCTCGACCCCGAAGACCAGCGTCGACGCCGTCCGCGCGACCTTCTTGGCTTCGCCGAGGGCGCGCTCGAGGGCGTCGAGGGCGTCGGCGCTCTCCTCCTCGGTCTCGGACGAGACGAGGCCGGGGCCGTCCTTCGCAAAGAGGTCCATCACCATCGCCGGGCCGGCCTCGCCGCCCTCGACGGGGGCCGGGGCCACGCCGTCGAGTTCCTGCAGCTGCTTGAGGGTCGGCAGGTCGTTGAGGCTCTGCAGGTTGAAGAACTCGAGGAAGGTCTTGCTCGTGCCGTAGAGCAGCGGGCGGCCGACGTCCTCGGCCTTGCCGAGGATGCGTACGAGCTTCTTGTCGAGCAGGGCCTTGAGCGCACCCGAGCAGTCGACGCCGCGGATCTCCTCGATCTGCGGCTTCGTCACCGGCTGCCGGTAGGCGACGACGGCGAGGGTCTCGAGCGCCGCGCGCGACAGCTTCTGCGGCTTGCCCATCTGCATGCGGCGCACGAAGCGGGCCTGCGCCGACGACGTGCGGAAGGTCAGGCCGCCGTCGATCTCGACGAGGCGGAAGCCGTGGCCGAGCGTGCGGGTCGGGTCGTTCCAGCGGCGCAGCAGCTCGTGGAAGATCTCCTTCGCCTGGGCCGTCGTCGGCGCCGCCATGTCGGCGAGGCCGTCCATCGTCGGCAGTTCGCCGGCGATGACCTCGCGGACCCGGGCCGGCGTGATGGGATCGGCCGAGACGAAGCACAGGGCCTCGATGGCGCCGTAGACCCACTCGTCGACGACGAACGAGCGCTGGCCGGCCGCAGGGGCCTCGGCGTCGTCGTCGCGGATGACGGCGCCGTCGACGACATCGGCGGCCGCTTCAACGACGGCGGCGTCGGTGGCGACGTCGGCGGTCGCGGTCGCGGGCTCGGCGCCGGCGGTGGGCGCGTCGGCAGCGGCGGGCGCGTCGTCGTCGAGGTTCGGGTCGTGGGTCATGCGGGCTCCGCGCCGGCGCCGTCGAACTCATCGACGGTCGCGAGGGTGTCCTTGAGGGTGGCTTCGTCTTCCTCGCCGCGCAGGTTGCCGTGCACGGGCAGGACGTGGATGGCGAGGGTGTCGGGGTCCTGGCTGATGCGCACCAGCCGGAGCCGCGCCATCTCGAGGACCGACAGGAAACAGACGATCACGCCCCGGCGGGTGCGGGGGCCGAAGCCGTCGACGATGTCGACGAAGGTGAAGCTCTCCCGCTCGCGGGCGCCGAGGAAGACGTCGACGAGCTCGGCGATGCGGGCGCCGACGCTGATCCGCTCGACGAGCACCTCGTGCACGACCACCTTCTGCTGACGGCGCAGGATGCCGTCGTAGAGGCGGATGAGGTCGAAGGGGTCGACCTCGGCGAGGTTGAGGCCGGGGTCGACGGGCTCGTCGACGGGGCCGTCGTACTGGGCCGGCACGAGGGGGCGCGGATACACATCGCGGCCCAGCTGGGGCAGGGCGTCGAGGCGGGCGGCGGCGTCCTTGAAGCGCTGGTACTCGAGCAGCCGGCGGACGAGGTCGGCGCGGGGGTCGGCCTCACGCTCGGGCTCCTTCGGCCGCTCCTCCTTCGGCAGCAGCATCTTCGACTTGATGTGCGCCAGCTGCGCCGCCATGACGAGAAACTCGCCCGCCACGTCGAGGTTGAGGTCACGCATGCTGTCGATGACCTGCATGTACTCGGCGACGACGACCTTGATGGGGATGTCGAGGATGTCGAGGGCGTGCTTCTCGATGAGGAACAGCAGCAGATCGAGGGGACCCTCGAAGGTCTCCTCGACGTGGACCCGCAGCTGGTCCGACTCCGGTGACGGGAGGTAGCCCTCGGCGTCCTTCGGTGTGAAGGTGCCCCGCGCCTCGACGTTGTAGTCGTCGTTGCCGGCGCGCACGACCACCAGGCCGTCATCGACGGCGGGGCTCGGGGGCGCTGGTGCCGATCCGGGGGGATCGGCCTTGGACGAATCGGACATGGCGCTCCGGGCCTCACGGCCTGAGAGGGACCTCTGTTGATAGGGCGGGGCTGTGGGGGGTCAACCCGGGTCGGGCCTGTGACCGGGATCTCACGAAGCTGTTGCCCCGATGTGCCGCCCTGCGGCATCCCAACCCGGTAGGACATCCCACGACACCGTCGTTGACGCCTTGTCACATTGCGTCGCCGCCCCTAACGACGCCTGCACTGTACGCCTCCGGGAGCCCAGATGAACGTCCATATGATCACCGACCTCGTTGTCCGCCTCTCGCGCACCGGCGCCGGGGCCTGGGTGATGTGGTTCATGGTCCTCCTCTCGATCATCTCCGTCGCCGTGATCATCGAGCGGTTCATCTTCTTCACGCAGCACAAGGACAACGTCCGCGGCATCGCCGCCGAGCTCAACAAGCTCCTGCTCTCGGGTGACTACGCCGCGGCGAAGAAGCTCCTCGAGAACGCGAAGGGCTTCGAGACCCGCGTGCTGCTCGCTGCCCTCGACGGCGCCCACCTCGGCAAGAACGCCGTCCAGGAGCTCGCCCTGTCGGCGCAGAAGATGGAGCGCCTCCGCTTCGAGCGCGGCCTCTCCTTCCTCGGCACCATCGGCAACAACGCCCCGTTCATCGGCCTCTTCGGCACCGTGCTCGAGATCGTCGCGGCGCTCTTCGAGCTCGGCACCCAGTCCGGCGGCAACGTCGGCGCCGGCGCCGTGATGGCCACGCTGTCGGCCGCCCTCGCCGCCACCGCCGTCGGCCTCGTCGTCGCCATCCCGGCCGTCGCGCTGTTCAACTACTTCAACCGCCGCCTCAAGACGCTGCAGGTCGGCGCCGAGGCCCTCGTCCACGTGCTGCTGGCCCACATGAAGGACCAGTCGCCGTCGTCGTCGTCGCACTGACTCGTCGCAACGCACCAGCATCCGAGGTGAGCCATGGCCGGTAATGCCAGCAGCGGCGGCGAAGAAGAGGCGATCACGGGCATCAACGTGACGCCCCTCGTCGACATCATGCTCTGCCTGCTCGTGATCTTCATGGTGACGACGTCGTACGTCGTCGCCGACTCCCTGAAGGTCGATCTTCCCGAGGCGTCGACGGGCGACGCCACCGAGCCGTCGGTGGTGATGCTCACGTTCACCGTCGACAAGGCCACGGGCGCGCGTCAGCTCTACCTGAACGGCGAGAAGGCCGATGAGCCGGCGCTGCGGGCCCACATCCAGAAGGTGAAGGCCGAGGGCAAGACCGACGTGCAGGCCGTCATCGCCGCCGACAAGGCCGCGTCGCATGGTGAGGTCATCCGCCTGATCGACATCGTGAAGCAGGAGGGCATCGTGAAGTTCGCCCTCAACATCGAGTCCGGCGGCGCCTGAGCGCCCGCAGATCCACCGGCGATCCGGCCGCCCGTGCGGCAGGATCCGGTGGGCCCCGGCGCCTCGCGCCGGCATCAGAATCCCCAGAGCGTCCGAGCACGCCAATCGTTTGACGAGCCTGCCGATGCCGACCCCGACGCCCGATCCCGAACCCGTGACGCCCCCCGAAGGGCTGCCGGCGGCGTCCGGTCATCGGGTGGCCGACTACGGCACCGCGGTCGGCATCATCGGCTTCGACGACGACGACCGCCTCCGCCGCGGCATCTTCCTGCTCGCCTTCCTGCTGGCCTTTGGCATCCACGCCGTCCTCGGCGTGGGCTTCAACCAGGCCCCCCAGAAGAAGATGGCGGAGCGCATCGAGATGGCGGTCTACGTGCCGCCGCCGCCGCCCCCTCCGCCAGAGCCGCCGCCGCCGCCGCCCCCCGAGCCGGAGAAGCCGAAGCCGAAGCCGCCGCCGCAGGAGCTGAAGCCCCCGCCGCCGACGCCGGAGCCGCCGCCGCCCCCTCCGCCGTCGAACGACACGCCGCCGGAGCCGCCATCGGAGCCGGTCCCCGTCGTCACGGGCATCAACCTCAACTCGGTGGTGCAGGGCAGCGGTGGCCCCACCGTCCGCGTCGGCAACACGACCTATGGCGACCCGAACAGCGAGAAGTTCGTGCCCCCGTCGGAGGTGAAGCCCTATTCCGGCGGCAAGCCGGGCTTCAAGGCCGCCAAGACGTCGTCGATCACGAAGGAGGCCGACGTCGTCTGCCGGACGAAGCCGCGCTTCCCGAAGGAGCTCGCCGACCAGGGCATCGAGGGTGTCACCGAGCTGCTGCTCAAGATCGCGTCCTCCGGTGAGCTCGTCGAGGCGCGCGTCTCGCGCAGCAGCGGCCACAAGGTCCTCGACGACCTCAGCCTGCAGGGCATCCGGTCCTGTTCCTTCAAGGCCGGCGAGGTCAACGGCGAGGCCGTCGACACGATCCTCCGCTACAAGTTCCGCTGGGAGGTCTTCGACTGACCGACGCCAGCGGGTGGGGCAGGCACCGACATGGGCGCCTGTCTCGACTTCGTGGGCCCCCGGTCGGTCGGATCGGCGCCGCTATCCTTGTCCGACCGGCGCGTGCCGGGTGCGGAGGACAGATGCAGCGCGGACACGGACTGGTTCTGGCGGCTTCGATTCTCACGATCTCCCTCGGCGGCTGCGTCGTCGAGCGTGGCTACGAGGCCCCGGCGCCCCTCGACGACGGCCTCGCCTTCGACCTCGACCGCAACGACGCCGTCGACGACGTCGACGACGTCGACGCCGTCGATGACGGCGGCCTCGACGAGGTCGACGGCGCCCGCCTCATCCAGAGCGCGCTCGGGATCGGCCTCAGCGGCGACATCGGCCCGGCCCGTGACCTCAAGGAGTCGAGCCCGATGGGCAGCGTCTACGACGACGGCTGGTTCGCCGCGATCGAGTCGGTGGCCGTCCTGCCGGATCGGGCGGCGATGCTCATGCTGTCGGTGTCGAACCCCGTCGAGGCCCTTGTGACCGGGACCCGGACCTGGACCTTCTCCGAGCAGTCGGGCGACACCCAGGTCATCGCCATCGGCTGCACGGGCGCCGACGTCGGCTACTACGACGAGTTCGACGTTCCCGCCGACGAGGTCGACGTCGTCGTCGAGGAGACGCCCGAGCCCGGCGAGGTGGTCATCCAGGCGACGGCCCGCTGGACCACCGCCTTCCCCGGCGAGGTCCGCACGGCGTCGGCCACCTGGCGCGTGCAGCGCTCGCAGTAGCCGGCCGCCGGAAGGGTCGACCACCTCGGGGGCCCCTGCGGGCCCCCGTGTCTTCATCGGGTCGGGGCTTTCCCCGCGCCGCCACTTGGGGCACCACGACGACATGCGCGTCATCCTGCTGCGACACGGCATCGCCTGGGACCGGGCCGACCCGGCCTGTCCCGCCGACCCCGAGCGCCCGCTGACGGACGAGGGGCAGAAGAAGACCCGCAAGGTCGCGCGGGGCCTCGTGCGCGTCGGCGTGAAGCCGGTGCGGGTGCTCACGAGCCCCTACGTCCGCGCCCGCCAGACGGCCGCCATCGCCGCCGAGGAGCTTGGCGTGGCCGTCGAGCGCATCGTCGTCACCGACGCGCTGCTGCCGGAGGCGGCGCCCTACGCCATCTTCCACGCGCTGCATGCCTTCGCCCACGTCGACGCCGAGATCCTCTGCGTCGGCCACGCGCCCCACCTCGACCGCGCCCTCGCCCTCTCCATCACCGGCGACAAGGCGCCCGTGACGTCGCTGAAGAAGGCGGGCGCCGCGCTCCTCGAGGTCGATGACCTCCCGCGCCCCCATGGCGAGCTCGTCTGGCTGATGCCCCCGAAGGTGCTCGCCGAGCTCGGCTGAGCAGGCCACCGAACCTGCGAGCAGGTTCCTGAGAAAGGCCCGAAGCGGCCGTTTTCAGCAACCTGCTAGCAGGCTGCTGAAAAACGGCTTTGCGTTTTTCAGCACCTGCCAGGTGTTGATCCGGCCTCGTCGGAGACGAGGCCCAGAAGTACCTGGCAGGGTTGCTGAAAAAGGCCCAAAGCGGCCT
>Ga0172373_10000946_pt1 | contig 47315 bp, 51 predicted proteins | sample Lak10m_2_FD_114546 | JGI IMG/M metagenome (GOLD analysis project Ga0172373, IMG submission 114546) | Freshwater microbial communities from Kabuno Bay, South-Kivu, Congo - kab_092012_10m | ecosystem: Environmental > Aquatic > Freshwater > Lake | place: Democratic Republic of the Congo... | reverse complement strand
TCACCGCCAGTCTGCATCAAGAGACAGCTGCGAAGGCCCAGCTCCTGCCCTTGCCGCGAAAAAGGGCCTGGTTGATCCAGACCATGCCGAACGGTTCAAGCAGCCGTGATCGTGTGATGTCGCCAGCATCGAGTGGCTCAAAGCCAAGGTCCGCCAAGAGTTGTGCAACGGCAGATTTGGCCGCGTCGTCATTCCCGGCCATGAACATGACAGGGCGGTGCGCCAACGCAGAATTGTCGGCCATCATCTCCGCCCCGACCTGATTGAGCGTCTTCACAACGCGGGCGTGAGGGAGCCAAGACTGTACCATTTCGCCGCCGGATCCCGTGTGACCCAAGGTGAGAGCGAGACCATCGGCCGTGCGCCCGAGCGGATTTGTGCAGTCCACGACAATCCGACCGGAAAGGTCGCCAAGTGCCTCCACAGCGGTTTCGACCGCCCCCCAAGGCAGGGCGAGAATTGCGATATCCGCATCTTCTGCCGCTTGTCTCGGTGTCGCACGTGCGGCGGTTGTTGCTTGCGCAAGGGCGACCACTTCAGCCGATTCAGGGTCCCGGGCGCCGAGCGTGACTGCATGTCCCTTCCCCTTAAGGCCTAGCGCAATAGCCCCCCCCGACATTTCCTGTCCCAATGATGGCTATGCGCATTCGATCTTCCCTGGCTTCCCGTCTACGCCAGCATGAGCGCGGGGAGCGTGTTGGGATACAGGGTCGCATTTCAGGCGCGCTTGACGGCGTGGCCATGTTCTCCAAGAAAGCGTGTCAGAGGCACGTTTGGAGGCCACATTATGGAGATTCGCAAACTCGTTCTTGCCGGCCTTATGGCGCTCGCGGCATGCGCGCCCGCCCTTGCGCAACCTGCGATGACAGTCGTGTCAGGCGAGGGTTGCGGCTGCTGCAAAGAGTGGGTGAAGCATGTTCAGGCTGCAGGGTACCAGACCTCGATCACCTTCGTGTCGCCCCAGGCTCTCCACGCCCACAAGGAAGCCTCCGGCGTCGCGTACGAACTGTCGTCCTGCCACACCGGCAAGATCGAGGGTTATGTGATCGAGGGCCACGTGCCGGCAAAGGAGATCGCCCGGTTGCTGCGCGAGCGCCCGGATGCGCTTGGACTGGCCGTTCCGGGTATGCCTTATGGCTCACCAGGGATGGGACCGGCTTCCGAAGCTGAACCCTATCAGGTCTTGCTCATCCGCAAGGACGGTTCGACCGCGATCTATGCCAGCTATCCCTAGCGTTGGGCTCAACGCCGGCGTTTCCTGTTGCGCGGGAACATGCTCTAGCTTCGGCGGGTAGCTTGGAGGGTGTTCATGAAAGCCGTGTTTGTGGCAGCGACGGCTGTCGTCGCGATTGCGCCTGCGGCGAACGCGCAAATCGATAGTGTCCGCATCGGGGTGATGGAGCACAACATCTGCGTTCTCGACTGCAAGAATGCCGACAAAGAGTCAGGCGTGAACATTGTCGGTGAGGTTCGCTTAGCCTCGCCCGATTTTCTGGCTTGGGCTGGTGCGCCGCATCCTTATGTGATGGCGTCGGTCAACACAGACGGCAACACATCCTATGGTGGGGTCGGGCTTGAGTGGGATTTCGAGTTTGCCGATGGGTGGCATCTTGAGCCGGGCGTCGGCTATGTGATGCATGACGGCGCAATCAACAACCCGTTCGCAAATGGTACGCCTGAGGCGGCGGCCTTCTTCGAGGAGAATGTCCTTCTAGGTTCGAGGGATCTATTCCGTTCCTCGATCGCGCTGACCTGGGACATCAGCCGCAGCTTCGCGTTGCAGGGCGTCTACGAGCACCTCAGCCATGGACAGATTCTTGGCGAGGGACGCAACCAGGGGTTGGACGAGATCGGTGTTCGCGCCGTGTGGCGATTCAACTGAGACGCGGAGCGGCCAGAGGGCTGCCGCTCGAGCCCGTGCTGGGATTTGCGCCAGCGATGACCCTCCTGCCGGCCGGCGCGTGGCGAGGCTGCGGCTGCATTGCGCAGCCTGCCTATCCAGGTGTTCGTAACCGCTGAGGGATCGGCGGCCCAACAGTCGCCATGGCGGGCATGGCCGAAATCCTTGCGTGCCGGCCGGATCTCGGCACGCTGCCCGTCGAGCAAGTGGCAGGGGCGGACGTGGAGCTGCGGCGGCCGTCCATATCCTTTATACTTGCTGGGTGAGGCGATCTCAGCCGCATAGCACAGGGTCTTGAATCCTGAGGCGTCGCCCTGTATCACCCGCGCCTTGCTATCTGCCCAGATGGCGGAATTGGTAGACGCACTAGTTTCAGGTACTAGCGGGTAACACCGTGGAGGTTCGAGTCCTCTTCTGGGCACCAAGCATTACGTTGCCATGAGCTCCGGGCTGGCTTCTGAAATCTGAAAAACAGGGTGACCTAACCGCGGCGGCGCGATCTGCAGCCTACGCGGATGAAGGAACGTCTTCGCTTGCAGATAGTTCAATTTTGAACTATATAGTTCAATATTGAACTATTGAATCCAGCGACTGAACAAGGCGGGCTCAACATGCGCTTTCAGCAGGCCTCGGCGGCCATCCTCCTCCTCTTCCAAGCTTTTTTCATCTTCGTGCCCATGACGGTGCTGGGCGGAGCGATCGACTGGCCGGCCAGCCTCGATTTTCCGGCGGGGCAGGTGCTGCCGCTAATCCAGGCCGAGCGGGGGGCGGTGCAGCTCGGGTATGGCGCCTATCTCGGCTGGTCGCTGATGTTCGCTTTCAGTGCCGCCTTGGTCGTTAAGCTTGCGAGCGGCGGCCGCACGCTCGGCGCCCTCGCCATGATCGCCATAGGATTGGGCGTTGCCTCGGCTCTCGCCCGCGCCATCGGCATCGTGCGCTGGCTTTCGGGTTCTTCGGAGTTGGCTGAAGCCTATGTGGCAGCGCCGGAAGGCTCGGCCGAGCGTCTTGCGATCGAGATCACGCAGACCGCGCTCAATGCCTATGGCGGCACGATCGGCGAAGATCTCGGCGTCGGCATGTTCGCCGCACTGTGGCTGATCTGCGCCGGGGTGCTCATCGTGCGGGACCGCGGATTGCCCGCATGGCTGGGCTGGCTCGCATTTCCAATCGCGGGTGTCTCGGCCATGCCCTCGCTGGCGCTGATTGGCGTTGCGTCACCGGTGGACGTGGTCATCGCCACAACCGGCCTGCTGCTCTGGATCGCAGCGGTCGGCGTCATCTTGCTCGTTAGGGCCGTGAGACTGCCGCGCGCGAACCTGCAGACGCAATCCGCCTGATCGAAGAAAGCAGCCATCATGACGACGCGTCGCGGAATCCTGAAACTGGTGGGCGGGGGCGTGGTGCTCGCCGCGTTCAGCGGGACGGCGTTCTATGTTGCGAACGGTCCGTCAGATGAGGCGCGGAGCGCCTGGCGGGAGGCGGGAACACCGGACGAGTATCGGCGGCGCTTCCTGTCCCAAGCCCTGCTGGCGCCGAATCCGCACAACCGCCAGCCCTGGTTGGTGCGGCTCGACGGGCAGGACGCGCTGACGCTGTTCTGCGACCTCGACAGGCGCCTGCCGGAGACCGATCCGTTCGACCGGCAGATTGTGATCGGGTGCGGCGCCTTCCTCGAACTCCTGAGCATCGCGGCGGCCCAAGAAGGCTACGCTGCGGAGATTACGCCGTTCCCGGAAGGTGATCCGGCGCCGCGGCTCGATGCGCGTCCCGTGGCGCGCGTGCGGTTTGTCGCCGGCGGCGCAAAGGCGGATCCGGCATTCGCTTCAATTGGCATCCGGCACACCAACCGCAACATCTATGCGGAGCGCGAGGTGGCGTCGGATCTACTCGCCCAGCTGGAGGCGGCAGGCTCGGTTCATGGCGTCATTGCTCGGACAGCCGGAGAAGGCGCGGTCGCCGCGAAACTCCGCGACATCACCTGGCGCGGGCATGAAACGGAATCGCTGACGCACCGGACTATGAAGGAAAGCGTCGACCTCATGAGGATCGGCAAGGCAGAAGTCACTCGATGGCGCGACGGCATCGTGCTCGAAGGTCCGATGATGGAGCTTGCGCGCATGACCGGCATGCTCTCGCGCGAAGCCATGATCGATCCCAAGTCGGAGGTGTTTCGCCAGGGCCTCGACATGTACCGTCCCAGGGCCGCTTCGGCGCGCGCCTTTGCGTGGCTGATCAACGATCACGCCAGCCGGGGGAGCGAACTCGGGGCTGGGCGCGCCTATGCGCGGTTGGCTCTCAAGGCGGCGGAACTCGGGCTGGCTATCCATCCGTGGAGCCAGACCCTGCAGGAGTTTTCCGAGATGCGGACACTCTACGAGGAGGTTCATGCGTTGATCGGGGAGGGAAAGCGCGTGCAGATGCTCGTCCGGGCCGGCTATGCCGATCCGGTGATCCCCGCGCCGCGCCGCGGACTTGAGGCCCACATGCTGGCCGAGGAGCAGAGTTGAGCAAGGCTGACGAACAGACCCGTCTCTATTTCAGAATGTTCAACGAGATCGGGATCATCAACCAGCTGTCCACGAACAAGCTTGAGCGGGTCCTGCCGCACGGCTTGTCGGTGGCGCAGTTCAGCCTGCTCAACCACCTGGTGCGGCTGGGTGGCGCCTGGGCGCCAAGCCGCCTGGCGCGGGCCTTCCAAGTCACCAAGGGCGCGATGACCAACACCCTGCAGCGACTCGACGCTCAGGGTCTCATAAGGATCGTCCCCGATCCGGCCGATGCGCGCGGCAAGTTGGTGGAGATCACCGAGTCCGGCCGCCGTATGCGGGAGAAGTGCGTACGGGCGACGGGTGAGGTGATGGCCGATATTGTACGGCTGATACCGGCGGACGACGTTCGCACCATGATCCCGCTCCTCGAACACGTGCGCAAGACGCTGGACGAGAACCGCTGAACGGTCAGCGGCTCGCCACAAGGCGGATCGCGCCCTCGGGACAGGCTCCGACGCAAAGCGCGCAGGCGAGGCAGGCGCTGGCGTTCGGGGTCTCGGCGGTCTTCATGCCGCGAACCCAGACCTTGACCTTTGATGTCAGCGGAAGACTGCGGAACACGTCAGGCTTGATCCGCTCGACTGCAAAGACGTCGACGGGGCACACCGCCTCGCACGCCGCCTTGGCTTCGCAGCGGCCAGAATCGACAACCGGCCGGAGCTTTCCGGCGGGTTGTCGGCACGAGTTCGGACGTGTCTCAGACATCGAGCGCCTGCCGGCCGTAGTGATCGGCGAACGCGTTCTCGATGGCGGGAAGAATGTCGGTGATCTCGAAGTAGACGTCCCAGATGGGCCCCTCGCGCAGGGCCTCGATCACGCTGCGATAGCTTCTGAGGTTTTGCGTCTCCCACATCATCACATCGCTCGCGCGGGCGGAGTACCATTCGGCATCGAAGAACCTGAGCTTCACATCGGGATGTGCGGTCAGGATGGGGCGTACGAGCCGGTCGACCTCCGCGAAGCGTTCGGGCGGGCTCAGGGCCAGCCATGTGGTGGTGGCGCGCGCCAGCATGAAGATGGTGTGTGTCTCGGCCATGTTTCGCTCCTCTTGACGACAGGCCAAGAATGCGAGCTTTTGCTCGTGTTCGTAAACTCGCATTCCGGAACACGCGTGGACGTTCGCAAACGCCCCTTGCAGAAACGCTCGGCCGCGATGGTCGAGGCGATCCTGGATGCGGCGGCTCGCATTCTGGAGGAGGGCGGGATCGGCGCGCTCGGCACCAATGCGGTCGCCCAGAGGGCGGGCGTCAGCATCGGCTCGCTCTACCAGTATTTTGCGTCGCGGGACTCGATTCTGGCGGAACTGATCCGCATCGATCATGCGCGTCTTCTCGCAGAGCTTCAGCAGGCCGCAGCGAAGGCCGGAGGCAGATCGCTTGCCGAGTCAGTGCGGCTCCTGGTCGAGGTCGGGGTGAGCCACCAGCTCGAGCGCCCGGAGCTGGCCCGTGCGCTGGACTATGTGGAGCCGACGCTGTCGCTCGACGATGAGACCGTCGCAATCGAGCGGGCCATCAACGGCATTGTCCTGACCCTGCTCAAGGCCAGCGTTCCCTCGCTACGCGGCAGGGCGCTGGAGGTTGCGGCCGCCGACGTGGCGGCGTTGTCCCACGGGATGATCGATGCGGCAGGACGGCGGGGCGAAACGGACCGGCGCGCGCTGGTCGAGCGGGTTAGCCGCGCCGTGACCGGGTACCTGTCCCCTGTGGATTAGACGCAGGCAAGGGCGGCCTGTTGCCGTGGACGGAAATTCCCGTCATTGCTCGCACGCGCAAGGAGAAACGACGTTGGCCATCCACAACCACGAAGGCGACCTGCCCGGGCACGTGAAGTTTGACGGGCCAGTGGCCATCGACACGGAAACCATGGGGTTGAACCCGTTCCGCGATGCGCTTTGCGTGGTCCAGCTGTCGGACGGGAAGGGGGATGCCCATGTCGTTCGTCTTAAGCGACCGGACTATGACTGCCCCAATCTCAAGGCGCTCGTGTCCAATCCGCGCATACTCAAGATCTTCCACTTCGCCCGCTTTGACCTTGCGATGCTTCAGCAATGGCTCGGGGCGCCCTGCTTTCCGGTCTATTGCACAAAAATCGCCTCGCGGCTGGCGCGCACCTATACGGACAGGCATTCGCTCAAGGAACTGGCCAAGGAACTCTTGAGCCTCGACATGTCAAAGGCGCAGCAGAGCTCTGACTGGGGGACCGACCAGCTGTCGGAAGCGCAGCTGGCCTATGCAGCCTCGGACGTCCTGCACCTCCACGAGATCAAGGCGCGCCTCGACGTCATGCTGCAGCGGGAAGGCCGGACGGAGCTCGCCCAGGCCTGCTTCGACTTCCTGCCGGTTCGGGCGGCGCTCGACCTATCAGGGTGGGCCGATCAGGACATTTTTGCACATAGCTGACGAATTCTGTCGCTAGAACCATGCGACAGGCGAGTTATGCCTGTGATTTGAGACATTTAGCTGCCGCGCGGCGGTTCCCTGCGGGATCAGCACGCTCTAGGTTCAGGCCATGGTTTCAGCCGCCAGCAACCCGATCGATCTTTGGGGTCCGCGCCGCGCCACCTCCCTCAAGGAGGCCCGGCAACGGACGGCGCTTGTGCATATCCTTCGGCTACTCTTCACGATTGGGGCCGTGCTGTCGGCGGGATGGCTCCTCGGCACGCTGATCGAGAGCAGTTTCCGCGAACGGCGGGCGGAACCTGGTGCGGCCGGGCTCAGCGTCACCGTGCACGGGCCGCGATTTGACGGATATGACGACAACGACCGCCCCTACACGCTGACGGCGGCAACGGCGCAGCGCCGGCGGGACGACCCCGCCCTGGTCGACCTGGTCAATCCCCGCCTCAAGGATGCGGCGTCATCCACCGTCCAGGCGCGCACCGGGGTGTGGAATGCCGAGCGGGAGGTGCTGGACCTAGAGGGCGACGTCGTAATGACGGACGCGGCAGGCTACACCTTCACATCTCAGAAAACGCGCATGTATGTGCGGGAAAACCGCGTCGAGGGACAGGATCCGCTGAGTGGGTTCGGGCCGGTTGGCGAAGTGAAGGCGGACGCGTATGAGGTGCTGGACGACGGCAACCGCATTGTCCTTAAGGGCAAGGTTTGGACAAAATTTACGCCCAAAAGCAGGCGTGAGCGGTGAGGCGTCGGGCGTAACAGGATGATGTCGATGGTCTGGTCACGGAATGCTCTGGCGCTTGCGGCGAGCGCTGCGTTGGTGACGCTCCTGGCGGGAGCGGCGAACGCGCAGATCGGGCAAAGCGATGCGCCGATCGAGATCACGTCCGACAGGAGCGAATACCTCCAGAATGAAGGGCGCGGCGTGTACATCGGCAACGTTGTCGCAACGCAGGGCGAAAACAAGATCACCACCGATAAGCTTACCTTTATCTGCTCGAAATCCGCCCCGGCCAGCGGGGGCCAAGCCCAGTGTGATGCGATCGAGGTGCTGATCGCCGAAGGTAAGGTGTTTTACATCGCGCCGGACGTGCGCATTCGCGGCGACCGGGCGCAATATGACTTCCCGACCGACACCATAATCATCACCGGCGACGTGATCCTCTCGCGCGGCGAGGACGGCGTGGTGCGCGGAACCAATGTCGTTTATTCGATCGGCGAAGGCCGTACCACGATCACGGCTGGCCAGAACCGGGTGACCAGCGTGTTCAATACGGCGAAGAAGGCCACGCCTCCCACCGAGGTACCCGCTCCGGCTCCAGCTCCGAACTGATACCGGCATGGACGTGCGCAACCAGACGGCGACGATCGCCTACGAAGCTGACGATCGCGACGGGCTGCGCGCGAGCAATCTCGCCAAGGCGTTCAAGGGCCGTCAGGTCGTGAAGGATGTCAGCCTGCACCTGAAGCGCGGCGAAATCGTCGGACTTCTGGGTCCCAACGGCGCCGGCAAGACGACCTGCTTCTACATGATCATGGGTCTCATACATGCCGATGGCGGCAAGGTGACCATGGACGGCGCCGATGTCACATCGCTGCCGATGTACCAGCGCGCGCGTCTCGGCGCCGGCTACCTCCCACAAGAGAATTCGATCTTCCGCGGCATGTCGGTGTGGGACAACATCATGGCCGTGGCCGAGCTGACGGAAGACTCGCGTGAAAAGCGCCAGGAGCTCACTGAGTCGCTGCTTGAAGAGCTTCAGATAACGCGGTTGGCCAAGCAGAACGCCAACTCGCTGTCGGGCGGGGAACGCCGCCGTGTCGAGATCGCCCGCGCGCTTGCTTCGCGTCCGCACTTCATGCTGCTGGACGAGCCTTTCACGGGCATCGACCCGCTGGCCGTGTCGGACATTTCCGACTTGGTCCGCTATCTCAAGGGCCGGGGACTGGGCGTGCTGATCACTGACCACCAGGTCCGGGAAACTCTCGACATCGTCGACCGCGCCTCGATCATCTATGACGGCAAGGTCCTTTTCGAGGGCGCCCCCTCGGAGGTGCTCACGAACGAGGACGTCCGGCGCGTTTACCTCGGAGCAAGATTCACGGCCCAGTAACGCTTTCGGTCCGGAAATCCGCAGGTCCATCAAAGTCGTCAGCATGACGATGATGCAATTTTAATACCGCGGTTATAGGTTGGGCTGATTGATGGTCATACGCCGCCGGAACAGTCCGGGCGGAGTCCGGGAGGAATAGCGTGGCGCTTGCGCATCGCCTGCAGCTAAGACAGGGGCAATCCCTTGTCATGACGCCGCAGCTGCAGCAGGCGATCAAGCTACTCCAGCTCTCAAATGTCGAACTGCAGGAATATGTAGAGACCGAGATCGAGCGGAACCCGCTGCTCGCGCGGGCCGAAGGCGAGGGGCCGGCGCTCGATGGTGATGCGCCCGAAAAAACCTCGGACCGCCGCGAGGAGATGCGGCTCGATGAATCCGACGGAGCTGACAAAGCCAGCCGTGAGCTCGATGCCGGATCCGACGATGTCTATGAATCCGACAGCCCGTCCGAACGGGCCGATGCAGGCGCCCAGGGAGGCCCTTCGGCGCAGCTGGACTGGTCCAAGGCCGGGGCGGGCAAACAGGTGTCGGAGGATTACGACCTCGAGGCCACCACCGCCGAGGACAAGTCGCTGCGCGACCATCTCGAGGATCAGCTTCAGATCGCAGGCCTGATCGAGGCGGACCGCCTCATCGGGCTGCGCCTGATCGAGGAGACGGACGAGGCGGGCTTCATGCGCGGCGATGTGAATGACATTGCGCGCGCGCTCGGCGTCGAGGTCGAGGATGTTGAGGCCGTGCTGCAGACCTGTCAGGGCTTCGAGCCGACTGGCATCATGGCGCGCAACCTCCAGGAATGCCTGACGCTGCAGCTGAAGGAGCGCGACCGGTTCGACCCGGCCATGCAGAAGCTCATCGAGAATCTCGAAGTGGCGGCGCGACGTGATTTCCGCCGGCTATCGGAAATTTGCGGCGTCGATCAGGATGACATCATCGACATGCTCGGCGAACTGCGCGCGCTGACGCCGCGCCCGGGTGCAGCTTTTGCCGGCGAAGCCGCGCCTGCGATCACGCCGGACGTGTTCGTGCGCGAACTGCCCAACGGCGCCTTCTCGGTCGAGCTCAACGCGGACACGCTGCCGCGCGTGTTGATCGACCGGAGTTATTATGCCGAGGTTTCGGGTCTGTCGCGCACAGAAGAGGAAAAGACCTTCCTGTCTGAGTGCCACGCCTCAGCCAACTGGCTGATCAAGTCGCTGGATCAGCGAGCCCGCACCATACTCAAGGTGGCGAGCGAAATCGTGCGCCAGCAGGATGGCTTCTTTGTTTCGGGCGTACGGGCGCTGCGGCCGCTCAACCTCAAGACCGTAGCTGACGCGGTCGAGATGCATGAATCGACCGTTTCGCGGGTTACTTCCAACAAATATATCGCGACGCCGCGTGGGGTCTTCGAGCTAAAATACTTTTTCTCGGCGTCGATTCCGGCCGTGCAGGGCGGGGAATCGCATTCGGCTGAGGCGGTGCGGCATCGCATCAAGGACATGATCGACCAGGAAAGCCGTGAGGCCGTACTGTCCGATGACCAGATCGTCGAACGGCTGCGCGCATACGGAATAGATATTGCGCGCCGCACGGTGGCCAAGTACCGCGAGTCGCTGCGCATTCCGTCCTCAGTCGAGCGGCGCCGAATTTTCGCAGTCGGCGGCTGATTACAGCCCGTTGACCTTCTCCGCTGGCGCTCCCAGAGTTGATCCAGTTAGAGAGGTCGGGGCGCGCCTCCGAGCATGCAGTCGACGCATGCACCCAGCCAAAGGAGCCTCATTTGCAAGTTCAGGTCGCTGGCAAGAAGCTTGAAGTCGGTTCAGCCTTGCAGGAACGGATCGCTTCCGGGCTGGAATCACGGGTCTCCAAGTACTTTAACCGCTCCGGTGAAGCCTTCGTCACCGTGTCCAAGCCGGGTTGGGCCTTCTATGTCGACTGCTCGATCCACCTACCGTCCGGTGTAACGCTGCAGGCGCATGGCGAAGGCGATGATGGTTACCAGGCCTTCGAGATGGCGCTGGACAAGATCGAGACACGGGTGCGCCGCTATAAGAACCGGCTGCGCAACCATCGCGCGAAAGACGGCGCGGCCGTGGAACTGGCTGCCGAGCGGATCATTCTTCCCCGGGATGAATCAACCGACGCCGAAGACGCTAACGAAGACTCACATGATGGCGTCGGCGAGTCGCCAGCGATCGTTGCCGAATCTGACACCAAGATCCAGACCATGACTGTATCCATGGCTGTCATGCAGCTCGAGCTGGCTGATTTACCGGCAATGATGTTCCGGAACGCAGCCCATGGGCGGTTGAACATGGTCTACCGCCGGCCTGACGGTAATGTCGGCTGGGTCGATCCCGGCAGGGACGGCTGAAGTTTTGCACATGAGCAGGTATCGGCAAGCAGTTGGACGGGCGTCAGCTGGTCCTTCGACCGGGTTGATCCGCCCGAGGGACGTGCGTTCAAGCGGTCGCGTTTTTTGAAAGTAGAGTTTGACATGCACGTTTCGCTCGGCAGGCACGCCTGATGTCCAGCCTTCGTGACATACTTCTTCCAAATGCCATCGTCGCCCGCGCCCGCTGGCAGGGGCGACGCCAGGTGCTCGCCGAGCTGTCGGGCCTGATGGCGCGCTCGCTTGGCCTCGACGCGCGCGACGTGCACGAGGCGGTGCAGGAGCGCGAACGGCTGGGCTCGACTGGCGTGGGCGAGGGCGTGGCGATACCCCACGCGCGGATCGCGTCGCTGTCGCGGCCTGTTGGCGGGTTTGCGAGCCTGATCGAGCCTGCGGATTTCGAGGCGATCGACGAGCGCCCGGCTGACCTGCTCTTCATGCTGCTGGCGCCGACTGACGCCGGCGCCGAACACCTGCGGGCGCTGGCCCGGGCGGCCCGAGTTTTCCGTCAGGAGCGGGTACGTGCGGCCTTGCGCGAGGCGCAGACGAATGAGGCCGTGCTGGCCATCCTGTCGCCCGACACGATCTCGACCGACGCGGCGTGATTTGCCTGCAAAGCCCACTTTCTCCACGTCGAGCAGGCGCTTGAGCCCACCGAACGGGTGGTTTCAGGGCAATCGCAACGCTTTCTTTTCCCCGCTTGATCCGGGGCAGGTCTCGCTATAAGCAACGCGCTCCCAAATCGGGACGGTCGTCCGCGATCGTTACCGGTCCACGGACAGTGGGGCCATAGCTCAGTTGGGAGAGCGCTTGCATGGCATGCAAGAGGTCGTCGGTTCGATTCCGTCTGGCTCCACCAGCTTCCGCCCGTTTCACGACAGGCCGACGCTGACTGTCTCCTCCTGACTGCGAAGCCTTCCGTGCGGCACAGACCGAGGTTGGGCGCCATCTCGCCGGGCGCGTCTGCAACGCAAACGGCCCGCGAGTTCATCGCGGGCCGTTCTGTGCATTGCGGCGCCGGGGGAAGACCTAGCGGTCCTCTTCCTCTTCGTCCTCGACCTCCAGATCGTCGTCGTCGAGATCGTCTTCTTCGTCGATAACGGTCAGGTCATCGTCGTCGTCGTCGTCGTCGTCGAGGTCTTCATCGTCGTCATCGTCGTCGTCGAAATCGTCATCGTCGTCATCGTCGTCGGTTTCGAGAACCTCGTCCTCTTCCAGGTCGACGGCATCTTCTTCCTCGTCTTCCGTGTCGTCGTCTTCATCCTCGTCGTCGGAGTCCTCATCGTCCTCCTCCTCGTCTTCGTCCTCGATGTCGTCTTCGTTTTCTTCCTCTGAGGCCACGGCGGCGGGTTTCTTCGCGGACGAGGTCGTGGGCTTTGGTTTGGCGGCGGCGCGTTTGGGCTTGGCCGTTTCGCTTACGCCTTCGAGGACGGTCTTGCACTTCGGGCAAACGGGCGGGTGCTTGCCGAGATCGTAGAATCTGGAGCCGCATTCTGGGCAGATATGCTTCTCGCCGAGGTCCGTGTTCGCCAAGGTCATTTCCCCATGCTTGGGTCGGCGCTTGCCATGTCTGTGCGAGGCTGTAAAGCGCTTCTGTTCCGCCCGCCAGATGGGGCGATGCGGGGCTATCCACAAGGCTCAGAGGCCGATGCGCGCGCGCTCAAGATACGTGGCCCGGATTGCAGGCAGCATCCGCGCGCCGGGCGATAAATCCTGTTCGCACAGGGCGATCATGATGGCCGCCGTTGCCGCAGGCGAGTCTTCGGTGACGGGCCTGCTTGAGGGCGAGGACGTGCTCAACACAGCACGCGCAGCGAGGGCTCTGGGCGCCGGCATTGAACGCGCGGGCGCGAACGCATGGACCATCGACGGCGTCGGCGCGCGCGGTTTCTCTCCCCCGGCGGGCGATCTCGACTTTGGCAATTCCGGCACAGGCGCGCGCCTCATGATGGGACTGGTCGGCGGGCACGACGTGACGGCGCGTTTCGTCGGCGATGCGTCCCTGTCGTCGCGCCCGATGGAGCGCGTTTTGAAGCCCCTGCGCGAAATGGGTGTTGTCGCTGAGACGGCGCCAGGCGGGCGACTCCCGGCGATTATCCAGGGTGGGCGGCTAAAGGCGATCCGCTATGCCCCGCCGGAAGCTTCGGCGCAGGTCAAATCCGCGATCCTGCTGGCAGGACTGCGCGCCGAGGGCGTGACGGTAGTGGAGGAGAAGGAAGCCACGCGCGACCATACTGAGCGGATGCTACGGGCGTTCGGCGTCGAGGTGAATGTCGAGGAGCGGGCAAACGGGGGACCCTTGGTCTCGATCCGCGGCGGGCAGGCGTTGTGTGCGCTGAAGGGCGCTTCGGTGGCAGGCGATCCGTCGTCTGCGGCCTTTGCCATCGCGCTTGGCCTCATCGCCGGGGAGGACGCCGTAGTGGCGACAGGCATGCTCGATAACCGAACGCGGACAGGCTTCATCGATGCGGCGCGCCAGATGGGGGCCGACCTTAAAGTCGAGGCCGACGGAGAGGCGACAGGTGAGGCGACCGTCCGTGTGAGGGCGACGCCTTCCGACCTCAGGGGCGTGAGGCTCGATCCGGCACTGGTGCCGTCAATGATCGATGAGCTGCCGATCTTCTCAGTGCTGGCAGCGTTTGCTGATGGCAAAACGACGGTCACAGGCGCGGCCGAACTGCGCGTCAAAGAAAGCGACCGGATCAAGGCGATTTGCGCAATGCTGACGGTGAACGGGGTCGAGGTCGAGGAGTTGCCGGACGGCTTTGTTGTGACTGGACGCGGCGCCCGTGGTGTTCCTGGCGGCGGGACGGTGGAGACGCGTCACGATCACCGGATCGCCATGAGCGCGCTGGTGATGGGAGCGGCTTCGCGGGAGGCGGTGACGGTCGACGACATCGCGATGATTGCGACGAGCTATCCGGAATTCTTCGACCACATGGCGAGCCTAGGGGCCGATGTGGAGCGGCAGACGCCATGATGATCGCGATCGATGGCACAACGGCTTCGGGAAAGGGGACTCTGGCGAAGCGGCTGGCGAAGCACTACGACCTGCCGCATCTCGATACCGGGCTGCTCTATCGGGCTGTGGCCAAGGCGGCGCAGGATGCGGGAATCGACCTGAAGGACGCTACGGCGTGTGCCGCGATCGCGGAGGGCATCCGGCTTGAGGATTTCGACGAGCGTGAGTTGCGGACAGCGGGCGTCGGCGCAGCCGCTTCTGTGGTGGCGACGCTGAGCGAGGTGAGGCGGGCGCTGTTCGACCTGCAGCGGAGGTTTGTGCGACGGGAAGGTGGGGCTGTTCTGGATGGGCGTGACATCGGAACGGTGATTGCGCCGGATGCGGATGTGAAGCTGTGGGTAGATGCCTCGGTCGAAGAGCGGGCGCGGCGGCGGTTTCTCGAACTGTCTGCCGGAGGCGAGGCCGTGACCGAGGCAAGGGTTCTCGAACAGCTGAAGGATCGCGACCTTCGCGACGCCCAGCGCAAAGATGCGCCAATGAAGCCGGCCGACGACGCCGTATGGATCGACACCACCCGGATGACGCCGGATGAATGCCTGGCGAAGGCGATCGAGGTGATCGAGGTGAAGCGGGGCTAAGCGCCCACGGCCGCCTGCTGAACATCGCGGACCATCTGGCCCGACATGCCTTCGAGGGTCGTGTTGGTGAGGTTAACAATCGTGAGCTTGCGCACGGGATCGACGTGCCAGGAATGGCCCCAGACGCCGCCCCATTGCCACGAGCCGGGTGAGAGGAAGGACCCAGACGCGACGGGATCGAGCAGGATGGCGCCGCCGAAGCCGAAAGCGGTGTTGCCGGTAGGATCAAAGATCACCCTTAGGGGACCAATCTGGTTCGACATCATCTGTCGCGTGGTCTCCATCGACAGAATTGGCCCACCGCCGGCGCGGATCGCGTCGAGCATGCGAATGATGTCCAAAGCCTTGCCGTTCATGCAGCCGCCGCCGCCCTGGAACGCGGTGCGGCTGAAGGCGCGGGAGGTTCCGAGATTGATCGGCGCCATGCCGGGCACGAAAGGCTGCTTAAAGCCGTCGCCCACACGGACGGGTTCGGGCGCGGCATTGGAGTAGGGCTGCACGAGGCGGCTTTCATCGGTTATGAAGAAGGACGTGTCCGTCATCTCGAGCGGGCCAGTGACATGTTTTCGCGTGATGCCTTCGAGGTCGGTTCCTTCCGCCTTCATCATCACCGCGCCCAGCACGTCGGTGGCGACGGAATACAGCCATGCCGCGCCCGGCGGGAAGGTTAGGCCGGCCTCCACCATGCGGGCGAGGTTTTCTTCCATCGTCACATCGTCGCCGATGCCGGCGGAAACGGGGAGCGTGTTGTAGGGGCCTTCGGGCGGCTGAAGGAAATCGTAGGACAGGCCCGCCGTGTGGGTGAGTAGGTGGCGGATCGTCATTGTCGGGGTCGAGCCGTCCGGCGCCTTCGGTTTGAAGCCCGGCAGGAAATCGGTGACGGCAGTGTCGAGCCTGAACTTGCCCAGCTCGATCATGCGCATCGCGGCGGCCGTGACGATAGGCTTGCTGATCGAGGCGAGACGGAAGATCGCATTCTCCGTCATCGGCCGGCTGGCTTCACGATCGGACAGACCATAGGGCTTGAAGTGGACAAGTTCGCCCTCCCGCATAACGGCGATCACGGCGCCGACAATGCGCTTTTCGTTGAGGGCCGAGGCCAGGGCGGCGTCGATGCGTTGGCTGATGCTTGTCATGTCGCGAGCATGGCGTGGCGGGTGTGGAGGTCAAGTGCGGACCTGGGTGTTCCTTCCAGCTGGCAGGAGCCAACGTGGTATTCGGTGGTCGGGGGACTGGGGCTGGGTCGCGCGCCGTTGGTGAGCACGCCCCCATCCTTCGGCGGAGGCGACCTTGGGTCGCGGCTCGCAATGATGGCGAGGCGAGATTGTGAAACACCGGGCGCCCATCGTGTGAGCAGCGCGAAGCGCGTCAGCCGCCCCATGGGTCGCGCAGGGAATGCACGACAGACGCTTGAAGCGCGCGAGAATGATCACGTCCGGGTCGGTGGCCCAGCGGGCCAGGGCTAGGAAGCCGCAGTTCATCGCAAAGGGCGTGCGCGGACACCGACCGTCAGACCCCGACGGCGGGATGAACTGGATCTGTGTGTCGTCGCGTTCGATGTCCTGGCCGTTGAGGAGCTGGGCGAGGCCTCGCCGTTGTCGCGCCAGTTTGGCTTGGACAGACGCGTACGCTTGATGGGGGCGATGTAGCCGAGGAGGGCCGCAAGCCAGGCCAGCAATACCTCAACCGGTCAGGCCCAGCTTGGGGCCTCGCCTTGGTCAGATGCGTCAAGGCCTGTCGCGATCATCATCGGCGCAATCATTCGGCCGCCACGACCCCCGCTGATCCTGCGCCCTTTATTCGCGAGTTTTCGCAGGCAAGGGGTTGAGCGCATTGGGGTTCATGTTTCTGCATCCCCCCTATCTCGGACGACGACCTTGCTCCCAATTCGGACACGTCGGCGCGCAATTCGGCATGCGTCGCGGGCTCCTTGCGCCCCGCAGCCGGCTCGCTTGGCTTCGGCATGGGAATACGTCGATCGATGTGCAGTGTAGGGGTCGAAAAGGCGCATTTTCGTTGACAGGAAGGGCGGCGCGCCGCATTGAGCGCGCTTTCCGAACAGGGCCCGGATCGGGCCGGTGTCGTCCTAGTTCATCACCGGCCCCACTTGAGGAGATGCCCCATGTCGAACGCAGTGCTTCCCGTCTACGGCCCGAGTCCGGTCGTGTTCGAGCGCGGCGAAGGCGTGCGCATGTATGACGCCGACGGCAAGCCTTACCTCGATTTCATCGCAGGCATCGCAGTCAATGCGCTAGGCCACTGCCATCCGGCGCTGGTGAAGGCGCTGACAGAGCAAGCTAACAGGCTGTGGCACACCTCCAACATGTTCCGCGTGCCGGGACAGGAGCGACTGGCCCAGCGCTATGTCGACCTTACCTTCGCGGACTATGCGTTCTTCACGAACTCGGGTGCGGAATCGATCGAAGGCTGCATCAAGATCGCGCGGCGCTTTCACTGGTCGAAGGGCAAGCCCGAACGGATCGGTCTCCTGTCGTTCGAGGGGTCGTTCCATGGGCGCACGCTGGGCGGCATCAATGCCGGCGCGCAGGAGAAGTATCGCGAGGGCTTCGGTCCGCGGCTGCCCGGCTTCCGCTCGGTCCCGTTCGGCGACCACGAGGCGCTGAAGGCGGCGATTAAGGAGCCGGATCTTGCCGCGGTGATTATCGAGCCGGTGCAGGGCGAGGGCGGTGTGCGGGCCGTGCCGGACCATTGCCTCAAGGGCTTGCGCGACCTCTGCACCGAGCATGGCGTCCTCCTCATCTATGACGAGATCCAGTGTGGCGCTGGGCGGACGGGCAAGTTGTTCCATCACCAGTGGGTCGCGGGCGCAGAGCCTGACCTGCTCGCCGCTGCGAAGGGCATCGGCGGTGGCTTCCCGATGGGGATGATCCTTGCGACAGCCGAAGCAGCCTCGGGCATGACCAAGGGTATCCACGGCACGACGTTTGGTGGCGGGCCACTGGCCATGGCGGTCGGTAATGCCGTGCTCGACGTGGTCGCTGGTGAAGGGTTCCTCGAGCAGGTGCGCCGGGTGGCGGGGACAATGCAGCAGGGCATGGAGAGCCTGAAGGGACGCTATCCAGATCTGGTCCTCGAAGTGACCGGCGCGGGCCTTCTTCGCGGACTCAGAATGAAGGACGATCCGCTGCCTCTGCGCGCAAAGCTTTCGGAGCGCGGCCTGCTAGTGGGCACGGCGGGGAACAACACGTTGCGCCTCGCGCCGCCGCTGGTGGTGACCGAGGACGACGTGCGCGAGGCGATCGATATCATCGACCAGCAGTTCGCGAGCATGACGACGGCTGCTGGTTCTTAAGGGTCCGGGTCATGAACCACTTCCTGGATCTCTGGCCGATTCCGGCCGGCGAACTGAGGTCGATCCTGGATAGCGCGAAGTCGCGCAAGGCGGCGCGTACGGGCCTTCCAAAGGGGATGGCCGACGGAGATGCACCGCTCCTGGGGCATACGCTGGCGATGATCTTCGAAAAAAATTCGACGCGGACGCGCGTGTCTTTCGACATGGCGATCCGGCAGCTGGGCGGGACGTCGCTGATCATCTCGGCGTCGGACTCGCAGATAAGCCGGGGCGAGACGATCGAGGATACGGCGCGGGTGCTCTCGCGCTACGTCGACGCGGTGATGATGCGCGCCAACAGGCATGCCGATGTGGAAGCTTTTGCCGCGGCCGCGAGCGTGCCGGTGATCAACGGGCTCACCGAGAAATCGCACCCCTGCCAGATTCTGGCAGATCTCCAGACGCTGGAGGAGGTGGGGCTCGTGCTGAAGGGTGCGCGGATTGCGTGGGTGGGCGATGGCAACAATGTTGCGGCGAGCTTCATCCATGCGGCGCCGAAGTTCGGCTTCTCGCTCGCGGTGGGGACGCCGCCGGGCTACGAGCCCGATGCGACGGACGTGGAGCGTGCGCGCGGAGAGCAGGGACGGATCGATCTCTATGGCGATGCGGCGGCCGCCGTTGCGGGCGCGGACGTTGTCGTTGCGGACACGTTCGTGTCGATGGGCGATCGGGATGCGGACAAGCGGCTGCAGGATCTTTCGCCGTTCAGGGTGAGCGCGGAACTCATGCGACTGGCCAATGGTGGGGCAAAGTTCCTGCACTGCCTGCCGGCGCATCGCGGCGAGGAAGTGGACGCGGATGTGATCGACGGCGCCCAATCGCTGGTGTTCGACGAGGCGGAGAACCGGCTGCATGCACAGAAGGCGATCCTCGAGTGGTGTTTGCGCCGCTAGCTTTGCTGCCTCTGGCGTGTTCGCGAGTCTTGCCGGATGAGGGTCGGCGCAATCCTCATGATGTAGATCAAATGGGCCGGCATGGCGCGCGATATCTTGTGATTGCTGGAGGCCGCCATTCTTCCAGCGTAAGTTGCTGGAGAATGTACATGCCGCGCGCTCACGCAGTCGTCTGGCTCGATCATCACGTCGCGTCGATCCATCAGATTGATGCCGACTCCGCGAGTTCCGCCAAGCTGAAGGCGCACGAACACGAGACGCGGCAGCACAATAGCGGCGTGCGCGCCGTGCACGAGTTTTTCGGAGATGTGTGTGATGCGCTGTCCGCTCACAAGGAAGTCCTGATCACAGGGTCACGTACGACGCTGTCCGACTTCAAGCACTATGTAGAAAAGCACCGCCCGCAGCTGGCGCCGCTGGTTGCCGGGTACGAAGCGGTCGATCACCCGACAGATGGTCAGCTGATCGCCTTTGCCCGAACCTACTTTGCGAAGTTCGACAACCTGAAAGGTACACGACCACTAGCTTAACGGCAGGTTCATCTACTCATTTCGTCCGAGGTAGGCCGCAGACGACGACAGCTCGCCGAGCAGCGAAAGCGTTGCGCCGCCAGACGCGTTGAACGGGTCGAGTTCGGCGCGCGTGAAGTATTTCAGCAACAACGTCGGGTTTACCTTCGAGAGATTCACCTGGCCCATGGTCCAGGCGCCAAAACGACGTTCAGCGATCTCCTCGTAGGCAAGCAGGCGGACATGTGCGTGGCGCGTATCCCGTACGATCGCATGATAAAGATCGCAGACTTCGTCGCGGCCGCCCTCGAGCACCTGGATGAAGACATTGTTAGAGATGCACAGCATCCCGGTGATGCCTTTGGCGGGATTGTTGCGGCGCGACTGGGCGAGGATGTCGTCGAGGATCGTGTTGCTCATTCCGGCGGCGGCGCGGCTGGCATAGAGGCAGCGGACAAGCATGGCGTCAGGCCTTCAGGTTGAGCAGGGATAGGAATTCGCGGCGCAGCGCAGGATCCTTGAGGAAGGACCCGCGCATCACCGAGTTGATCATCTTGGTCTCGTTGTCGCGCACGCCGCGCCAGTGCATACAGAAATGATCGGCCTCCATCACGACGGCGAGGCCGTCGGGGCGGACCTTGTCGATCAGCAACTCGGCCATCTGCGTGATGGCTTCCTCCTGGATCTGCGGGCGCGACATGATCCATTCGGCGAGGCGGGAGTACTTCGAAAGGCCGATCAGGTTCGAGTGCTCATTTGGCATCAGGCCGATCCAGAGCCGGCCCATGATGGGGCAGAGATGGTGGCTGCAGGCCGAGCGCACAGTGATCGGGCCGACGATCATCAGCTCGTTCAGCATGGCCGCGTTGGGAAACTCAGTCACGGGCGGGGCGGGGTGATAGCGGCCGTGGAAGACCTCGTTGAGATACATCTTGGCCACGCGCTTCGCGGTCTCGTTGGTGTTGTGGTCGCTGTCGGTGTCGATCACCAGGCTGTCGAGCACGGCCTTGAGCTTGCCCTCGACCTCGGCCTGCAGGGCTTCGAGGTCGCCGGGTTCGAGGAAGGCCGAGATGTTGTCGTTGGCATGGAAGCGCCGCTTCGCCTTGACGATCCGCGCACGGATGCGGGCGGAGATGGGCTCCTGCGGCTTCGATAGGGGCGGCTTGGGTGTGTCGTTCATCAGGTGTCCTTCATAGGCGTTCGGGCTGGGCCTCGTCGATGGGCCAGTTCGCGAAAGTCATGGCGGGATTTCCTGACCGTCCCAGCCAAAAAGGTGGCCTGTTTGCTCCGGCTTGAGGCGATCTAGCGTCTGAAGAAGGTGGCCCGCGGCCGTTTGTGGATCGAACAGGCGATCAGGCGCGATGCCGGTCTGGAAGGGCCTAGATAGGGCTGTGTCTACAGTGCCCGGATGTAAGGCTACGCAGACGGCCAGTGGGTGCGTACGCGCCACTTCGATCGAAAAGCAACGGACCAGCATGTTGAGGGCGGCTTTCGCGGCGCGATAGCTGTGCCATCCGCCGAGCCTGTTGTCGGAGATCGATCCGACCCGTGCCGAGATGACGGCAAACAAGCTTCGCTGGTGGCGAGGCAATCTGGGCAGGACGTGGCGGGCGATCATCGCCGGGCCGATGGCGTTGATCGCAAACGATTCGGTCATCTGCTCAGGGTCAAGCGTGCGCAGGGTTTTTTCGGGAGCCATGTTGGCGCCGTGCAGCAGTCCGGTAGAAACAATCACCAGGTGCGGCGCGGCGATGGTGTTGGCGGCAGCAGCCAGCGATGCGTGGTCGTTGAAGTCGAACCTGAATGGAATGGTCCGGTCGTCCAGCGCATCGATTGGGCTACGTGAGCCGGCATGGATGCGGCCGCAGCGGGGATCGGAGGCAAGGTGGTGCAGGAGGGCGCCGCCGACCCCGCCAGAGGCGCCAAACACGACGGCCGTGTATCCGTCAGGAAGCGAAGAAAGCGTCACGTGGATTTGCCCAACGCGCGACGACTCGATCCGGGAGGAACGGAGTTGCGTAAGAAGTGGGCGGAAAAAGCACTCATGTTCCTTTTACGCAGGCTGATGGGCAGGAGTTTTCCGGCGCGGCAAATTGTTGATGACGGGTGATTGGATGGGTACGCCTGATTATAGAGGGGCGCCAGGCAAGAGACGCGGCAAGGCCGACCTGCCCTCAAAAGCGTGTGTGGCCTGCGGCCGGCCCTTCTCGTGGCGCAAGAAATGGGAACGGTGCTGGGACGATGTCCGGTATTGCTCGGATCGCTGCAGGCGCGAGCAGCGGGCGGACTTATCGAGCAGAGGATGACTTTGCAGCCGACAGTCGGCTGCTTGCCATTTGGTGGGTGCGGTCGCAGTCTTGGCGCAACGCAGGACGGAGAGTGTGATGCGGCGCGTGCGGACGTTGGCGGCGGCTTTCATGATCGTGACGGCGACGCCGGCGTGTGCGCAGGTGAGCCCGCCCGCAGAGCCGCTCGCGCCTGAATGGCAGCTGCCGCTAGCTTCGATCGACGAACGCATGTTGGCCTTCCAGGAAGAGGCGCACATTCCGGGAATGGTGTGGGGCGTGGTGAGGGACGGCCGGTTACTGCATTTCACAGCCAACGGCGTGCAGAGCATCGAGACGGGCGAGCCCGTGAAGACCGACACGTTGTTCCGCATCGCGTCGATGAGCAAGGCGTTCACCGCGCTGGCGATTCTCAAGCTGCGCGACGAGGGCAGACTGCAGCTCGACGCGCTGGCCGAGACCTATGTGCCCGAGATGAAGGGCTGGACCTATCCGACGAGTGACTCGCCGCGGATCCGCGTGCGCGATCTTCTGAGTCATGTCGGCGGGTTCGTGACCGACGATCCTTGGGGCGACCGGCAGCAGGTAATCAGCGAAGCGACGTTCACGCAGATGCTTCGCGACGGTATGCCGTTCACGCGTCCCCCGCAGACGCAGTTCGAGTATTCGAATTTCGGCTATGCCCTGCTGGGTCGGATCGTCACCAACGTGTCTGGGCGGCCGTTTGACCAGTACATTATGGCCGAGATCATGCGGCCGCTCGGCATGACCGACACCCGCTATGAGGTGCGTGACGCGCCGGTGGAGCGGACGGCTGTGGGCTACCGATGGGAGAATGAGGCATGGTCGCCCGAGCCGGTGATGCAGCATGGCGCGTTCGGCGCGATGGGCGGCGTCCAGACCAGCGCGAATGACTATGTGAAATGGATCGCTTTCCTGTTGAACGCATGGCCAGCACGCGATGGCGCCGATGCGGGGCCGGTGAAGCGGTCCACCGTGCGTGAGCTGGCGCAGGGGCTCAACTTCCTGTCCAACCCACGCCGCCCCGGGTTGGAGGAGGGGCAGACGTGCGCGTTTGCCCAGGCCTATGCCATGGGTTTCATCGCGGCTCGCGATTGCGACCTCGGCTTTACGCTAACCCATGGCGGCGGGTTTCCCGGCTACGGCTCCAACCTGCTGCTGTTGCCGGAGCACGGAGTGGGCCTCTTTGTCTTCGCGAATCGCACCTATGCAGGCCCGGGAAACGTGAACCGGCTGGCGGCGCTGGAGCTGAACAAGGCGGGTGTGCTGAAGCGGCCCGACTGGCCCGTGAGTACAAGGCTGGCCGAAGCGCACAAGGCCGTGGCTGCGATGTATGCGGCTGGCTCTGTGGAGCCCGGCCGCAGCATCCTCGCCATGAACTTTCTGATGGACCGGTCAGCGGAAAACTGGGCGGGCGAGTTCGCTCAGCTCAAGGATGAGGCTGGCGCGTGCAAGGTGCAGGCGCCGGAGGAGTTTGGCGCCAGCGGCAATCTCTCAGGATACTTCACCTGGGCCTGCGCGAACGGCCAACTGCTGGGCAATATCCTGCTGGCGCCGACGCACACAACGGGCATCCAGGCGCTGGGCTTCAGGTTCGTGGCGTCGGAGGCGGGCGCGCAGTAGCTCGACGACAGGTTGAATCCGTCGCATGCTGGCCCCATTTGGCCGGGATGCTTCCACATGATAGCTCCCCGGGCATGGCTGCTAACCCCATGCATCACGATCCCCTTGGCGCCGGCGACGATTTCGTAGCCACGTTCCAGATCGAGGACACGTCCGTGCGTGGCCGTATCGCGCGCCTGGGGGACGGTGTGCTCGATCCCATTCTCAAGCGCCACGCGTATCCGCGATGGGCGGCCTACCTGCTCGGCGAGGCGGTGACGCTGGCTGTGCTGGTGTCGGCGTCACTGAAATTCGACGGTAAGGTGATGGTGCAGGCGCAGGGCGAGGGACCTGTGTCGCTGATGGTGGCTGAGGCGCGCTCGGACGGCGGCGTGCGCGGCTATCTGCGCCTCAATCAGGAAAAGTGGGACTTTGTCGATCGCGTCAACAAGGGCCAGCGCCCGCACATTCCGCAGGCGCTGGGCCGAGGCGTGATGGCGCTGCTGCTGCAGCCGAACGATCCCAATCAGCAGCCCTGGCAAAGCATGGTGCCTATCGAGGGCGCAACGCTGTCCGATTGCGCGCAGATGTGGTTCTCCCAGTCAGAGCAGGTGCCGACGCGCGTGAAGCTGGCGGTTGCGGAGATCTCCGAGCCTGGCGGCACGAAGCGCTGGCGCTCGGGCGGTGCGCTGATCCAGCAGGTTGCGGGCGATGCGGCGCGCGGCGACACGGACGAGCCGTGGGACAATGCGCGGCACTTATTCGGCACGATCGAGGACATGGAGCTGGTCGATCCCGACGTGCCGTCGGGCACGCTTTTGTTCCGCCTGTTCCACGAGAGCGGCGTGCGGTTGGAAACGCCAAAGGCGCTGAAGGACAAATGCACCTGCTCGGACGAGAAGCTGCTGACCACTCTGCGGCAGATGCCTCGTGAGGAGATTGCGACGCTGGCCGAGGCCGACGGTGCGATTACGGCGGACTGCCAGTTCTGCGGTCGGCTCTATCGCTTTCCGATTGCGACGATCTGAAGGGAGACGCGCCGCAGGCTCAGATCTGCGGCGGCTGCTTGTTGGGTCCGGCTGCCCCGCGTTTCAGCAGCTTCATCAGTCGCGAAGCATCCGCGCCAATGCGGGTGAAGGACAGCCAGGCGCCGGTGGCGCAGGCTGCGGTCACAGCGGCAAGCAGAATGAGCGTGACGATGTCCCACACCGGACGGGCGCGCATGAATGCGAAGTCGAGGCTGTGGAGGCCGCTTTCCCACCAGCGGTAACGCTTGGCGGTCGCATCGACGATGCGCGCATCACCTGTGGTGGCGTTGATGTAGACGTGCGTCTCATCCGGATCGGCGAGCGTGACGCGCCAAACCGGCAGGTCGACCGGCTGTTTGTGGCCATAGTAGAAATCGTCCTCGGCGGTCAGCTGGTCCAGCCGGGCAGAGGCGAGGAGACCGGTTTGTGCAGCAAGTCCAGAAGCGATCTCGTCGCGCGTTAGTGGGACGGGGCCGTTGCTCCCGAGACGCGTCTGCGTTCCCTCGCGCGCGATAGCGATCAGGTAGGGCTGGCCCATGAAGGGCGCGGTGCGGAGAATGACGGTGTCCGCCAAGTCTCCGTCGGCGCGCGCACGATCGAGGATGGCGCGTGTATCGGCCCAGGTCATGTCGCTAGCGAGGTCGTTACGTGTGATGGAAGGCTTGCTTTCAAAAAGCCCCCACGGTGTCATGGTGAGGAGGCCCGAGAAGGTCCAGGTGAGCACCAGAACGCCGACGCAAGTACCTAGCACATGGTGCCACATCCACATCTGGCGATTGCGGTAGGGCCACCATGCGCCGGACGCGCCGCGCAGGCGGATGAAGCCTATCACCAGGCCGGTGATGACGAGAAAGCAACCGATGGCGGCAGACCAGACGACGATGTCGTTCCAGAGGCGGACGTTCTCGCGCAGCAGGGTTGGGTAGAGCCAGTGCGGGATGGCGCCGAGCCAGTTCCAGAAGCGCTCGTGCGCGTTAACGTCCTGCACGATTTCGCCGGTCCTGCCATCGACATAGATCCAGCTGCTCGCGGCATCGTCAAATTTCACGCGCCAGAGCGGCTGCCAGCGACGGGCCCCTTGGACCGACCACTGATCGACGCGAATGGTCTCGATGGCGGCCACCTTCGCCGGAATCTTCTGGCCCGCAGCCCATGCGGCCGCGGTGGCCCGAATGACGGGTTCATTGAGGGTGTCGAGCTCATGACCGGTGGCGAGCGAATAGGTCTCGGGGCCGTCGGCGCCGGTCATTCGAAGGACTGGCTCGCCGCTCAGCATCTCGATGCGCGCGGCGCCGACGGGCGTATCGTCCCTGATTGGAAGCGGGGTGCAGCAGCGGGAGAGGTCGAGGGGTTCGAGTGCGGCCTGCCGTTCTGCGGTCGTCGTTCCTGGCCACGGCTGGTACATCATCACGAAGCCGGAGAGGCACCAGACGGTCATCAGCACGCCGAGCACGACGCCGACATAGCGGTGCGTGACGATGAGTGCTTTCAGGATCATCCACTCGCTCCAGCGCCGCTTCCGGGGGGAGGGCCGGAAGCGGCGCCCGTCCCCCCTAGAAGCCGTAGGTGTAGGTCAGATGCAGGGTCTGGGGAACGCCGCGGAAGCCGAATACGAAGGCCGGCGTGGTGTCGAACCCTGCTAGCGGGGCCGAGCGGCCGACGCCCGTACGGTAGTCTTCGTCCAGCGCATTCTCGAGGCGGGCGGTGATCTTGTGCTTCTGCGCGGCATCGATGAAGACGTGGGCTGCGAGATCGAGGACCATGTAGTCGCCGTAATCAATGATGCCGAAGCCAGCGAGGGGCGTACTACGAAGCTCGCCAACCCACAGTGCCGAGACGTCTGCGCCCCACTGGCCGCCAACATAGCTGCCGGCGACTTTCCCATAGGAGCGCGGAATGCGGGCAAGCTGTGCACCGCCCTCGATGCTCGTCTCGGCGTCGGTGTAACTGGCGACAGCCGTGAACCCGTTCCCGAAATCGGCAGCGGCGAACAGCTCGAAGCCGCGCACTTCAACCGTGCCGGGCAGGTTGCGGTAGAAGCCCTCGTTGAAGAAGGACGGATCGAGGTTCGGATATAGCAGCGCACAGTTAGTGGCGGGGTTGCTGGCGTCACAATCCTCGAACTGGATACGGTTCTCGATGTCGCGCGCGAACCACGACGCCTGCCAGGAGAGCGCGGGACCGGCCTCGACCTCGCCGCCGAGACCGATGTTGATGTTCTCGCCCTCCTCGGCTTCGAGGTTGGGGTTGCCGAGTGTCGAGAAAGGATCGATGGCGTAGAGTTGTTCGGCTGTAGGGAGCAGGAAGCTCGTACCCACATTGCCTTGCGCATAGAGCCAGGGCGCGAAGTCGTAACGCGCCGAGGCGTTCCACACGGTAACGCTGGCTCCTGTGCCTTCGCTGTGCCTGGCGCCGATCGCGATGGAGCCGTTGCTGATGAGTTCGTCTGTCGAGCGCAGCTGACCGAAGATGGCGTGAACTTCCTCTTCCTGTTCTGCGATCAGGAGAACCTCATCCTTGCCGGAATACTGCTGGTAGTCGTAGCCGGCGAGATACTCGAACGGGCCGCCGGGAGTGAACTTGGCGAGGGCGTTGATCCCCTTGTCCTCGAAGCCCCAGAAGGTCGCGTCGTCCGTGACCACCTGGCCCGCAAACCCAGGGCCAGCGCCCGCGTTGGCAAGCTGATTCCGGATCGTGGTGTAGGTCGAATCCCAGTCGTGCCAGTAGCCTTTGATGAGGACCTGAGCCCAGTCGGCGGCCTCGATGTCCACGCCGAGACTGGCAATGTCTTCGTCGCGCTCGTTCTTTGAGTAGGCAACGAGGCGCGGGTTGGTGAAGTCGACGCGTGCATCGGTGTGCTGGTATCGCGCGTCGATGGCGACGCGATCGCCCAACTCGAAGCGGTACTTGCCGCCGAAGTTGAGAAGGTCGCCGCTGCGGTCTCGATCGGTGGAGCTGGGGGCCCAGGCGTCATACGTTTCGAAGCCGTCAGTTTTGTCCTGCGAGGCGAACAGGACGTAATTGCCCGGACCCGCCTCGCCGCGGATATAGCCGTCGACATGGAGGCTGTCGTTCGTGTCGCCGCCGATCGAAACGCGCCCGTTGAAGCCATCCGTATAGCCGCGGGTGACGAAGTTGATGACGCCGGCCGCCGACTGGGTCCCGTAGAAGAGGCCCTGGCCCCCTTTCAGCACCTCGATCCGCTCGATCATCGCTGCGGGCAGCGTGTCGCTCATCGTTGTCGAATAGAGGCGGTTGTTGATGCGCACGCCATCGACCAAGAGCAACATGTCCTGCGTGCGCGAGCCCTGGAGCGAGATGTCCATATAGCTGAACGGGCCGCCCCGGGTGGCCACAAACAGGCCAGGAACCTGCATCTGGAGCGCCTGCTGGGCGTCGACATAGACGTTGTTGCGGAGGGTTTCGTCGGTGACGACTTCCACGTCGGACCCGTACCTTGCCAGTTCCTGCGGCAGGGTTTCCTCGATCGTGACCCCGACGACCACCACGCGGTCCTCGTCCGGTGATGGGCCCTGGGCAAGGGCGCCGGGGGCGGACAAGCTGAGCGCCAGGAGGCTTGCGCCACAGGCCAGCAGGGCGCGATTACGCAGAGTGATGAACACCTGTGATTCCTTCATGTCCGCCGCCGCAGGCGAGGATGCGGCGTCTCAACGGAGTTTGGTAGGAAAAGCGTGCGTCGTCAGGGAGTTAATTACCGTTACAGCTGCCGTTACATACCGTAGCAAGGCATTCGCCGCTGCGTAACAGCCGGCTCGGCGCTGTCAGTTGGGACGGCGGACGTCATAGGGGCTGTCGAGCGCGAAAAGGGGAATTTGTGCTTCAACGCTTGCTCCGGTTTCGTCCTCGAAGCGATAGGCGCCCTGCATCATGCCGGACGGCGTGGTGAGGGGGCAGCCAGAGGAATATTCGAACCGGGCGCCTGGTCGCAGGATGGGCTGCTTGCCGACAACACCCGCGCCATCAACATGTTGGATGCGGCCGTCGCCGTCGGTGATACGCCAATGGCGGGTCATCAGCTGCAGCGTGCGACCACCGCGGTTCTCGATTTCGACATGGTAGGCCCAGAGGAAGTGGTCGTCAGCGGGCGAGCTTTCGGCCTGCATGAAGACCGGGCGCACGCGGATGCACACGCCATTCGTTTCGGCTTCGTAGGGATAGGCGTTCATCGCTCGCCCTCCAGGACTCGTAATTGGTCGAGGCGGAGGCTAACGAAGAAAGGGCGCGGACCTCAAGGGTCCGCGCCCAAATCCCCCGTCAGGCGAGATGCGCAGCTTAGGCGGCCGGCTTCTGGATGAAATCGCCTTCGATCCTGACCGTCACGTCGTCGCCGACGATGGTCGGCAGCAGGTAGTTGATACCGAACTCCGACCGCTTGAACGTGCCTGTGGCCGAAAACCCGATGGCCGGGACTTTGGCGAAGGGGTGGGCGCTGGTCTCCCCGGCAAAAGTGACGTCGAGCGTGACCGGCTTGGTGACGCCCTTGAGTGTGAGATCGCCGGTTACTTTCGCCGAGCGCTCGCCCGACGGCTCGACCGCGGTCGAGACGAAGGTAATCATCGGATGCTGTCCCGCGTCGAGGAAGTTGGAGGAGTTAGCCAGGTCATCGTCCCAGGACTTGAACTTGGTGCCGGCGTGCGTGCCAAGATAATCGCCCGGGTAACCCGAGATAATGCTGGCGGCCTTGATCGTTGCGGTGACCTTCGATGCAGCGATGTTGCTCGGGTCGAAGCTGACGGTTGCATCGAAGGTCGGGAACTTCAAATTGTAGCCCGCGAGGCCAAGGTGCTGAAGCGTGAAGTTCACGCTGGAGTGGTTGGGGTCCGAAACATATTCGCCCGCGGGGGCCGCGATCGTGATGGGTGTCGGTGCGGCGGGTTCTGCGGCGGCTACAGGAGCGGCAGGAGCTTCCCCGGCCGGGCTGCAGGCGGCGAGCGCCAGAAGGCCGACGCTGGCGACAAGAACAAACTTCTTCATGATGCAAACTGTCCCTTCAACTGGCAGACGCGTCCCTCGCCACGAGGTTCGCGGCGCTTCCGCAGACTCCATGTAGGAGCAGTATCGTTGCGTTTGCAACTAAAACGCGGGTTCAGCGGCGCTCATCGTTCCGAAAGGGCCTGTTCGATGTCCTCTGCGACGTCCTCGGGGTCTTCAAGGCCGACCGATAAGCGCAGCCAGCTGTCGTCGAGCCCGATGGCTGCGCGTTCCTCCTCGCTCAGCGTTCGGTGCGTCGTGGTCGCAGGGTGGGTGATCAGGGATTTTGAATCGCCGAGATTGTTTGAGATATCGACCAGCCGAAGCCGATTGAGCGCCGCGAATGCGGCCTCTCGGCCGCCCTTGAGCGATAAGGCGAGCATCGAGCCGCCGCCTGCCGGCATCTGGGCGGCGTGGATGTTGTGATGCGGGTGGTCGCTTCGCCCCGGATAGCGCACGGCGCTGATCTTCGGATTGGTGGCGATACGATCAGCAATGCGGCGGGCGTTCTCGCTCATTCGGCGCACGCGGAGGTCCATCGTTTCGAGGCTCTTGAGCACCACCCAGGCATTGAAGGGCGACATGGAGGGGCCGGTGTGACGATAGTATTGCTGTATCTGATCCTCGATCGCTTGCCGCTTGCCGAGAATGGCTCCGCCGAGCGTGCGGCCCTGTCCGTCCATGTGCTTGGTGGTGGAATAGACAACCCAGTCGGCGCCAAAATCGAGGGGTCGCTGCAGGATCGGAGAGGCGAAGACATTGTCGACAATGAGTTCGCCACCCGCGTCGTGGACGAGGTCGGCAACTCCGCGGATATCGACGGCGTCGAGCAGTGGGTTGGACGGCGTCTCGATGATGGCGAAGCGGCAGGGCTTCGTTGTGGCGCGCTCCCACTGGCCGAGGTCGGAGCCGTCAAGCCAGGTCACTTCGACGCCCATCTTTGGCATCACGTTCTTGAGGATCCACACGCAGGAGGAAAAGAGCTGGCGCGGCGCGAGGATGCGGTCGCCCGGCTTTATCGGCGCAACCAACATGGTGTGGATGGCGGCCATGCCGCTTGCCGTCGCGCGGCAGTCTTCGGCGCCTTCGATCTGAGCGAGGCGCTCCTCGAACATGCGTACAGTCGGGTTTGCGTAGCGGCTGTAAATGTAGCCGGGCTCGTCGCCGGCCATGCGGGCGGATTGCTCCTCTGGACTGTCGTAGACGAAGCCGGAGTTAAGAAAGAGGGCTTCCGAGGTCTCGCCGTGATGGGAGCGCTCGAGGCCGCCGCGCACCATCATTGTTTGCGGCCGCCAACTGGCATTCTTTTCCGGCTTGCGGTCTTCGGTCATGGCGGCTGCCTTTCGATGCGTGGGACGCCGTTTAGGGCAAAGCCCGCGCCCGCGCCAGTGAGGCTAGCTACAAGGCCCTTTGCGCTGCATTGAGCTTGTCGCGCGGCTCGGCCATAGAGATGGCGAGCCATGAGCAATCCTACCATGCAGCCGGGCCCTGACGCCAGATCGCGCCACCGCGTGCTTATGCTCGGTGCGACCGGCGCAATCGGCGCAGCGACTGTAAAGGCGCTGGCGGCAGACGGCCACGCGGTTGTCTGCCTGGTGCGCCCCGCGGCCGGGCGACACAAGGACATGGTCGAGGGCGCCGAGACGCGGCTTACCGATGCGCGAGACCACGACAGCCTGCTTCGCGACGGTTTTCGCGGCGAGGCGTTCGACGTGGTCGTGTCCTGCATGGCGTCGCGGACCGGCGCACCGAAGGATGCCTGGGCAGTCGACTACCAGGCGAATGCTCATGTCCTGAAGGCGGCAAAGACGGCCGGGGTCAGGCATTTCGTCCTGCTGTCTGCTATCTGCGTGCAGAAGCCGCGGCTTGAATTCCAGAAGGCAAAGCTAGCTTTTGAACAGGAGCTCATCGCATCGGGAATGGAGTATTCGATCGTTCGCGCCACCGCCTTCTTCAAGTCGCTGTCGGGGCAGATTGCGCGTGTGAAGGCCGGCAAGCCTTTCCTGGTGTTTGGCGATGGGCGGCTGACCGCGTGCAAACCGATCAGCAATGATGATCTTGCGCGCTTTCTGGCAGACTGCATCAGCGATCCGTCGCGGCGGAACCGCATCCTGCCGATCGGCGGTCCGGGTCTGGCGATCACGCCGCGCGAGCAGGGCGAACAGCTGTTTGCGCTCTTGGGGCGCAAGCCGCGTTTCTCCAACGCGCCGGTCGCCATGCTCGATGCGATCATTGGCCTGTTGGCAACGATCGGGACGATCGTTCCGCCCCTGCGCGACAAGGCCGAACTGGCCCGCATCGGACGGTATTATGCAACGGAATCGATGCTGGTGTGGAATCCCCAGACCGGCCGCTATGATGCTGACGCCACGCCCTCAACCGGCAGCGATACGCTTTTGGATCACTATGCGCGCATCCTCGCGGGCGAGGCGACTGTCGAGCGTGGGGCGCATAGTGTTTTCTGAGGCAAAACGAGAACTTCGAGAGCTGGCTTGCGTTGCGTGGGCCGACTGCCTGATGCACTTATGCGGGATGGAGGCGGCCCGTGATTCTGATCGGCCAATTTGACAGCCCGTTCGTGCGCCGCGTCGCGATCGCAATGCGGCTCTACGGCATGCCATTCGAGCACAGGCCATGGTCTGTCTTCGGCGATGCGGACAGGATCGCTGCGTACAATCCGCTGATGCGCGTGCCCACGCTAGTGCTCAACACGGGTGAGGCGCTGCTCGAGAGTCATGCAATCCTCGATGCGCTGGACCAGCTGGCGCCGCCGGGGCTGGTTATGATGCCGCCTGCAGGTGCGGAACGACGTGAGGCGATGCGCGTCTGCTCGCTGGCGACCGGGCTGGCCGACAAAGCGGTCTCGCTTGTCTACGAGACGGCGGTTCATCAGCGCGGGACGAAGGCGTGGGTCGAGCGCTGCCGCAGCCAGATCGCCGGTGCGTTGCGCGAGCTCGAGACCAGCCGGATGCAGCATCCGACCGAGTGGTGGTTCGGCGCTCATATCGGCCATGCCGATGTCGCGGTGGCGTGCGTGCTCCGGTTTCTGGGCGATGCGCATCCCGGTCTTTTCGATCTTGCCGATGGCTGGCCGCTGCTGGCGGCTCACGCGGCGCGTTGCGAGGCGCTGGATTCTTTCCGTGACCTGCAGCAGCCCTTCAGAGTGACGCCGCCACAATGACCAAGGCGCACGCAACAAAACGCGCGGTGGCCGACCTGCGGAAGCGGCGGGCAACCAGCGATGTTGCGACGCTTGGCGTCCTGCCCGACGGCGAGCTGAAGGACGTCGTCAAGGCTGGGGCGATCAGTGCGGAGGGCGGTGTCCTGCCCGACCAAATCCAGCCAGCCTCGCTCGACCTGCGTCTCGGCAGAGTTGCCTATCGCCTGCGGGCGAGCTTTCTCCCCGGCAAGCAGATTGTAGCCGACCGGCTGGATGACAGCCTGGTGATGCATACACTTGACCTAAGCAAGGGCGCGGTGCTGGAAACGGGCTGCGTGTATCTGGTGCCTCTGCAGGAAAAGCTGAAACTGCCGAAAGACCTGTCGGCGGCAGCCAACCCGAAAAGCTCGACGGGACGCATAGACGTGTTCGTCCGCGCTGTTTCCGATCGCGCGCGGGCGTTCGACAACATTCCGGCCGGCTATCAGGGCGACCTCTACGCAGAGATATCGCCGCGGACGTTCTCGGTGCTGGCGCGGACGGGCGATCGGTTGCTCCAGCTGCGCGTGCGTCGCGGGTCGCAGACGCCGGTGCGTGACATGACCTTCAGCCTCGACCTGTTTCCGACCAAGTCCGACATTGTGGGTTATCGGGCCAAACGGCATTCGCGCGTCATCGACCTCGCCGCAATCGGGGCGCATGTGGTGGAGGATTTCTGGGAGCCGGTGCGCGCAAGAGGCGGGCGCATCGTCCTGGACCCGGGCGAGTTCTACATTCTGGCCTCGAAGGAGAAGATCGTCATCCCGCTGGACGAGGCGGCTGAAATGGCGCCGATTGCTCCAGAGCTAGGCGAGTTTCGTGCGCATTATGCCGGTTTCTTCGATCCAGGTTTCGGAGTCACGCATTCGAAGGGCAAAGCCGTGCTTGAAGTTCGTTCGCGCGACGTCCCGTTCATCCTCGAGGACGGGCAGCCCGTCGGACGGCTGGTGTTCGAGAAACTGACGGCGAAGCCCGAGATTCCCTATGGGGCAGCTGGATCGTTTTCGACCTATGCGGGACAGGGGTTGCGCCTGTCGAAGTATTTCGAACGCGCCGACGATTGATCCATGCTGCGGGTCCGGCGAATGCTGCGCCAGCGGCACACCCGAAATGAGCAGCGAGAATCTTGAAATTTCGTCCACCATGACTCTTTCTTCATTCGCGTCGCGAGCCTACAGTGACCGCGTGAGGTGAGGTTGTTGAGCGTGATCGCCGACGTGCTCCTTCTTGTTTGCTTGGGCTCGCCGCTGCTGTTCGTCGGGATGCTCCGCCTGACGCGCGCCGGCGCGAAGCGGACCCAGGGCGCCCTCATCGGATGCATAGCGACGGCTGTTTTCTGCGTGTGCTGGGACGCACTCGCCGTGCAGATGCAGTGGTGGTCGTTTCCGTCGTCTTCCGACCTGCTGGCCACCCTAGCGCTGTCGCTGTTCGGCGCATTCGTCTTTGGAGGCGCTGCCGGGTTGCTAGGCTGGCGGATGATGCGTTCGGGCGGATGGACAGGCGCCGCGACGTTTACGTGCGGCTTTGTAGGTATCGGTCTTCTGCGCGATCACATACTTGACGCCAACACGCAGCTGTTCGCATTCGGCGAAGCGCCGCTGGCGCAGATCATGGCGGGCGTCGGCCATCTGATGCTGGGGCTGATCGTGCAGATTACGATGCTGATCGTTGCAGGCCCTCCCCGGTGCGACGAGCTGCGCGCGAACTAGCTTCTGGGTAAGGCGGCAGCCTCGCGAGCCAGTGCGCCGATTGTGTCCCATTGCTTTGCATCGATCAGTTTTGGAGGGCAGACCCAGCCGCCGCCGACGCAGGCGACGTTCGGGCGCTTGAGATAGTTGCGCGCCAGATCGGGCGTGATGCCGCCGGTGGGGCAGAACCTGACCTGGCCGAAGGGGCCGCGGAGCGCATCGAGCATGGCGCGGCCGCCAGCCTGTTCGGCGGGGAAGAACTTGAAGCGCGTGACGCCGAGATCGAGCCCCGCCATCAGCTCGGTCGCGGTGGCGACCCCCGGCAGGATCCCGACGCCGGCTTCGCGTGCAGCAGCGACAGTGGCGGCGGAAAGCCCGGGCGTAACGATGAAGGTCGCGCCGGCTTCGCGCGCAAGCATCACGTCATGCGCCGAAAGCACCGTGCCGGCGCCGACGATCGTGCTCGGGACGCTGGCCATCTCGCGCAGGCAGGCCAGGGCGGCTTGCGTGCGCAGAGTGACTTCAAGGACGCGCAGGCCTGCTTGCGACAGCGTTGTTGCGAGCGGGCGGGCGTCCTCGACACGCTCAATTGTGATGACGGGGATCACAGGCTGGATGGCCATGAGGTCATCGACGGTCATGCGTGTTGTCTCGTCGTCTGCGCCAGGAGGCTGAAAATGCCGCCGCCGGATTCCGCATCGCCAGCAAGGCCGCGGAAGGGGGCGAAAAGCTCGCGCCCCCAGCCATGCTGTTCGGGCGGGGGGGCGGCGCGGGGGCGTTGAGCGAGTTCGGAAGGGTCGACCATCAGGTCGAGGCGGCCCTTGCCTGCGTCGAGCACGATGCGGTCGCCATCGCGAATGCGGGCGAGGTGAGAATCCTGGTCGGCGCCGGGCGTCACATGGATCGCCGCGGGAATCGCGCCTGATGCCCCGGACATACGGCCGTCCGTCACGAGTGCGACGCGGAACCCCTTGTTCTGCAACGCGGTGAGCGGAGGGGTGAGCGCGTGAAGTTCCGGCATGCCGTTGGCGCGCGGGCCCTGGAAGCGGACCACTGCGACAAGGTCGCGATTGAGCTGGCCTGCCTTGAACGCGGTGGTGAAGTCGGCCTGGCTTTCGAACACAGCGGCAGGGGCATCGATGGTGCGGCGGTCGGGCGGCACGGAGGAAATCTTGATTACGCTGCGGCCGAGATTGCCGGTCAGCAGGCGGATGCCGCCTTCCGTCTCGAAGGGTGATGACACCGGACGGAGGATCGTCTCCTCGAGCGACTTCGGCGTCCCGTCACGCCATTTCAGCGTGTCGCCGTCGAGCCATGGCTCCTGCGTGTATGCACCGAGGCCCGCGCCGGCGACGGTGATGGTGTCGCCATGCAGCAGACCTGCGGACAGCAGCTCGCGCGTGATGAACGCCATGCCGCCAGCGGCATGGAACTGGTTCACGTCCGCCGTGCCATTGGGATAGATGCGCGCCAGAAGCGGCGTGACCGACGAGATGTCCGCGAAGTCGTTCCAGTCGATGATGAGGCCAGCCGCATGCGCCATCGCGGGCAGGTGGAGCGCGTGGTTTGTCGAGCCGCCCGTCGCCATCAGGCCGACGATCGCGTTGACGATGGATTTAGGATCGACCACGTGGGCCATGGCGCCTTCGCCCGATTTCGCCAGCGCGACGCAGCGCCTGGCCGCTGCCCGCACCAAAGCATCACGCAGCGGTGTGCCGGGATTGACGAAAGCCGTGCCAGGCAGGTGGAGCCCCATCAGCTCCATCATCATCTGGTTGGAATTGGCGGTGCCGTAGAAGGTGCAGGTGCCAGCGGTGTGATAGGAAGCTGCTTCGGCTTCGAGCAGCTGCTCACGCGTGACCTGTCCGAGAGCAAACTGCTCGCGGACCCTGGCCTTATCCTTGTTCGAGATGCCCGACGGCATTGGGCCAGCGGGCGAGAAGAGGATCGGCAGGTGGCCGAAGCTTAGCGCGCCGATCACGAGGCCGGGTACGATCTTGTCGCACGTGCCCAGCATCAGGCCGGCGTCGAAGGCGTCGTGCGTGAGCGCCACGGCGGTCGAGAGCGCGATCACATCGCGTGAGAACAGCGACAGCTCCATGCCGGGGCGGCCCTGGGTGACGCCGTCGCACATGGCGGGCGTGCCGCCGGCGACCTGTGCGGTGGCGCCGGCCTTGCGCGCCTCATCCTTGATGATGTCGGGATAGTCCTTGAACGGCTGGTGGGCGCTCAGCATGTCGTTGTAGCTGGTGACGATGCCTATGTTTGGTGCGCGGCCGCGCATCGTGAGCTTGTCCCCCAGCGGCGAAGCGGCGAAGGCGTGGGCGAGGTTGCCGCAGGACAGGTGCTGGCGTCCGGGGCCGGCGTCGCGGGCGGTCTGCATGCGACTGAGATAGTCCGAACGGCTGTCGCGGCTGCGTTCCGCGATCCGCGCCGTGACATCGGCGATCCTGGGATGAAGAGCCATGGCGTGCTCCTTTCGATTCGAGACACAGATATCGGTCGGAAACGGCCCTAGGCCAACAGCCAGTCGAGGATCATTGTGCTGAGGTCGGCGCCGTAGGTGTGGCTGAGGTCGGCGATCTCGCGGTAGGTGACGGAAGCGCCTGCCCGGGTGAGGTGTGCGTTCGCCTCCTGCGCCATGGCGACCGGGAACATCCAGTCACGTACGCCATGGAGGATGTGAATCGGCAGTCCCTCGATCCGCTCAGGGTCGGCCATGCCGGTGAGCACGGGGTGGAAGGCTGCTGCGACAGGCGCCAGGTGGGTGAAGGGCGATCCGGCGCCCAGACCGGAGGAGTAACTGAACGTGCCCCCGTCGCTCATGCCCGTGAGCAGGATGCGTGTGGGATCGACCGTCCATTTGCTGCGGACGAAAGCGAGGGCGCTGGAAAGGTGCGTTGAGTCGCGGTCGTCGCTCTGTATCGCCCAAGTCTGGCCGAGCGAGGTTGGCGCGACAAGGATGGCGCCGCGCGACCGGCAGGCGGCGAGCCAGCTCCACAGGAAGGCGCGGCCGCGGCCCGATCCCCCGTGCAGGGCAAACACGACCGGATGCGGGCGTGTGGGCGCGTAGGTTTCAGGCACGTAGAGCCAGACGGCCTCGCGCGCATCTGGATCATCGCACAAGCAGATGACGCCGGTGTCAGGCGGCGGCGGATGCATGAGCCGCTTCTGGAGATCGGCGTCATGACGCTGGTCTGGGTCGAGAAAGAAGCGGTTGATTGCGGGCACGATGCCGGCGAGGGGATAGATCGCCTCCAGCGCGCGCGAGAGGGTGCGCAGGCCGCGCCAGGCGCGCATTATATCTTCAGGCGGAGCGACGGCTTCGCGCAGCGCCTCGATCGCGGCGAGGGCAAGGTCGCTCGCCTCGTCGAGTGGCGGGCGCAGGGCGGACCACGGGTCGGGCCAGGGCGGCATGGCGCGGGCGGCCGCGATCTCCGCCTGCGGCAGGTTCGCGCGTGCAAGCAGATGCGCAAACCCGATGGGGTGGACATGTCGCGCGATGAATCCCAGCGCGTCCAGCGTTCGCAAGAGCGGAGCGACAAGCGTTTCGACCTGTTCGACCGGGTGCATCATGCGCCGATCCTGCGGTCACGCGGAGGCAAGGGCAAGTTGCGGTGTTGCATCCGGCTGCAAGGCCTGCTTCCTGCGGCGCAGGAGATTCCCGATGTCGTCAGACATGACCTATGCGCGCTACCTGCAACTCGACAAGGTGCTGTCCGCGCAGTCGCCGCTGTCGCAGACCCATGACGAGACGCTGTTCATCATCATCCATCAGACCAAAGAGCTGTGGCTCAAGCAGGTGATTGCGGAGCTGCGGCTGGCGAAATGGCTGGTGCGCGGGGGCTCGTTGATCGAGGCTTACAAGTCGCTGGCGCGGGTCTCACGCATTCAGGCGGTGATGACGCTGTCATGGGATGTGCTCGCCACCATGACGCCTTCGGACTATACGAACTTTCGCGCCGTGCTGGGGCCAAGCTCGGGCTTCCAGTCGGACCAGTTCCGCACGGTGGAATTCATGCTGGGGCTGAAGGACGCGACCCACATCGCGATCCAGAAGGACAGGCCTTCGGCGCAGGCGACTTTGCAGGCGGCGCTCGAAGCGCCGAGCCTGTGGGACGATGCAAACGCTGCGCTGGCGGCGCGTGGATTTGCCCTGCCGGAACATGTTCTGGCCCGCGACTGGACGCAGTCCTATGTTCCCAGCGCGGATGTCGAGGCGGCCTGGGCGGAGGTTTATCGCGATACGCATCGCTGGTGGGATCTCTATCAGCTGGCCGAGAAGTTGCTCGACATGGACGATGCGTTCGCCACATGGCGGCATAAGCATGCGCTGACGGTTGCGCGCATCATCGGCGGCAAGCGCGGCACCGGCGGATCGGCCGGCGTCAGCTATCTTGAGGCGACGGTGGGGCGGCGGTGCTTCCCGGAGCTCTGGACGCTGCGAAACAGATTGTGAGGAACCGGCTGTGAGCTACAAGCGGCTCTTCTCGCGTTCACTGGCGGCAGCGCGCGGGCGGCTGCACTTCGCCGCGCACAGCCACCATCTCTGGCCGGACGCGAGCTACGAAGGTCAGCTCGCCGCGTGGGACGATGCGGCGCGGCTGGCTGACTACAAATGGGATCGCGTGATGGGCGAGGTCTGGCCGGAAGCGCAGGCCAATATCGCGGCTGAGCTGAGGTTGCCATCGCCCGACAGTATCGTTTTTGCGTCGAACACGCATGAGTTGCTGGTTCGTGTTGTCTCGGCGATGGGCAGGGACCGGCCGCGTGTGCTGGCCAGCGATGGCGAGTTTCATTCCTTCCGCCGCCAGTCTGAGCGATGGGCCGAGGCGGGCGCGATCACGCTCGAGACTGTGGCGGCTGATGATAGTGCTTTTGCCGACAGGTTGCTTGTGCGGGCAAGGTCCGGCGATTTCGACCTCATTGTCGTGAGCCATGTCATGTTCGGCTCAGGACGCGTGTTTGACCGGATCGCCGAGCTTGCGGCGTTGGCGCGGCCTGAGGGGCCCTGGGTGGTTGTGGACGGCTATCACGCCTTCATGGCGATCGAGGTCGATCTGTCTCAGGTCGCTGACTGCATCTTCTACCTTGCCGGCGGGTACAAGTACGCCATGGCGGGCGAGGGCGTCTGCTTCCTGCATGCGCCACCCGGTTTCGGCGTTCGCCCGCTGAATACGGGATGGTTCGCGGCCTTCGAGGACCTCACGCTGAAGCCCGGCGAGGTGGGCTATGCGAAGGATGCACGGCGATTTGCCGGCGCCACGTTCGATCCATCGGGGCTCTACCGCTTCAATGCCGTGCAGTCGATGCTCAAGCAGGAAGGGCTGACGACGGCGCACGTCAACGCGCATGTGGATCCGCTCCTCATGTCGCTTGCGGCGGAGCTGGACGACACGGGGCTCGGCGCGGCGCGCCTGCTCAATCCCGCGACTGCCCAGCCGCGCGCGCGCTTCCTCGCGCTCGAAAGTCCGCGCGCCCGCGCATGGCAAGACGCGTTCGCCGCAGCCGACGTCATCACCGACCTCCGCGGCGATGTCCTCCGCCTCGGCCTCGGTCTCTATCACGACGAGGCGGATATCTCGCGCGTGGCCCAGATAGCTGCGGGCTTCTAGGGCGCGAACCTGAAGATCCGTTCACTGCAGAATTTGCAGCTCGATGGGTTCGCTGAACTTTTCGTTCAACTGTGGGTCATGCGGCGCGTTGCATCGTCTTGGTGTCGCGCAAGGAAAGTGAAGGCGCGAAGCAAACGGAGTTCGCACCATGAAACGCATTCTTTCCGCCGCTCTCGCTGTCGCCCTCATGGCGGGCGCCGGCGTCGCCGAGGCCCAGGGGCGTAACCGCGTCCAGATCGAGCAGGGCGGCCGCGGCCACGGCGTCGCCATCGCGCAGAACGGCGACCGCAACGGGTCGGTCACCGTGCAGGGCGGTCGCGGCCATTACGCCTCGGGCGTCCAGACGGGCTACAACAACTTCTTGCGGATGGACCAGTATGGCACGCGGAACCACTCGATGACCGAACAGCGTGGCGAGTCCAACTTCGCGGTCACGGCGCAGGACGGCCTGCGTCTCCGGGCGGACACCCGCCAGCGCGGCTACAACAACGTGTCGGGCATCGCGCAGATGGGCACGGGTCATCGCGCCGTGACGGACCAGGCGGGTGAAAACAACGCCTCCGCCATCATCCAGACCGGCCACGGCCAGGATGTGGAGGTCCGCCAGCGCGGCGAAGGCAACATCTCGGTGGTCGTGCAGAGCGGCTACAACTGAGCCCAGTCACTGAGGCAAGTCCGGCCCGGCGGTTATCCGCCGGGCCACCCCTCCACCGGAGGCTACAATGAACAGATCAACGCTTCTTCTCTCCGCGCTTCTGCTGGCCGGTTGTTCGTCGGCGGCGCAGGGCGCGCCCAATACGGCAATCGCCACGCAGAGCGGTCCGGATCATCCGGCGGCCTTCCATGGTGCCCCGCCGGCAAGCGACCCAGTGCTGGATGGCGCGCCGCCCATTGTACCGGCGGTTGCTCCGTCGGCCGCCGCTCGCGCACCGGAGCCTGTGGCGCCGCCTCTGGTCCAGAAAGTCCAGGCGCGGTTTTCGTGCGACATCGACATTGACCGCACGTCGAGCGGCATTCGCGTCACGCCGGTGGTGCGCGCACACAAGACGCTGTCGGGCGAGTATTCGCTGGTTATCACCAAGAGCGGTGCGGGCGGATCCTCCGACATCAGCCAGGGTGGGCCGTTCGATGCGGCGCATGGCGAGCGCGTGCGGCTCAGCACATCGGAATTCTCGATGGAGCGAGGCGCGAAGTTCCGCGCCGTGCTCAAGGTTCGCGCGGGCGGCCGCGAAGTTTGCCGCGACATTGTCTCCTGACATCCGACCTCGGAGTACCCTCATGCTGAACGCCCGTCTCAAGCTTGCTTCGCTCGCCCTGATCGCCATGGTCGGCGCCGGCGCGGCCGAAGCGCAGGGTCGTTATGATCGCTATGGCTATCACGCGCCCAAGGCGGCCGCTGTCGATGTGCAGCAGAGCGGCCGCGGCAATGGCGCGGCGGTGTCGCAGAACGGGCCACGCAATGCCGCTGCGATCCGGCAGGACGGGGTTGCCAACACCGGCATGATCAACCAGACGGGCGCGGCGAACGACGCCACCATCCGCCAGTACGGCAAGAACAACGACGCCTCGATCTCGCAGGTGGGCGACAACAATGTCGCCTGCGTGGTGCAGGTCGGCAGGAACCTGTCGGCCGGCGTCGTGCAGGAAGGCAGCGGCCTCAGCGCGGGCGTGGTGCAGACGAAGAAAGGTTCCTACGCTATTCCAGGTCGGCTGTGCGCGCTCGATCCGGCGAACCGCGGCTACTGGAATCGCATTGGCGTGAAAGGGTATTGAAGCGTCAGGGCGCCCAGACGGCGTGGACCGGCACCTTGCGCTGTAGGAGCAGTTCGCGGATGGGCGATGAGCCTTCGCCGGCCTTGGCCTCATTGTAGACCGCAAGCTTGTCGGCGCCCATGAACAAGAGGACGATGCGACGTGAAGTGAGGATGCCCGGGATGGTCAGCGTCATCCGCTCAGGCGAGCCGGCGGCGCCGGGGGCGTGGATGCCCGCGACCTTCTTCGTTCCAGCCGGATCGACCGCAGCCGCATAACCTTCGGCGCCAGGGATCAGTGAGGCGATGTGCCCGTCGGGTCCCATGCCGAGGAGGCAGATGTCGAACGGCATGATCGGCGTGAGGCGCTTCTCGGCTGTGGCGGCGCCTCCCGACGCCTTGGCGTGATTGGTCTTGAACGGCACGAAAGTCGCCGCCGAGGCGCGGCGCTTCATCAGGAGATCGCGGATCAGGAACTCGTTCGAGGCCGGGTCTTCCGGCGAGACCCAGCGCTCGTCCGTCACGGTCAGCGAGACCTTCTCCCAGTTCAGCGGAACGTTCGACAGGGCTTCGTAGAGCGGGCCGGGCGTTGTCCCGCCGGCGAGCGCGAGCGTTGCCTTGCGGCGCTTGCGGATGATCTCTCCGATCTTGTCGGTGAATTCCTGGGTCAGGCCGGCGAAAAGCCTGCGGCGATCCTGGAAGAAGCTTTCCTCGTGATTCGTGATCGTGCTCATTCGTACCAGCTGTGGCCGTTCCGTTCGGTGAGGGCGAACGCGCCCGCAGGTCCCCAGCTTCCTGCCTGATAGGGGGCCGGGCGCATGCCCGTGCGTGACCAGCCTTCAATGATGCGGTCGATCCAGAGCCACGCGGCTTCGGCTTCGTCGCGGCGAACGAAAAGCGTGGAGTTGTCGGAGATGGCTTCGAGCAGCAGGCGCTCATATGCGATGCGTCGGCGCTTTTCCTCCCTGAAGGCGTCAAGCAGAGAGAGGTTGAGCGAGAGCGGCTGCAGTTCGTACCCGCCCTGGGTCAGGGTCGGCGTCTTGTTCATGATGGTCAGAGAGATCGACTCTTCGGGCTGCAGCGTGATGGTCAGCTGGTTCGCGATCAGCGGCGCGCCGTTGAAGATGGAATGCGGCACGTCACGGAACTGGATCACGATCTGCGAATGGCGCGTCGGCAGGCGCTTGCCTGTGCGCAGGTAGAAGGGCACGCCGGCCCAGCGCCAGTTGTCGACATGGGCGCAGAGCGCGACGAAGGTTTCCGTATCGGAGGGCTTGCCGCCGTCCTCATCGATGTATCCGGGAACTGTCTTGCCTTCCGAGACGCCGCGCGCGTACTGACCGCGGACCGTCTTGTCGCGCAGTTCGCTGTCGCGGATCGGGCGGAGGCTGCGCAATACCTTCACCTTTTCGCTGCGCACGGACTCAGGCCGCATGTCGTGCGGCGGCTCCATCGCGATGAAGCAGAGCAGCTGGAGCAGGTGGTTCTGAACCATGTCGCGCGTTGCGCCATACTCGTCGTAATAGCCGAAGCGACCCTCGACACCGAGGGTTTCGGCGACGGTGATCTGCACGTGGTCGATGGAATGACGGTTCCAGAGCGGCTCGAACAGCGCGTTGGCGAAGCGCAGCGCGATCAGGTTCTGGACCGTTTCCTTGCCGAGATAGTGGTCGATCCGGAAAGTCCGGTTCTCGGCGAAGTGCTGGGCGATGGCGCCGTTGATCTGCTCGCAGGTCGCAAGGCTCTTGCCGATCGGCTTTTCAACAATGACCCCGTTTGGGGGGCCGGTGAGCCCCTGCGCGGCGAGGCCCTGGACGATCGGGATGTAGAGGGCAGGCGAGGTCGAAAGGTAGAACAGCGCGCCGCTGGCTGAGCCTTTGAGCTTCTCGCGCAGCGCAACGTAGGACGCAGGGTCCGTTGCGTCACCTGCGACATATGCCAGGCGCTTTTCGAAGGCCGCCCAGGCCTGCTCCGAGAAAAAGGCGCCGGCGCGCTCCTCCACCCAGGCCTTCACGTCGGAGCGGAACTCGGCGTCGGAATGCGCCGACCGGGCGGCGCCGACGATCTTAAGGCCGGTCGGCAAAAGCCCATCCGCATCAAGGAAATAGAGCGACGGGAACAGCATCCGCCGGGCCAGGTCGCCCGTCGCGCCGAAGATCACAAAAGCCCCGGGCGTATTCATTTCACGACCTCAGGGCAGCGCCGCGCCGTGGGTCAAGCGGAATTACGCAGCCTGGCGTGGATTACACGCTATCGGCGAGGCGGAACGCAGTGTTTCGCTAAAGCGGTGCTGAAAGAGGGAAGGCCGGGCGGAGCTGCGGGCCAATTGTTCAGGTCGGGCAGTTGGGCCATACCTGTCTCCGGATGCGGGTGTAGCTCAATGGTAGAGCAGAAGCTTCCCAAGCTTACGACGAGGGTTCGATTCCCTTCACCCGCTCCAGCCCCCAACAGGTCCAGCCCCCAACAGGTCCAGCCCCCAACAGGTCCAGCCCAAGGTTTCCGCGTCCTGGCCCAAGCCGAGGCAGGCATCCGGACCAGATCCGGCAAGACGCCGGTAGGCGTCGCGAGGACTTTTCTCTCCCCGTTCTGGGTATTGAAGCGCCAGGTCCGATGCTGAATTCAGGACAAGTCTGGCGAAGCCTGCCACATAGTCGTGCTTGACCAAAATGTCCGGTTGCTAGCGATCACAACCAGTGGTCTTGGGTGGTCCCGTCGTGGGCGCTCAACTGCAGGCCGTGGGGACGGCGCGCCCGAGGGAGGGACTGCCTCATGGATGCAAGCGTGGTGGCACGTCTGCTCGAGCAGACCGCGCGGGCCGTTTACGAGGCACGCGGACCCAAGGCAATTCACGCCGGTCAGTGGGCGGTGCTGCGCTATCTGGCGCATGCGAGCAAGCAGGTGCGCACAGTAGGGGGCGTTGCGAGCCATCTTGGCGTGACGCATGCGCCCGCCTCGCGCGCGGTGGCATCGCTCGCTCGCAAGAACTATGTTGTCGTCCGGACGGATGCAGAGGACCGGCGTATCCGACGGATCGAGCTGACGCACCAGGGCAAGGCGTTGCTCGAGCACGATCCCGTTCACCGTCTCACGGGCGCGATCGCGGGGCTGAGCCATGACAGGCAGCGGGACCTCGCCGCAACGCTCGAGACGCTCTATGCTCGGCTGACGAAGACATCGTAGGCTTCAGCGTGGCCGAACAGCAGATTCAGTATTCCACCGACAAGGCGATGGCCTATCGGCAGCTGGAGGAGGAAATCTCCAGTGTTGTGGCGGGAGAGGCGTCGCGCACAGCGCGCTACGCCACGACCGTATCTTTGCTCAAGGCCGCGTTCGGGGAGCGTTTCTTCTGGTGCGGGTTCTATGAAGTCGACCCGCTGAAGCCGCGCGAGCTGGTGGTCGGCCCATACCAGGGGACGCTTGGCTGTCTGCGCATCCCGTTCGGCAAGGGCGTGTGCGGGGCGTGCGCCTCGACTCGGGAAACTGTCATTGTGCCCGACGTGCATGCCTTCCCGGGCCACATTGCGTGCGATTCGCGATCGAACTCGGAGATCGTCGTGCCCGTGTTTGACGCAACGGGCGCCCTGGTCTCAGTCCTTGACGTCGACTCGACCGAATTTGCTGCGTTCGACGCGGTCGATGCGCGTGGGCTGGAAGCCGTGTGCCGGGCGATGCTCAGGTGAGCTTTTCGTAGCTGGTCACTTCCATCTTGCCATCGAGGGAGCGAAAGACCGTGACACCATACCGGGCGCCGCCTGTCATCGTAATCCTGAACGCGTAGTTGATGCCGGCGACGACCTGCAGCTCGGCTTCCACATTCTCGACGAGGGCGCGCGTCGGATTGCGCGTGTAGATTGCGTCGACGGCGACGGCTTGGGCGGCCTTCACCATCTCGTCGTCGAGGCTGGCGGGAGAGTAACCGCCCGTTATCGCGGGTTCGGACGCGGGCATCGAGGCGGGCGGCGTTGTCGCAACAGCGGCCTGTTCAGGGGCCGGTGCGGGTTCAGGCGTCGGGGCAGGCGTCGTGCAAGCGGCGAACAGGGCGCCCATCGAGATGACGAATGCGATGCGCATATGAATCCTTCCATAGTTGCCGGAAAGTCTATTCCTTATTGTCTCGCAGCGTAATACTGTTTTGCAGGTTCGTCGCGCATCGCGGACGATCCTGAGCTTCAGCCCGCCTTCGCCCACTTACCGTCGGCGCCCTTGCGGTAGAAGGTGAAGCTTGCGGGGTCCCACGGTGCATCGTCCTGGCCGAGCATGTGGAAGAGGGCGTAGCTCGGGCGCGACTCCCAGAATTGCACGGCATCACCTGTGAAGCCGTTCGGACCGCAGGCATTCCACGGCTCATCCGGGTTTAATGTGTTCATCTCCGCCGTGAGTTCAGCGTTGGGAACAAGTTCGAATGTCCTGCCCGCGACGACAGGCCCCGTCCGAGGCTTAATCTCGCACCGCGTGCGTTGGTCTTCGGGCGCCTTGCCGAGAGTCTTAAGGGCGGCCTGCTCTGCGGTCTCACCGGCTGCGAGCGGGAGCATCTCCAAAATGAATACGGCCTGATCTTCCGGCGTGCCATCCATGCGGTACTTCACATAGCTCTGCACCACCTCATAGCGGTTCGGTACCCAGCCCTCCGGGGTGCAATCCTGCGCGCGGAAGACAATAGCGTCGGTGGGCGTGAGGCCGATTTCCTGCGTTCTCCACTCGCACTTTGCCGCGAGCTTCGGGGCCTGTGGGTTGGTTTTGAGGAAGATCGACACATCGGCATTGCTGCAAAGGCCGGTGAGCGGGAGCGGGTTGCAGGCGCTGGCTGCTGCGGGTGTTGCAGCCGGCGCGTCGGGCGCGGCGCTGGTCTCGCCGCTGCAGGCGGCGAGACTCAGCACAACTGCAGCCAAAAGCGATGTCGTGGTCAATTTCATCCGCTAGTCCTCAAGCCTCAGGCGCCTTCTAGAGTGAGATCGCCAAGGACGGAAGTGATCAACACCGTAATCCGGCCAAGGCTTGTCATCCCGGCTCTCGCGCTACGCGCTTCGACCGGGATGACAACCAGAGCGAATGATTCCCTCCAAGCCGATCCCTACTTCGGCGCCGTGGACGCGTACTTCGCCGCGGCGTCCGCCCATTTATAGGGCAGGGTGTCCGGGACGATGCTCACTTCGGTGGTGAACTTGAAGGGCGCCGAGGGGATGCCGCTGTCGAAGGTGGCTTCGACGAAAAAGGCCGTGAACCCTTCCGTGGGCATCGGGACCTGGGCGAAGTAATTGCCTTCAGGACCCGGCTCGATCACGGTGGACGTGTAGATCTTGCCGACGCTTTCGACACGGAAGTCGCGCGCCTTGGGGTTGTGGGCCTGCCAGAGCTTCACCTCCAGCGGCTTGTCGAGCGGGCGGAGGGCGATGCCATTGGCGTCGACCTTGTTCCAGATGAAGTCCGGCCGCTTGCCGCCGGTG
>Ga0172373_10000945_pt1 | contig 47324 bp, 30 predicted proteins | sample Lak10m_2_FD_114546 | JGI IMG/M metagenome (GOLD analysis project Ga0172373, IMG submission 114546) | Freshwater microbial communities from Kabuno Bay, South-Kivu, Congo - kab_092012_10m | ecosystem: Environmental > Aquatic > Freshwater > Lake | place: Democratic Republic of the Congo... | reverse complement strand
TCAGGCCGGCGCCTGCACCCAATCAATCCGCTCAGGCCACAACTGCTCCAATTTGCTCATGGACCACCTCATCAGGGAGAATCGGGAAACCGGAAGCCACCGGGCTCCAGACTACAGACCCTGACAAGAATGGATTTGTCGGAGGGTTACTGTCGTCCCGAAAATCGTCCGCGTTCATCGCACCGCGAAGATCGTCAGCGATTTTCCATGGCGTGTTGCCGATTTGTTGGAATTGGTCCGAATCACGTCGGTGTCTGGTTCGGCCGTTAGACAGTCACGATGCGCAAATGCCGGATCAGCTTATGCAGAGCGAAACAGCCAGCCTCTGGCGCGAGCCTTTGACTGCAACGTCTTACTCTTGCTGCGGCACTCTTTCTCCGTCAGGCCACTGAAGTCAACAAGAGCATGTTCCGCGAAATACCCCGGGTCAGGGCGAACCGCTATCGACTCTGTCTGACATTCTCCGACGCTGATTCCCATGACACCCCATGAGGACAGCTGCAATTCCCTCGTATAATGGTCCCACGCGGCCTCTGCGGTAATCATATCGCCGTCATAGACTGACAATTGACACTGATCCTTCGGCGTTGGGCGAAAGGCTTGTGACGTCGGGTAGCCATCCTGAACAAAACTGGGATGAATCTGCCTGTACAGAATCGTGTGTTCGTTCATTCTGCCGCTCCGCCCAGTTTCTTGACGCGTTCTGCCATCGCGTGCCAGTCGTCCGGGGAATTCAAGTCATACTGCTGCGTCTCTTCCTCCCCGGTACTGGTCTTTAAGACGTGCCAGTCCGCGAGATGACCTTCGAGACTGATCTCCAGGGAAATCGCATGCTCGCCCAACGACCACTCAGCGAGAATGGTGCCGTCCGGGGTTGGGAACAGATAAGGAAGCCGTGCATCATCGGGGTAGTGATTTGCGAAGGCGTCCACAAGCCAATTCAGGTGATGATTGGCGAACGCTGCGCCCCTGCCGTCAAACCATCCCTCTTTCAGCATACGGAATTCGTCGATTCGGACACTGACATCCAGCCGATCCAGAATGACTACGTGCTCGACGCTGACCATTTCCTGAAGCCGATTATTCAGATCAAAGCGTCCGAGACCGAAAATCCGCACGCGAGTTTGCAGCCTGAAACCATTACTCGCTTCGAGAATCGTCTCATAGTGCTGAGATTCTGCAGGAATGCGACTGAGTACCGCACCGGACGGCAATGTTAGTTGAAATGTCTTGTTGCGCTGATCGAATTCATGAACGAATCCATAGACCGACGTCTCTTCCGTGTAATCCTGTGCGGCCGACGCACGTACGAGTTTTCGTCGCGAGTCTTTTGTCAGGCGCGCAACGGGACCTCCGCTATCGCCGCTGAGTTCAATTGCTTCCCCATCGGCGAGGTTTCGGCCAAATCGATCGAAATAACCAAGCAGCTTTTCGGGGAGGTGGTCCGTGATGCGACTTCCCTGATCCGCGGCCGCGACCGCCGCGATGACAGCATTTCGTGCCTGAATGAAATATGACTCCGCCTCATTTGGAAAAGCAGTCGCCGAAGTCGCGACCAGCGCGATCACTGGGATCGCACTTCCCTGTTCGACACTGGTCAGTCTCAGGGAAACACCACTGAAAAAGCCCCGCGGAATGCGTTTCCGACCAACGTTTTGTTCGCGGAATTTCCACCTGGCAACCTCGAGCAGCATCTCCGACAGCACTGCAAAATCAGCCAGCATTTCCAATGGGATCGTGCCACCCTCAAATCGTGGCCCTGTCATTCGCGGCCTGAAGAACGACGTCATTAGTATTTTCCTCCTTTCGGTTTGTGGGATGAGAGTTCGCGTCGGACAGGTATCCCAGAACGTGGAACGACGGGATGCCGTAACGGAAATCGTCCGCGATCTTTCCCAGCGTGTTGCCGAGTTAATTTTGGGTTGTGTCGGTCATTCGCAACTCCTTCCTGATTAGCGAGTATCGATTCTCTCGCGCTCTGAAGGCGTCCTCGCCGCCTTTGAGCAGCAGGCACACCGCCTCACGAACACCTAATTGGACAGCGCCACCTTCGGCAGATCGCATAGTCGCAAGTCGTTATTTGGCAAGGACTTGTTTGGTATTGACTTGAGTGGCAAAAAGAGACGACCTTCGGTGTGATAAAAACGTTTCACGAAGAAACCACGGAAGGTCGCTCCATGACTCCGAATGATATCGAAAAACTCGGCAAATTGCTCTGGCAGTTCCTCGACAAATTCTCTGATTGTTTTGCACGCCCTGCTGGTCGGAGGTTGCTGCGTACCTTCGTAAACGGTCTTCTGTCTGACGTCCAGCGAAAAAATGCGGAAGCCATCGCGCTGCAACAGAACGTACCGCCGAGGACGCTGCAGCGTTTCCTTGAGTCCATGGTTTGGGATGAGCAGTTGCTTCGAGACCGGTGCTGGCGGAAGACACACACTGATGATCTTGTCAGCAACCAGTGTACATTGATTGTCGCTCGAAACGTCCTCACCAGCGAAACCAAATTCTTTCTGTCCAATCGCGTACCAGGACGCGACGGATGGACGTTGCGAAAGTTACTTCACGTGGCCTTTGAACGCTGGCCGATTGAAGACTGTTTTCGTGAGGCGAAAGAGGAATTCGGTTTTGATCATTTTGAGTGCCGCGGTTATCGCTGTATTCAACGCCATCTGCCCTCCGTCGTGTCCCCCTGGGAATACGGCGGAATCGACTGAGAACTGCCCTGACAGGGCGAAGACCGCACGAGGGGCATTGACCTGGCATTTCGTGCCGGGCTGGCAGAGCTGGCCTTTCAGGCCGGGAACGCATCAGCAGGATTGCGACCTGTAAGGCCAGTTCCTTCAACCCCGGGGTGAAACATTCCGGAGACATCACGCCGCCCACTTCCACCCGCACCCCAAAACTGCCACTCAACACCGGAAGTGCCAGGTTCCAAACCTGCATCCCTGCTGCCGTAATCGTGCGCTCAAGTCTTACTGGAACTGACAGACTTTGCTGCCAATTGATCGCTCAGCACTTCATCGGCCACCAGTCGTCCGATATTCAGACAGGCTGTGGCTGCAGGCGAGGGTGCGTTGCAGACGTTGATCATGCGCTCATGTCGCAGGATGAGGAAATCATCGAGCAGTTTGCCGTCGAGGCCCAGCGCCTGAGCGCGGACGCCAGCGGGGCAGGGACGCAGATGTTCGGCACGAATCTCCGGCACCAGTCGCTGCAGTGCTTTGACGAATGCGGCTTTGGAGAGCGACCGGTGAACCTCACCAATCGCTGTTTTCCAGTTGCGAGCCAGCAGTCGCAGGAAACCGGGGTAGGTGAGCGATTCAAAGAGATCGCGCGGACTGATGGTGCCCCATGTGTAGCCTTCGCGCGCGAGCGCAAGCACTGCGTTTGGACCACATTCCACACCCCCATGCACCATTCGCGTGAAGTGCACTCCAAGAAACGGAAAACGCGGATCCGGGACTGGATATATCAGAGTGCGGCACAGATGCTCCGCCTCCGGAAGCAACTCATAGTACTCTCCCCGAAACGGTACCACACGCTCACGCAAAAGTTGTCCACTGAGTCTTGCAAGGCGATCGCTGTGCAATCCACCGCAGTTCACCGCCTGTTGTGCTTCGACTGCCCCGCCTGGACTGTCAAGACTCACGGCATCAGCAGACTGACGAATATCAGTCACGCGGAAGTTGAGCCGAATCTCAGCGCCACTGGCTCTGAGGAGTTCTGCGAGCTTCTGACAGACGCCGGGATAATCCACAATGCCGGATTCCGGCACATGAATCGCCCGGATTCCGGCGCAGTGGGGCTCCAGCTCCCGCAGGCGATCAGCATCGATCACTGCACATTGCACTCCATTCTGCTGACCACGCTGATAGATCAATTCCAGCTGGGGCAGTTGAGCTTCGTTCACAGCAACAATGACCTTGCCCGTCCGCTGCCAGGCGACGTTGTAACGCTGGCAGAAGTCCTCCAGTGCCAGTTTGCCAGCGCGGCAGTTCTGAGCGCGCAGGGTGCCGGGGCGATAGTAGATTCCGGAATGCAGCACGCCGGAGTTTCGGCCGGTCTGGTGATACGCCAGTTCGCCTTCCTTCTCCAGCACCACCAGCCGCAGATCAGGCCGGCGCTGCTGCAACTGCCAGGCCGTCGCCAGTCCCACAATCCCGCCACCAATCACAGCGACGTCAAATCGACCCATAAACAGTTCATCCGGATAACAGGCGAAAAGGGAAATTTGTTCGAAACGGGAAGGCGATCCTGTTTACTCCAGCTGTTCACGGAGACGACATCATGGAGCCAAGCGTCATTTTCACCTGCTGTTCCACCATCGCCTTGTAGCGTCCTCCCCTTTGCATGAGTTCTGGGTGAGTGCCGGTTTGCAGGATTCGCCCGCCTTCAACGACAACAATCAAGTCCGCCCCGGCGATCGTGCTGAGTCGGTGTGCGATTACAAAACACGTGCGGCCGCGCATGAGTACGGCAAGACTTTGCTGGATGAGCTGCTCGCTTTCGGTATCGAGGTTACTGGTGGCTTCATCGAGAATCAGCAGTCGCGGGTCTGCGAGGATTGCTCGAGCGATTGCGAGCCGCTGACGCTGGCCACCGCTCAGCTTCACTCCCCGCTCTCCAATTACAGTATCGAAGCCCGCCGGAAGGCGGTCAATGAATTCCAGAGCGTTTGCGGCGGCTGCTGCTGAACGGATCTGTTCCAAAGTCGCATCGCGGCGAGAGTAGGCGATGTTGCGACCAATCGTGCCGTCAAACAAAAACACATCCTGCTCTACCACGCCAAGTAACGTTCGGAACGATTCCACGTCATAGTCACGGATGTCACGTCCATCGAGCAGAATGCTGCCGGAATCCGGGTCATAGAAGCGGGCCACGAGATTGCAAAGCGTCGTCTTGCCAGCGCCGCTGGGACCCACCAGAGCGACGATACTGCCAGCGGGAACGCTGAGCTGTATGTCCTGTAATGCCGGTCCCGAGGCCCCTGGATAGCTGAAGTTCACACCCGCAAATTCAATCGCCCCAGCGACCAGCCCGGGCTGCACTTTGAGACTGCCGGGCGTGGACTGCATCTCCTGAGATTCACTGAGCAGATCAAGGATGCGGTCGAGTCCACTCAGACTGTTCTGCAGCTGTGTGGCGCTGGTGGCAAGGGCAGCGAGAGGTTCCAGAAGCATCAGCAGGTACACCAGAAACATCATCAGGTCGCCAGTTGACATGTAGCCGCTGGTCACTCGCCAGCCACCATAGAACAAAAGCCCGGCGCTGGCGATGGGGATGAGAGCTTCCCAGATGACCTCAACAACCCGCATCCACCACCAGGCGTAGAGCTCCTGGCGAGCCATCAGGTTGTTTTCTTCCGCAAACTGCAATGCTTCTCGACGCTGGCGACTGAAGGCCCGGACGATCCGCATCCCGGCAAACGACTCCGCTGCACCAGCATCAATCTGCTCTCGCTGTTTGCGAATCGCACGGAACTGCGGGCGAATACTGTTGATCCAGGCGCGGTGAGTGATGAAGACGGTGGGCAGAAGAACGAGCGCTCCCAGCAGCAGAGTCCAGTCGACCCAGGCAAGCACGGCGAAGCTGCCGAGCAATTGAATCACGGCCCGCCACGGGTTGTAAAGCATCCCAAACACCAGCTCACCAACGCTGCCACCGTCTTCACGCAATATCGATGCCACACCCCCGGATCGCAGCTCTTGGACGCGGTGCAGTGGCAGTCGCACCGCGTGCTCGAATACTCGACGACGCACCGACAACTGAATGCTCTTCGAAATTCGCGTCGCGTGCCACCGACCCCATAAATGAATGGCAATTCGGAGGATCGAAATCGTGGTGACCGAAACCACGACCAAAGTCAGCAGTGCAAGCGGAGTGCGGATCGATGATACGCGCAGGAACCAGTCCGGGAGCGGACGTCCGTCCAGCACGTAGTCCACGACAAACTTGGTGCCGGCCGGTGGCAGCAGGCCCAGCAGCGTTGAAAGCGTCACCGTGAACAACGCCAGACCAAGCGGACCACGGGATGGTTTGAGCAGCCGCAGAAATTCCAGCGCGAGCTGCCATGAGGAACGCACACGGTCTTTGGCCGCACGAGGTGCACCCACCGAATGAACACTGCCCCCAGGCAACTGACGCAGACGCACCTTGCTGCGGTAGCTTTGAAATCGCAGACGGCTGCTGCGCGTGCGGTTGGAGAGTTCAGGGGATGCCGGTTTCGTTTGCGGTGATTGAGTGTTCATGACGGATTGTAAGCGCTGAATCCAGACGTTGTAGAGTCTCGGGGCCGATTCCGGAAACCCGCTGCAAATCCGCAGGCGATCGATATGGCCCCCGCAACCTGCGGTCCGCCACAATCCGGTTGGCAAGGTTGGGGCCAATACCCCTCAATTGCACCCACTCAACCCACGTTGCTGTGTTGATGTCCAGTTCAAAGTCGGTCGAGCGGGCCGCCGGGATAATCAGCAGCGGTTCAGGACGCTGGCTGGAAAGCCAGATCCATTGCCCGCCAAGAAGTCCCAGTACCAGAGCGGTGGTCAACCAGAGTATCACCGAACCGGGGTTGAGCCGCTGCAGGAGCCAGGCAGCGAGAGTATTGTCCGGCGCGGCAGGCAGATTTACCGTCTGACCCCAATCGGAAACAGCCGGGCCCGTTTCCCCGTGAAGAAGTGCCGCTTGAGCACTGTTGATTCCTGAAGACATGTAAGCGCCTGCCGCAGGGTTTATATGGCGTGAGACTTAAAACCACTCAGGGAGGTCTGCGAATATCACCTGACAGGACATCGTAGTCAAGAAAAATCGGCGGCGAAGGGCGCGCAAATGAGCCGCCGGTCCTTTTGTGCCGAATGATTGCTCTGTAACGGATGATTCGCCTTTAGCGAATGCAGCCGTCCCGTGATCGGCTGTCAATGAGCCATCGCAAGTTTGTGTTATCGAGCCGACGCGGGGCCAAGTCGCAGCGTGCGCGCCAAGTCGTCAAAGAGCGCGTCCAGCACCAGGGGCAACGGAGAATTGCCTTCGATATGCCGCGACGCCACAAGGACTCGGTCCAGCAGCATCGCCAGCAGATCAGTTCCCGAACGCACACCCAGTCGCTGATGCAGCGGGTCTGCGAAATCTCCGGAGACCAGCCGTTTCAGAGCGGCATTGATGGCGTCGGCCACGAAACGCAGGAGCCATTGAGCATGCTGCCGCTGTTCTTCCAGCCCCGCTGAAATCTTCTGCAGTTCCTCAGTGATCTGTCTGGAGATTTCAAGTGGCTTCATTTGATCCAGTCGAGCCAGTTCTTTCGAGACCAGTTCCCGAAGTTGTCGGAGCCCTGGATGCAGAAGCTGCTGGGCGAGCGTCAGGCTGCCTTCCGAGACGGCCGCAACCGCAGCCGCTACGGAGACATCTTCGGTGAATTTCTGTTCCAGAAGAATGGCCTGCACGTCCACGTCCACAAGCGGAAAGAAGCGAATGATCTGGCACCGGGAACGGATTGTTGGCAGCAGCGAATCAGGGCTGTCGCAGACGAGCAGAATCAGGGCTTTGGCAGGGGGTTCTTCAAGCGTTTTGAGCAGTGCATTGGCGCCGTCGGCGTTAAGCTTGTGAGCGTCGTCGATGATGGCCACGCGGCGAGTGGATGCCAGTGGTGCCATCGAAAGCTCAAAACACAGGCCTTCCCGACCACGTTTGTCGGGCGAACCGGCTATTGCCGCCACCGGGATTTCCGTTTTGCCCTCCGGCACTCCCACTTCGATATAGTCAGGCCATGTTCCGGCAGAAAAGCTGCGGCAGGCGCGGCATTCACCACACGCCTCAATCTCTCCCTCCGGACACTCCCGACAGAAAACTGACTGTGCCAGCAATCGCGCGAATGCGCGCTTGCCGATCCCGTCCGCTCCCGCAAGCACATAGGCATGAGACAATCGATTGCTGCGGACAGACCTGGCAAATAACGCCCGTTGCTCCTGATGCCCCCGCAATGCACTCCACGCCGAACCCATCCGATCAATCCCATCCAAATCACAATCGTCACCACGCACTCACTGCAAAGTCTGACAGATTTTGAGCAAATGTCATCCTCGGTGAGAACGAAACAACCTGAATCCTGCCAATGTCGCGTTTCGCTCTGAGAAACGGCCTCTCAGCCCCGCTCCCGACATTTAACACACCTCATCCCGGACTCGCATACGGCGAAAGCTCAGCCCTGCCAGACTTCCGATAACCCCTCCGCCGCCTCGCACTCCGGCGACGACAGCGGAGCCTCGCGGAACACGACGAGCCGATTCAGCACTTCTCCGATGCCCGTGGCTGCTCTCACCAGATCAACTGGATCAGGCGTGCCTTCAGACATTCGGATCACTCCATCAAGACAGACGCCGTCCGGGGTTCGACGGACCACAAGACGGTCGATGCAAAGCCCTGAACACTCCGCAAGAACTCCCTTGATAATCTGCTCAACGCTGCCATTAACGCCGCTCGGGCTCATACCGAGTGAAAACAAGGTGCCAGGCATCGGAATCTCCGTACACGACCCGCGACACTGAACCGCCGACTCGTAAAACTGCTACGGCCGGCCACTCATGGATGCTACCAACGCAGTGCAGGACTGCGGATAAAGATTTCCAGCATTCGTCGAGAATTCACGGAGTACCTGAGAGGCTGAACACGAACAAAACAACCCGCTCCACGCAGACAACCCATTTCACCAGAAACATCGCATGAATTGGATTTGAGGTGTCATAGTGGGCGGCGGACGGAAGTCGGAGAGAGCCGGGCGGTGGGATGGTGACAATACGCTAATGACACCTGAGGTCGTCCAACAGTTTTCAGGCCCACACGCCGCTGGACGTCTTGCTGTTCCGGTATTTATCTCTCGCAAAGGCGCCAAGGCGCAAAGATGAAATGGTGGAAATCAGAACCTTCAGTCTTTTCCTTTGCGTCTTTGCGCCTTAGCGTGAGACCAGCAGCCCTGTTTCACGCCCACACGGTGCTGGACTTCTTGCTGTTCCGGTATTTATCTCTCGCAAAGGCGCCAAGGCGCAAAGGTGAAATGGTGGAAATCAGCGCCTTCTGTCCTGTCCTTTGCGTCTTTGCGCCTTTGCGTGAGACCAACAGTCCTGTTTCACGCCCACACGCCGCTGGACGTCTTGCTGTTCCGGTATTTATCTCTCGCAAAGGCGCCAAGGCGCAAAGATGAAATTCTGGAAATCAGCACCTTCTGTCCTATCCTTTGCGCCTTTGCGTGAGACCAACAGCCCTGTTTCACGTCCACACGCCGCTGGACGTCTTGCTGTTCCGGTATTTATCTCTCGCAAAGGCGCGAAGGCGCCAAGGCGCAAAGGTGAAATGCTGGATGGCTTCACCGGCTGCTGGATTTCGGTTTTTCCGCTGGAACTACTGGGGGAGCCACGGTTTGTGTTAAGGGGCTTTGCTCGAGCGCTTCAAAACGAAGCGGGAAGGCCTGACCAGTCGCGGCCGGTCGCAGAGTGACCGTTGCGGAGGCATCAGCAGCGGTGGCTGGACTGGACGTCGCTGCAGGGTTGGGTATCAACATCAGCCAGCGACGATCCTTGAGGAGGATTTGTGTTCTGAGGACGCGGGCGAATTCGGGCGAAATTCCTGACTCACGACTGCCAAAGATCAGATCGCCAATCTCCCGAACTGTGGGTTCGAAGCGGGCGGTGGCGAGCTGCAGCACATCGCGAACTTCATCGCTTTTGAGCCAATCCGTGATCTCGTTGCGAACGGCTTCGTTTTCAAGGTTGGATTCACGAAAGACATCGAGAATGATCTGTTGCAGCTGCGGATCGGCAGCGGCACTCCGAAGACTTTCCCGGATGGTGCTGCGGACCTGTTCGTTTCGGCTGATGCGTGCCACAACGCGTTCGGTGACTTTCACAAAGTCATCAGTGCGAGCTTCAATGGCGGGTCGGATTTCATTGGTCAGAAAACGTTCGAATTCCCGACGAACGGCGTTGCGTTCCGGGAGCGGTGACACGTCGTAGAGGTATCGCCAGGTAAAGGAACACAGCGAGACGCGGTCCCAGAGTTCCCTGCCGAGTTCAAGGGCTTCCGGGCGAATTTCTTCTTCGATGATTGGAAGCACTTCCCTGCGGACGAGCGGCACAATTTTCTGACGGACAATTTCAGTCTGATAACGATCGGCCAGGGTTGCCAGATCTTCGCGACGTCGTGCAAGCACTTTCGGAAGTTCGCTCTCCACGGTGGTGGCGAAGCGAGCTGCTCCCTTTCGCACAACAGGCTCCATTCGCACGGTCATCTCAGTGCCGAATTTCTGCCAGTCGCGAGCGAGTATTGCGGCAATCTGCTGCCGACGTTCTGCGGAAAAAAGGGTCTCTACAACGCCGCTGAGAGCTTCTCCGGAGGAGTGGCACTCCAGCTGAAATCCGTTGGGGCAGCACGATGCCAGCAACGCCCGATCCAGTCGCAGCAGAGCCTCTTTCGTGTACACCGGATCCATTGTCGGGCCGAATGCCGTCTGAACATTGCCAACCTGAATGATTCTGCCGTCGGGTATCTGCAGGAACACCGGATCATTGGCTGCCAGCAGCACCCAGGCGTCTGACGCCGCACGGGTCTGCACGGTTGATCCGGCAGACCAGCGGCTCAGGGCGATGGTGAGATCCGCGAGGATCCGGGGACGGCCGGCCGTCTGTCGCAGCAATCCCGAAATCGCCCACCCGGCCAGCACCAGCCAAAAAGCCAGTCCCGCAACAAGCTGCAAACGGTTGTGAAATGAGCGATTCATGTTTGATCCCGGTGTATTCGCGGCGGAATGCAGAATCTCGACAGAATTTGGTGCAAAATGTCAGCGATTCTTCGAGCAGGATCTGCGGCTGTAATGTGATGGCAGATGACAGGGGTGTCTTCTAAAACAGTCCCGCGATCGGCTGACCGCGATGGATTTGAAATGGTCGCCCACTGACATCCTGAAAAACTCGATCCGGACCAATCCCAAGGCAGTGAAAAATTGTCGCTGCCAGATCTTCCGGAGTGAAGGCTTCCGTTTCGGGCAGTCCGGCCTGAGCATCCGTGCGACCGATAATACGGCCGGGCTGAATTCCCCCGCCGGCAAAGAAGCAGGGAAAGACGTCGCCCCAGTGATGTCGGCCAGGCGTGAAAATTTCGCCTGACGCGTTCTTTCCACCCTCGGCAATTGGCGAAATCCGCGGAGTCCGTCCCATCTCCCCACACATCACCACCAGCGTCTCATCCAGCAGTCCTCGATCAGCAAGATCATCGAGAAAACCGCTTAAACAATGATCCAGTGACGGCAGGAGTTTACCTTTGAGATCTCGAAAGGCGTTTTGGTGAGTATCCCAGCCACGGAGATTCACCTGCACCATTCTGACGCCCGCTTCAATCAGCCGGCGAGCTGTCAAGAATCCCTGCCCCCACTCTTCGCGCCCGTAAAGGTCTCGCGTTCGATCCGTCTCCTGCGTGAGGTCAAACGGGTTTCGATTTCCTGGTCGGGTTGCGAGCACGAAGCGCATGGCCTGACGGCGGTAGGCGTCCCATCTCGCTGCCGTACCAGCAGCATCCTCGTCATCCAGACTGCGGCGCAGATCATCCAGCCGCTGCAGCAGAGCAGCTCGGCTTTGCACACGCCCCACCGTCACACCTTCAGCCTGTTCAAAATCCGGCAGATGAAATTCGGGATTGCGACAGCTGGTGTTGTTCCACCACGCTTTGGCACCGGGGCCGGGACGACGCTCCGGATCCAGATTGGGATCATCATGGCTGTAACAGTTGGGGCACGATCCGCCGGCGTCAGGCGCGTTGCAGCGGCAGGCGAGATCCACACCAAGACGGTCATACTGGGGTCCCAGCATCCCGGAATCACGGCCCGGATACTTCATCAGACTGGCACGCGGCAGTTCAATCATCGCTGGCCAGCCGACACTGGCATCGGTCGGCGCTGCAGCAGCAATCATGGAGCCGATTGAAGGCCAGCTGACGCGGCCGGCACGCGGCGCTGCAATCGAGGCATTGCTGTCGCCAATCGGAAGCGATGTTGTGCCCGTGTGCAACAGATACATGCAACTGTTGTGCTCGTTGCGAAATTCACGGCCTGCCGTGTGGTGCATCGTGCGAACGATCGAATACCGATCGGACCGCGCTGCCAGACGCGGAAGGTATTCACAGATGAATTCCCCAGGAATCCGCGTTTGTGCAACACCATATTCCCCGCGGATTTCCGCAGGTGCCTGCGGCTTCGGATCGAATGTCTCGTGCTGAGATGGCCCACCGGACTGAAAGATAAAAACGACCGACTTTGCTTTCCCCGCTGCGCGCGGACCGGAAACACAAGCCGCCCGCGCTTCCAGACGCAACAAATCGGACAACCCCATGCCAAACAACGCGAGTCCACCAGCCTGAAGCAGACTCCGACGCGGCATTCGAGGATGATCAAACGGCTCACAGCCGAACTGCGCTGGTATGTCCATGCAGAAGACTCCAAAGAAAACGTGACCGGTCCGCATCGCCGAACTGTACTGAGTCATCCAGGGCGAGAAAAGTGCGACAATCTGAGAATGGTGAACAATTGCCCTGCTGCTGTTGCCTGATCGCTGCTGACAGGTCGCGTGTTGTCACAGCGGGAATTGGCAGCGATTCGTTCCTGTGGTATACAGAACGCATCTGTGTCTCCGTTCACATCCCGATCACAACGCGGCCGCTGACAGTCCCGACAACCAACCACAACAGTCACCGTCTTTGAAGCCCAGGAAATGCAACGCAGCAGCGATGTCGATCTTTGTTCTTCGCAGCCACTGCAATCTGCGCGATTGCCGGGTTGAACTCAACAAGTCCTGCAGAACCGGTCAGCAAACCCAATATCGTCATCATCTGCATTGACGATCCTGGCTATGCAGACGTCGGGGCTTTTGGTGCGACGAAGCAGGCAACACCGAACATTGATCGGATGGCCCGCGAAGGATTGATACTGACCAGTTTCTATGTCAGTCCGGTGTGCTCTGCGTCGAGGGCTCAGCTGATGACGGAGTGCTATCAGGCGCGTGTCTCGGTTCCCGGCGTGTTTCGAATCAGTGACTCGCAGGGCTTGAATCCAGCAGAATTCACCATCGCAGAACGGCTCAGGGAGCAAGGCTACGCAACGGCCTGCGTCGGCAAGTGGCACCTTGGCGATCAACCTGCATTCCTGCCGACTCGACAGGGGTTTGATGAGTACTTCGGGATACCATATTCCAATGATATGCAGTACCGGCCTGCCAGCGGTGGACCAGCCGCGGTGCCACTTCTGCTGAACGAGACTGTGCTGGAGCTCGTTACCGAGGATCGTCAAAGTTCACTGATTGAGAGATTTACCAGTCAGGCAATCAATTTCATCACCGCGAACAAATCGCAGCCGTTTTTTCTTTACTTTCCCCACAGTGCCGTTCACACCCCGCTTCAGGTTGGACCGGAATTCTCCGGCCAGTCCGGCAATGGTCGATTTGGTGATGTGGTCGAAGAAGTCGATTGGAGCGTCGGGCAGATTCTCTACACGCTGCGACAACACCAGCTCGACTCAAGGACTCTTGTCATCTTCACCAGTGACAATGGCCCATGGCTTGCAAAAGGTGCCGATGCTGGCAGCGCCGCTCCGCTCAGAGCCGGAAAAACGACGACCTGGGAAGGCGGGGTGCGGGTTCCAGCCATCGCGTGGTGGCCCGCGACAATTGCCGCCGGCAGGATTTCTGATGCCGTCGTCGGAAACATTGACCTGCTGCCTACGGCTATCACACTCGCCGGCGGCACGGTTCCGGATTCTCCCGTAATTGACGGCAGAGACATGTCGCCCCTGCTGCTCGGCACCTCTGCCGCTTCACCCAGAAACGCACAGTTCTATTTTCCTGCTCTGGAACTGCAGGCCGTGCGACAGGGTTCATGGAAACTCGCGATCACTCCTCAGCCCAATGATCTCGGAATCGGCGTGGCTGCGGATGCCGTTGTTAATCCACGGCTCTACAACCTTGATTTTGATATCGGGGAAACAACAAACGTGGCAGCGGACTATCCCGAAGTTGTCGCAACTCTGCAGTCACTGGCATTCAGCATGAATGCCGAAATCGGGGGTGCAAATCCAGTCGCACGGCGACCAGCCGGATATGTCGAAAATCCCGTGCCACTGTTTCCTCTGGCGGTGCTCCCCACACCTGTCCTCACGGGCCCCCCCGCTTCCAGCCTCGAAGTTCGCCCGGTCATTACGTGGAATCCCATTCCCGAAGTGGAAAGTTATGACGTCTGGATTTCCACAAAAACAAACAGCACTGCAATCATGCGACAACGTGTGACAGGCCTCGCGTTCACACCAACCGCCGATCTGCCGCTCGGGGAGTATCGAGTCTGGGTTCAGGGAAGATACTCCGACGGCATTCTGACAAAGTGGAGCGCCGCTCGGGCCTTTGCAGTGGCACCACGACCCCTGATCAGCAGCCCACGCGGAACAATTACGACTTCGAAACCCAAAATTGTCTGGACGCCGGTTCCCGGCGCGACGCGGTATGAAGTCTGGGTGAATAACATGTCGACAGGACAATCGCCCTTCCTGCGAAATCTCAATGTCGTCGGCACGCAGTCAGAAATCACTACACCTATGCCCCTCGGGATTTATCGCGTCTGGGTGCAGCCAGTCAACTCGCAGGCGTTTCGCGGCAACTGGAGCTTGTTCTCACAGTTTATCGTAACCACGGCTCCAACCCAGATTGCTCCGGTCAACGTCACAACAAACGGTACGACCAAATTCTCCTGGTCGGCTGTTCCCGGTGCCACTCAATACGATCTTTGGGTCAGAAATCTCACCACCGGTCAGGATCAGGTGATTCGCCAGACAAATCTGAAAACCACCAGCTTCACCGCAACGACACCCCTGGCACCCGCAAACTACGTCTGGTGGATCAAAGCCATCAATGGCTCAGGTCTGCACAGCAGCTGGTCCACGGCCGGAAATTTTGTCGTTGCCCCGTAGGCATCGCGTCAGGCGGTGAATCTGAGACCTTCGGTACCGGGCAGAAAGACAACGGTGGTCGGATTTCAGCCGCTCCGGCGAACGCCCGCTGCACCCTGCCGCCAGTCAATTTTCGCACACGCAAAGTGCGTTCTTTCGTTCTTTGGATAAGGTCCAACGTGACAAGGCGTTGCGTTTTTGTGACTCGATCCAGACGCGTGGGTTCAACTGGCAGGCGGAACTGAAATCTCCCAATTTGCGCGTGCTCGCTCCGTTTCACCTTCCCGACCGCATGGCGGCAGCATACCAGCCGCATACCAGCCGCATGGCGGCAGCCTGCGGGCAAACGGCCCTGCCAACGTCCCACCAGCGCCCTCGCCAGCGCGCGCACCTTCGGTGCGAAACACAGCCGGGGGCTTCCGCCCAACCGCTGGTTCCAACCGCTGGTTCCAACCGCATACCAGCCGCATACCAGCCGCATGGCGGCAGCCTGCGGGCAAACGGTCCTGCCAACGTCCCACCAGCGCCCTCGCCAGCGCGCGCACCTTCGGTGCGAAACACAGCCGGGGGCTTCCGCCCAACCGCTGGTTCCGACCGCTGGTTCCAACCGCTGGTTCCAACCGCATACCAGCCGCATACCAGCCGCATACCAGCCGCATGGCGGCAGCCTGCGGGCAAACGGTCCTGCCAACGACCCGCCAGCGCCCTCGCCAGCGCGCGCACCTTCGGTGCGAAACACAGCCGGGGGCTTCCGCCCAGCCGCTGGTTCCGACCGCATGCCGGCCGCATACCAGCCGCATATCAGCCGCATGGCGGCAGCCTGCGGGCAAACGGTCCTGCCAAGATCCCACCAGCGCCCTCGCCAGCGCGCGCACCTTCGGTGCGAAGCACAGCCGGGGGCTTCCGCCCAGCCGCTGGTTCCGATCGCATGCCGGCCGCATGCCAGCCGCATATCAGCCGCATGGCGGCAGCCTGCGGGCAAACGGCCCTGCAAACGTCCCACCAGCGCCCTCACCAGCGCGCGCACCTTCGGTGCGAAGCACAGCCGGGGGCTTCCGCCCGACCGCTGAGCTGCCTGGATCCGCTCCACCGTTACAAGGCGTTTCTGTGACTTGATCCAGCCGCGGGGCGTCAACTGGCAGGCAGCAATGAAAATATCCCATCATCCATTCGAAAGCAGTTGCCGCGGGGAATTGAGCCGGAATGATGCTTCTGAAGTCTTAAGAACATTGTTAGAGTGTACGAGGGACGGCTCAGCCTGACTCGCCTGCAGCCACAGTCGGTTGCATCCAGCTGCTAACTCCGATCCGAGAGGTTGTCATCGATGTCGATTCATACGATTCGAAGGTGCTCCTGCTTGTGGTTCGTAACTGTTGTAACTTCACTGGCTTCCAGCTGTGTGTTGGCACAAACCATGGTTGCGGGCCCTGTTCAATACCTGGAAGGACATACGTCTCCAGTTCACGCAGTCGGCTATTCGCCCGACGGCAGGATGCTGTTCAGCGGCGACACATCGGGCACACTGAAGACATGGGATCGTGCGACCGGACAACTTTTGTCCAGCAGTGCGTGGCATGACGGAGCGATTCTTTCGTTGGCAGTGTCACCGAACGGCCAGCAGATAGTCACCGCAGGAACGGGAAAGCAGATTATCGTTTCCGATGTTGCTGTTCCTCGCCCGTTGCTGGATTTTCCCGGCGTGCCCGGCGTCCCTGCTTCGATAGCGATTTCTCCAGACGGTACGATACTGTTAACCGGCGATGAATCGAACATCGTCAGTCTCTGGGACACCTTGACCGGTCGAATTGTACGAAATTATTCCGGAGCAACGGCGCCTCTCGTCGGAGTCGGCTGGCTGCCGGCTGCGAAATCTGTCATTGGGGCGTCTGCAGATGGAACGCTGCGCGACTGGAACCTCGACACCGCTCAGATCGGTGCGGTCGTTTACACAGGTCCGTCATCCAGTGCTGGAATTTCGGCAGCGGGATCTCAGATTGTGCTCGGCGGACAGGATGGTGCAGTGCGACGGGTCAACTGGTCGCCAAAGCCAGCGACAAATCTCTCGGGGCACAACGATGTGGTCTCGACCGTGGCAATCTCGGCCGATAACAAATATGTCATCAGTGGCGGGTACGATCAGATCCTGCAGCTTTCGAGATTGAGTGACGGTCAACCGGTGCGAACATTGTCCGGTCAGTCCGGGCGTATTCTTGCGGCCGCCCTTTCGCACGAAGGAGCCTGGGCGGCATCTGGTGCCGAGCCCGGTACGATCCAGCTCTGGAAAACAGCGGATGGTACGGCCGGATCAGTGCTTGCCGGTCATGCAGGGGCGGTCAACGATCTCAGTTTTCATCCTTCAAAGCCACTCCTGCTGAGCAGCGGTGCCGACGGTTCGGTGCGACTCTGGGAAGTCCCCGAGACCACGGCACCTGTTCGCGGTCACAGTCAACCTGTAGCCGCCGTTGCATTGACTTCGAACGGGCAATTAATGGTGACTGGCAGTCTCGATAAGACAGTGCGAGTCAGCACAGTCAGTGACGGCCAGCCGAAGTTTGCGATCAACGATTTCCCACAGCCCGTTCAGTCGCTGGCCATATCATCGAATGGCAGCCTTCTGGGCGTCGGAGACATTGTCGGTGATCTGCAGATTCGCAACATGGATCAGGGAGCCCTCGTTTCCACATGGGGCGCACATGCGGGAGCCGTCACAGGTCTGCACTTCTCTGGTGATGGTCAGCAGGCGGTATCTTCCGGCGCGGACGGGACGGTCAAGATCTGGACTCTGCCGCTTCCCCCGCCATCAACGGTGAAAGCCCACGGGCAGGCCGTGAGTGCAATCGTCATTTCTCATGATGGAAAGACGCTGATTTCTGCCGGGCTTGACGAATGGGTTCGCGTTTTCAGCCTCGATAATCAGCAACAAATCGCCAGCTGGAAGAACGCAACCGGGCCAATCACTGCCCTCGCCATGAGTCAGGACGACAAGACGCTCGTTGCGGGAACCAGCACAGGCAAGTGGCAAACCTGGTCGTTCCCTGAGGGTGCTGAGAAGCAGCAACAGCCAGCAGGCCATTCAGGAGCCGTCCATGCGGTTGCGATTCATCCTCAAACGGGGGAAATAGCGACTGCGGGAGCCGATGGTCTGGTGAAGTTGTGGAAAGGCGATGAGATGCCCCGTGTGCTGACCGGGCACTCGGGGCCGGTCCTTGCCGTAGCGTTCACCCCGGATGGGGCCAGCGTATTCAGCGGCGGCGCGGATGCGTCTGTTCGCCGCTGGAATGTCGCAGACGGCGTCCAGGCTCAGGTATACTCCGGCCATCAGGGACAGGTAACGGGAGTGACGGTTTCGGCCGATTCGACAACGATAGTTACCAGCAGTCTGGACAAGACCATCAGGATCTGGACAGCAGCCACGGGTGAAGCAAAAGTTCTGACTCAGTCATCGCCAGTCATCGCCTCTGATTTTGTGTCGGGAACCAAACGCGTTGCCACGACCGGCGAAGACCTGGTCGTTCGCATCTGGGACACCACAACCAGTCGTGAGCTCCAGCGGTTTCCGGCAGCAAAGGCGGCTCTGAAAGCCGTTCGACTCACGCCCTCATTCGCAGGTTTCGTGACCGGCGGCGCAGACGGCGATCTGACTTTCACTGCCATTTCCGCAAAAAGCATTGTGCTGGGGGACGAAGTCAAAGTTCACGATCTTGCGGTGACCCCTGACGGCAGTCACTTCGTAACATGCGGTGAAGACAAGACGGCGAAACTCTGGAACATGAAGGGCGAACTGGTCCGCCCGTTTTCCGGCAGTGGAACCGCACTGCGCTCTGTCGCAGTTCGCTCAGATGGCACTCAGGTGGCATCCGGCGGCGATCCGTTGTTTTCACAGACGAATGTCTTCATCTGGAATTTCGCCGACGGCACAGCGGTGAGAACGCTGACCGCACCAGCGGCCGTGATGGGGCTGACCGCCACGTCGGATGGCCACTGGGCGGTTTCCTGTGCCGACAAAAAGATCCGTCTGTATTCCGGCGACGATGGCACGCTGCTTGAAGAAATCACAGCGGCCGCGGTCATCGGTGATGTAGCTGTTCCTCCAAACCTGCCGCTCATCGCTGGTGCCGGGGCAGATAACAACGGATACATTTTCAATCGAAGCCTGAAGCGACTTTTTAAAGGGCACACCGGCAGCGTGACTTCGGTGCAGTGGGCGCCGGACGGTAATCGGTTCGTTTCTGCCGGAGTCGATCAGACAATGAAGTTATGGAGTGCGGCATCCGGCAAGGAAATCGGGGTCTGGGCACCGGTCAACTCGCCTATCAACAGCCTGACTGTCACCGGGGATGGAAAAACAGTGGCTGCGACCACCGACGACAAAAGATTGTTGATCTGGAATCTCCCTGCTGACAACGGCGAAAACACGGTCCCAACGGCCGCGCCGGCGCTGACGGTGACAGGAACCGTTAATCTGCGAGGCGCAGCAACCAATCAGACGGGAAGCGAATACTCAACGGCAGGAGAAGACGGTGCGGTCTATCTTTGGGACGGCAGGACCGGCAAGCTGAAAGAACGGCTGGTCGGTCATACCGGAGCAGCGCAGTCATCGGCCATGTCGAATGATGGATCCACGGTGATCTCCTGCAGTGCTGACAGGACTGTCAAGCGGTGGACTCCCGTGATTACAGCAATCACGAACGCCAGCGACAAACCGGTGCTGCATGTTCGTGTTTCCCCCGACGGGAAATCGTTTTTCACGTCCGATGGCAGCCCGCTTGTTCAACGATGGGTAACCGAGTCGATGCAGACTGACAGGCAATGGACGGCTTCAGCAGCCGTTCGATCTCTGAGTATCAGCGAGGATGGCAATCATCTGGCTGTCGGGTGCGAAAACCAAAAGGTCCATGTTTGGAATATTGAGGCCGCGACAGAAACGAACTGGGCGTGTCCGGTGCCTTTGACATCAGTTGCCGTAACTCAGGGCGGACGAAAACTGATCGTCTCGGGCAGCGATCATATCCTGAGGGTTTGCGGTCTGAACATCACGAACGGACAACCGACATGGACTTTACACCAGACTGCCAGCGGGCACACGGACACGATTGTAAGTATGGTGTTGCCGGATGATGATCGTCAGCTGTTTAGTCTGTCGAAAGATCGCACTGTGAAACGCTGGCTGGCAGCCTCATCAAATCCTCGTCAAACTATTGAAGTGTCGTCGGGTATTATTTTTGGGGCTGATTACAGTCCGGATGGCAAACTTCTGGCAGTCGCAGGCAGCGATCGAAAGATTCAAATCCGGGATGCCGTTACGGGAGAACTCAAAGCGACCTGCGAAGGTCACGAGGCCAGCGTGAAATCAGTCACCTTCAGCGAGCAGCCAAACGTGCTCGTCAGCGGCAGTCTTGACGGATCGATTCGTTTCTGGGACGTCACCGGAAAGCAAACTCAGACCATCGCAGATCCGACGATGAAAGGTATCACCACGGTTTCCCTGACGCCGAACGGATCACTGGTCTTTGCGGCCGGGCTGAATCGCAGGTGGAATGCCTGGAAGTCACAGGATCAGGTGCTTGTCCAAAGCGGAATCGGGCATGCTCAGAGCATCGTTGGCATTTCAAACAGCCTTGCCGGAAACCGCATGGCGACAATTGATGAGTCAGCGCATCTGTGCCTTTGGGATTCGACGAATGGACAGCTGCGTTTCCACACTCAGTTGCCGATGTCGACTGCCTACCAGGTTTCGTACTCCCCGGATAACCTGGAAGTCCTTATCGGTGGCAGTGACACGCGGCTGATTCGATTCGCTGTTCCGCCCGGGGTCCAGTAGAGCGAAGGCTGCACTTCAATAGCCCAGGATCTGAATCTCTGTCAGTCCCGCGTGACTTGACTGAGCCAAATACTCCTTGCAGACCAGTTTCACATAGCGACCTTTGGCGAAGTTCACAGGGATCACCTGGCTGTAGTCCAGCGGATCCGCCACGCCCGGCGCGGGCAGAAGACTTCCCTGAGAGACAGGGCGAAGAGCCGTTTGGGTGTCGCTGACGTAGATCTCGACATCCTTCCAGCCCCGATACCCGGCTCCGCTTTCATTCAGATTCCAGATGCGAACACCGGTAACAGTCTTCGCAGCACCGAGATCAAGCACGACGAATCCACTTTGACTGACCGGCGTCCACCACATTGTCATCGGGTCGATGCTGTTCCACACGCCATCCAGCAGCGCGGCTGGTTTTACCGACGCATCGGTTAATGTTGCATCCAGGATCTGGACTCCCGTAATTTTTTCCGGTGCAATCATTCGCAGAGCCATGGCCAGCTGCCTTGCAGCATCACTTGTCGCCTGCTGATCGGCGGCCAGAGCCTGCAGAGTCTTCAGTCGTTCGCTGAGCTGACTCAAATGTTGCGTTTGCGAGTCAGAAATGGACTCACTCAACGCTCGCCATTCCAACAGATCATGCTGATGGTGCGTCAGAACCGAGTGTGTGCAGGCTGAAATGGTGGCAGGCAGTTCCGAGCTGTCGTGAAAGAGAATCGGCAGCAATGACAGCGCCGTCGATTCCGGCGGATCAACGACACCAGCCAGTGCGTTTGCCGCGGCCAGACGCTGTTCCGGAAGGCTGGATGTCAGCACCAGTTGCAGCAGACGCGGTCCAGCTCCCGGATGGGCCTGCCGAACGATCTCCTTCGCTGCAGTCTCCCAAATCTCCCCCTGAGCCGGATCTTCCAGCACACTGACCATGATCGGCAATGCGATTTCCGGCTTGCGCAACTTTCGGAGAAACTCGAGCGCGTTCTTTGTTGTCACTGGATCGTCGGGCTTTATCGCCGCACGCACAAGCGGCAATGCGGCTTCCGGTTCATCGAGCAATTGTGTCTGAGCCGTTTTAACTTCGCCAGCACTGGTGGATTTCAGCATTTTTATCCATGACGCCAGCCTCAGCTGAGCTTTCATCGACTTGTCGATCGACGATCGCAGCCCATTCAGAAGTTCTCGCTCTGCTTCACCTGGAGCGAGTGCGGCGACCGCATCAATCTGCTTCAGAGATTCGTCCCAGTCGCCGTTGTCAAAGGCCGCCTTTGCAGCCTGCAGCAGCTGCGTCCGCTCTTCTGCCCGATACGCCTCGCGGCGATCGCTCAGCGTTTTTTCGAGGAGTCGCAACTTTTCAAGCTGAACTTCCGAAGGCGTGTCTCCAGGCGATTCTTGCAGTACGGCCAGTTTTTCATCGGCTGCATCGAGGTGGCCGCCGTCGATCTCACTTTGAATCGCAGCCATCTGTTGATCAATTGAGGGTGCGACAGGGACAGATGCCCGGGGAACCTTCGCACCATTGCCGCTGCCGGGATCCGTGTCGCCGGACGTGGCATCAACAACCGCTGCTGGTTTATCTGCCGGGACCGTGGACGGTGTTTTCCGGGAATCAGAGGACTCTGATCCACAGCCTGACAATGCCCCGCAGGTGAGCACACCAGTTGCAAACCATCCGAAAATGCGACATGACATGAGTCTGACCCTGCAAGACAGCTTTAAGACACCCATTGTTGAAGATAATCCAGCTACTCATCTTTCGCTCCGCCCAGTGTCACTGTGATCTTGTATTTTGTCTGCAGATGAGCATGTGCCTGGCTGGCATACTGGTTTTTGGGGAATCGCTTGCACACCTGCTGAAACGACTTGATGGCTAATTCCGGCTGAGCGGCTTCTTCGCGAGTATAGGCGATTTGAATCAGAGCCCACGGAGCCCAGTTATCGTCGGTGCCAGCCACCTGGTTGTAGAGTACGATCGCTTCGTTGTACTCTTTGAGGGCTCGATGACATCCGGCCATCTCGTTGTAGTTGTTTGGGAAATTGTTGCATTGCCGGAAAGTGCCGATTGCTTCTTTCAGCATTCCGCCGTCTCTTTGTGTGATCCCGATATTCCAAAGCCAGTTGTCTGCATGATCGACGTCCCTGGCCATGAGCTCCTGATAAATGGCGATCGCCTGCATCCATTCGCGAGCGTAACGATGCGTCAAGGCCGCTTCGGACAACCAGTGAAACGGCCGCTCAGCGTCAGCACCGGCAAGTTGTCGAAAGACAGCGACCGCTTCCGGATATTTGAGCTGCTCACGAAAACTGCTGGCGATCTGAGCCTGACCTTCGATCTTATTTTCCAGCGTTGCGTAGAGCTGTCGCGCCTGTTCGAACTGCTGCTGCGATTTATGCCACTGTGCGTAGCGAATCAGCACTTCATCGCTGCGCCCGAGTTTTTCCAGAGCCAGCTTGAACGTCTCTTCGGTCTTGTCCGCCCGTTTTGACGCAGCGTACACATCTGCCACGGCAAACCAGCATTTGTGTGCAAGCGTCTTTTGCTCCGGCACGCTGAGATCGGCGGGGAATAAAGTCCGAATGTGGCCCGCCACGTCATCCGACAGCTTTTCCCCCTGCGGAACGGTTTTCTGGTCCGCCATGAGTTGATTGATGGCTGCAATCGAAAGGCTTGCGAACTGATCGAGGAACGGAGAGGGCTCGACGCAGGTCGTTGACAGTGCCTTCACGGCGTCCGAGAGCCGGTTGTTCCGGAGCAGATAGTCTGCGTATTGCCGAGACGCATTTTCACAGACACCGCGAGTATCGTTTGTCCGGGGCGTTTCATGCGTCAGTTTCTTCCACAGCGATGTCAGCGTCTGCTTGTCGTTTTCCAGAGTCGCAATATCGATCAGATCGACCGCCGCAAACGCTGCCACAGCCGTCTGAGGATACTTCTGCAGCACCTGCTGATACGCTTTCCTGGCAAGCTTGATCTCACCCATTTCCTTCCACGTCAGACCGATGTGATAGGCGGACGTGATTGCATCCGGTGATTCCGGCCAGTAGTCGATGACCGACTGAAATCCGTCTTTGATGGCGGTGTTCAGCTTCTTCAGCCGCACCTGGCAGATGGACCACTTCATTTGAGCGAACGAGGCGCCGGTACTCTTTTCGTGCAGCGTAAGAAACTTCTCATACTCGGCCGCAGCAATCTTCCAGCTCTGCTCGCGATAGTATTTCTCCGCGATCTGCAACTGATAACGCTCGGCCTCACGGAGTTCCTTCCAGCGTTCGATGGGCATTTCGTCCAGCACGGACGCCGACAGAATCGACGACGTCACGACATGCACGCACACAATCAGCACCACCAACGCAAGCCGCGCAAGGAAAGAAACAGCGAGGTATGAATTGCTTACTCTTTTGCCGGGCCACGTGATGTCAGCCATTTGCTGTACTCCGAGTGTGCATAAAAAATGACATTCGTCCCAAGCTGGTAGCACGCTTCCCAGATTTCCGGAGAAACCCCGGCATGGTCGTCGGCCCAGGCATCAGCAATGTCGCCGGGGTGATAATAGCAGACCAGTCGCCCATCGACTCTCCAGCCCAGCGCTTCCTTGCCGCCGTGGGGAGCCACGTAGGGCAGGAACGGAATCTGATAAGGGATGCGATGGATCACATCGTCCAGCGGGATCGCAACCGGGCGAACCTGCGGCAGAATGTTCTTCATCAACGCGATGATCTGATTGTGGAAATGCGGGCTGCCGCCATTGTCAATAAACAACATCCCGTGCTTGTCCAGCAGATATTCTCGCAGGATCTTCACCTGCGCACTGGAGACTGAAACATTACCCTGACCCGTCATGAACACCATTGGCGGGCTGGCACCAATCGGAAAATTCTGCAGCTGTTCGATCGTACGAGATTCCGTCTGTGCAGCGACCACATGGGACGTGCGAACATTGTATTCCGACAGCATGTTGAGATCAGAGCCGACGCCGAAGTCCTGATCCCAGTCTCCTCCTGCATATTCCAGTCTGATGAACCGCACCTTTCCCTGCTTCCTGCCACCAGCGAACCCCGCTCCCTCACCGGCGCCGTAGCCAATTGTGTAGGAGTGCTTCGTTATTTCTGTCAGCTGAAGCTTGATCTCATCAATCGGAGGAACTCTGAACAGGATCGCACTGAACGGGTTCACGACAAATTTCTTCTTGATGATCTTCTGCACCCGCACGGTCTGCGCAATCGTCTGCTGTTCGCCGCCACCAGCCGGCATTTCGTAAAGTTCCTGACAACCGTTCATCTGCGAACACATCAGAAGCAGCAGCATGAACATGACGGAATAGCTCATCAATCCGGCGAGCGATTGTCGCAGTTTCGGGCTGCGGCGACCGTAATACCACGCCTGCACATCCAGCGGATGCCATGATCGCTGCGACGGCTCTCCCATGCTCCGCATTGCCGAAGGGCGGCTCTGCGGCACAGATTGCTCGTGAGCTTTCCTGAGCGCGTCGAACCGCTTCGCTGCGTTCTCCATGCCCCACACAAACCATGCGAGGCCAATGCAGAATAAGCCTCCGGTTCCCCAGCGCGCGATTTGGGCACTGGCCTCGCGGAACTCAATGACATCGAAACCCCAGACAAGAAACGTCCAGATCGCCACGAAGGCGAAAGAGATCCTGAGGTTCAGCTGAGGCAGCGTGCGATCCGGGAGTTTCGACATCTTCCATGCGACGTGACTGGAGTATGCCGCGGTGCCCGCAAAGATGACCGCAGTGATCCACGCCGGGGACTTCTGAGTGAGCAGCCAGTCTGCAATCGCAATCAACCAAACGAGACACACTCCAGCCGCGACGCGATCAAGCTGCGTTCTGTATGGGATCAAACTTTGCTGTTTCAGGCTGTTCATAAGAGCTGCATCGTTCTCGGACGACAGTCAATGCCTATTTCACATCGTCGAGGAGACTATCGAGGTTATCCAGCGGATTCTTGTTGGGGTCGGCAGTTTTGGTTTCTCCCAGCCCCATCACATTGACGGCCTTTTGGGCGTCTTCGGCACTGATGGCACCGTCTGCTTTTGCAGCCGTCGCGGCGGAAGCCGCGGTGTCTGCACTCGACGGCGTCTGCTGGCTGCTGGCTGCTGTCGCCGCGTTCGAAGTGGAGCTTTCTTTTTCATCTGCCATCATGAAGGGAACGATCGTCATGACTGCAATCAGGATCCCCACGAAGACCGTTGATTCCAGCAACGCTCGGATCAGCGCGCTGCCGGAGACAATTCCCATCACTTCGCTCGGCTTTCGACCATGGAGCTGCCTGATAAACTCGCGCAGCTCGCCCAGTGACATGCCACCATGTTTTTTCAGATGATGCAGGTCGCGGGCAATTCCCGAACGTTCTCGCTGTTCACTGAGAGCAGATTTGATTTGCTGTGTCATTTGGATGATTTCTTATTCTCTTCAAGGATGTGAACCAGATCTCCGCCAGCCTCACTTACGGCTTCCAGAATCGGCTCGAACCTCTGAGCCAGAACTTCCTGATGAACCTTCAGCCACACCGTTCGCCTGCCCGCCGGAGCACTGCCGAGCAAGTCCTCGATTCGGTCTGACAACTGCGAGATCCCGATTTCCTGACCGTTGAGATAAAGTTTGTTATCTGAATCCACCAGCACGCTCACCGAAGCATTCCCCGCACTGTCCAGCTTCTCTGCACTGGCCGGATCCCATTGCAGATGACTGTCGTCCTGTGCTCGCGCGAGTATCACGAAAAAGATCAGCAGATTAAACGCAATGTCCCCCATCGCGGTATTCGGAATGTCTACTCGTGTTGGACGACGGGAGATTTTCATGACATCAATTGCAAAACGGTGAAACTGGCTGTTGGTTCTGAATCAGTCGTCTGCCGTACAGTCTCAGACGCGGCCACTTTTCCGGTTTTGCCAACGCCTGTTGCCTACGGTAAACGAACTCTTTGCCTGATTCTTCTCGCTCATTTATCCGGCAGCTGCACCTGCCGTTCTTCTTCAAGCTGCAAAGTGATCACGCCACCGGCGTCTTCGATCCGCGTTGTGACATCGATCCAGTGACGATATGGGGTATCCTTTTGACTTTTCACGACAACGATCCGGTCCTCCGGACGCGTCCTGCTGCTGAATTGTGATCGAAGCTGACTTGCAAGTTCCGGAATGGGCACAGCGGCTCCGTTGATCAGGACCGACGTTCGAGTCAGCTGGACTTCAATGTTTTGTGTATCGTTTTCTTTCTTTTCGTTCTGAGTTTCGCTGCGGGGAATTGTCTGCTTATGTCCGCGATCGGGCTGGATCGATGCGCAGACAAGAAAAAACACGATCAGATTGAACGCGATATCTCCCGTGGCCACTGCTGGCGGTTCTACCAGCAATTTATTTGTTCGCTTGAGCTTGAAGAGCATGACACGTCACCAGCCTGAGACTCTGTTGATCGGATTCACCTACCTTGCTGAAGTCTCCACAGCAGCAGCCTGCTCAGCTTCCCGCTGCTGCAGCGCCATCTGCAGCGTGACCGTTTCAATGAGTTCGGTCGCTGATTCTTCAACTTCCAGCACAAACCGATTGATGACGCTGGTGAAATAGTTGAAAGCCACGTAGGCCGGAATACCCACTATCAGACCGAGAGCTGTGGTCAACAGCGCCTCGCTGATCCCGCCCGCGGCTGATTCCACAATATTGCTTTCGCCCATCTTCGCCACAATATCCTGAAACGAATTGACCATCCCGGAAACCGTACCGAGAAACCCGACCATCGGTGCGGCGCTGGAGACGGTGGCGAGTGTTGGCAGATGTTTTTCGAGGGCAGCAACGACGTGAATCCCATAGTCGTCCATGGCCTTGACAACCTGCTCTTCAATCTTCGCAGGGTCATAATCCAGTCGCTGCAGCACCAGGAATTTTCTCAATCCAGCTGACAAAATTGCCGGGACAGGGCCCTGAAGTCCATCGCATAACTGCAACGCCTCATCAACTTTCTCCTGCTCCAGCAGACTTCGCACCTGTGTTCGCAGTGCCTGAGTGTCCGTACCCAGCATTTTCAGGCTGCGATAGCGTTCAATGATGACGGCGAATGCGACGATGCCCATCAGCAGAATGGGCCACATGAAAATCCCGCCCTGAATCATCAGACCCATGGCTCCTGAATGGAGCAGTTCATCGATCCACGACCAGAAACCGCCAGGTTGCTCTGGAGCAGACTCTTCGTCCGTTGCCGCCGCATCGTCCGCTGCCTTGCCGTCCGCTGCCGACTCGTCCTGCGACTCCGTGGGCGCCGCTGTCGGTTCGTCAGCTGTGGGCGGGGCCGACGTTTTTTCAGCATTCGCCGCGTCAGAAGCTGCTGGAGTCTGCGTGACACCTGCCTGCGACAGCAGCACAAATTGTGGCGCAGCAGAAAAAATTCCACACAGGCCGCAAATTAAGATCAGGATCGAATTCATGGGTTATCGTTTTCCACTGCTGTGGCTTCAGATTCAAACTGCTGCAACATTTCAGGCAATGCCAGTCGGCCACGAGCAAACTTGGCCGCTTCGCTGGCCGGGAAATCCCAGCGGCAGCGGTTGTATCTGCGGAAGGCTTCAACATTGTTCTGGGCCTTTCGGAAACTTTCCCCGGACCAGAACATAGCATCAGCACACAACGGATCATCAGGGAACCGTCTGGTGAAATCATCGAAGGATTTTCCGCCCTTCAGGTAATTTTCTGCCTTGAAGTAGCACTGACCGTTGCGAAACGCCATCCGAGCAGAATGTTGATGCCCTTCGAACTGTTCAAGGAATTTTTCTCCGACCTGTGCGGCTACTTCAAAGCGATTGTTTTTATAGAAATAGTCGCTGATCCGAATCATCACGCTGGCGATCAGCGGACTTTTGGGATACGTCGCGGCCAGCGTCACGTACGCCTCCAGGGCCTGATCAAAGTCTCCCGCCTCCTCGTAGGATTGTGCCAGCTTGTACTGCGCGTCCGCCGCAAGTGAGTGATCGGAGTACTGCCGGACGATCAGCTCATAAGACTGAATGGCCTCATTCCACTGTTTCAGTTCCTGCGAAAACTGTCCCATCAGATAAGCAATTCGCGGCACGTATTTCGGATCCGGATAGTCTTCCATGACTTCCTTCAGAACTCGACGACCGGCTTCCAGATCCGACTGGAAGTCTTCGGAGCGACCTAATTCCTGATGGCTCTTGAAGAGTTCAAAATAACTCTCGGCAATGTGAAACTTCGTCTCGACCGCCAGCTTTTCATTGTTGAATGTCTTACTGAACGCCGTCACGAGGCCATCGGTCCCAATTACGACCGGAACTTCCTGCAGAAGTTCCAGCTTGCCCTGTTCCGTGCTGGCTGAAACATCGGTGTAGCGGATCGCCAGGGTGTCGCCAAAGAAGCATTCGACGGACGGATTGTCTGCGGAGATATTCTCGGGCGTTGGTTTTTCGCTGGGAGCGAGGACGAGCGAACCCGTGAAGATTCCGCTGTGCTGCAGGGTTTCAAACAGAGGCACCAGCTCGCGGTCACCGAATTCGGTTGTGATCTGCACATCAATCACGTCCCGGTCATCGGTGACGTCGCGATCGGCATCATCAACTCGCAAGAACAGTTTTTCGCCGACATGCAATTGGGTCACCGGCTTCTCGTATTCTCGATCAGTACAAGCGAGGGTGCCGTTTGTGACAAGACGTGCCTGAGCCGACAGCGACTTCGCTTTTTCTTTTGGTCTGAAGGCGTCGTTGTACTGTGCGGTGATGCGGTCCTTGCCGGTAAGGTTGAGCACCCTTGTCACAAGGCTGCGATCAACGGCAGACCCTTTTCCGTTCTCATCGGAAACGTTCGGGCCACCCACGAGGTTTCGGGGCATCTCGGAATGCAGCGGCACAAGGCTCGGGCTTGTGCTGCTGCCCAACTGCAGAATCACCTGACCGATGAATCGACCATCTTCCAGAGCGATCACGTCCGCCGAGTCCCGCGAAACCTGATTGTATGTCCGCGTGTATGCTCCTGAGACGACGCATTCCACATCGACGGTTGCTCCATCAGTGGTCTTGAGAGAAACCACGACTTTGCTGCCGCTGTCTCTCGCGGAATCGGGGTCAATTACTTCAATTGTCAGCGGAGCTTCAAAGGCTACGGCAGCAGTTTCCGGCCGATCGTCGGTGGACTGATAGATCAACTGCGGCGGGCCGAGCTGCGGATCGGCCGCGGGAATCACGCGAGATTCCAGAATGCGGATCTGAGCTTCCGATGGCTGATTGACGTAGACGACAGTCTCACGCGGAACCGCATGGCCAGGAAACGTGTTCTGCGAATCGACGAATCGCAAAAACAATCGCTCTCCCTTCTGAACATGAATCTTCCCAGGCTCCGGCGCGGCGGAAGTATCAATCTCTTTTGTGAAGATCCCCGTGTTCCTGTCCGTCTCTGTCGCGACGTACGGCACGGCTTCTCCGCGGCTTGTAATCAGCTCAAATGGCACGGTATCGGCTTCATCGGTGGTGTCGTGATCGAAATCGACGATTTCCACAATCAGGCGTTCGCCCGGTTCGATTCGTTTCAAAGTCCTGCGTTGAGTATAAACGGCTCCGTTCGAGTCCTTCAGGAAGTCGTAGGTGATCGGCGTGATCGTGGCGTTGTACCAGGTCGCCGTCAACTTTCCCGACAACAATCGACTCGCTCCAAACGTACCCTGAGTGAACTCATCCATATAGCTTCCGGTAATGATGTCACCTCCGGCGATTTCCAGAGTGTCGTTATTCGGCAGCGTCAGAATGTCGAACTCGGTGGGGATGACGATCTCGTCATCTTCGCCGACAATCTCCACATGGCTGATCGCGACAGCCTCACCCAGGAACTCATGAACGACCAGTTTCACATACCGAAGTTCCATCGGTTCAAATTCCATGGTCCATTCTGAGCGACCGAAATCGCTGCGAATCGGAGCGGGAAGTTTTGCGGGTTCCAGGTCCGGTGCGGTGATATCGAAATCCGCGGCACGGAACGGAACAGCCACGATGGTATCCGCGCGATGATCCTGTCTGGCAATCGTGGCCGAGACGCCCTGACTGGCGTTCGCAGTTGCCGCAAAAATCGTCAGCGGATGTGTTCCTGCTTCCAGCCAGACATCGACCGTACGATTTCCCGGTCCGACGGGAAGTTCCAGACTTTGATCAATCCACACGGCCGTTGTATTTGCCTGCACGGAAATTCGTGCTGCACCGGGACGATCCTGCACCAGCAGTCCCTGCCAGATCACGGTGTACGCCTTCTGTGCATCCTCAGCGTCGGCAGGTCGAGACCAAAGCAGGTCGGTGACTTCTTCCTCTTCAACAGGCTGACTGTTACGACTCAGGTTGACGATCTGCTGCCAGTTTGAGAATCCCGTGTGGTTTCCTTCAAACACGCGGCGTTTCATGTGACCAAATTCGTCGGCCACTGGCTGTGCAGCAACTGGTTGCGGATGCGTGGCGATGCGGAACCAGAACTGTCCGTCGTTGCTTCCCATGATGTCGCCGCGAACGGGAATATGCTGGTCTGCTCGCGGGGAACTGATCCGCAGTCGGTTGACGGTCTTCAGATCTTTCATGTCAACGGTAAGAAATTTCGGAGTGGCCCCATCGGGCTCGCTCATCCAGAACGTACCGGGATCGCGATCGATCGCCATTAACGGACTGTGCTGGATGGACGTATCGCTGGCCAGAGCGCCTGCTGGCAATTCGCCGGTCGCAGCTGTTCCCTCAAAGATGCCGGAATGAGAACTGGTTTCCTGCAGCCTGACCTGCAAACCATCGCCGCTTTCGGCGTCGAGTTTGACGACAATATGATCAGGGTCATTTGAGCGGTCACGGTCCGGATCCTCGACACGGAGATAGATCTGATTGCCCGGTTTAATCTGCGAGGCAGGCCGAATCTGCGAACCTCGCCGCGAGCTGCTTTCCTGCGTCTCACTGACTTCTTTCTGCAGCTGGTCACTGAAAGACTCTTTTCTTTGGTCCAGAATTCGACTGCTGGCCATATCGAATTTGCCATCGGCCGCCATGTGAATCTCAACGTCCGAGAACGGGACCTTGCGAAACTCTTTCTTGAATTCCTCCGGATAGTCACAGCGAATGATGTCGGTCCCGGTCAGCTGCAGCACATGGTCATCCTGGGAGGCAGCCCCAAGTCGCGTATCGAGATCCGTCCGAAACAGGCCGCGTCCTGCTCCCCCGGATGTCAGATAGACGATCTCTCTGTCGCCACCGGGTTCTGTCGTCACGATAACCGGCACTTTTCCCTGTCCGCGACTGATCCCGAGGTCGCTGTCCTGAACAACAATCGAGAGCGGCGTTCCAGGTCGATGCGTGCGTTTGCTGGATCGTCCCAGTCGGCCGACGGTGTTGAGCAGATTCAGCTGATCCATGTACCGTTCTTCCTGACGGTAGACTTCTGACAGCTGATACAGTGTCTGATTGGCAATTTCAACATTCGGCACCTTGTCGAGAACAGCCCGAAAGATGTTGCGGGCTTCATCAGGGTCGCCCCGTCGATGTGCAAGCACACCGCGGAGGAACTCGGCCCGTACGACGATTTCTGAGTTTCGATTGTGCGACAGCTTCTCGAAGACAGCCTCCGCCTGATCGTAAACTTTCTGCGCCATGTATGACTCACCGATGCCGAACTCCGCCTCCACCGCCTGGGGCGTGTCCGGATACCGATTCATCGCCGTTTCGTATTCTGACCGAGCGGCATCAAAGCGTTTGGCCTGGAAGAAATTTTTTGCCAGCAACAACTGCACTTCTGCGGCGATCGATGTATCGAATTCTTTCACATCACCATACTTCACCAGCCATCCGCGGAGGAGATCTTCAACGCGGTTATGGTTGTCATCTCCACCGGCGACGATATGACGATTGCAGACGAAGAGCATCAGGTCTGCGGGGACCTCATAGCGATGCTGATCAAACAACGCGACGTTCTTCTGATAGGTGTCCCACGCCAGACTTTCATCTCCCAGTCGCAGATGCAGTCCGGCCTGCAGCAACGGAGCGATTTCACTTTTTTCGTCGATTGTCACGCCGACTCCGCCAATGCGTGAGTAACTTTGGGCGACGAGTTCCCGAGCGCTCTGTTTTCGGCCTTCATCGACCTGCGGGATGTTCGCCAGCATGCCGGTCAGAAGTGTGGCCGCGGTCACATAGTCTTTCTTTGCGAGTGCAGACTGCACGAAGATGTTCATCTGATCCCACTCGGACGTGCCATCTCCCGCGGAGCGTGTCATCTTCTGCAGTGTGTGCAGGAGAGCGATGGGAGTCAGATTTTTTGCAGCTGTCATTTCCAGGATGGCAAGCTCCGCCACGGCAGCCGACAATCCATATTGAAAATCCCGCACCGCGCTGAAGACCAGCTGCTTGTCGGCTTCTGTGGCATCCACTTTACTGCGCAGGGCATGGACCCACTGGAGCGGAAGTCCACTGTCGACTGACCAGGGACGGAAGAAGATCAGATCCTGCCTCTTTCTCGCCGCCTGCAGCACCTGCTGAAATTTCTGCAGGTCGCCCGCCTTGAAATATTCATCCGCCAGCCAGGCTGCATAGCTGCCGTGATACACCGTATCCAGCGGAGTCAGCTCATTCAGGAACGGAATGCGTTCGGCATCCATCAGTTTTGCGAGGATACGTGCCGCACAATACGAAGAATCGTAATGGTTCACATCGGCAGAAATGTGTGATTTCCAATAGGCCATGGCTTCCGGCAGAAACCCCTGACTGACGAGCACTTCGCCGATGTAATACGCATAGCCGTAGCTCAGCCCTAAACGCTGCTCGGTGGCAATCACCCAGTTCAGGACTCGCTTCATCAGTTCGGGATCTTTGTTCTGATCGGCCGCCAGCGCCATGCGGCGGTAATGGTCGGCGTTGTGGGCCGTGAGCGTGAAAGAGAGCAGATGATCCGTCGCTGCTTCAGCAACATCAACGGGTCCATGGTCTGTGGCGGACTGCAGCCAGGCAACAGCGTAGTTTTCGTCCTTCGGAAATTTTTGGGCCAGCCTGCCATACAGCGACACGCAGCCGGCGCGTTGATCGGTGGGCGAGTAGTGACGCAGATAGTAGGCATGCTGCGAAATCAGCTGCTGAAACTGCTTGTCGTTCAAAGCGCCGAGCTGGGTCAGGATCAGATGATCACGAGACTGCGGTGCGGCGGCATCATTGGATTCTCCGATGATCCAGTGCCGCATGACGATATCCTGGTCAGCCTCAGCCAGCCGCGCCTTCACAATCTCTGCGTGAGCCTTGTGCATGTCGTTTTTTGCGGCCTGTTCCTGCCAACTCTGCAGCATACTGCGAAAACCAGGCATCTCTACGAAATTACGACGCGCCTTGAGGATCAGCGCGACATCCGACAGGAACGCCTGCTCGTTTTCCGGAGTAAACAGAAGCGTGTCGATGGCACTGCGGACGTAGCCGTCGTTCGTTGGTGACTGCGCGATCATGTCACGAAGCACCGTTCGCATTTTCGCATCATCCTTCATGCGATCCCGGTACACCTCAAATGCGAGCACATATCGCAGATAGGCGCGTTCGTAATCGACAGGATTCGCCGCGATGGCCTGAACCAGAACCGCTTCGAGGGCCGGAAAGTTGGGCGTTGCAGCGGGATCAGTCCGCACGAATGCCGAGGCATTGGAATTCTGGGACGAGGAAAAAGGCAGCAGTTCGCCAAACATGCGATGGGCCGTCGCTTTGTCGCCTTCGCGTTCGTACTTCAATGCCAGCAGGCTTCTCAGGTAAAATCGCTCAGTTCTGGCGGGATATTTCTGGAAGAACTCGCTGACGAGCGGATCCATCTCGGCGGCTTTGATTGCGGCATCGTTGTACATGGCGTTGACGAGCTGATAATGCACGTCCATATCGTCCTGAAGCTGGCGGGCCTGACGATAGCTGGCGACGGAATTCGCCCACTGGCCCAGATAGCCGTAACTCTGGGCGATCAGGTAGTGCAGCTGACGACGGCGCGGCTGATCCGTCGGGAGCCCTTTGCTCAGCATCTTCACGGATGCTGCGTTGGCTTTGGCCCATTCGCTGCCGCGCCGCCACTGTGCCACGCCCTGCCAGGTCACGGCGTCCAGGAACGCATCGACGGGCATCGACTCCAGCATCTGATCTGCGAGCATCGCAGCTTTGGAGTAGACGTTCTTATCGTTGTATGCCGAGTAGTAGTTCATTGCCAGCATGCCGAATCGCCTGCCCAGATCCGTCTGCGGCTGACGCACCCAGACGGCCCGACACGCGTCACCCGTTGCGTCATATTCATTAGGCATCTGCTGCAGGGCATCGGCAAGACGAACTTCAACCTCCGCACATTGTGGAGCAGTCGGGTAATTCGCGAGAAACTGACGACACGCTCCGGTTACTTCTTTGTTGCGGGCAACAGCTTCCAGTCCATCAATCAGTTTCAGCATCATGGCCGCGTGGCGACTGTCCTGCGGATGAGCGTTGACAAATCGCTGCGTGACGCGAATCAGTCCGAAGACCCGCTGATTGGCGTGGTAGACGTCCGCCAGCCGCACCATCACGTCGGCGGCCTCCGGGGTCGTCGCCTGAAATTTGCTGAGTTCCGTTTCCAGTTGCAGGGCCTGACGTGAAACGTCATCGACGCTCTGTTCAACTGTATCCGAAGAGGTGGCCGTCTGCTGAGCGTTCAGGGCCAGTTCAAACTGTCCGTTCAAAATCGCGAGGAATGCAATCAAAAATCCTGCACGCCGTTTCATACGGAGTTCCTTTCAGACGAAAAGCAGCACTGTTCTAACGGGGCTGGCGTGCCGAAAATTGTTCCAAAAAGACAAGATGACATCACGGAGCCGCTTTGGTGAGTGCTTCAGAAATCTTTTTGGCATCGACGGCCAGCGGGCTCTCCGGATAGTCTGAGATCAGTTGATCGAATCGACGGCGAGCATCTTCTTTGCGATTCAGCCGGTACAGGCAACGACCGTAGTTGAAGAGAATCACATCGAGAAATCTGGCATCCGGATGGCTGGCCAGCACTGTTTCAAACGTGTCAATCGCGCGGGTATAGTCTTTTTGCCGATAGTAATAGCTGGCCATCCTGGCGACGGCTTCCCCGACACGACCACTGTCCGGGTACTGATCAAACACCTTCTTGTATTCCTGGAACGCCCGATCGTACAACTGATTCCCCTGCTGTTCAGGAGCCTCCGCTGCCATCTCGTCGTAACACTCGGCAATCCCGAATTGAGCATCGCCACGGAGCTGGCTTGTCTGCATGTTCACTAACCGTGCATAAATCCCGATAGCTCGATTGTAGTTTTTCTGCTTTCGGGCGACGTCAGCAAGTTGCAGCAATGCATCATCAACAAAGCCGCTCTCAGGAAATTCCCTCTGCAGCCGCGAGGCCATCACTGCGGCCAGATCGAGCTGATCCATCGCGAAGTAGATCCGCCATAACTGCACGTAGGTCTCTTCCAGAACCTGACCGCCGGTCTGAGTGGCTTCCTGCATGACTTCTTCGCAAACCTGCAGAGCACTCTGGTACTTGGAGTCGGAGTTTTCACCAAGACCGAACTCCTTGTAACGATTGCCGATATTGAGCAGGGCATCGGCCGTCTTGAGCTTGGTTCGGACGCGCAACTCTTCATCAGAAATCTGCGCACGCGTGACGCGGACGCCTCCCAGATTCCCTTCAATCGTTCGAGCATCGGCGATGACCATCCGGGGGTCAGTCGAAAGATTGCGCTCGTCCGTGTAGGTAATTCGCAGGATATCGCCGGGCATCGCTTCGAGCTGGTCATTGTTCTCAACCGGCTCGGCAGATTTTGTCAGCTGGATACTCCCGCGAAAAATCCCGCTGTGGATCGTGCCGTCGTCCACAGGTTCTGCCGGTGCGGTTGCAGACGAAGGGGCTTCCGGAACAGCCGACGCGGTCTGGCGGGAACTGTCGCCAGGTGTAGCTGTCGTGTCTTTTTTATCTGTCGCAGGGGAGTTCGAGTCACCGCCGTCTTTTGTGTCTCCCACGGTGGGTAACGTCGGTGCCAGGCCTGGAATGATGCCCGCTTCCGTAAACGTCACCTCGATGCGGTCCACGCGTTTCAGACGCTGAATTTCCTTCTCAGCACCCGCGTCGCTGGCTGGTGCACTTTCAGTTGCGGTCGCTGACGGCGTTTGCGCACCGGGCTGTCGACTGGCGATGGCCTCTTCTTCCAGCTCTTCATCGGTTTTCGCTCGATAGACTTCAACGACTGCGGTCAGAGAATCAGCGGCATCGCCAAGATCGCGGTCCAGATCGATGATCTGAAGGTTGACTGACTTGTCCAGCACGACGCCCTGCAGAGTTTCATTGAACGCACCGTCCATCACCTGAACCATCGCATTGCTGACGACTGACACCGTTTTCGAAACCGGTCGATCAAAAGTCCGATCGGCGGTGTGCAAATCAACATACGTAATCCGCACCTCATCGTTACCAAGCACTTCCAGCCGGCCATTTCCTGGCTTGGTTTTTCCAAGGGCAGTGGCGATGCTGCCGAGGGCAATCCGAACATTCCTGCCAACGGGGTAGCAGCTGACGATTTCTGCATCTCCGGATTGCGTTTCGCACTTCACGTCAATCGCCTGATTGGTTTCGAGCACCGCCAGGTCGGCATCTTCGATTCTGATGAAGAATCGTTTGCCGGCTTCCGCTTTGGGAACCATCGCGTCGGTTTCTGAAACATTTGTGCCGACGTTTTCGAGGGCCGCAATGGCGCGACTGTAATGACCCAGCTGGAAGTGAGCGAGGCCGATGTAGTAGTACGCCTCATTGACCTGTGGGCTCACCGGAAACTTCTCGATCACGTCCCGCATCGTCTGGAAGCACTTACCGTGGTTGCGAGCTTCAAAATGTGAAATCCCCAGTCGCAGCGTGGCGTCGGCCCGCTGCTCTTCGTCGGAGTTTTCTTCGCTGGCGGCAGCTTCGAAGTGCAGTCGAGCCTTCTCGTATGCTCGATCCTTTTCCAGATAGTATTGTCCCAGCCGCATGTGAGCCACGAAGCGGTAGCGGCTGCGAGGATATCGTTCGAGAACGGAGTCCCAGATCTCGATCGCCTTGTCGGGTTCGTTTGCCTCCATACGGGCATCGCCCGCTTCGATCAGCCTGGAGGCTGTTCGATCCTCAACGATTGATCCCCGCAATCCACTGGCAGGTCCGCCTTCGCCGGAGGATTCCGTTGTCGATTCCTGTCCGACAGCGACTTGCGTGCTGAAATCTGAAAACACGGTAACGGCGAAGGCTGCGAGGATCAGCAGCGATCTGTGAAATCTCAGAGATGTTTTCACGTCCGACTACTTTTTATGGAGAACGCCACGATGTGGCGGGAATCTGAACACAACAACATCGGGTGTCAAAAAAGGGTTTGCCCGGCAGGAAAGTCGAGCTGGCCCTGAATCAGGTGTCCGGTATTCCCCGAGCCGAAGAATCTCCTTCCTCTCCGGCAGCAATTTTCTCCTTATCAACCGGACCGTCAGAGTCCTCTGCAAGGGGTGGACGATCGCTCAGCAGCTCTGAGTGATTTTCCATCCTGCAGAATGCCTGAGCACTCAGACAAACAACTCTGCGACTGGTGTTCCGTTATCCACCAGCTTCATCGGGCGCTGCAGCGGGGTCATGACTTCCTTAGCGGGGTCGATACCGAGCGACTGACAGAATGAAGCGTGCAGGTCGGCCACTTTGACTGGGTTGTCCTTAGGTGAGTATCCGTCTTCGTCGGACGAACCAATCACTTTCCCGCCTGAAATTCCGCCACCGGCAACGAAGCAACTGAACACTTCAGACCAGTGATCGCGCCCGGCATCGACGTTGACATCCGGCGTGCGACCGAATTCACTCAACATGACGATCAGCGTTTTTTTGAGCAAACCGGATTCTGCGAGGTCTTCGATCAGTGATGCGAGAGCAGGATCCATGACTTCGCCGTGAGCCTTCATCGCGGGGAAGTTGGCCATGTGGGTGTCGAAGCCGCCGCGATTCACCTGAACAAACCGGACACCGGTTTCCACGAGCTGTTTTGCGAGCAGAACACCCCGGCCGAAAGGATTGTCGCCGTATCGGTTCAGCATCGTTGTGGGCACTTTGTCGAGTTCAAACGCGGCGAGAGCCGGGCTTCGCATGAGCTTCACAGCATCTTCGATGGCCGTCTTTGTGGCAGCATTCGATTCACCGGGGTTCCGAACACCGTAGCGGTTGTTGAACCGAGCGAGCGCGTCGAGTCGTTCGTTGCCGCGAACTTGTGTGATGCCTTCCGGAAAGGCCAGATAGGGATCTTTTTCACCTGGAGAGCCCACGAAATACGCTTCACAGGCCTGCCCCAGATAACTGGCCCGAGGCGCGCGGCCGCTGATTGAGACGAACGATGGCAGGTCGCCAAGTTTGGCTTTCTCATGGACAACGACAGAGCCGAACCCGGGATGCACAATATTGGGAGTCTGCAGGTAGCTTGTCTGCAGGTTGTAGGTGCCCAGACCATGATCGCCCTGAGTTCCCGCGATGGATCGCACAATGGCACAGTGGTGCATCTGTTTGGCAAGCTGCGGGAAAATCTCAGAGATTTGCACGCCCGGTGCCGATGTGTCGATCGGCTTGAATTCTCCCTGAGTCGGTCGACCGGGTTTTGGATCCCATGTATCCAGATGACTCATGCCGCCGCCATTCCAGAAGAAGATGACGTGTTCGGCTTTTGTTTGCTCAGACTCCCCTGCGCGGGCAACCAGTTCCGATAACTGCAGTCCGAACAGCGTCGCGCCGGAGGCCCCCAGCATTGACCGACGACTCATTTGATATCCACGACATGGTTTCATGAGCAGACTCCGTGTTCCAGGGCGATGGGAGACAAGGGATTTAACAGATGCAGACCGGAGTCTGGCTAGGGGACAAAACGAAATTCGTTGCAGTTGAGCAGTATCCAGCGCAGGTCGGCCATGCCATCCTGCGGATTGACCGAGTCCTTTACCATGGCGACACCCTCCTGCGATTCATCGGCGGAGGGTATCCGCGTGAGGATCTCAAGATAGGCAAGTTCAACAGCCTTTGAAATGTTCTGCTTTGGCCCTGACAGCAATTCGTATGTCGGTTCCAGTTCACCGACACGGGCTGCTTCATGGCTGAGTCGTCCATTGAGCAGCATCAGTGCCTGTCGCATCGATGGAGCATGATCCCGGGTTTCACCCAACTGAACGCGTTCCGGCTGGCCAAACACCCGCAGGAAGTGTTCGGGATCGGCGGGAGACGCCATGCGGAACGAACTCCCGAACACCGGATTGTCATCGAGGAGCTGTCGAGTGAATCGCTCGATGTAGGCGTAGGAATTTTCCTGAGCCTTCATGAGCATTCGTTCGGCTTCGATCTGTTCTGTCGACATCGCGCTCATCTTTTCGACCATGACTTCGTCGTCTGCATCCTTGCTGTCCTCAAGAATTCCTGCGAAGTCCAGTTCGATGGCACCTTCAAGATTGTAAGCGGGCGCCTGTTCTGCCGATGCGTCGCCGGAGGAACCGGGCGATGCCATCGCCTGTCCCATGCTCCCGGACAGCGAGTTCACAGCCAGTCCCTGCCCGGCGGCGGGCTGTTTCATGACCTGGGTTTCAGCCCAGACAGTCTTCATGTTTTTTCCGGCGGGATGCTTGACCTGAAACAGATGTCCGGCAGTGACGATGCTGTCATAGAGTGCCTCGCTGTTCATTCTTCGCGATGGCAGAGCGAGAAAGGACTCTTCCAGCTCTCCGCGAAGCTTTTCATCGGCCACTGACGAATGTCCGCGCTGATACACCTGGCTGGAGACAATGGAGCGAACCAAAGTCCTGAAGTCGTAGCCGCTGGCGACAAACTCGTCGGCGAGGAAGTCCAGTGTCTGTGGATGGCTGGGGGGATTCTGTTGAGAAAAGTCGTCCAGCGGATTCACGAAACCACGGCCTGTCAGTTCACTCCAGACTCGATTCACGAAACAGCGGGAGAAGTAGCGGTTCCGCGGACTTGTGATCTGCTCGGCCAGCTCCGTTCGCCATTCACTCTCGAGATTCCGTCCTCCTGCAGCACCGATTTTCCGTACTTCCGACCGGGCTTCCTCAACGCTTTCGTCGCGATCGCCCTTCCGAGTGCTCCGCTCAACTTTTGCGTCCGAATCCGCGAGCAGGTCATCGAGAGCTTCGTCTGACTTCAAAGCGGACTGATGTTGTGCCAGCAATGCAGCCTTCTCTTCAGCCAGAGCTTTCCGGCGAGCATTCAGCCTCACGACGCTCGGATGATCTTCCGGCAGGAGTTCGAAAGGAAATCTGGGCGTGATCGGCTTGCGATCTTCCATCTTTCCGACGCCCTCCGGTGGCCAGAGCACCAGCGACTGGTCAGCCTCTGTCGTGTAGACTGTTCTTGTAAACTGACTCTCGACCCGCCGTGTCTTTCCGTAGAACGCCGCCAGCTCGTAAAAATCTTTCCGCTTCCACACATCAAACGGATGGTCATGGCACTGGGCACAGGCAACTCGCACGCCCATGAAGACCTGCGCGGTCACGCCAGCCATCGCCATTGGGTCGGCACCATCGCCAAGGATAAAAGCCACCTCAGGAACCGCCCCTGCCTTGCCGTTTTTTGAAATAAACTGACGGCAGAGTTCGTCGTAGGGAACGTTGTTGGAAAGTGAGCGGTGAACATAAGCGATCGCCGCAGCGCCACCTTCCGAATTGGCACGCAGTCGCAGCAGGTCAGCGTAGAACATTGTCCAGCGATCAACGAAGCGTTCATCGTTCATCCGCTTGTCGATCATCCGTTGACGGCGCTCGCCTTCCGGCCACGAAAGGAACTCGTCCACTTCGGCCTTTGACGGAATCCGACCGATCAGATCCAGTGAAATCCGGCGAATAAACGCGAGGTCGCTGACTGCAGCCTCGGCAGAATGGGTCACGCCACGGAGCTGGTTCTCCTGAGTCAGCGCATCATCAATTGACTTCGCATGAATCAGCCTTGACGGGGCGTTTTCAGATGGCTTGCCGTCTGTGGAGGCTGCGGTCGTCTCGTCAGAGGCAATCGATTGATGCCCGGTGGTCACGGCCAGGAGAGCAGACAGAAACAGCGGCACAAGATTCCGCAGGCGACTGATTCGAAGAAACCTGATTTTCGCCACGCGCTGGTTCCCCTGAATTCGAGACAACAGTACCGTGCAAGCCTGCCTGCGGAAAAGCTCCGCACCACGACAGATACAATTTCAAGAGTTAATCCGACCTTGAGTCCACGTCCCTGGAAATGGAAATATTCGTGACGAAATCAGGTAATTTTGTGAGAATAACGAGAACGACGCGAAGTGCAAGCGCAAATAATGGCCCGCAGATGGGTGTTTGCACCCGCAATGCCGCCGCCCGGGAGCCGCTTCTGGAGATGATTTGGGTGAATCCACCCGTCCTTGCCAACAGCTGAGTACCTCAGATGCACTTCATCTGAACCACGGAAGACGTCGGCTGAACATCTCGGGAAATGACGGTATCTGCACCAGTGGTTCGAGACGGACGAGTCCGGAATGGTCAGATTTCGTGTCGTGGCCATTCGTCAGGAATGCGGCAGTGAGACGGGAATGCGGTTGAGTCACGTCATCCGGCCGGAAAAACTCTTCGCCGAAGTCAGGTACAGTCGCAGCGCACCCCGAGGCAGGCGGATCAATGCGTGGGAACGCGATCGAGTCGCCGATCGGAGGGTTCATGGAAGGCTGCAGTACAGATTCCGTCGCGAAAGCTTCGGGTCTGGATGTGGTGATCAGAAGCGGCGGAATTTCCGCCGCTGAGGGAAAAGCGAGATCCAGCTTCGACGCGATCATGTGATTTCGTGGGGCATCGTCTTGAATCCGGCATCGTCTCGCTTTACTATCTGAAGGCGACTGGTGGTTTCCTGCGCTATTCCTCGGCGCATCGACTGTGTCCTTCAAGGAATCGACTTATGAAACTGGTGGCTACGGTTGCCATGCTGCTGCTGATGATTGTGTTTGCATTTCAGCCTGCAGACGGCGATGTCCAGATTGAAGGAGTCCATCTTTGCTGCGGGTCATGTGTTGATGCCGTCACCGACGCATTGAAGGAAATTGAAGGAGTGACCGGGATCACCTGCGACCAGAACACCCGGGTTGCAAGTTTCAAAGCTGCCAGTGATGAAGCGGCTGACAAGGGCATCAAGGCCTTATCCGAAGCAGGGTTCTTCGGCACTGCGAAACTGGGTAAGAAAGCACTTGCATTTCCTGACGCCGGGGCGAAGAAGGACGCGCGATCGGCGAAGGTCAGGTTCGAAGGCGTACATCTCTGCTGCCGGTCATTCGTGAAGGCAGCCCATGCGGCCCTGATGAATCTGAAAGGTGTCTCCAGCATCGATATTGATCGCGAAGCAGGTATCGTCACCCTCAGCGGTTCAGATATCCTCCACACCGATGCACTCGCCGCCCTCAACAAGGGAGGTTTCTATGGCAAAATCGCCAAGTGACCGGATGCGGCCGATTGACAGGAATCAGTGAACATCGCGTTCTGTCGTCTGTACTGGTCAGACGGGACTCAGAGTTGGGCCTGTGAAGAGATACTGAAAAACGGCGGAAGATTTTGGGGTCACTGTCTGGAGGGATGCTGGGGGCCAGTCCCCAGACCCCTGGGAAGCCATCACCAGGTTTGCTGCTCGCGTGGTCTGTTCGTTGGCGCGGCGCTGGTTGAAACGCGAGTGGCTGCCGACGGCAGCCACAGGGCCGTGCCGGAGCCCGGCACTGTTCGGTTCAGAGAACCTGTCGACGGCTTGCAGGCGAGCGGGTTGCTTTCCGGCAGAGCCCTGTCCTGGGATGGTGAAACGAAGTTAAAACAGACGAAACAGGGATGTTTCATTCCCCCACGCTATCGTCAGGCCCCACTGCCGGAACGAACATAAAAACCTCCTGTGGCGTGCGGTCGATGTCAATCGGCCGGTCAGTGCTTGTTGCGTCCCTCATGCGGTTCCGGCCGCGCGGGCACGCACCGTTACCGGGGGATTGACATCCACTGCACGCCTTATCAGAGATGATCCGCGGATGAGCGTGCGGGAAACGCAATCCATGTCAGACGTCGACAGCCTTCGAGTGGATGGTCGGAGTGGAACTTGATGATCGCCTGCTTTTCGTCGTCGGTCAGCCTTGATCGCGAGCGCTGGTTCATGGTACCTCGCGGCGCTGCTGAAACAGCCAGTCCCAGAGTTCGGCCTGGGAGTACGCCGGCTCCCAACTGCCGTGGCCGACACCGGGTAATTCCGTGTATCGCGGTTCGGGTTTGATCTGCGCATCCTTCAGAGCGGCGATCATGTCGCGCGAGCCGGACGCGGGAACCGTCCTGTCGTCAGCTCCGTGAAACGCCCAGATGGCGACGCCGTTCATCTTTTTTGCATCGGCTGGCGACCAGGTGCCGCAGACTGGTACGGCGGCAGCGAACTTCGCGGGATGATTCGCTATCAGTCCCCACGTACCGAGTCCACCCATGGACTGGCCGGTAATGTAGAGCCGCGTGGGATCGACGTTGTGTTCGGCGACCACATGATCGACCGCCTCGATCAATTCGGGCATGGCAGCACGGACCTCATCGCCGCCGCGAAACTCATGCTTCACCCAGCGAACTGACCTGCCGTCGCAGGCGGGCGCCATCACGACGCACGGATGCCGCTTCTGCAGGTCGGCAGCCGCCAGCCTATTGGCCGCGGCGGTATTGCCGCCTGCACCATGCAGGCAGAGCACCAGCGGCAAACGCATGTCATGCCGCTCAGCCGGTACGAACAGGCTGAACCGCAGCGTCTGCCCGTTACTCGCTCGAAACTCCCTGACCGCAAACGCCACGTTCGCCCCTCCCGGCCGAGCCTGCTCTTTTGCACCGCGCCGTCCCTTGGCGAGCATTGCCGGGAGTTCCTGCTCGTCAAGCGTGCCGTCGCCGTCGATGTCGAAACCGACCGCTCGCTTCCAGAACTGTTCCCCCAGTTCCGCGCGAGAGAGCCTGCCATCTTTGTTGGTATCCTTGTCCGCCAGCCGAGCGCGTCTGCTCTCCTCGTCAACCGCCCGCGTTGGAGCGAGGCGGAGTGTGACCAGACACAGTGGCACTGCGATCAATCCTGACATGAAGCGAGGTGTGGCTATTCTCATTACTCGATCTCCAGACTGTTTAACGGAATCACAGCGATTTCATTTGCAATGTGACTCTTATGGGTGTAGCCAACGTAAAGTTTGCCGTCATGCTCGACAGCATACGGATAGCTGAAGTCGGCGTTCGCTGCAGAGACCCCCGGTGTCTGTTCACAGACCGACGTGCGAATCAGAAACACCCGGCTGTAGAGCGACTCACCGGGTTTGCTGACTGCGATGGTCAACGGTGAACGCTGTCCGCCGGTATCGGCAGTGGTCGTGCATACGAGGTATCGCTGGCCGGTACTCAAAGTACCCGCGTATGGCTTGCTGGTTGCCATCGGCAGGTTGGACGCAGCGGCCGGCGTCCAGGTGCGTCCATAGTCCGCACTGGTCGAAACAAGAGCCAGGGCTTTGCTTCCGTAACGCGCGATATTGGTGATTTTTTCCTGATCCACGATCACAGAGGACTCGCCCCAGATGTTTGCTGCCAGACTTTTATCGGCCTGAATCACCACCATTTTCCATTTCGTAAAGTCGCTGCGTTCGCTGATCGCCACTGCCGGCAGATGGCCCTGCAGCTCAAACCCGTTGGCAACTCGGAAGCCCGCCATGATCCAGTTGCCGTCCGCCATTTGCTGCGGTTCCTGCATCGGCCAGAAGCCCTGATCAAGCACCACACCCTGAGGCTCCCAGGTTCCTGACGTCTCATTCAACAGGTAGCCGCGTGTGTGAGTGCGCTGGAAGTTGTCGAAGAACGCCCCCATGAAGGCCCACAATTGGCTGCGGTGCGAGAGGAACACGCCGTGACTCACGCCGACATTGCCTTCGCCGGCATCCATGACGATCGGCTGGCCCCACGTCCGGCCGCCATCCGCGCTGATTCGGACATGAGCTTCCTCGGTGACGGTGTTCTCACTTCCCCTGTTAAAACCGTAAGACGCATACAGTCTGCCGTTGTGCCAGATAAGCCCGACACCGAGCGTAAAGTTGCAGCCGTCCGCATCAGGACGCTGCTGCTTGAGCACATGGAACTCTGCTCCCTTCACCTGCGGCAGATCGGCCGCCCTGGGAAGCGTCTGCGTGATGTCCCAGAGCGGCACCAGAGCAGCGGGCTTTGGCAACGGGTGCGTCACAGTCTGCGGCTGATAGCTGGCTGTAATTTCCTGGGCACCCAGTGCTCGCGGCAGGCAAGAGAACTCGTCCACAGCCCCATGAAACGGCTGCCGCACCGCTCCCGCGTCCCGGATGCCGCCGAGTGTGATCGGAGCCGGCGTGTTCGCGATCGGCGACTCAAGCGGCACTTGACCCACGAGTTTGCCGTTCAGGTAGAGCGACGCCCCGCTGGTCTGCACCGTCAGCGTCGCGAGATGCCATCGGCCAGCGACCAGCCGATCATTGCAGACGATCGTGCTCCAGCCACTCTGACGCAGATGTGCTTTCAGTTTGCCATCAGGTTCGATCGTGAGACTCCACTGCCGCTCATCGAGTGAATACCGATTCTTGCCGGCCAGCATCTGCTGCCCGCCCGCGAGGTCGTAGGGATTGAACCACAGTGAAATCGTGAATTCGCTGCTGTGCAGCCGGGCGGTGTCCCTGAGTTCGATGAGTGACTCGCCATCGAGCACCAAACTCTTCCCGCGAACCCCCGTTGCCGGCTGAATATTGCCGTGAAGAATCAACGAATCCGCGACTTCATCGAGGGACCAGTAAGCTTCCCCGGACGGAGATGCCGCAGCAGCCAGCAAGGAAGTTTTCGGACTGGAAGTTTCGTCGTCAGCAGCGAGTGTCGCAAGCGGCAGATGCATCAGAAAGATGAGTGTTGCAAACGTGGATTTCATGTTCAGGGAGTCTTTTTTCTATGAAGAAAAGATGCGCAACTGGCCCCTGCACGAGCTGTGACGTTGCCTGTTCAGACGAGTATTTCCTGTTCGTGGAACGTCGTAGAGTACCTGATGCAAGTCCTGTTGAAAATCAGGAACTGAGTGTGCGCTGGCCCTGTTCGTGTGGCGTCATAGTGCAAGCGGCCTGCCGGTCTGCATCCGGCCGGGCTCGTTCCTTGCGATTCGCTGTTCCCTTCCTTTCCACCCACGCATCCCCGCAATCGCCCTGAGATTCTCAAATTCACGGCCGTTCAACAGCTCAAATCCCCCTCTCCCCCACGTTGGCGAGTGGAGGATTGGCGGGGCGTTGGCGGGGCGTTGGCGGGGGCCGTTTGCCCGCCGGCCGCCGCCATGCGGCTGGGATTGCGTTTGGAACCAGCGGTCGGGCGGAAGCCCCCGGCTGTGTTTCGCACCGAAGGTGCGCACGCTGGCAAGGGTTGGGACACGGCCCTAAGGTGCATGGCACGTGCAGCGCAGTCTGATTGACATCGACCGGACGCCGGGGGCGACGGACTGGAAGTCCGTCGTACTACTACGGGGAGTGGTTGGGGGCCGTGGGCATAGGGATT
>Ga0172373_10000943_pt1 | contig 47368 bp, 34 predicted proteins | sample Lak10m_2_FD_114546 | JGI IMG/M metagenome (GOLD analysis project Ga0172373, IMG submission 114546) | Freshwater microbial communities from Kabuno Bay, South-Kivu, Congo - kab_092012_10m | ecosystem: Environmental > Aquatic > Freshwater > Lake | place: Democratic Republic of the Congo... | reverse complement strand
CCGTATCCGTCAGACGGCGGTTTGTATCGTTGGAATGAAACTGATTTAGATTGGGTAGAGGTTTAAGTATGGCGGCGAGGTTGATGGGTTATGTTTCGGCAAGCAACACACCGACAATTTCGTATGGTCAAACTGCTATTACCGTCGATTTTCTTGTTTTGGCTGCTGCTGGTGGCGGCGGCGGTGACGGTGGCGGTGGCGGCGGCGGCGGTTTAAGAAGTTCTGTTACTGCTACTGGTGGTGGTGGTTCTGTTGAAAGCGCACAAAGTTTATTTACAAATAATGATTATCCAGTAACGGTTGGTGCTGGTGGTGCTGGTGGAACTTATAACGGCGCTACTGCTACTGCTGCTGCTGCTAGTGGTGGTTTTTCGCAATTTAATACCATTGTGTCAAATGGTGGTGGTGCTGGTGCAGGTTTTCAACAATTTGCCGCACAAAACGGCGGTTGTGGTGGTGGTCAAGCCGTAACTACTGGTGGTGCAAATATTGGTTTAGGCACAACAAATCAAGGTTATGCAGGTGGTTCAGGTGGTTCGACCGCCGCTAGTCAAGGTTATGGCGGCGGCGGCGGTGCTGGTGCGGTCGGTGGCAACGGGGCGAGTTCTAGTGGCGGTGCTGGCGGCGCAGGCGTTGCAAGTTCAATAACAGGTTCAAGCGTTACTTATTCGGGTGGCGGTGGTGGCGGTGTGAACACGGCTGGCACGGCTGGCACGGGTGGTTCATCAAATGGCGGTAACGGTTCAGCAACAGCCAACGGCACAAATGGAACTGTTAATCGTGGTGGCGGTGGCGGTGGTGGCGGTGGTAATAATCCAGGCAACGGTGGCAACGGTTCATCAGGTGTAGTAATCCTGCGATACGCAGACACGCTGACAATAACTTTTGGCACAGGTTTAACAGGAACAGAAAGCGCAGCGTCAGGCGGATACAAACGAGCAACAATAACCGCAGGCACAGGCTCAGTTAGGTGGGCATAATGGCACATTACGCAGTTATCAACGAACAAAACACAGTCATTGAAGTTCGCACAGGCGTAGATGAAAATGTCGTGCAAAATGGTGTAGGCGGTTCAACCGAAGCGTGGGAAGCGTTTTACACAGCACAAATAAATAACCCAACCTTGTATGTAAAACGCACTTCATATAATAACAATCTGATTGACGGTGTTTCTCGTGGCAAATATGCTGGCATGGGTGACACTTGGAACGGCACAGAGTTTGTTGCGCCTGTAGCACCAGAACCCGAACCGTGATGTGGGTCGCTATCTAACTAGGTGGCTGATACCGCTACCAAAACTCCGCAAATAATTAACTTATTTATTTTAAAAATAACTATTATTATGATACAATATGACTCGATATCATATAAGTGATCGTTACTATAATAAAAGTAAAAAATAGGAGATAACTAATGGCAACATTCACAAAAAGAAAATTTTCTGGCTCAACAGACGGGCTAGCCGTCAAGGTCACGGGTACGAATACCGCTGGTGCGGTCACGGTTCACACTGCCTACACCACCGTCACCACGGCGGGATTGTGCGACGAGGTTTGGCTTTATGCGAACAACACTTCTTCTTCAAGTGTGAAATTGACCATTGAGTGGGGCACGGCTACCGCCGCTGACGGGAACATTGAACTTACGATTAGCGCCGAGGCGGGTCTGGTGCTGGTCATACCAGGTTTGATTTTACAAAACACAAAAGTAATCAAAGCGTTTGCCGCAACAGCCGATGTAATTCTGTTGACTGGATACGTCAACCAGATTTCGTAGGTTAAAGCGATGTCACGTTTTGGAACACGCTTAAAAGCTTCGACATACACTTCGGCTTGGATGCCGACAGGTGACGAACTTGTGTTAATCACAGTTGATTATCTTGTCGTTGCTGGTGGTGGTGGTGGTTCAGGCGGCGGTGGCGGTGCGGGTGGTATGCGTTGCACTGTTACGAGTACTGGAGGTTCAGGGTCATTGGAAACCGCCCTTAGTTTGGTGGGTGCAACAAATTACACCGTGACCGTTGGTGGCGGTGGGGCGCAAAATGGTGGTTGGAATTCTGCCAATGGGTCAAACGGTAACAGCTCAGTATTTGACACGATTACTTCAACGGGCGGCGGTGGCGGCGGCGCTAAAGAAGGTGCTGGCAACAGCGGCGGTTCGGGCGGTGGCGGTGGTGGACACGATTCTGGAACTTTTAGCGGCGGTGCGGCTTCGCCGTCAGGTCAGGGATTTGCAGGCGGTACGGCATTTTCGGCGCCGAGTAGCGTAAGAAACGGTGCTGGCGGCGGCGGTGCTTCGGCGGCAGGTGCCAATTCCACTTCGGGTGGGGCTGGACCTGGGGCTGGTGGGGCAGGTCGAGCAACTTCAATTACAGGCAGTTCAGTTACTTACGCAGGTGGCGGTGGCGGAATGTGTGAAAACGGTTCGTCTGCTAGTGGCGGTTCTGGTGGCGGTGGTGCAGGCAACGGAACAAGCGGTACGGCAAACACGGGTGGTGGGGGCGGTGGAAGGTTTGGCACTGCCGGTACGGGTGGTAGCGGTGTAGTAATTTTGCGATACGCAGACACATTTACTATAACAATCGGCGCAGGGCTTACAGGCACAGAATCAGCGTCATCTGGCGGATACAAACGAGCGACTATTACCGCTGGTTCAGGTAATGTGAGTTGGGCATAATATATATTATATATATGATATAATATATTCTATTATGCCCGTAGAACAAGAAAAAAAACAAATAACAATAACTAAAGAACAAATCGAAAAATGGAATATTTTTTTCGCAATACCCTGTTATGATTCTCATGTAACAGAACCTTTTATGATCAGTTTTCTGCAGACTTGTCTCTTTTTTAAAGAGATAGGTTTAAAGTATTCTGTATGTACAATATCTGATTCTTTAATCAATCGCGCGAGAAACAATCTCGTTGCTAAATTTATGAGTAATCCAGACTATACTCATTTATTTTTTATTGATGTTGATCTTCAATTCAAAAAAGAAGCCGTATTAAAATTGCTTTGGCACGACAAAGATGTTGTTACTGCTTCTTACCCAATAAAAGAAATAAATTGGGAAAAAGTTAAAGAAGGAGCTTTAAAAGATTTGGATTCAAAAGATTTAATGGAGTATGGATCAAGATATGTTGCTCATTTAACTAAGCCCGGAGAAACTGAAATCAATGTTTCCAATGGGGCATTGGAATGTCTTGAATCTGGCACTGGTTTTATGGTGATCAAGCGCCAAGTGTTTGATAAAATGTTTAAAAAATATAAAAAATTAAAATACAAAGATGACACTGGAGCATTAAACAATCTAGAAGCGGATAATGCATACGCTTTATTTAATTCATATGTTGATGAAGATGGAAGATTCTTGTCTGAAGATTATGGATTTTGTAGGTATTGGCAAAAAATAAATGGCAAAGTTTGGGTAGACCCAACTATTGATTTAATTCATTTTGGTCGCATCAAATACACTGGAAAAATGTTAGAATTTTTAAAAAGAATAACAATTTAATGTTAAATAATTTAGTTTATTTTAACCAGCAGTTACATTACTATTGTTGTTGGCTATCTATATATAATTAGGAGAAACATGGCACGTTTAAGAGTAGAAACATCACCAGAAATTACAGTATTTGATGAATCAGCTGTTTTTAAAGCTGCTTCTGGAGCAACTGCTTCTCTTGTTGAGTTTAAAAATTCTTCTGGGACAGTTGTTGCAAACGTTGCTGCAAATGGCACAGTAACAGTTTCGTCAATATCCGGCGTCACCAAGACCATGGTTGGGCTTGGCAATGTCGACGACACCTCTGACGCAAACAAGCCGGTTTCCACCGCGACGCAAACTGCCTTGGATCTTAAGTCGGCTCTTGCTTCACCAACATTTACGGGCACTGTAACCACAAACAATTTGACGGTCTCGGGAAATCTTACGGTTTCTGGAACCACGACTTCGATTAATACTGAAACAATTACCCTTGATGACAACATCATTGTCCTCAACAACAACGCCACTGGCGCGCCGTCAGAGAATGCTGGCATTGAAATCAAGCGCGGTGATGTCGCAAATGTTGGCCTTCGTTGGAATGAAACCAGCGACAAGTGGGAATTGACAACCAACGGAACCGATTACGCCAATATTGCAACTGAATCGTATGCTCAATCAGCCGCTGTATTGTCACTAGATGGATTGACAGACGTCACAATTGCCACCCCTGCTGCAGATCAATTCCTTAAGTACAACGGATCTGCTTGGGTTAATGATGCTATTGACTTGGGAACAGACACGACTGGAAACTATATGGTTGATCTGTCGGCAGGAACTGGTATTTCGGTAACACACACTCCAGGCGAGGGTTCTACAGCAACTATCGCTGTTGGTGCATCGGTAGTGCAGACTACGGATACCGGCACGGTTACATCCGCGATGATTGCCGACGGAACAATTGTTAACGCCGACATAAATGCTTCGGCTGCAATTGACTCAACAAAAATTACAAACTGGGAAAACGACCAAGTGGTTCTTTTGGGTCAAGTTTTTGGTTAAATATTATTAAACTTAACAATAGGAGATAATTAATGGCAACATTCAGTAAAGTTAATTTTTCAGCCGGTACGGATGGGCTACCTATTAAGGTGGTTCAAACAGCTACTGCTGGAACACTCATTCATACCGCACATGCAACAGCTTTGGACGAAATTTGGCTCTATGCTTATAACGGACATACAGCAGACGTTGTTTTGACTGTTGAGTATGGTGGCGCAACCGTTCCAGATCAAAACATTATTATTTCAATTCCAACTAAAGCAGGTTTAACCTTGGTTGTTCCAGGTTTGTTGTTGACAAACAGCAAAACATTGAGAGCGTTTGCTGCAACCGCAAACGTAATTACATTGTCTGGCTACATTAACAGAATAGCCTAATTTTACTTTAAAAAGGAATTATTATGTCAAAGAACAAAAAATTCCGCGCAAGTAAACAAGTTGCAACCGGTTTTGGTACTGGAAGGTCTGGTTCTGGGCAAATTTCTAGCAGGCTCTACGGCTCTGTTGGTTTTAAATGCGAATATGTTATTGTTGCTGGTGGCGGTGCTGGCTCTGACAGAGCAGGCGGTGCGGGTGGAGGCGGTTACCGTTCTTCCGTTGTTGGAGAAAATACCGGTGGCGGTGGCGCGGCCGAAACAGTATTGTCTTTAGCCACAGGCGCAACTTATATCGTAACTGTCGGAGCAGGCGGTCCTACACCAGGATACCCTGGAACTAACGGAAGCGATTCAAGATTTGCATCAATTATTTCTAAAGGCGGAGCAGGTTCAGGTATTTACGGAAATCCAAATCTCAATACAGCAATTAACTTTCCCGGTGGTTCAGGTTCTGGTGGTGAAGGTTTTGGAACAAGCAATCCTGGGCAAGTTCGCGTGACAGATCCTATTCAAGGAAACAACGGTGGTATTCCTCAATCAGCGAACAATCGCGAAGGTGACGGTGGTGGAGGCGGTGCTGGTGCGCAAGGAGGAAACGGTGTATGGCATCGTGGTGGTGACGGCGGAAATGGTTTGACAACAAACATCACGGGCAGTGCGGTGACTTACGCTGGTGGTGGCGGCGGCGGCGGAAATAATACCGCTGACGGGCACGGAAACGGTGGCGCAGGAAGTGGTAGCAGAGGTAGAAATGATACTGGCGGTGTTGGTCCTGGAACTGGTGCTCCAGCAAATTCAGGCGGCGGCGGCGGCGGTGCATATTGGGGAACTGGAGGTTCAGGAATTGTTCTCATCCGTTACCCTGCATCAAGAACAATTGTCCCATCTGCAGGTTTGACTACATCAACCTCAACAGTTGGAGCCAACAAAGTAACCACAATTACGGCAGGCGCTGGAACAGTGAGTTTTAAGTAATGGCACACTACGCAATTATAAATTCAGACAACGTGGTGACGCAAGTTATCGTTGGCAAAGATGAAGGCGATATTGATTGGGAAGAGCATTACGGCAGCTTTTTCAATGCGGGATGCAAAAGAACTTCGTACAATACAAGAGGTGGCATACACATATTGGGTGGCGAGCCTTTTAGGAAAAATATGGCTGGTATCGGATATACTTACAACCAAGAACTAGACGCATTTATTCCCCCAAAACCTTACCCATCTTGGGCTTTCAATGAAGAATCATGTTTGTGGGATCCTCCTTCTCCAAGACCTGAAGGATGTTATTTTTGGGACGAACAACAATTGTCATGGATTTACCTGCATCAGGAGTAAAACTTCTATTTCTTTTGCTATACTAAAAGGATGATTGAAAACAATATTGAAATTATTGACAACGCCCTAGATGAAGGGTATTTTAATTCGATTGTTTCAACTGCTAAATCAACATTTTTCCCTTGGTACTACAAGACTGAATCAACTCAAAAAGGTGAAAAAATGGCTGATATAGCCGAGTCTTATTACGGCTATCAATTCACCCACATGCTTTACTTCAATCAAATTCCAATGTCTGAACATTTTGAAAATTTGATGATTCCTGTTTTGGAAAAGTTGAATTGTTTTAGTTTGGTTAGAATGTCAATGAATTTTATGCCCCCGATGAAAGAAAACAAACTACAAGGGTTTCATACGGACAGCCCAACTCCTTGTAGATCTGCCGTTCTTTACTTGAACACGAACAACGGTAAAACCGTATTTGAGAACGGGGAAGAGATCGAGTCAGTCGCTAACCGTTTGATTGTTTTTGATTCAAGCTTGAAACATTCAGGAATGACAACCACAGACCTTTGTGGAAGATATGTGCTAAATGTATTATTTTTTCCAAGACAAAATTCTTATATATAATGAATTCAACCGAACCAATAATTGAGACGTGGTTTCCTAAAACCTTGTATATATGCAATGGATTGCATATGGAACAATTGCCGATTTACAAGAAGGAAATTTTAAGATTAATCAAAAATAAAAGTATTAGAACAAAGTCAAAGTATGTTGACACCACTCACGGTGTGATTGAAAATGATTTAGCCAATAATACAATTTTTGATGAGCTAAAGCAAACCATTTTGTTCCAAAGTAGTCAATATTTAGAAATACTTGGCTACGATGTACCAATTAGCATCCAAAATATGTGGGCTAATTTGAGCAAAAAAGGAGATTACCTTTTCCCCCATAACCATCCAAATAGTTTGATAAGTGGAGCATTTTATGTGAGCGTGACCAATAAAAAAGACGTAATTATGTTTTATAACAACATAAACGATATGTCTTTCCCAATAACGGAAGATAGATTTAATGAATTTAATTTTCAAACTTGTACACACCAATGCGTTGCTGGGAAGTTAATAATTTTTAAAAGCGATTTTCTGCATGGGTGCCCTGCCTTGCAGGGTGACGAAAAAATAGTTATATCCTTTAATATCACAACACAAAGATAAATATTTATAGATTATTAATATAATTTAATTACTATAATTATACAATTTTTTTTAAAAATAAAGGTTTTTAATGATCTATAACGAAGCTATAAACTACAATAGTTCTAATGTGACCTATAATGGCACTTTAATAATTAATGCCCCCAGTCTAGCTAATCCAATCATCTTAAACAATATAGTTGTTTTTTATGCAACAAATGAAGATTTTTCTAACTTTACAACAATCGCTGTTTCAAGCATAGACATAACCGGCAATGAAATATCAGTTGAAGCGTCGGATGATCAAGTAGAAGCTTTAGCGAGCGCTTCAATTATATCAATTTCGGGAGATGCTGAGATTACAATAGTAGTGTAAATTGGCTACTATAAAGGATAAAATACTTTCAATTTGGAGATAAGATGTCTATAAATAACGTTTTGGTAAATGATAATGTTAGATTAAAAGTTAAATTTTTTGATCAAGGCGCTGGTGGCGTACAAATAGAAGCAAATATTACATCCGTTCAAGTTGTTATTAAAGACTCAAGTGAAATTATCGTTGTGACCAGTTTAGCAACCCTGTTGTCTGGTTCTGAATATTATTATGATTTTATTCCAACAAAAGCTGATACATATAAGGTTACTTTTACTGGTACGACAAATCTTAATAAAGCTATTATTTCTAAATTAACACTGTACGCAAATACTGCAACAACAAACTATAAACCCTCCATAACTCTGAGAGCCGATGAAACAATCATGTTTGCTCCAGATTTATCTCCGCTTTATCTAGATTCAGAAGAGTTGGTTAGCATATTTCCAGACGCTTCGTTGATAGAAATAGGCGAAATGATTTATAGATATTCTTTAGAAATAAAAGAAATTTATTCTTTAAAAGGTGATGAAGATGGGTCGACTCTTCCTTTTATTATTCTTGAATACATTAAAGCTGCTACCGCATGTGAGTTAAGTAGAACTTACGGATTTGGTGGAGGTGACGAGCTTTCGTTAAAATTGGCTGATTTAGAAATAACAAACACATCAGCGCCAAAAGAAATTGCCACAAGATCGAACGCAACGACATGGTGCCAAATAGCAGCCTCGCTTAGAAGAGAGGTGCTTGCGAAAAAAGTCTCAATGAGAGGGGTACAACCCAAGGGATTTCCCAACAAAAGAATTGCTACTTCGGGTAAATCTCTCGATCCTCAAACCGGACAATTAATCTATTTGTCAGACAAAGAATTATATGGCCCTGGCAAAAAAGCGGCAGAACCCAAAGATCCAATGCCAGACCGAAGACTGCGTCAGTATGATTAATACCAAAAAAATATTTAAAACAATATTACGAGAATGGGGACATGATATTCTTTTTCAAAGAAGGTTATCTGATGACGGCCTGTACTCTGACAAACTTGAAAAAATAACCACCAGACACGCAACGTCAGCTTCTAGATATTTGGCTTCAACCAAAGAAGAACAAATTGAAGGCCTGATAATTAACTCGGATAGAATTTATTATTTTGAAGCGCAAATAAATCCAAAATCAGGAGACAGAATATATGAAGGGTCGTTTTCTTTATTGGAAAATTATGTTCTTTATGTGATAGAAGAAAGCTATCCAGTAAGAGGTAGGTATGGCAAAGTCGAATATTGGATGTGCGGAGCTAGCAAAGAAGAAACGGCAAGTTAAATGTTGATAGTTTCTCCAGAACAGATTATAGAAATACCATTTGTATATAAATCTGGATTTAATTACGTTGATCCGGAATCAGATATAACAATATTTCTGAAAAGAGGGCTAAATTCCATTGGTGCAACCATACTTGGCCCATATGTTTATAAAGTTAATTTAGCCATATCGGCTAGCCCAAGTTATATTCAAGGTTTTAATCTCAATGCTACAACAGTAGAAAGAATTTCTGTAGGATATTATCATTTAAAAATGAAAATACCTTCAAACTTATTTGATGGGGAATATAACGTGGAGATAAGCACCGTTGTAAATGGCGTAGTTGACATAAAGCAGACGAACATCACGGTAAAACAAGAGGTTAGTTCTTCAAATTCTAATTATTCATTTTTTGAAAAAAAATTGTTAGTTAACTCTAAATCTAATTATAAACTAATGAATCAATTTGACACCAATAATATTCTACTTATTGGCCATACAGATGCAATTGAACCATATGGTATACAAAAAATTAATTCTATACAAGAAGGTGTAAATATTCTCAGAGCGGATTTGAATTCCCCTCTTTTGCGCGGGATGTTTGATGCGTATAGTTGCGGGGCAAGAGATATTTACCTAATGTCCGCAGGATATATGAACGAATACGTAGACAATGTATTCGAAAGAAACACGCCAATATATAGAGACTCTGTTAACGACACTTTTACATTTTATCAATTATATTATAATAATTTGGCACTTTGCTACAATTTAATTGAGCAATATGATTTTATTGATTTTGTTGTTCCCTTGGAAGCAAGCATGATTAATACCGGAACAGTCAATTTTGCAAAACAATTGGCGAATTGTTGTCAAAAGATTCAACAAAATACTGGCGAAATAACTATTGGAATTCTTGGTTCCAAGAACAAAGGAATGAACACGTCTGACATAACACAGCTGTTGACAAAAAATTTTGAAATTGAAAGCTCAATTAATCTAGATGGTTATATAACCAAAGATTGTGGAAAACATCTAATTCTTGTTTATGGGGAGGCAGTCTTTGCGCACAAACAACTCCAAACAAGCTATAGTTCATCTTTGGCAGCGGCAATGGCGGGGATGCTCGCATCTTCCCAGGTGAATTTTGGAATAAGTAATCAGAAAATATCCGCCGCACTTTCTGGATACGGGGTTGATTTAACTACGACTCAAATAAAATCTCTAAATGAAAAAGGCATCAATTGCTCCACTAGAGGCAGTAGATCAAGAAGATTTGCTGGTCCGTATGATCTTTATTTAAGTGGAGATTTTACTCAATCAATAAGTCAAAATTTTAAAGATTCTTCGAACGTAAGATTAGCAGCTATGGTTATATCGGAAATACAATCAATTAGCAAAAATGCAATAGGTAAATTTGGACATTCTAAAATAGCAAATAAAGTTGAAGCTCTTTTAAAATTTTTAAAAAATAATGATATTATTAAAAATTATAGTTTAGATTCTTATGCTGATAAAATAGAAAAAGGAAAATTGTATTTTGAAGTTACTTTACTTTCATCGAGGACTTTAAAAGAAATATCGTTTAACGTTGCTTCCGGGAGGGGCGCATAATGCCACAAAATTATCCAATTTTTCCAACAGCAAATGTTAATGAAATTAATTTTGATAGACTATCTCAATCTATGCCGCCGCTTCAAGCGCAAGGTAATTTGACTTATATTGAATTTATAGCAGCAGTTAAATCATTATGGGAAAACGCCTATCCTAATATTAAAATTAAACCCGTCCAAAATGGAGACTATGCAGAATATCCAGTTATAGTTTATGGCCTAGAGTTAAGAAGAACTCATTCAACTGAGCCAAAACCCAAAAGCAGAATATCTCCGTCTAAGGATATAGCTATCTTTGGTCAAAGATTTCAAAACATTATATCGTTCACTGTTATTACAAAATCAACTTCTGGACAATTAAAAGGATTATCCGATAGGTATTCTGGCCCAGAAGTAGCCGAAAAGTTAATTGAAATATTTGAAGATTTCATGTTTGAATATACGCCCGTTCTTAAAAGATTGGGGGCTTCTGAATTGGTATATGCAAGACGATTATCGGATTCTGAAGAAAATAGAGATGCTACTAATATAAACAAAAGAACCGTTACCTACATGCTTACGACCGAAAAGCTGATAGGAATGGAAATTGGTAAAATAGAAAAAATAGCGATTGACGTAAGGCGTTATATGGCTGTGGAAAAAGAACTTTGGGATCAGTTTTACGAAGGCTCAACCCCCTCATATGCGGGAACAGAGGTAAATATAATTGATTTAAATCAATCAACTCCTTCATATTCTTAAATGATTAGTGGTTTGTTTTGGAACAATCCTCATTACTATAAACACGAAGTAAAACAAGCATGCTGCAAGCGGAGGTCTAAAAGATAATGGCTCTACCAGGTGTTAAAACAGTTATTAAAGATAGATTTTATAGTATTTCACGTCAAGATATTCCCGTTGGCCCAAGAGTCGTTCTCATCGCAAAAAGAGGATCATCGGCGACTCAATCAAGTAAGGTCAAAGATCTTGACGTAGTTGCTGCTACATCTGAACAAGATGTAATTTCAGTTTTTGGACAAGACTCACAAATTCACAGAGGGTATTTTGAGCTACTTGCTGGTGGAGCAGAAAGAATTTTTATTGTTCCACTTCCAGCAGATTCAGTTTTCAATCATACAACTGGCGCAATCACTAGCACTACTTATTCGTCAAGCGGTGGCGGCAACGTGCTTGATGCCGCTTTTGAATCAGCAGAAGCAGCTCAACCAGACATTATTGTTCCGTGGGGTCGCGGTACACATTCGAGCGAATGGCAAAATCCCGCAACGCCGGGCGACGATGAAGAGTATGGCTTTTATGCCAATAACGGAACTGGCGCTGCAAGTTGGGTCGCAAAAATTGCAGCCAAGGTCAAGGACATATCAGAAAACACGCACGCATGTTTTGCCGTCTTGGGGATCAAGCCGTATTCTGGCACTTCAGAATTTATGACACCAGCAGAAGTTTCAACGCATCTTTATAATTCGGAAGCTGGTCCTAGCGCACTTATCAGTCGTGATTCTGAAACTCTCAAAGAAATTGGGAAACATGTTGTAGTCATAGCTTCTGAGCTCAAACCGGTTAACTACGACGCAGATTGGGGATATGCGAATGGTGCAACAACATTTGCTGCTGCAATTAGCAGAATGGCCTCGTTTACTTCGCCTGTCAACAAAACAGCGTACAATGTAGCGTCCTTAAGATATAATCCGGCGAGACTCCAACAAGAAACGTTATCAAGCAAAGGCGTGAACTTTATTGCGTTAAATTTCAATAAAATTCCAGTTTTTGTTGAGGGCCTTACAATGGCTTCTTCTACATCGGACTACACAAGAATATCAACAATGAGAATTATTACAGAAGCAACCCTTCTCATAAGACAGGTTTGCACGAAGTTTGTTGGCGAAGCTTCCACATTACAAACGCGTAATTCAATGGAAACCGCTATCACTTCTGCATTACGTGGCATGCAACAAGTCGGTGCCTTGCTCGACAGTGACTTCACCGTAAGTTACTTTCCGGCATAAAACAAGGCGTTTGTTGACCTCGTGCTCACACCAGCATTTGAACTCAAGAATATTGAAGTTCAAGTTGCAGTATCAATATAACAAAAACATATATATAATATACCGAATTAGGAGGGTATAATATGGCTGGTTCAGATTATTACGACAGTGCAGTAAATAAGTATCTTAATACTTATACTACATTTTCTGGCGCCGATATTGTTGCCACTTTTGGTGGCGTTGAAATCGGTGCTCTTTCGGGGATAACTTTCTCGGTTACGAGAGAGAAGGCTCCAATTTACACAATGGGATCCCCAAATCCAAGATCCTTTTCAAGGGGCAAGCGTGGTATTGCTGGTTCATTAATTTTTACGGTTTTTGATCGTCCGGCTTTATACCAGATGCTTGATGCAAATCATCAAAAAGATAATGCACAATTGTTCTACACCAGAAGGCATAATACTCTTCCTGGCGATGTAGGCCACAAGCGCGGTATCGCAGAGTTCTCCACACAAGATTCTGACGTGGTATCACAAGTGCCATTTTATGCAGACCAAATTCCACCTTTTGACATTACAATTACTTTTGCTAATGAGTACGGTCAGGGTGCTGTACGTTCGATTTATGGCGTAGAGCTTCTCAATGAAGGGTCTGGTGCCTCAATGGACGATATTGTCATCGAGGAAACTATGACCTACGTTGCAAGAGAAATTGGTCCTATGTACAGAATTACAACAGATCAACTCGCAAACGGCAAGTTTAATACTGGTGACCTTAGAGACATGATCAACAAAGATACTGTTTCTCAAGCCAATCTTAATCCCAAGATAATTAGGCCATAATAAATTAAACCTGCTAACAGTAAGTTGATATGGAGGACGAGGAACCCCTTGTCCTCCATATTTATTTTTATCAAAAGTAGGATATAATGAGTAGGTTCATAGACCCTAAGCCAATTAAATACGACTTTGGTCCGTATCACAGAAGATCAAGTTTGTATGATCAAAGTGAAATTTCTAAAATAAGAGCGGAAAAAGGTTTACCAGACCCATTTTCCAACATGTCATTTGCAGGCACTGACATTTCCGCAACAATGGTCATACCAGCTATAGACAGGCTAACTGGCACGATTGACTCTATGGATATACTTGAGTTAGCAGAAATACAAACAATATCGTATTCTATGCATAGGGAAAATTCACCAGTACGAACGATTGGTCACGTAAACCCCAGAGGATTTATTAAGGGCGGAAGGACGATAGCTGGTTCGTTGATATTCACCGTCTTTAATGAATACGCTTTTTACAGATTAAAAGAATATAGACATATAATGTCTGAAACAGGATTATTTTTTGCCCCCCTTGCAGACATGTTGCCACCGTTTGATATAGTGTTAACGTTTTTCAACGAATACGGACTTGGCGCTAAAATGAAAATATACGGAGTTACTATAACCGACGAAGGCCAAACAATGTCTGTAGACGATTTAATTACTGAACAAACCTATACATTTATGGCCAGGGGAATTCAGCCGATGATATCAATGGATTACGACCCGATGCTTCTTGGCGCAGAAGAAAGCGCCGCCCACAAAGAAAGGCAGAACAATTTTTTTGGCGAAACAAAAATGTCGGAATACACAAATTTTATAGATAGAATAAAACAACCGTAATCATGCCAAACGTATCAGATCCGAACGGAAGAATTAGGCGGCAAGCCCTACAGGCCGTTTAGCTCATATTTGCCGCCAGAATTTAAATTTGCAAAACAAGACGGCGAATATTCTTTGATAATGCCGGAGTCTTTCGATCCACTCAACCCAGATATTGATCTTCAATGGGCCGGCAAAACTGACGATACCAAAAAATTTAATAATTATTACGATTACTTTTTTTCTGGTGAAGACATTAAAGTTTATATCGACGGTTTATTTGATCCAGCCGATGAATTGGATATATCTTTTTTCACGTTTAATATTACTCAACAAAAAACCCCGTTGTATGGATATTGGTCGTACAACTACGATGTGATGATGACGGGAACCAGAATAGTTCAAGGAGCACTTGGAATACATACAAGATATCCGGGAAGGATGAGGGACATGCTTTCAAAGGCCGCAGATGCCAGAGCCTCATTTTATTCGGATTCTCCAAAATCTCAAATTCAATCATACCTAAGAAGCGATAACGAAAATAAAGAAGATGAAAAAAACATACAAAAATATTGGGCCCAAAGTCAATTGGATAGAATTTCTTCTGACAACAATCAAGATTCTAGGAATATTTTTAGCGCCCATCCACCTTTTAATTTTGTCATCAAATACGGTTCTCAAGAAGGTTCTTTGACAACCATTGCTAGAAACGAAGGGACAAACAGCGATCAATCCTACGAGATGTTGGACAGATTGATGTCTTTAGATTTCAACGATAGATTAGTTCAATCAAGCATGAATAATCCAATGGATATCGTTTTGCAAAGCGTACACTTGAATACTATGAGCGCTCAATACAATCCCGGTGGAGAACCGTTAATAGAAATTTATTCTTTTATTGCCAGAGATATGTATATTTCTGACGGGGCAATGAAAAATCCCCCCAGGGGTCAAGTCGCCTCCAACGAAGAACGATCAAGTTCTCCAACCGACAAAAGAAAAGTTCAACCTCCACCAACCGAACAGCAACTTTTGACAAGAAAAGATCAAGCAAAACTGTATGACCCAAGTTGATGACTGTGATATACTTATTTAAACAAAAACAAAATAACCAGGAGAAATCATGAGCAATGTTAGGAAAGTTGTAGTTAAAGAAAATCCGGAATTGGCAGAGGAATTGGGAGCAGAGGAATTTCTTGTTGCAGAAGAAACTGATTCTTTGAACGAAGTTGTGGATGAGCCGCAAGATGAAAAAAATGTTACTGTAGAGGAACTGGCAGATGAAGAGTCGATTTGGCCGAACGGTCCAACGGCTGGACAAATTAAAGCTTGGAAAAAAGAATACGGTGATGTTTACGTTACTTCGATTAGTTACGATAAACATATCGCATGGAGAACGTTAAATCGTTTGGAATACAAAAATCTTTTCAAAAAAATGGAACAGCTTGTTCAGGCCGGTCAATTGACTCAATCAGAGGCAAATCTTTGGAACGAAGAAGCCATTTCCGAGACGTGCATTCTTTATCCGCAATACGACAAACAATCCCTGGTAAACGAGATGGCCGGACTTCCGTCGTTAATTTCACAAGAGGTTTTAGAAGCCTCAGGCTTTTTGGCACTAGAGGTAAGACAGCTATAATGACATGGTTGACCCAGAAATACTATATCAATTAAAAGTTAAATATGGATCAATTTTTCAGACACATCTAAAAAAAGATGTTGTAGTATTTCGTGAATTAACTTTTGCCGAATTTGATACAATAGCAGAATATGAATCTTCTGGTGAAAGTTCGGCAGAAATAGAAGATTTGATTATTAAATCAGCTGTAATATACCCAGAAAGTATAGTTTTAGATCATTATCCAGCGGGTTTGATTTCTTCTTTGGCTGAAGAAATTTTGCAAGAGTCTGGATTTTATAACCCGTCCAAAGCCAAGAAAACGCTTGAAGACAAAAGGGCGCAGGCGGCCGAAGTTAGAAGTTTGATGAAAGCTTTTGTTTTGAGTACTATGACTACGTATTCTCCCGAATATTTGGATAATTTGACGTACACTAAATTGGCAGAAAAAGTCGCTCTGTCTGAAAAAATTATAGAGATAAAACAAAACATTTTAGGAATTGCACCAACCAACGTAGTTCTTCAGTTGATAGATCCAGTGGAAGAAGAGAAAAAAATAAAAAACAAAGCTGAAAAATATAATCAGTCCAGAAAAGAAGGCGAAGCTCAATACGAAGACCCCATCGCCCAAAAGCTTTGGGGGATGAGACAATAGAAGGGTAGGAAGTTTTGTTTAGAGACAAGACGCCGTTAGTCAATTTGGGTTATGGGATTAGTTCTCGTGATATTCCCGCAACTTCTGACGAACAAAAAACTCCAAATCCCAACAGCGGTTTGATCGCACGCGCCCTTGACGATAAACCGATAGTCAAGTATATCAGCACAATGGTCGCCACTTTGGCTGCCACCACCGCAAGCACCAAGCTACTCAGCAAGGGTGGAATTAAATTAGCTAAAACAATACAGCAACGCGCTGACGGAGGCTCCAAATTAGGCAGGACGCTTGTCCAAAATATTACCCAAATCAGAAAAACACTTGATGAGTACGAAGGCCTTGTTAGATATGTGGATGACTCTGTTCCCGATCCCTACGCTAAGTTAATTTTTGAATTAGCAGACGGAAAGATAAGGAAACCTACATTAACTAGACAAGTTGGTCCAGATTTTGTTTCTGACGGAACAATGTGGATGAGCAGAAAAGAATTCAGGGCAATCAGAGCAGGCCGTCAACCTGTTGCCGAGTGGGGATATAGAGACGAACTGCAAACAAGGCTCATAAGAAGCGCGAGAAATTTACCGCTTACGCTGCCCTCAATGTACCTGGTGCAAAAAGGTTTGACCGAAAATATATTTGGAGACTCAAACAATGATCAAAAAGTAAAATGGTATAATCCAGCGGATGTTATAACAGATTTCGTTAAGCAGTCTACTCTTAACATAACCAATTTAATTATTCCAGAAACAGTAGCTGGAGCGGGCGTAAAAAGACTTAAGCAGCTTGCAGATGCGCCATATCAAGATTTTCCACTACCTTTAAGCAGAGACCAACTTAAAACTGCAAACAAAATAGCTGATATAAAAACAATATTAATGTCTTTTGGTCAAGACAGTTCAAAAATAATCCAAGAAGCTAGTAGAATAAGTAATTCAGCATCGTATGCCTTCAATACTGCATTTGGAAAAACCCAAAGAGAAGAACGTGGTGTCGTCTTTTCTCTCAATCAAGCAAGAAGAGGCGCAGCAGCCGCAAGAACGGCGTCAGAAAGGTCTGGTGAAGGAAAATTAGCACGCGCCGCTAAAATTGCAAGAGGTTATTTATTTGGATACGAAAACAAATCTGGTGACGAGTTGACTATTCCAGGTTATGGAAAGTTTGGGGTAGGAGAAAAAACACAAGGTTTTATTGATACAATACCGACACTTAAAGGTTTTACAACTGGATCAAGAGAATTTAGACAGCAATTGAAAAATTCAAAAAGAGCATATGATGTTATATCTGGCGCACTTTCTTATGATGAAGCTCTTAGAAGATCTGGCGGAGATATAACACACGCTGCAGACACTCTCACAAGAACAATACAAAATCTTAAAAAACAACACACAAGTAGATTTTCTAATCTTGTATACTCTTCACTCAACGCAAGATCACTTGTTGATGCAGATGGACAAATAACAAAAGTTGGACAATTTACACGTGAATTTGAAAATGAGGCGTACCTAAGAGCGGTGACGCAATCTTTGGTTAGAAAAGGAATAGACAAAGATGTTGCGGATGATTTTGTTGGTGGAATTCAAATCAATCAACTTTTAACTCAATTTGATAGAACAAGAAATATTTCTGAAAGAATAACATATGGTATAAAAAAAATAAATGTAGGTACAGATGATGAATTTTTTGAAGCTTTATCAGAAAGAGCAAAAAAAGATTTAGGCAAAAAAGCTAAAAATCTTAATTCAAAAATTTTAAAAACTTCTTTTAAACAAGCTGACGCTCTTTTTACTTCTGAAACATATAGAAATGCATTAAGATCACAAGCAAATTTTGCTTTTGCAGATGTAGACAAAAATATAATTGTTCCTCACGCAAACTTAATTAGTAGACCCCAAAAAGCCTTGTATGAAGATTTTACTGGAGCAGTAACTCCTCAAAAGATGAGTTTTCTATCAAGAAAAGCGGCTCAAAAATTAGGAATTAAATTAATTGAATCCGATGGAGCGTATACATCAGATAGATATATTGCAACAGAGTTAGCAAAAAGAGGGCTTGACGCATCAGACGCATCTCAACTAAGAGGTTTTTTGGTTGATAACAAATTAATGACACCAGCATCAAATATGGGTGGATTTAATATTTTTGGATTGAGAGAAATATCTATTGACCAAGCGTTTGATAGGCGAATATTTGAATCTTTTGATGACAAAAGCAGGGCAGAAGCAAGAAGATTGTATGGTCAAGTAGCATTACAGGACCCAGTTTCTAAAACTATTGGATATTCCTCGTTAACTGGAGTCTACGAAACTGCAAGTGGAAGAATCGTAGATACAACCAGGATGAGATCCGGTGCTAAAAGTTTTCTCAATTCATTAACAGAAGGTTATGGAATACCGATAGTAAAATTTAATCCACTCCAACTTTTGGGTTTTGGTGGACCAAAAGGCGTAAATCCAGATACGGAAATACAATTTTTAAGAGGTACTGCAAGACAGGATTTCTTAGCTGATCGAGCAAATAGACCAGATGTATACGCATGGGTAAACCAAAAATCTGGACTATTTGGCAATGTTGGAAAAATATTTGGGATTACAGAACGTATTTCTGGGGCTGATGTTCAAGAATTTTCTGGTTTGTACAAAAGATTTTCATCAATTGAAACAGATTTATATTCAAGAGCAGCACGCCTAGCATCTGGAAGAGAGCAAGAAAGAGATTCTACTTTAACTGGAGGATCAAGAAGTCGCTTAGAAAAAATTAAATCCTTGTTTGATGTTGATGAAGAGCAGCCTAGTTCGCTATTTAGAAGAGCTGGCAGATTCTTAGAGAGAAAAAAAGATATACGAAACCCAGTTGTTTTTGCTAGGTTATTAGACAAAAAAACTATTAACACAGGAAGAGGTAAAACGCTATCACTTGTAGAAGTCGATGGATCTCCTGCAGTTGTTAATGAACTTGGGGAAACGGTCTTTGATGCAGATGAAGTTACAAGAGCTTTTGACGCATTTAGAGAGGAACAAACTTCAAGAAGAGCAACTCCACTACCAATTATCGCTGAATACACCAAAGATACTGCTCTTAATCTAAGAAAATTAAGTATTAAGGGGATAGATACTCCTTTAAGCGAAATTGCTGACGATGAACTGCTAGAAGCTGTAACCAGTCTTGAAAATATATATGGAATTACAGCTTCAGAAATAAGAGCTAGTGGCAGAGATCCCATAGGTCTTACTAGAGCAATGCAATTTGTTAAAAATCTTTCAGAAGAAATTGATTCTTTATCAACTGATTTAATTAAACATAGATCTCCAACAATTAGTACCAGGCAAGACTATTTAAGAAACGCAATAAACAAAGTACTTATTGAAATAACTGCATATAAAGAATACGATGGAGACCCGACTCAAATAGCCTTAAAGATTGAAGAAGTTTTACAAACACTAAAAAAAACAGGTAGAATTTCTTCTGATCAACTAGCTGAAGCAAGAGCAGCGGCTCTTGAAAATATATTTGATATTTTTTCTTATCAAACTTATGATCCAGCAAATCAATTTGGAAAAAATCAACAAGCAGCACTTTCTTCGGTAATTAGAGCAAGAGAAAGAAATCCAGAGTTTGCCAGAGCGTTATCTGGACTTTCAAAACCCTTTTCAACACAAACTATATCTAATGTTGGCGCAACCGGATCCGGAAGATTGACAGCGCTTGTTAGACCATTTTTCAAGAAGAACTTTAGCGCAGCTCCCTATGAACTTGGAGATAGTGCAGTTAACCCTCTTGGTAATGCAAGAACAACTTTTGTTCCAACTTTTGGAAGCCAATTAAACAGAGCAGCAAGGGGAGAAACAACTTTTCGTAGAGTCCTTGCTAATACAGTTGGATTTACTAGCTACAACTCACCTGACGCATTTAGCGCAGCGTCAATACCTGCAATACATCTTTCTGACAGAATTAATAGATATTTTGGAACCGTAGGTTTATCTGTTGATGCAGATAAATACAGCAGCCCCTTAAGTTTCTTTGTTGGTGGAATAGTTGGCAAAAGAGTTGCGCCACTTTATGTAGGAGGTGCGTTAGCACTTGGTGCAGACAGAACTATTGGTGGTTTCACTCAGGAAAGAGATGATAGAGGAGAAAGAGTTTATTCTCCATTTTTCTTAAGCAAGGCAGCAAGAGGGGCAGTAGAGTTCCAGTCGCTCGCATCGGGCCTAGTTCCTGGTGGTATGGGGTATGAAGAAAAAAGAGAGCAACTTCTAGAAGGCGAAGTTCCCGTAAGGCAAGGAAGATACTGGCCTTTGGGTGTAACACCCTTTGGTGGTGGTAAAGTCCAATATTACAGACCTTCTTATTACAGAAGAATGAAATCTGGAAGCACCTATACTTCAGACGCATTTGGAAGTCCCATTGAGCGCTTGGCTTATGGGTATGATTTTTCTCCGCTGAGGCCATTCGATCCGTATAGGTTCGAGAGGGAAAATTATTTCGATAGACCGTATCCGGTAACTGGAGAATATTTTACTGGACCGTTTGGACCACTAACTCCAGCGCTAAACATGACTGTTGGCAGGTTGCTTAAACCTCAAGTTCAGATGCACCAGCAAGAAGTGTCTCAAGCCCTTTCTCAGTATGTCCCTGCTGGTTATGGTGGTGCGTTCGATCCATCAGGGCTGTTGTCGTCAGGAAGAGTAAGCCCAATTTATGGAGCACAAATTGATAAAGATGGTGTGGCAGCTTTTGGCGGAGGCAGACCATCTGGTCCAATAACAGGATTGCAGATAGGTGATTACAATAGTTCAGTTGCAGGAGCAGCAGGACAATTAAATACAGCTAGAAATATATCATATAACGCAATTGCTACCGCAAATCAAAACTATACACAATCATTTCAATATGGTCCTCCGCCAGTTCCCGGCTACATACCGCCATCAATAGTTCCATCGGGAGCCCCTATAACCACTCAAAGTCCGGCATTTCAATCCCGAGAGTTTAGCTTCAGAATGCAAGAAATGGCCGGTATTTACGGTTTTGGTTTAGGTTCTTTGAGGGAAACATTTGGATTTGGAAACGCCGATTTCCAACCAAATGTTCCGGTTTTGCAATCAGCGGCCAAAGCATATGGGTCGACTAGGTCATTTTGGGACCTTAATCTCGGCGGTCTTGGAGACGTTCCGGTAAGTGAATCTACATTAGAACTTTCTGAAATAGCAAGAAGATTTATTCCGAAAGAAAGAACAGATATAACATATTTGAATCCTATAAGAAACACTATGGGAATGAAATATCCGTTCTTGCCGGGATCTGATTATTTTATAAATTTTCAAACTGGCGATCCTTTTTCCAAAATTCAAGAAGGAGAATTGAGATTGCCTGGAGTTGCGTACGAAAGGCTTAACCCGTTAAGAAGAGATTACGAAAGTCCGGTTACTCAACTTGATATTCTCGCAGACGTAGCGCCATACTCAAGGCAATTCAGGTCTCTTGACAGAACTATTAATATGGGCAATCTTGAGCCATCAGAAAGGGTGGAGGTAGAAAATATACGAGCTCAAGTTGCACAGACAACAAAAAGAAATGAATTTAGCCCTTATAAATATAAACATGCGAGCGCTGAGGAGCTCGGCATCAGTAGGTCTGCAAAAATGGTTGGCCAAATGGGAGAATACTTGGCCCATAGAGATACTTTCATTAATACAAAATTCTTTCCGAATAGAACAGCTAGGGAAGATTGGGAGAGAAGAAATGTCTATGGAAATTCGTTTCCGGAATGGAACAGTCCAATTGAAAGTTTTATAAAACCAATTTATAATAAAAGCACTCAAAGAAATCCTTTAACGGCAGGATTGATCACAGCAGGGGTTGGTGCTTTATTTGGCAGAAGGGCAACAACAAGGGCGATTGGGGCATTGGTTGGCCTTACAACGGGAACCGCTTATTCAGCGTACAACAACGCAAAAGAAGTTTTTACGGGAGAAAGATTTATTCCAAAAGAACGTAAAAAACAAATGGCTTTGGAAGAGTATGTCGATATTCTTTCGTACGTTAAAAATAGATCTTTAGCAACACAAGCTTCTCAAGTTGGAGATTCCGTTTCCGCCAACCAATTTAACCAGGCCGCCAGAAGGACTATGTATGGTGCAGATTTGTATGGTAGTTCCGTAGACACGTTGTCTTTGGCAGTGCCAAAAAGAAAAAGAGAACATTTTAGATCTATGATACAGGAACAAAATCCTGAAGAAAGAGAAAAAATATTGTCAACCGCCCCGAGGTTGGAGAGAAGATTTTATCAAGCCGCTTGGGGAATGCCCGTAGAAGAAAAACCGGATTTAACAGAATTTTTTAGCAGACATGAACTTCCTGATTTGAGCTGGGAAGGTTGGCATCCGAATACCAATATGGAACACATCAAAATTAAAATGGGTCAATCTATGGGAATAAACATGTCTCAAATGGGCTATTATCCGCAACAAATACGTGAAGCAAATTTGACAAATCCTAGTTATCCATCTTTTTCTGCGCAGGAAAATCAAGCGTCCATAGCTGCAAAGCTAAGAATTTTGATGGCAAGAAATGGAATATCCGGTTCAGTTATGCCTGTTCAAAATAATAGTGGTCAATCTTCAATAAATATTTCTGCAGGAATTTTCTAATATGGAAAAAAATGAGTACATCAAACTTGGAAGAAAAATATTTTCAAGAGATCCTATAAGGCAACATTTACAATTTCAAGATGATGGTTCTATACTGAACACTGTAACTGGAGTGTTATTTGACTCGGGTGATGTTGAAAAAAATATTTTAGAAGCAGAACGCGCTAATGTAGGAATGCCAACGTCATCAGTAAGATTTGTTACATCAACAGGCGCTGCGGAAAGAGGCTTGAGTGCGGCGGCTTTGCAATCAAGAGTTAAAGCAGTCAATGATTTTTTAAGCAGTGCTTCGGAAGAAGAATTAAGAAGATTAAAATTAGATAGATTAATCGGCAAAAAAGTTAGCGGTGTACAGGCAACATTTTCTACAAAAGGTAATGAGAGTATAGTGGGTGCACTTTTTGATCTAGATTCTCCTATATCACAAAATATGCCAGGTTTCACGAACATTACTCAAGAAAATATTATACAATTAAGTCTTCGTATGGCTGATGAAGACATTCCGTTGTCTTTATTGGAACAATCTATTCTTTTCAGTAAAACAGGTTCAACAATTTTAACAGATAATGCTGTTAATAATTTTTTTGATAAATTAGCAAATAGCACTAGCACAGGTTCCGATGGTTCCGAAGCCCTAAAAAAAATTAGCAAACTAGTTGGAAAAATTCCAAAAAGAGCTCAATCAGAACTTGCACCAAGAGACATTGAGTTCACCACTGAGCAATTAGGCAGTGTATTGAGAAGAATGGGTGTGTCGTCTATTGGCGATATTGGTAAATCTTTGGAATTAACAAATATAGTAGATATAATTCTTAAGATGGCTAGAGGAGACGAGTTAACTCCAGCAGAATTGAGAGTTGCAAAAACAATTGGAGACGGAACTATAAACCCCGAAACTGCTATGCAGTACATCGGTAAAGTTTCCGGTTTGATTGGAACAGATCCAGCACAAAATTTAGACCAATATAACGTTTTAAGTTTATTGTCAGAGCAAATTAAAAATCTTCCACCTTCAGTAACTTCTCCCGGAGATCTCAAAGGGCAGTCATCAATTATTTTTAAACAATTAGAAAAAACAATAGACACTGTAAAATCTGCTGCTGGAACTGATGCGGATAAAATAAGGCAATCTTTGCAATATGAACAAGTTATTAACTCTTTAGAAGATAACATAAAACCAGCACGAGATGGCGCTGTTTTAATGACTGAATCGTTTGCGCAAAATCTTTTAGATCAAAAATATAAAAAATTTAGAAACCTGCAAGAAGAATTAAAATCTTTGGGTCCAGGAATGATAGATGAAAACCAATTGGATGAGTTGAGAGCTCTAGAAGGGCAAATACAAAAATTACGACAAATAATTAGTTCTGGCACAACAACTGATAACACAATAAGATTTGGAATTGGAGAAGAAATAACATTACCGGATGGAAGAACATTGGGTGGGACAATAAAAGCTAAAGCTGGAGTTTTAAGATTCGAAAATTATGGACCTAATACATATCAAACGCCTGATGGCAACGCTATTACTTATAAACAAGCAATAAAAGAAGTTGAAAGAATGCGTAAAAGAAGAAAAGAATTAGAAAGCCGATCACTTCGCGGGTTGACAGATCTTGAACAAATTGAGTTCGATCTACTTGAAAGCGAAACTTTGCCTGATATTTTAGAGCAATTCAAAAGGACATCGATTATTGGAGATATAAGTACGGTTAAAGAAGAAGCTGGTACAACTCCATATTTAGGAATGAACGCAGCTATGAGCAGTTCTGAACAAGTTTATGTAGAACCAATGGAATTGATGGCTGAACCAACTTTATTTACGAGTAAAAATTTTCTTCAAGCTCAACAAGCACAAATTGCAAAATCTCAAGAAGGAATTAAGGCATTTTTAAAAACTGGAAAAATACCAGAAGAAGTTCGTGCTCTTATAGAAGCTGAAAAAACAGATTTAGCTGGATTAGATTTCGAAGACTTAACCCCATCAGCAAAAGGACTTGTTCTTAAAAGAAGAAGAGAATTGGCGGAAATAGATAGAATTATTGCATTAGGTTTGCCGCTGGAAGAAAGCATACCAATGATTAACCTTGTTAAATCACACTTTGCAAAACAAGCATTTACACTTAAAAACGATGTTCCAAGACTAGTTGTTCCGAGTGCAACCAGATATAGTATCAGAACTCCGGCAACAAGCCAGGACTTATCAAAAATTTTCGCAGATGGTGGCGATACACTTATTCCAATACGAACAAGCAAAAAAACAACAGAAAAAGCAACATTTGTTCAATTTGCACTTGATGGAGATCAAATGCTTGTTTCCAACGAAAATACTAGCAGATACAAGTCGGTATTGAGTGGATTTGACCTTGACGACGATACTATTTTTCAGTTACGCACTTTCCAAGATGAAAGTGGAAAGACGCGTCTTGCATCAAGAATTGTAAGAGATCCTAAATCAAGAGAAGAAGCCTTATTCGCAGTGCCGAGATTTGATTCTGTTGCAACTTTACAAGGACTTTTAAATAAAGATCCAGAAACAATAACTAGACTTCAATCTAGTATGGAAAGTGATGAGTTTTTAACAGAAATAATGAAAGAAACAGGTGTTGATGAATCAACGGCAAGAAAAATTTTTGAAAAATTAAAAAATGTTTTAGCCAAAACAGATGGCAAGTTTTCCTACAAGGGATCCCACATTGGGGAGAAAAAACTTTTAGATGTTGATGAATCTGGTCTATTTACATTGGAGACAATTGTAAGAAAAGCAAAAGAAATGGAAAGAGGAGCGCCAATTGAAAGCTTTCAAGATGCGGCTGAAGTAGATGCTTTTGAAAGGGCAGCAGAGATGCGTTCAGCATCTACAAGATCAAGAATCGGCGTTGTGTTGAACGATGAAGGAATGCCCGTTACACAACAGATTGCAAAAAATTTAAGTCCAGAACAAGCAGGACCATACTTGAGTGCAAGAATGGCTCAAATTACAACAGTGCCAGGAGTTGATGAAGACATTGCTTCAAAAATGTTAAAAGAAATAAACGATAGTTTAGTTGGAAGAGGTGACCCATCAATAACGCTAGACGAATTGTTTAGTCGTGATTTGGAAGGTAAAATCGCGTTTTTGAACGCCGAAGATTTTAAGGGGATTGAAAAAGCAGCAAGACAAGGTATTGTTCACGAAGCTAAAGCAAAAATTATTGCAGAGTATGCGGCTAAATCTGTTGGCGACTATGGCGAAACAATTGGTAGCTTAGCTAATATAGCTGCTGGAGTTGAATCTGTTTCGGATATATTACAAGACCCAGAAGCATTGAAAACTCTTGCCGACAGTATGTCGGCAGATGCATTTGCGGAATTAACAAAGAGAACTACTGTACCAGTAGAACCAAGATCAAATATCGTTGACATAATAAATCAATCTATAGGAGATAAAGAACTGCTTTCTTACGATGAGGCAATCAAAGGTTTAACAGATGAACAAGCAGGAAAGCTTGCAGAAGCTTACAAAGCTATTGCAAAACAGGTTACAAAAAGAACTGGCATAGAAACCACCTATGACACGATTAAAAGATATCTACAGTCAGACGCAGCAAAAGCTGGAATTTCTCAGCAATCAGAATTTTTGTTTGCAATGAGAGCAAGTCAGCTAGCTGCAGGATATGCGCAAGAAGAATTGGTTGGTTTTGATCCTATGGTTTTGTCAGGTAGATTAAAGGGTGTAAGAGCACAAATAATAGATGCCGCAGTAACTTCATATAGGTTTGCATTAGCAAATTTTGTTGATGACCCAGAAGCCCAAGAAAGAATCAGGGAAGAATTATCAGTACTTGAAAGGCTAAAACCAGAAGACTCGCTAGAGATGTTCACTCTAAAAAAGGGCTCAAGACTATACAACACATATGCAGCAACATCAATACAACATTCTGAAGCACAAGTCGCAAGAGCGGCCATAGACGTTGCAACCTCTGCACGAATAAGAATGATAGCAAGAAAGAAATTGCCAACCGCAAAAGCAGAGTATATTAAGGCAGCCAGAGAAATGATAAAAATTTCAGGTCTTTCTTCAAGTATGGAAGAACTTAAAAAACTTGCTGAAGATCCATCAAAGGAATCGATATATAAAATAAAAAAATTAGATACAAGTCGAAAGCTTGGTGCGGGATTAAGAGCAATACAAGACAATTATGAAAGCACTTCTTCCACGACACTAGACATTGTTGACGCTATTGAATCAGAACTTAGGGTTAATTTTGGCGCCGCTGGTTCAAGGTTATTGGGAGATGAAGGCCCAGAAGGCGTTGAACACGAAATGATGTCTTTGTTTGAGTTGGCCAAAACGAGAAGAGACGCTAGAAGAGCTATGGGAGATCCAGCTTCTTTTGGGGTTCTTCAAAGGGCGTTTAGAGAACATACAGATGACACAGAAGCTGCAATTGATTTAGTAGATGAAAATTATGCAAAAAAATTTTTAGACAATGTTTCTCCTGAAGAAGTAAGATCAAAACATTTGTTCGACTTTATGAGAATAAGAGCAGGACAGACTGATGGAAAAGATATTTCGCCAATAGCACAAGAAGCGTTTCGTTATGTTCAGGGTAGAAAACAACTAGAAACACTTGACGCAGAAACTGCAGGTTTAGTTAGATCAATAGCCGCGCCAGATGAATCTGACCTAGATGATATAGGTAGGCTAGCTGATGACATAGCAAGATCAGTTACTGCAGGAGAAGACGAAATATTTGAAATACAAAGAAGTAATTATAAGCGAATGAGCTTTGATGTTTTTAAATCAAAAAATGTTCGCAGAGGAACAGTAGCAGCGGCGGCTTTGATAGGGGCCAGCTTTTTGTATCAGTCTAAAAAGAAAAAAGATCATACTGCAGCAGACATACAGGGACCTCCACTTCTTCCTGGCGGTAATCCATACGAAACAGGGTATCCAACAAGGCAACAAATAATTAGTCAAATGGAACAAAACGCCGGGCAAACGTATGGTCGCGCAATGCAATATCAAATCAATACAACTGGATCTATACAGGATTTAAACAATTTAAGGGGCATTTTCGGAGATGTTGTCGACGGGCCTATCAACAGTACTATGTACAACGGACTGCCAATTATGGGCCAAGATCCCTATTCAGATATAGCCTCTAGATTTTAGGTATTTAAAGTATGATTTTAGGTGCAGACGAACAAAACAAAAATTTAGCGGACGCTGCGGCCAAACGAACAGACACTTCTTCAAGAACAAGAACGTCAAACGTTTTGTCTGGCAGAATAGCCAATCAAAAAATCAATACTTCTATTGGGGCAGATTCTAGGAGCAATGTAATAGCCTCGTCGAGAAGAATGCTCTCAGAATCCCCTCCAGACCCAATTAGAGGCTCGTACGAAGGCCTTGTAAGCCAGTCCGCTGGTTATATACAAATGGACGGAGATGGCTACGATAATCCCGATTTTCAAAAGGCTAGATATAAAAAAGATTTTTTACAATCCGGAGAAGTAAAAAAGCCAATTACAAATCAATTGTCCAATAATTCGTCCAATATTAAAAACAATGCTATAATGACTAATTATAGTTCAACATTTAATGGCGATAATATCGCCAACAAAATGCAAGAATTTATTAAAACAAACAATATGTTCAGGTAAATTATGGCTGATGAAATAGATCTCAATTCCGACCAAGCCTCCTCCAATCTGTACGCCGAATCGGATCTTGCTCCGCTAGAAACCCTATTTGGCGAAATGTCTGGGGATAGATCTGGTTGGACCAAATTTAAAAACTGGGCTGAATTTGTTTCCGACTTGGGAACTGCTGTTGTAACAAGAGGTGTCAGTCTTCCATTTACCGGCTTAGACGGTTGGGATGGGGGAAGAAAAGATGAGCTTAATAAAGATCTTTCTTCCATAGGTTTATCAAAAGATAATTTTTCAAACACACCAGATAATAAATTGTTTAAAGAATTAACTAGTTTTAGAAAATCTGAGTTAAATCATATAAAAGATGAAAAAAATAGAAATTTAATATTTGAAAAAATATATCAGTCTGGTTTAATCGATTTAGCGGAAATGGCTGGAGGGATCAGGGAGTTCGCAAGATTGCGTTTTCAAAGCGCAGATACATTAAGAAAATCAGCTGCGGATTTCAACGATCCGATCAGAGATACGTTCTGGCTTGAAAAACTTATACAAACAAAGAATTATTTTTATAATGATCCGTTAGCTCTTGCAACTGTATATAAATATTTTCCAAATTTGTACAGACTTTTTATTACTGCGTTGGCTGCTACTGGCGATTATGGATATTTTGAAGATGATCCACTCAATAATCACAAAGAAATTATGGAAAGTATGTTCAAAGCTTTTGGCACAGATGCGAAAGGCGAATCTACTTTTAAGCCGATTTGGGCAATAGAGAATTTTACGACCGCCCAAAAAATAGAAAAGGCTATCAAAGATACTGGAACATTTGTAAATACTCCACCGGTAAATCCAGATATATTTCATTTAAGAATTGGAGCCGCGAACTTTTATGTTCCACCAATTACAATATCGGTTAATACAGGTTTCAAAACCGGAAGCTTAACTGGCGGTGCAATCAGACAAAAAGCTTCACCAAAATATAATTCTGGATTTAAGGAAACCACTATTAACTTAAAATTATATTTTCCAAATTATGAAGAAATTTGGGGAATATCAGATATCAAAGATGCAACAAAAATAAACCTGAATTCAAACTACTACATTAATTTTAAAGATTCAGCAGATGAAAGTAGGGTTGATAAATTTCTTTCTTCATTAAGGGGATTAATTGCAGCCTTCAAGTACGCACCTATTCTTCCGATTAAAAATCATTATCTCAATTCTGTATTTGATATTACTGGCGTTGCATTAACCAGCATGACTATATCAACGGTGCAAAACTTTCCGTTTACATTAGAAGTTAATCTAGAATTATCTCAATTTAATCATAAGCCGTACCTCCCCATGTTGAAAGATTTTAATCAGGCAATTCATTGGGGTAAGTTCAGGCATTACATGGGAAGAGCCGCCGGATCTTTGGCCAATTCCGTAAACGCAGAGTTTCTTTTAAAGACAGTTGGAGAAGATATAGCCCCAATCAATACAGCCGAAGACCGTTTACCTGCAATACTGAAAGATCAACAAAGAGATTTTTTACAGAATTCTCAAATAGTTCCTGCATATAAGGACGGACTGTTAACGACAAATATTATTAATGATTGGGTTAACGGAAAAAATATAACTTTATACATTCCTGCAGAAATACAATCAAAAATATACACACCAGATGTCTCCTCATTTAGAAGCGAGGAGGAAAAAGCAGTTCTTGATTATGGAAGAGCATTTTGGGAAAATTTGCTTTTGAAATTAGGTATAAATATCACAGATGAAATTTTGTACAGGGATTTATACACCGTATATACAAGTTCTTTAGATTACAGTGCTTCAGTGTTTATGAAAAAAGCCGCTGCAAAAATGGTAGAAGTAGCTCTTGCCGGGGCGAATGCAAAAAATAGTTACGAAATGACTTATGATGCACTTGTTGTGCAACACATCAACGCCAATGGCATTACAAATCCCGCGGTTATAGATTATTTAAAAAACCGCAAATCCCCAAATGATTTGCAAGTTCCGGCACAAGCCACCGAAGAAGAAACAAACAAGCTTAGAGAAACAAAATCAAGTCTTTACACCGCCGCACAATCCATTCAACGGATTGTTAGATTTTCAAATCAAACAAAACACAGAAGCTATTCTAAAAAAGAAAAAAATAGATTTTGACAAATCTAATCCAACAAGCTCAAAGGAATGGTCCGCCACATATGCTGCCGAACAATCAAAATTTGTTGATGCATTTATGGCGAGTTTGTATGAAAGATTTTTTAAAGACGAAGAAATGATCCGACTGCTTGGAATTGGTTTGGTCAGGGACGCCGAAAAATATTCAGGCATAGATGGAAGAAAAATATCGGCATTTAACATCAAGGAATGGGAAGTTCCAATGATGAAAATAGACCTAGATGAAAATTCGGTGATAGTTAATTCAGTTTCTCTTTCAATGGGGAACAATATGGCGAAGTTCCAGCTTCAAATGCAGGATGAGCCAACATTTCAGTACATAGGATCAAAAGATACCATGATCAGCATTTCTATGACTATCTTTGGAGAAAATGAACTAAGAAAAATAAAGAAAATGTTTGATTACCTTAGCGGTCTGGCGCGCCTTGAACATGCGGCCGGTGTTATCGGTTTCATGGGCATTAAAAATATAATATGCGCTCTTGCAGGGGTCAAGTATGTGCTGCCCCTTAACTATTCGGTGGACACGATTCCAGAATTTCCACACGTTTACAACGTTAATTTGATGCTTGTTGATTTTGACATTTTCCAACAAAAACGAGAAAACATTAGTTCGGAACAACAAATATCTTTAATCAAAGAATTTGGATCAAAAAGAAATCCTTTTTTGAGATTGAAACAAAATTGGGGAGCATTCAATGCGTACCCCGATATGCCGTTGTCAATCACCGATCCTTCCAGCAATATGGTTGTTGGATCTTTGGATCCAGATTTTTATTTTAGACAATTCGAAATGTTTGATAACGATGTGGTGAACAATATAATTGATCCGGAAAATTATACACTGCCAGTTGGTGAATGGGAAAATGAAAAAAATTATTTAAATGATAGAGGTAAATCTTTTGTCTATTTCGTAAAAAAGAAATTAATTGAAAACAATGGAAACATACAAGAAATAAAAGATTACTTGATTACCCAAAATAATTTAGCCGCTGATGAAGCGATGAAAATATTTAGAATAGCGATATTTGATCAACAAACAGAACCAGAATTTGAAACATCATTGCAGTCAAGTGGTTTTATAGCCAACAAATATCCAACTATTTGGAAAGATATGATTGATCTTTTTAAAGACGATAATAATATTGAGTATAATTTTGATGATGTTAAATTTGAGACAAGATATGGCAATGTGCGCATAGGAGATTTGGTTTCTGGTTCAAAAGAACAAGTGGAAAAATTTAACAAATTAATAGCAGAAACAGCAGAAAATTCTAAGAATAAAGAACTTCCGTCATTTGATCCGGATGATGTCGACCATTTTGGGATAATTCATCTCGTACCAGCCGCAGATCCAAACGATACAAACAAAATACCGGCAATATATCAAACGCCTGATGGCGGATATATTATGGGCTATTCCAATAGGGATGATGGAAGATTCTATGTGGCGCAAGATTTTCTTAGAATGAATTCAGACGGAGGGGTTTCTCCTACGTCTAAGGTAACGCAAATTTCTGACACCCAAACACCGGAAAGAGAAAAACAAAATTCACACACAGGAGTTCCTGGGGCAAAAAGTGTTGACAGCTATCAGTCGGCTTACGGGTCTTCCCAAAAAGAAAAAATGCAATCCGTTGCATCAGGCGGAACATACAAAGGGGTCGCTAAGCATTGGCAAAAAATGATGATGGACAATCAGTATAGGGATTTGTCCGGAAGAATGATTAGAGCCTATCCGACCTACATGCTTTGGCTGATAGATGATTCAAACTATTTTGCTGGTGTTAAGTTGTTTGATAATTTCTATGGACTACAATCAATCGTTGATTTTTCCATTGTTCAATCAGAGGATCTTCTCGGCGATACGCTTATGCTAAGAATCTCTAATATGTATTCAAAACTTTCTAAACCAGAAGTTGGTTTGAGCAGTCTGATTAACACGGATGGTGCTTTTTACGGTGGAATAACAAATTTAGATATTGACAAATACGCAGCCAATCTTACGTCGGGTTCCGCCAAGATGATTGAAACCCTCTTAAAAAGATCTATGAATTTGAAATCACACATGAATTCAAAATATGTTACAGAGATAGCCCAAATGAGATTAAAACCAGGAGTAAGAGTTCATCTTAGGGCTGGATACGGATCAAACCCCAATGCTTTGCAGACGATTTTTAATGGAGTAATAGCAGAGGTGGATCACGGAGAGATTATAACAGTTGTTGCACAATCGGATGCAGTTGAGTTAAGTCCAATCATCAATAGCACCAAGAAAAAGGGTGATAGCGGCAAGATAGATGGAGGCATAAACACTGGTCTTTGGTTGTCGGAGCCCAGGGATCTGATGATTAGACTTCTTTCTATGGGGGCATCAAGAATGCGAGAGGCATTCGCCCACGCAACAAGGGGCGCAGTATTTTCGGAAAATAAATTTGGGATTAGACATTTTGGCTCTATACTTTATCAACCGCTCACTGAGCAGGAAGCAGCCAAAAGTTCAATGTACAAGCAAAGCGTTATCAACGCTTTTAATGCCGTAGGCAGAAATCCAATATCAGGTACTGCGGGCTTGGCTGTAAATTCAACTGCTAATCTTTTGACGGGAGGAGCTGGTACTCTGGTGCCTGGCGCTTTTAATCTTGCTGGCGGTTATGGTGCTGGAAACTTTCCTTCTTACTCCGGAATGGAAAGTTTTGGTGGCTCAGTACGAACACCCTTGATTGGCGCAATGCAAACCCTATGGGGTAATTTTTCTACACAAAGAGATTTGGAAATATTTAAAAGAAATATTTATCCAGGGAATGGAGTTGGAGTCGCGCAATTTTTGGGAGGCGATTTAGACGACGGTTGGGCAACCATGGCGAGTATAGACATAAGTGAAATAGACAAAGAAAAATTTGGTTACGTAGACAGGTTATCTAACAGATCTTGGGCTGGATTGCTTGAGCAGTCGCAAAGCGCAAGCAATGTCGATGCTAATCAAGTGCTTGAAAAAACAACTGAAGTTAACAAATTGACCAATACAAACGAAGGATTAAGAACTACCCATATTCTAGGCACCGGACTTGCTGCCGCAACTGCCGTAGGATCTTCTTTTATTTTGGGGCCAGGCGCTGGAGTTTTTTTGGGAGCGCAACTTCTTGGAAATTTTAAAGGTCGTGGATTTTCCAATGTTTTGAAAACTATGGGGCTCGTGTCAGATCTTGATGATGATATTTATGACGAAGTTTCTTTTAGGGCTCAAACTTATATGAGATCGGTTTGGGACATGTTCCAAATGTGCGCAAGACTTCTTCCAAACTATATTGTTGCAGTAAGACCATTTGAAGATAGGTCTACAGTTTTTTATGGTAAACCACACTGGTTATATACCTCTGGAATTTTCCCTGTATCTACCGGTTTTCCAAATGAAGAACAAGCTAAATTAGACGGAGTTTCAATACCGGGTTACATTGATGCAGATGATTCGCTGCAATCAATACTTGACACTGTTAACAAAGAGCAGTCAATGGGGGCAGATCTGGCGGGTCTTAACAGGGCAAGTGAAAGTACTTTGTCCGAATCGATAGCATCGATGTCCAAAGACATGTTGTCATTTCAAGGAATTTTCAAATCTGGAACAATGTTTAGAGGAAAGGTTATAAATTTTCTTGACGAAAACAGGAGTATCTATAAATACAACAACAAAATTGTTTCCAAACTTCCAGTTAACAAAGGCAAAGTTCAAGTAGGATTTCACCTGCCGTTTGGTTCTAACGGAACTGAAATCACCATGCCAATGCAAAAAGAAGCGCACAAGCAACTTGATCAACTTCCCATAAGATTTAGATACCCCTTCTTTACCAACAGAACAAGTGGCCTACTTCCTTCGCTTGATTTTGATAAAATAGTTAAAGGCGATAACGAAGAAGATCTAAAAAAAACAATTAATAACATTCTTTCTATTTCGCTTATCGAAAAAGGTTTAATTTCAAAAGAAACAGATTCAGAATCAACCGCTTTGGTTTCTGAAAAAAATGGAGAAATTAGTTTAGATTTCAATTTTAATTTTGCCGCAAAAATTCCATTATTGCCAATCCTTGATGTTGGCGGCACAAATCTGTTAGAAGGTACGGCAGCTTTTGATCCGTCTGGAATTTTTGACCCAGAAGGAAACTTGGGTCAAATAAACGCATCATTCATAATACAAATGCCTTTACCAATTATGAACGAAAATCCGGATCAATTTACTGAAAAATTTCAAGACTATTATCAAGATCTTGATCCTATATATAAATTACAACAAGAATTCAATACCCTGCCTTTAAATTTTAGCGATTGGGGAATGCCAAAAACCGCAGAGGAAGAACAATTCTATATTGCCATGAGATGGCCATACAATCCAATATTTACAGATTCGAACAACACAATGCCTGGCCTGGTAGATATCGCTGAAAAAATAAACAAAGTAAGACCCACTCCAGAAGTTCAAAGAGAAGTGTTAAAAAAGTTTCTGAAAATGTACAATTTTTCTGAAGAGGATCTAGTTGGTTCCCCAGAACAATATAAGAAAAGAAGAGTTCTTGTTTACAATGAAAAAACAAATTCTGCGGTAGTTTGTGCACCAGCGTATTTCTTGTGGGGAGCAACAGAATCAGACGGAGATGGATCCGGGGCTATTGATGCAATTATTTCTCCAGATGCTGCTTATTTCCTGGGTTTGTTAATCAACGAAAAAGGTCAAATTGTTTCCCCTCTTGAAAATATCGGCATCGTTAATTCTTCCAAATCAGGCATGGCGACTACCGCCGGTCAATTTGAGGCTATGGGGATGGTTGAGCAGGATCTTGCAGAATGCAGATTCACCTTCGTTAATGATGCGACTCCATTAGGAGTGGTTACTAGTTCTTATAATCCGGCGAATAGATTTAGGTATGTCGAAGATGGTTGGAAATTTTCCGAGGGTAATTTCCTTGTTGGTTTTGGAGCATTTAAGGCGTCAGATGGCGGGCCTATTCAAGATGTTTTGATGATGAATGACGGCAGACTGCCGGCTAGACAGGTAGGAATTGATCCAAATGCCGGGCACCCCTCTCTGAGAAGAAGCCCCAATGGAGTTGTGGTTGAACACGAATATCAGTTTCTTGATGACATAATCGCCCTAAAAACGCAAAGAGATTGGCAAAAAGAATGGAGCCAAGGTGGAAATTATCTTGAATACTACAACCTTATTAAAGATAATGAAAATTTGGACGCCGTTTCAAGAGACAAATTATTTGAAGAACTAAAAAAAGATAGAGAAGGAAAAAAGAACGAAAATTTTTCAGCGGTGTACGATCAATTAGATCCCGTATCTGTTGTTGCTAGAGGGTTTTACGATGAAAAATTTGATAGTACAGTAAAAGTTATTGCAGGAAATGGAAGAAGGGTGAACGAGGCCCAACAAATATGGGACCAATTCAGGTTCGCTTATCACACTTATGATTCTGTAAAAAATATATTTCAACAAGTTTACAATCTTGATCCTGACGACGACAGTATATCCAATGATCCAATTTTCGAACTTTTGACGGGCAAGTCTAAAATTACGCTAGAAGAATTCGGTGCAGATACTAGAAGTTCGGAATTTACAACCTTGTTAGGGGCAGATTGGATAGGTGCAAACAGTGCCCAAACCGCGGCAAAACAGTCGGCTATAGACATAGCGGTAGACGAATATATAGATGCTGGGTTTGATGGCAAAGACGCAGAGAACAAACCAATCATCAACAAGGATAAGGGAATTCTGGACGCATACAACGCCCTTATTTACAATAAGGCAAAAAGCATTATTCAAATTGTAACGAGTCATTTTGAAACGTATGAGTATTCCAAGAAAGATGTTTCAACAGATGATAGTACGGGTCAAGATCTTTCCGAAAGCGGATCTGGCAACCAAAACATTTATGAAAGAATTGCAGAAAAATTTGGCAAAGAATCAAAATCAAACAGCACAGAAAAAGAGGTCAAAGAACTTATTGCCAAAATTGAAAGCCCAAAACAATTATTTTTATTGTTGGTTGGAATATTCAGGCAAAAGATGTGGTCAGATCCGTACGCAAGAGCATGGTTGGTTCTAAGACCGGATAAGAAAAGGTATAGTGCAACCGGACTTGCTTCTTTTGCAAATGCAGCTCTAGCTCTTAATCCAGGAACAACAACAATAGCGGCTGGATTGGCAGCTTTTAATGTTTTTGGTAACGACAATGATCAATGGAGTTTTAGGGCAGTAGATCCGATTTTTCACGCATTCATAGACTACGAAGCAGAATACGCAAAAGATAACAAAACGTTTATTAAGTTGCTACAAAAAAACGCAAAAGAAGGCAGCAACGCAAGCAACTGGGTTACTGGAATTGGGGAAGATGCAATTAAATTTTACGACAAAACTATAGGGCCTATTTTTAATGCATTTGATACAGTGCTTGGAAATCTTTTGAATATGTTTAGAGTTTCAATGGCCCAAGTTGGTTACGGTTTGCAAAATATTGAAAATTTCAGTAGACAAGCAAACATCTTAAATAAAGCGTACAACGATTCTATTTACTATTCTTTGGGAAGACCGGGCACTTTGTTGAGAGCGGTCGACAACCCTTTCACAAGAGAATATGGTGAACCGGTCGTTGAAATAAGAGAGCCGTTTCAAAGAATGCATTACCTAAGTTCGTTTACGCATATTATCGCAAACAACATTAAAGAAAACGGACGAGTTGCAACACAAATAACAGCAGTTTCTGATGGCAAATATCCCGTTACAGTTTCGTTGGACAAATCGGCACCACCAGAAAAACAAATTGAAAAAACCGTAGAAACTGGTTTGTATTGGGACAATCCAAAAGGCGAAGGGGTTTGGGGAGTATTGCATCCAATCTTCCATCCATTTGAAACATTTAGGGGTATTTCTAAACACGCCCAAGGCGAGCCCGATGAATTAACAGCAAGACGAGTCGCTCTTTCGTATTTGAAAGAATCGTTAAAAGATCTTTATGGTGGAGAAATAATCATAATAGGGAATGCAGATATAAGGCCTCATGATATTGTCTATTTGGCTGATGTGTATGAAAGAATATATGGAATTTTTGAAGTTGAACAAGTTGTTCATCATTTCACCCCAGAAACTGGTTTTGTCACCACGATAACACCTAATGCATTTGTCTCCGTGAATGACCCATCGAGATGGTTTATGTCGTCTTGGTGCGCCGCCCATTTCAGCATGCAAAATCTTCGAAATGATGCGCGTCTTCTTTTGGCCAACAAATCAAATAACAGTAGATTGACCGTAAATGGATCGGTATCAATTGACAATTTGGCCGACATGCTCAAGGATCAAATGGTCGGGGGGTTGCAGTACACGCATGGCCATACAGCTTTGTTGAAGGATATTCAAGCCAATCAACTCGCCGACGCACTGCCGGATACTTCAGAAAAAATAAAAGAATTAATAAAAGCAAATACCGGTAGAATAGAAAGCGGCGGTATGGGAGCGGCAATTTTTGCTGGCTTGGTGATGCCAGCAGTAACAGCCACTGCAACTGTTGCCGTAAGCTTGGTTAACCCTGTTGCCGGAGCGTTTGTTGGTGGAGGCCTTGCGTTGGCAACTGACGCAGCTTGGGGCGCATGGAAGTGGGTGAGAGAGAATGTTTTGGATCAACACGGTTGCTACATACAATATCTTTCCAAAAATGGAAAACCAATGGACGGAGGATTGTCTAATTTTCAAGGAATGGTTGTGGGCAAATTCCATTCAAAGAGACTTCTTCCAGGAATTTTGGGAGTAAAAACAAATGTTAAAACAGAAGCAGGACACGCCTATGTTAGATCTGATGATATATTTAAGAGTATGGGTTATAAAGAAAAAGAAATATCCGATCTCGTAAAATACATCAGCTTGGAAAACGCCATAGTGCAGTCAGAAATTTTGAAATATTCTGGTCTTGGTCCAGAAAAAACTGGCCTTAGAGAATTTTTTAAAGTTATAGTTAAAGCTGAACACTTTAAAGACGGTGACACGATTGTGGTTAAAGATATTATAGGTGGCGGAAAGTCTTACACTGTAAGATTTGAAGGCGTGCAAGCACCGGAACTTAACAAAAACAATATTACATCAAGTACTGCAATTATCAATCCCAATTCACCTGCTTCTAAGGCTCTTCATTACGTGAGAGAAGCTCTAGAAGGAAAACTTTTTGTATTACGAATAAGTCCAAACAATCCGCAAATGATTCTAACAGCCGACGATTTTGAAGCAGGCGCCGTTTACAATAATCCAGAAAATTATCAAACAGCATACACACAAAACAACGCTCAAAAGTATGATGACAGATATATGGCTAGTGTGTTTTATAAAACGGATAAAGCAATATATGATTCAACTTACTTAAAAATAAGGTCGATATTTTTGAGCATACCAGAATCAACATCTAATTCTATAGCTTATGTAAAAGATAAAGTAAAAGAACTAATTAACCCACAATCTGTCATATATACAAGATATGAGATTTTATACAACGCTATTCTGGAAGAACAAGCAGTTTTTACTCTTTCACCGCCTTTGTATAACTCGATACCAACAAACGGGTTTATGCATTTTGCTTCTTTGGGAGCAGGCGATCCCCTCAATAACCTAACGAATATCGAGAAAAAAACATTCGACGCCCTATTCGCCCTTGTTATTTTGAATAGAATATATGAAAAAGCATCAGAATGGCCAATGGCCGCTTGGGACGAGTACTATGATGACGGAAACCCAATAACACTTAATTGGGAACTAGTTACATCTGGACTGGCTTCAGTTTACACAAAAGGACTTACGGCAATCAAGGGACCAGCATTGTATACAGCACAAGAGCTTATGGCAATTCCCAGAGAGATAGGAGGGAATTAAAATGTCAGATTTTGAATTTGATGCATCTGATTTATCAAGCACTAAAAGTATCGTAGATAAAGTTGGTTCTCATTTTTATCCCAACGGAGAAGTAGTAATTAAAAATACTACGATGTCCAAACAACCGATGCAAGATAGAACACTTAGGAGTGCGGACCCCGCAAAATTATTGCAAGGGGATGGTTTATTTAGGAATCCGGCTTTTGTAACCGCAGCCTATGCTCAGTCAACACAATCCGCCTTGCATTCAATTATAGCATCTCGTGCGGAAATTGACGATGATGTTAAGATACCCGATCCAGACGATCCAACCAACTCAAAATATTTAACTGGTGCAGCAGCTCGTGCAGAAATAATGAAACAATCGATTATAACAACGGGCTTAGCTCCTAGTGGATTTGAGGCGACGATCAAAGCCTTGAATGATACAGTTATAAATTCGACAACGTTAAATACTGGCTCTGGTGGCATGGTGGGCAACAGCGACGGTACAACATATGCACATAGCATCAGCGGTTACGCCGCAGAACCAAATGCGGAATCTTTCAATGGTGGCTCAAGACAAATTGCATTATTAGAAAACTTGACTGAGTCAGAAAAGCAAATTTATGCGACTAAAATAGCAGAATTAAATAAAAAAACTAATTTTGGCGGAAACATATACATGTTTGAAATTGATTTTGACAAAGGCCAAAAATCGCGGTCAAGATCTAACTGGCCTAAGTTTTGGGCTTTATCAAGAAGGAACTTATTTTAGTGGCGGCAATGGAGCCCCAATACCGCTAGCAAAAGAATATCTTGGCACTGGCAAAAAAAAATGTCACGTATCCGCAGCTCTTCTTGAGCTTTTGCTACAGTTGACAAATTCAATATATATCGGCAAGGGCGGCCAAGGAACTGATAGAGGCATAGTCGGGCCAAATTTTTCTGGTCTAACTGCAGAAAATAATTCTATTTCAGATCATTCGTTTGGAAGAGGATACGATATACACTCGGTAGGAACTGACGCTAGTACGTCAATAGATTTAGTTACAAACTTAGATTCTTATAGAAAAGGTTTGGATTTGTTTTTGTCTGCGCTTCAAAAACTACCAAGAGAACTGCATCCGGATTTGATCGTAGTGCACGATCAACTAGCTACTGAATTGGGCGTATTAGAAAAAGGTTTAGAAGACGCAAATTCCGCCGTAAGAGAAAAATATAAAGGACTTTCTCCATACGTTAATTTTGCTTGCGATTCAAGCCACAGGAATCACATCCACATAAGTTTCAGCGCAAGAAGAGCTGGATCTTTTTTGACCCAATCAGAATTGCGACCACTTTCGAGTGACAACGCTTTTTATGGTAGCGTGGACAGAATTGCGGATACAAACTTTGACAAACTAAAAATAAATTATTTTAATAAACCAAATGTAGCTCTTTCCCCAGATGAAATATACAAAATGTTGATTACAACCAATTTGTATAGTCCAGAAGTCGCTGCAATATTTGTTGGAATTGCAGAAAGAGAATCCAGGTTTAAGCCAGGACAGTTGAATGAGAATAGAAAAACCAAAGATTTTTCTTTCGGTTTATTTCAAATCAATTTGCTTCCAGCGGCACATGGCTCAAAAACATTTTTTTTAAAATATCCAAATGATGAGAATGTATTGGGTTTTAAATTGGCGTATTCTCTCCAAGAGAATCTGTCAACATCTCAGCTTGCAAGCGCAGTACAAACAAAAGCCACCAGATCAACGGTGGATCAAAGAATATTTATTCCATACAACCAAGCTTACGCGCTGGCTGTCTGCGCTGACGATAAACGCGCTTATCAAAAAATAAAAAATAATCAACAGTTTGATGGCTATATTTTTGGGCCGTGGGGTGACTATAAAGGAACCTATGGCTTTATTAATAAAGTATCTTTTTCTGTAATATCAGAGGTATATACCGGCAATGGTAACAAAATAGATTATTTAAAAAAATGGATTAGAGATAAATTTAAAGGAGACAAACCATTTCCGTATATTGAGGACTGGATGAACGGAGAAGTTTACGATGAAAATGTATAAGAAAGAGGAGCGTCATGCCGATTAATTATCCAAAATTTGATAAAAAAATTACCGATCAAATTGAAGACTCAAAATTTAAAGAAATTAAAAATAGACCTGGAACTGTTATGGGTTATAATTCTCACAACAATACCGCAACAGTTATGGTTGACGAGAAATACTCAAGTGTTGTAGGAAATATACTTCCCAATGTTCCGTGTCCGTTTACATACGGAATACAATCGGTGGCACCCTCTCCAGGAACAAGATGTCTTGTGGGTTTTAGAGATCAGCATGAAGAAGGTCCATATATTATTATGTATTTTAATGAAATTCACTCACATAAAAATGTAAGAAATACGTCCGTAGATACTGGCGTTCCCAAGTACATGAGCTAACCCCATGCCACAATATAACAACGAAGAGGTATCGCAAAAAACAAATGTTTTTGATGAGAGTTTTGAACTCAAAAGAAGAAAAGAATTTTCCAATAGGGAAGTTGGAATAACCCATCCAGACAATAAGGGTTTCATAAGGATCGCAGACTCTGGAGAAATAGAGATTTTTGCCGCCCCAGGTATAGGTTTGATTTTAAATCCAAACACCAGAAGTGTTTCTATTATTGCGGACTCAATTAAATTTTTCTGCCGAGACGATGACGGATTAAGGTGGAATGGAAAGTCCTTTAATCCAGCATCGGATGTGTATAATGAGCCAGCTTTATTAAAAACAAACGATTTTTCAAATAATCCGGCATATTACAAATCGAATCATTTTTTAAACAATTTGGAACAATTTACCCAAACTCAAGAACAAAGCGCCATTACTATTATGGGTGAATATGGCTTAGGCTTGTCGTTGAAAAATGATTCTTTAAATACATCCGATTCAAACGGGCTTACGCTAGAGCAAAAAAATTTAATAAACGCCTATGCTAAAACGCACAGTGATTCGGAAGTTGTTTCATTGGTTGATTTAATGTTAAATGGATATAGTTTTGAACAGGCTTTAGATAAAATTGAAAACAATGATTTAAATAACCCAGATAGTTTAAATAATTTTCCATGGATAAAAAATGATTTGGACAAATAATGCCTGATTTTCACTTAGGATACGACGGAGATATCAAGTTGTCTAGCAACAAAGATATAGCGTTGATTCAAAACAAAGCGCAAAGAGACACGCAACAAATTTTTATTCGTTTAATGACAGAACCAAATGATTTTACGGTTTACCCAAGGCTTGGTTGCGACCTATCAATGCTTAGAGGTATGCCGCAGAGCGTGACAACTGGCGAAATAGGTAAAAGAATAATAAGACAAGCCTTGGAAAATGAAACTCAGGGGGGAATTTTCAAAGGAAGATCGATTTCCATAGACGCCGTTCCAACCTCGCCAACGGCGATTAGGTTTGATGTACATATTGAAGACAATTCAATAGAGCCAATCACCCTTTCCATAACTCAAGAAATTTAAAATAGGAGTAAACAATGCCAATCGTGTATAGCAAAACAAAAACTGAAATCTTGAGTAGAATAATGAACTCATTGGAAAAAAATGCTGGCATTACCGCCACGTATCCTGGCTCAATAGCAAGAGCCTTCGCCGAATCAATCGCCGTTGAAGTAGGGGATTTGTATGAGGCTTTAAAATTTAGTGTTGATCAAACTTCCATGGCCACAGCTTCGGGAAGATCCTTGGATCTTATTGGGGAACTCTATGGCGTCAGAAGAAAGGCGGTGTCTCCAGAGATAGAACAGGATAGATTAAGTTATAATATTGAGTTTTACATCACGGCACCATCTGGCTCAGATATAGTTGTTCCAAAAAATACTTTAATTTACAATGACGTAACAGAATTTGCATCTAAGCAATTTCAATACAAGCTAGAAGATTCGGTTACAATTATTGCGGGCACCACCAGGGCATATGGAAGAATTTCTCCTTCTTTTAACCAACAAAATTATACAGCCGCAAAAAATACTTTAACAAAACATAATTTTTCTTCATTGGATGGTTCAATAATTTTTTGTACGAATACCAAGGAAATTCACGCAATGCCGGGCATGGAAAGTGATGATTCATTCAGAAGAAGAATCGCTTTTTCTATAAAAGAAAAATCATATGGAACAGCTGAGTCTATGCGATTAAACACACTTGCACTCCCTGGTGTTAGGGACGTGAGAATAAGAGAATCATCTTATGGTATGGGATCTTGTGATATTATAGTTGTTCCAGAAAGTCAGACGATTAGCCCGTCTTTTGTTCAAAACGTGCTAGATAATATTTCACCAAGAAAACCAGTCGGCATCAAGCTGAATATAAGGATAGCAGAAAGAATACCAATCAATGTTTCCGCAAGTATTGTTCTCCCTCAGGGCTTGTCTGCGGCCGCAATAATTTCTCTTGAAAATCAAGCAAAAATTTTTGTTAAAAGATATTTAAATTCATTTACCATCGGCGGAACATTGACATTTTCTGATGTTGAATCACAGATAAGGGGATCTTCTGATTTTATCACATCAGTGAATCTTCTTAGTTTGACGGCAAGAGGGCAAGAAATTCCAAAAGGTGCGTTTACTCTTGCATCTGAAAGACAGTACATGATAGCTGGAACTGTTGATGTTTTTTCTGTTATAATGTCTTCTACAGGATATTAGAACTGAAAGAGCGGTATATATGTCAGACAAGCTTTTCCTTGTCACCAAAACGCACATAATTAAAGCAAAAAACATGAAGCACGCGAGAGGCGTGCTTGACGGAGACGAGAATGTTCCGGGCTTAATTATGGCAGATAATTCTTTTACAAAAGAGATTGAAGAAGATGAAGCCTCTATGTATTTTGCAACAGGGCAAGAATCTTTTTATGATACTTTTGATGAAATAGAGGAAGAGCAAACGGTTTTAAATAACGATATTAATTCATTGCAACGCCCAGAGCAAAAAATCGCTTCTAATACAATAGATTTTCTTAGGTCTGAAAATAAAAGATTAGCAAGATCAATAGACAAGTATAGGCATTCAAAAGCTGAAATCATAAACTCAATTTATGCTGCTGCATACGATGCTTTTTCTAACGCCAATATAACTGTTCCCAAAACAAAACAGGTAATCAAGCGTGGAAGCGGTGACCCAGAGGTAGCTGTTGCGGTGTTCTCTGATTGGCAACTAGGCAAATTAACTCCTGACTATAATTCCGATGTTTTAGCTGAAAGAATTGATATTTATACCGAAAAAATGCTTAAAGTAGTTGACATTCAAAGAGCAGACCATCCTGTTGATACTCTTCATTTGTGGCTTTTAGGCGATATTGTTGAGGGTGAAGAAATTTTTCCAGGACAAAGTCACCTACTAGACTCTGGCATTTATAGGCAAGTGGGAATAAATGGACCAGAAATTTTATCAAAATTTATAACAACCGCATTAAAAAATTTTGATAAAATAAATGTTACTGGAGTAATAGGAAATCATGGTTCTGTTGGTGGACGAAACAGAAAAATGTATGATCCAGAATCAAATATGGACAGACTGCTTTATAAAATAGTTAGTCTTATATTCAAAAATGAACCAAGAGTAACTTTTAATATACCAGATGGTCGAGGCGAAAGACACTGGTATGCCGTTGATCAAATTGGTTCATATAAAAGTCTTCTTATTCACGGCGATCAAATGCCGTCACCAAATACGGTCACCTCTTACTATAGAAAGGTGATGGGCTGGAAAGATGGGGCCATCCCCGAAGAATTTGAAGATGTCTTTATGGGTCATTATCATCAGCAGTCAAAGATGACAATTGGCACATCAACCTTAAGAATATCTGGTTCTCCGGAAAGCACAAATACTTATGCGCAGGAGTTTTTTAACTCTATGTGCAGACCATCGCAACACCTAATGTTCGTTCATCCAATTAATGGAATTACTTCAGAATATTCAATTTGGCTTGATAACTAAATTTAGGATAGGTAAATGAAAACTTATTTTTTAGCTCTAAATAAAAATGACTTTAATATAAGTGCCAATACCTGGACCTCTAACGTCATTGATATCTATTCAAATAGATTTTACACAAATTACTCAACTGTTAGATCAGCAAATGGTTTAAATGAAATTGGTGACAGAACTTTTGTTGGAACCCAAATTTTACAAAATGCAACGCCATCGATAAATCAATCTGAAAAAGTAACAGACTATGGAGAAATCAAATTAGATACGGATTCCCGGAACTTTTCAAATTTTTGAATCCGACCAACAAGCTCAAGATAATTATTATATATTTGATTTTAATAACTCTTCTCCATATTGGAAACTTGATCCAAATTATCAAATCAGTCCTTTTTATAGATTTGTAGATACTTCAAGCCGCGCAGACATAATAGGCTACAAGCATGCAATAAACAATTTACCTGGTTCAGAAACTCCAAAAATAGAAATACAAATTTTATGTTCTGACAATCCCAATTCAAAAACGTCAGAATGGCAACAAATTGCCGCAATAAATCAAGACACTTCTCTTTTATTCTTGAAAGGAGTTAAAAGATATGTTAAGTTTATTGTCAGTTTTTTTTCCTCATCTCCTTTAAGTGATATTAATTTTTTACTATTAGTACAAATCCAAATACAAAATATTATAGATCCAATTATTTCGGATCACACAAGAAGCGTACTAGACAGGTTCCCTTCTTGGACTAAGATATATGCTGATTCACTGGAAAGATCAACGCCAGAATTAGCGCTTCCGCAAACAACAGCAGGAAAATTTGTCAACGCCCTTCTGGGAGATGATTTAGATCAAATCGACGCACTTATATCCAGGATTGAAATAGATTCTTTTATTGATTCCGCTGACAAAAACGAAAAAGCGTGGATTTATCTTTATGCACCAGTTGCCCCAGCTTTTGTAAAAATTACAGGAGACAACGTAGAGCTTGCAAGAGTTTCAACAATGAAAGAATTGTTGGAGCACAGAACAACAGATTATGTTTTCTTTTATAATTTTACAACAGGTCAATTGTTTACTTTGAAAAAATTCAATGCATTGTTAATTGACAATGCTGTTCAAAAATCAATCCCAACTCAGCTTTTAAATAGTTTTGATGAATTTGGACTTAGAGTTGGTTTGCAAAGACTATATCTTGAATCCAATGATTCTTTTGCAAAAAGAATTCTTGATGTCAGCAAAAATCCACCCGCGATCAACGAAGAGGGATTGAAGCTCACATTAAGAAGGGAGCTTGACATATGGAGGGCATTTGGGGCCACGCCAGATTCTAATTATCAAGGGGCTACACCAGAAATTATAGAAATATTTGATATGAATACCATGTCCAAGTATTTTTCAAAACAAGGAATTCCAACAAAAAGTTTTTATGAT
>Ga0172373_10000940_pt1 | contig 47521 bp, 37 predicted proteins | sample Lak10m_2_FD_114546 | JGI IMG/M metagenome (GOLD analysis project Ga0172373, IMG submission 114546) | Freshwater microbial communities from Kabuno Bay, South-Kivu, Congo - kab_092012_10m | ecosystem: Environmental > Aquatic > Freshwater > Lake | place: Democratic Republic of the Congo... | reverse complement strand
TCGGACGACATAGCCGCCAGCTAATTTCTGCAATAAAAAGCCCGTTTCGATGGTTTTTTATTATCTAATCACAAAAAACCAGGAGCATAAAAATGGTTCAATATCCAATACATGTACCAAAAAAATCCTACAAAGGCTCAAAGCCAAATCTGCAAATGAAAAATATCGAAAATAATCGTATTGCCGCCGAGTTAGAAAAAGTTGTCAATAAAATCATTGAAGATAGTAACGAAAATATCGTTGAGGTTATGTACTATAAAATTGCAGTAAAAACAGGGTATTCCATCGATAAAATTAGAGAATTTTTACGTTCTGTGGATGGTGGATACAATGGACTAACTGCGTATAAACAACCACCGCAGAAAGCAAAAAACGGCATGTTAAATTAACTGTGTAATAAATCAAAAACAATCAAAAGCGTGTAATTGTCCGTTGTTCGCACGACTTCATCGCGACGGTTTAATTCATTTTGAAATAAATTACGCACTTTTGTGAGGCACGTTCTGATTTGCCAATGTTGCTCATGCGTTTGTTCAAACTAAGGGGATGGCATCCATGCCGCCGCGTAATTCGTCGCAACTTTGCCAAAGGGAAGAATAAAGTTCTGATTTTTTTAATGCCATGATGGTAATTTTCTGGTTGGTTTAATTTTGACAAAGTTGCAAGCAAGCCTGCCACGCCACTTCAAATAGCAACGTTAATTCTTCTTCGTTAATCACATAAGGCGGCATGAAATACACCACATTTCCCAACGGACGCAAAAGGACACCTTTTGTGAGCGCGTAACGGTGAATTTGCAAACCACGTCGTTCTTGCCACGGAAATGGCTCGCGGGTTTGTTTATTTTTCACCAATTCAATTGCCAAAATCATTCCTGTTTGCCGAACTTGCGCGACGTTTGGATGCCCTAAAAAACGCTGTGAAAGTTGCGCCATGCTTTGCGCTAGAACTTGATTTTGCTCGATGACATTTTGATTTTCAAAAATACTCAGCGTAGCAAGTCCAGCGCGGCACGCAAGGGCGTTTCCTGTGTAACTGTGCGAATGCAAAAAAGCCGTCAGCTTGGTGTAATCGTCATAAAACGCGCTGTAAATTTCATTCGTGGTTAAAACGGCGGCAAGCGGCAAATATCCGCCCGTTAAACCTTTCGACAAACACATAAAATCAGGCGAAATTTGCGCTTGTTCACAGGCAAATAAAGTTCCCGTGCGTCCAAAACCGACTGCAATTTCATCAGCGATTAAATGCACGCCATATTTATCGCACGCACCGCGAAGCAGTTTTAAATAAATCGGGTCGTACATTCGCATTGAACCCGCACATTGCACCAGCGGTTCAACAATTACCGCGCAAATTTCATCAGCGCGTTGTTGCAAAATGCTTTCTAACTTTTCAAATTGGCGCGTGCAATAATCCGCCCAACTTTCGCCTGCTTCACAAAAATAACAATCAGGACTTGGCGCGGTAATCACTTCCATTAAAAGTGGCGCGTAAGTTTGTTTGTATAACGCCACGTCACCGACTGCAAGCGCACCGAGCGTTTCACCGTGATAACTATTTTCTAGCGTAACAAATTTTGTTTTTTTCGTTTGCCCTTGATTTTGAAAATAATGAAAACTCATTTTTAACGCCACTTCGACCGCCGCTGAACCATTATCTGCATAAAAACAGCGTGATAACTTTTCGGGCGTGATTTGCACTAATTTTTCCGCAAGTTCAATGCCCGCTTGATGCGAAAATCCCGCAAAAATAACGTGTTCAAGTGTATAGAGTTGCTGTTTTAGCGCGTCACTGATAATCGGATTGCAATGCCCAAATAAATTCACCCACCACGAACTAATCGCATCCAGATAACGATTGCCATCAAAATCTTCCAGCCATACGCCCTGCCCTTTTTTGATTGGAATCAGAGGGAAATCTTTGTGGTCGTGCATTTGCGTGCAAGGATGCCACAAAACCGCTAAATCTCGTTGTGATAACTGACTGTTATTTAAATTATTTTTCATGATAAAACCTCAAAGGCATTTTTTACCCAATCTAATTGTCCATTTCCCAAAATGCCAACCACATCAAAACGAATCGGCAATAATTCTTCTGTTTTCAAACTGTCCAAATAAACCTGCGTGGCGGCAATTAGTTTGTTTTGTTTGGCTTTCGTAACGCTTTCAAGCGCACTGCCGAATTTGTCATTTTTTCGATAACGCACTTCAACAATCACGCGAGTTTTGCCGTCTTGCATAATTAAATCGAGTTCACCGTGTGGACAACGAAAATTGCGTGTAATCAGCGTTAAACCTTGTGCTTGTAAAAATTCGCAGGCGAGATTTTCAGCATTTTCGCCTGTTTGCAAATGCGCCGCTTTCATTTTGTCCTCTCAAATTATTTTTGTTTTTGGCATTTTTACACGTTAGAAGCCGATTTTTGTAAAATGGTACGTTCTTATTTTTTTAAAAGGCTAATTTATGGACATTCAAACTTATATGCAAACGTTAGGCGAGCAGGCGAAAACAGCGGCGCGTGTTTTAAGTCACACCGATACGAACAGTAAAAATCGTGCTTTGATTGCCATTGCTAACGAATTGCAAGATGCAAAAGCAACTTTGATGGCAGAAAATCAAAAAGATTTAGAAGCAGGTAAAACCAATGGTTTAGACGATGCCGCGCTTGACCGTTTAACGCTTTCGCCAAAAGGGATTCAAGCGATGATTGACGGATTGATTCAAGTGGCGGCGTTGCCTGACCCAGTTGGAGAAATTACCGATTTAAGTTATCGTCCAAGCGGGATTCAAGTCGGACAAATGCGCGTCCCGCTGGGCGTGATTGGCATCATTTACGAATCGCGTCCGAATGTCACGATTGATGCGGCGGCGTTGTGTTTAAAATCGGGTAATGCGTGTATTTTGCGAGGTGGCAGCGAGGCGATTCATTCGAATCAAGCGATTGCGACGTGCATTAAAAAAGGTTTGCAAGCCGCGCAATTACCCGAAAATGCGGTGCAAATTGTGGAAACCACTGACCGCGCCGCTGTGGGTGAATTGATTACAATGAAACAATTTGTGGATGTGATTGTGCCACGCGGCGGCAAAAGTTTAATTGAACGTGTCAGCAATGAAGCAACGATTCCTGTCATTAAGCATTTAGATGGTATTTGCCACGTTTATATTGATGATAAAGCAGATATTGAAAAAGCGATTCGGATTGCCGTGAATGCCAAAACACACCGTTATGGCGTTTGCAATGCAATGGAAACGTTATTGATTGCAGAAAATATCGCGCCAAAAATTTTGCCACAACTGGCAAAAATTTATCATGATAAAGACGTGCAGTTACGCGGTTGCGCTAAAACGTGTTCTTTAATTTCAGGTGTAATTCGCGCCACCGAAGAAGATTGGCATACGGAATATCTTGCGCCGATTTTGTCGATAAAAATTGTAAACGGTATCGACGAAGCGATGGATCACATTCATAAATATAGTTCGCAACACACCGAGGCGATTGTGACGGAAGATTACACGTTGGCGCGACGTTTTTTGCGTGAAGTGGATTCAAGTTCGGTCATGGTCAATGCTTCAACACGCTTTGCGGATGGTTTTGAATATGGCTTAGGCGCGGAAATTGGTATTAGTACCGACAAATTACACGCGCGAGGACCTGTAGGTTTGAAAGGATTAACGTCTTTGAAATATATCGTTTTGGGCGATGGGCATATTCGGCAATAGCGATAATGGCTAATACGATGCGTTTTTTCCAATCAACTTGCTTTCGCACAAACCCAAATTTGCACCCGTTCACAACCTGCCATTTTTAACGCTAACGCTAGTTCATGTACGGTTGAACCTGTTGTCATGACATCATCAACTAGCGCAACGTGTTTTGCTTGAAAAGTAGCAGAAACAGCAAACGCATTTTTGATATTTTCGTTGCGCTGCACCGCGTTCAAACCCACTTGATGCGCGGTGTCACGGCAGCGCGTGCAGCTATTTAAATCCAGCGGCACGTTTAAACGTTTAGACAAAATTCTGGCAATTTCAATCGATTGATTAAAACCACGTTCACGATAACGATTTTTGTGCAATGGCACGGGAATAATGCAATCAGGTAATTGCGCGGTTTTTTGTAGATAATCAGCCAGTAAATTGCCTAACAATCGCGCACTCGGATAATGCGCGTGGAATTTAAGTTGAATAATCAAATAACGAATCGCGCCGTGATGTAAAAATGGTGCGAGAGTTTCATCAAACGCAGGCGATTTTTTCGCACAAATCGGACAAAAATCACCTTCAAAATCCCGCGCACATTGCCCGCAACGCGGCGTATTTTTGGATAATTCTTCATAACACGCTCGGCATAAATCTCGATTTTCAAAACCTCGTTCACCACACAAAATGCAATGCGCTGACATGAAAAAATCCAGCAAACTCTGTATCATGCGGACGTTAAAAAAATTTTTTAACCTTTTCATTTATACTCAACTTTTCAAAAATGCACAAAATTCAATTAAAAATTTTAGATTCACGTTTGGGCGATTCTATTCCGTTACCAGAATATGCAACAACTGGCAGCGCGGGTTTAGATTTACGCGCTTGTTTAGATACACCGATTGTGATTTCACCAAGCGAAACCGTGTTAATTCCAACAGGTTTAGCCATACATATTGGTGATAATTCACTCGCCGCCGTTTTACTGCCGCGTTCAGGTTTAGGTCATAAACACGGCATTGTACTGGGAAATTTAGTCGGGCTTATCGACAGCGATTATCAGGGACAGGTGTTTGTTTCTTGTTGGAATCGTGGCAATGAACCTTTTACCGTCAATATCGGTGAACGAATCGCACAAATGGTTTTTGTACCCGTGGTGCAAGTTGCCTTTGAACAAGTCTCTGAATTTGATGAAAGTCATCGCGGTGAAGGAGGTTTTGGTCACACGGGGCGACATTAACAAAAAACCGCCGCTTCACCTCGCGTGAAACGGCGGTTTTTTAATGAGTGAAAATTAGCGCGAAATGCTAAAGGTATTTAACGCAATGCGGTTTGTTTTTGAAGCCGACGCATCGAACATCGTTTTAAAATCTGCTGCTTCATTATTTGTTGAATCGCTGAATAAATCTTGCGCGAAAGAATAAGCAACAGGCTGATGCACTAATTCTGCTTCAACGGTGTAATTGCTACCCGTTAAATTTGGAATGCGATAGGTAATTTGGTCGCTTCCACCTACAAAGTTTGTATCGTTAAGCGCATCACCAACCACTTTTACATCATTGGGTGCAGTGGCTTTATTAAAGCCTGTTGGCAAAATGCGATTGTCTTTGAGATAAACCGCGCCACGCAACAAAGTGTAAGTCACTTCGTTATCGGTATTCCCCATAATCGATTCATAAACCTGTACTTTTTCAGGTGAATCAATCAAATCGTAATGCGGTTCAAATTTCGTTCTATCTGAATCTGCATCAACGCCAACTACGCTACCGTTTGCATTGACTTTGCCTGATTCAAACACCACAGAACCTGCGCTGTCTTTAACCGTAACGTGCAAAATCACCCGACGTGAAGGATACGCACTTGGCAATTTATGACCTGTCGCGCTGTTGATTTGCAACGTGATATTTAAATTATTATCAGAACCCAAACTTTGACTAACGCGATCAATCGTTGCTGAACTATTCAACATGGTTTGTGTTTTTTCAATGGTTTCATTGAAATCCGCCGTTGCCGCCACAACGCCTAATTGCGTTTTGTTGTTGTTGAAAATATCAAGCATCAACTTGTTTGCGCCCACAAAATCATGCTTGCCAAAATTATTACGAGTGCCGAGCATCATTGGCATGGTCGAAATTTTCACGCTGTCAAAATGCGGCATGTGGCAATCTTGGCAAGTTTTGAGTGTTGCAAGTTGTGCGTGTGAGCTATTTTCCCATTCGCTGTAAGGCATTTGTTCTGGGAATTCGCTTTCAGGTGTTGTGCTTACTACGGTTCCTGACGCATTTACAAAAGGCGTTTTCAAGTTGTGGCAAGTGCCGCACAATTTTGCCGTTTCAACGTGTGCGCTACCTGTTGGCGTGTAGCCTGTCATCATTATCATTGGATTTTGAAATGGATCCATGTATTGCCCATAAATCAATTTGTTATTTCCAATTTCATATTTGCCCGTGAAACTGTCGAGTGTTCCTAATTTGGGTGAATCTTGAATTTGATGACAAAGCGTACAACCTACGCCACTCATTGCTTCATCGTGACGTGGGTGATTTGCGTTTAAGAAACCGCCGTCTGCCGCCAAAATCGATTTCGGTTCGTTATAACTTTTCGCTTCAAAATTCGCCATTGGCGCGTGACAGCGCGTACATTTATCGCTAATTACGTCAGTAAGTTGTGGCGCACGAGTGAGTTCACTACGCACTTTTGCTTTCCAAAGCGGGTCACGTCCAGCGTTTGCCATCATGGTTGCAGACCAATCTTTTTGAATTGCAACATCTTTACCTGTGTTTGTATCGACAATGCCATCATGGCAATTTGAACAAACTTGTGCGCCGATGAAATGTTCAGAAGTGAACGATTGGCTACCTGTTGATTGCGCTGGAAGTAAAAAGCCGCCTGTTGAAGTAACGGTTGTCGCGCTAAACGAGCCTGTTACGCTGCCAATCGTAAGCGTTGCCGCGCTTGTTGTTCCCGCAGTTGCCGCTGTCGTTAAACGCACCGCAATGATATTTCCATTTGAAACGGTGCCAGAAGTTGTAACAAACGCGCCGCCGTTAATCGAATACGAACCACCACTCACGCTAATTGCCGTTGCCGCGTTAATCCCAGAAATCGTCACTGTATTTGAAGTGACAACCGAACTGACAGCAAGATTTGTTTGTGGCGTAAAACTAAACGCATTAGGTGTTGTATCTAAATTTTCACCTGTTGCCGTTGTGACGCTAAACGTATCACTTACGCCGCCAATGTTGAGCGTTGTATTTGTTGTGGTATTCGGTGAACTTGCAGCAATTTGTTGCACGCGCACCGTGTTTCCGTTTGAAACGCTCGTGCTGCTGCTACGAAACGCGCCGCCGTTAATGGAAAACTTCCCACCTGTCACACTAATCGAGGCATTTGAGTTAATGCCACTCACCGTAATTGAGTTAGAGGTAATTGTGGCATTTGCCACAGCATTAGTTTGATCAACAAAAGTAAATTGATCTGGCGTTGTATCTTTTTTCATCATTCCAGCAGCACTCGCATTTAAGCTGATACAACTTAAAAACAGCCATAGAAAATAGAAAATAAAAGAACTCTGTTTAGGCATAAAAACTCCGCTTTTTTATAATTATAGTTAAAAGGTTCAAGCCCTAATCGCAAGCGGTGTGCCATTCAAAGAAACTTGCTTAAAAAGTGAGTGATAACAAGGCATTGCTTAAAATCTTTTTATTCGATGATAAGTGTAAAAAATCAATAATTGCGTGAAATACCATAGTCATTTTTAAAACTGCGGCATTTCACGCAATTTTTTTTATTTTTTTGCAAAAAATAGATTTAACCAATTGAAAATAAAGTAATTATTTTGGTGGCATATTGAATGCTACGCGCCTTAAGGATTAAAAAATTTGTTGTCATTTTTAGGCAAAAATTTTTTTAACTTGCAGTTTTACCTACTCACTTTTAGCGAAGGAATAAGAATAATTATGGCAAATAGCACAGATAAAACCGCGCCCAAACTTTTAAGCACAACGCCTAAAACAGGTGCTATTAAAGTTAAAGCGAATCAGAATTTAACGCTGACTTTTGATGAAAAAATCAAAGTAGATTCGGGCAATGTCGTTATCAGCGACGGCAAAGACACGCGCACTATTGATGTTACTGATAAATCTCAAGTCAAAATCATCGGCTCAAAACTCATTATCAATCCGACAGAAAATTTAAACGCAGGCAGTTCTTACAACGTAAAAATTACCTCGTCGGCGATTCAAGACGTTACAGGCAACAAATTCACAGGCATCAATAGCAAAAGCGTTTTTACATTTGATGTGTTAGATAAACAATGCCCTGTCTTAACCAGTGTTACGCCTAAAACCAGTAGCGAGAATATAAAACTGACTCAAAATCTAGCTTTGACTTTTGATGAAAATGTCAAAACAGGTTCGGGTTATGTTGTTATTCGTTGCGATTCAGGTTCAGATGTACGCCGAATCAACATTCGAGACAGTGAACAAGTCACCATCAGCGGGAAAAAACTTATCATCAATCCAAGCGATGATTTGCTTTCAAATCGTCATTATAGTGTGACAATTTCACCGTTAGCCGTAAAAGATTTAGCGGGCAATAAATTTACCAAATTAAACAATAAAACACCGCTCACATTTAGCACTCAAGATAAACAAGCTCCGAGTTTGCAATCTGTTGGTCTGGAAAATAAATCCGATGTCACTGATTCGCAAAAGAAAATTTTACTCACTTTTGATGAAGCTATTAAAGCAGGTTTCGGGCAAATCATTATTAGTAACGGCACTGATATTCGAAAAATTTCAATTACTGACCGTATGCAAGTGAGTATTGAAGACAATGTGATTACGCTAACTTTGAAAAAACCTTTGCAAGATGACAGTCATTACAGCGTTTATTTTTCAAAAAAAGGCGTGGTGAAAGATTTAACCAATAACGCCACTGATGTAATTAGCGAGGATGATGCACGGCATTTGCATATTGGTGACATATTCGCTGAAAAAAATGATGCAACACAGGAACACACAGAAGAGCATATTCACACAGAAACCACATCTGAAGAATCTACAGTTACTAAGCCTGTCACAGAACATGACCATTCACACACAGAAAATTCAAACACACTGACAGGAAAAGTCATTGACGGTTACGTCAAAGAAGCAACTGTTTTTGCTGATGCAAATGGCGACGGTGTGCAAAATGAAAACGAAGTTAGCACCACGACCAATGCAAGCGGTGATTTTGAATTAACAGGCGCAACAGGTGCAATTATTGCTTCTGGCGGGATTGATATTTCAACGGGTGAAACTTTTAAAGGCGTTTTAAAAGCTCCCGCAGGTTCAAGTGTTATTACGCCGCTCACCACATTGCAACAAGGTTTTGTTGATGCAGGTCACACACCCGCACAAGCGCAAGAGTTACTGGCTAAAGCCTTTGGATTTGATAGTATAAAAGTGGATTTGCAAACTTACGATCCGATTGCTGAATTACTCAAAACCGAAACCACAACGGATGGAGAAACGAATGTTGATAATTCGTTTGCGGTGCAAATGATGGCAAGCACCATGCAAGTGGTGAATTTTTTAGTGACCGCCAGTCAAGTTTTACAAGGCGCAGCAGGGGGCAGTGAAAATTTATCTTCACAAGTAGCAACCACCGCACTCGTACAAACATTAGTTTCAACCATGCAAAATAGCGAAACAGGCACGATTGATTTTACTGATGCGGCTGTTTTGCAAACCGTGTTAGTTGATAGCGCGAAAGAAGCGGCAAAAACTACAACAGGTGATGCCAGTAATTTCACTGAAAAAATGAATGTGATGGCGCAAAGCGTGGCAACTGTTTTGAAGGAATCCGCTACAACTATCACAGAAGTCGTTAGTAAAGGTGGTAATGCAACTACTGTTTTGACTGAAATGGCGAAAGTTTCATCATTTGCTCAAAATGATGCAGGTAAGGTTTTAAGTGAAACCGCACAAAAAATTGATCCAAAAGATGAAGCACAAATTAGCGCGTTAGCAACGCAAATGACTTCGCTCACAGGCGATTCTGCAAAAGCGCAAATTGCAAATAAAGCCGTTGAAGTGCAGAAAGTACCTGTTGTTGAAGAACATAATCATGAAACGATGCCACCTACAACAGATGGTACTCAACCACCTGCCGAAGAACACAATCACGACACAACACCACCAGCAACGGGTGGAACACAACCGCCTGCGGAAGAACATAATCACAATACACCATCATCAGCAACGGGTGGAACACTGCCACCTGCCGAAGAACATAATCACGATATACCATCATCAGCAACGGGTGGAACACAGCTACCTGCCGAAGAACACAATCACGATGCAAATCCGCCTGCAACGGATGAAACACAATCGCCTTCGACAGAGCATAATCATCAAACAACGCCGCCCACAACAGGCGAAACACAACCGCCTGCGGAAGAACATAATCACGATACGGGTTCAGGTGATACAGGCTCTTCTTCATCAAGCAGTGAAGAACACAACCATGACACAGATTCAGGTAATTCGGGTTCAGGTAGTTCAGGTTCTTCATCAAGCAGTGAAGAGCATAATCATTCAGAGACAACCGCAATTACCGTGAGCATTGCCGAATTGAGTCACTCTAGTGCATCGATACCAAACACAACGGCTTCAATGGATTTATCAGGCGGTCATTCACACACAGGCTCGACAACCACTGAACCTGCGCCTGTTTCAGAAATTCCACAAGCGAGTTTTACCGTGATGCTTGACCATCCCGCGCCAACGGGCGGTTTAACGGTGAAATATCAGTTAGACGGTAGCGGCAAAGTGAATAGTGATTACACGCTTTCAGCGGGTACGAATGTCAGTGCATTAACAGCAAAAACGTTCAAAATTGCCGAAGGGCAAACCAGTGCAACCATTAACGTCAATGTGAATTACAACGTGATTAGTGAACCTGAAACAGTGCAATTGCATTTGCTTTCAGGCACGGGGTATTTAGCAGGGCAAAATGGCGTTTCAACGCTTATGTTCGATGATTCAGATTCTTATGCAACAGGAACAAATTCAAGTGCGGTTGCGGTGGGTGATTTTAATGGTGATGGCAAACTCGATTTAGTCGTTGCAAATCCAAATGCAAATAATGTTTCAGTGCTTTTGCGTAACGCCAGCAACACAGGTTTTTCTACGAAAGTTGATGTTGAAACAGGCTCAACACCTGTTGCAATTAGCACAGGCGATTTTAACGGCGACGGTAAAACCGATTTTGCCACGGCGAATTTAAACGGCACTGTTTCAGTGCTTTTACGAAACGCGGGAAATTCAGGTTTTGATAAAACCGATATTTCAATAGGCAGCATGGCAAATGCGATTAGCACAGCTGATTTAAATGGTGACGGCAAAACCGATTTAGTGGTGACAAATGGCGCGGTAAATACCGTTTCGATTCTATTGAGAAACACTGCAAATTCAGGTTTTGATAAAACGGATTTAACAACTGCATTAGCTCCCGAAGCGGTAAGCGTTGGCGATTTCAACAATGACGGCAAACTCGATATTGTCACGGCGGGCGATTCTAAAATGTCGGTGTTTTTGCAAAATGCCGATGGCAGTTTCGCCACAAAAACCGATTACCAAACAAGTCGCGGTGTAAGTTCTGTGACGGTCGGCGATTTTGACGGCGACGGCAAACTCGACATTGCAACGGCAAATATGCAAAGCAACACTGTTTCTGTTTTTGTAAATAATGGCAATGGCTTTGCGGCAAAAACTGATTTTAAAGTCGGCGCAAAGCCCACATCAGTAAAAGCGGCTGATTTAAACGGTGACGGTAAAATCGATTTAGCGGTTTTAAGTCAAGCGGGCAATGTGGTTTCTGTTTTATTGCGAAATGCGGATAACACAGGTTTTGTGGAAAAAATTGATTACGTTACCGATGCAAATAACGTGCGGACAAATTTCGATGCGTATCCTAATGCGCTGACGGTCGGCGATTTCAACGGCGACGGTAAAAATGATATTGCAGTTGCCAATCAAAACAGCAGCAGCGTTTCGGTTTTAGAAAATGCGTCCGATGCGATTTTGATGATTGCGCCGATTCAAGTTTCTGTGATGCCAACAGCAAATGTGATGGAAGGCGATACGGGCAATTTTATGATTATGCTCGACGCGCCTGCGCCTGCGGGTGGTTTGAAAGTCAATTTCACCGTGAACGGCAGCGCGACGATGCCAGCTGATTACAGCCTTGCTTTGGGAACAGATACCACACTCAACCATGACGGTAGTTTTACGATTGCCGCAGGAAAAATGAGTGCGATGTTAAACGTTGTGACAGTCAACGATATGGAATTAGTGGATGACCACGAAACCATCAATTTGAATCTTACCGCAGGTACGGGTTATCAAATTGCAGACCGCGCTTTATTTACTGACCGAATCGAACGCGCAACAACGGTTGTACCTTGGGTTGTGAGTGCAGGAGATTTTAACGGCGATGGTGGCGACGATTTAATTGTTGCCAATGAAGAAAGCGGCGTGTTGTCAGTCTTTTTGCAAAATGACCGCATTGATTTTGCCGAAAGTACGTCAGCTGTCACAACGGGCGATTTCAACAAAGACGGTTACGCAGATTTTGCTTTTGTGAACAGCGCGAATAATTCCGTGTCAGTGGTTTTACGAAAAACCGATAACTCCGATTTTGAAAACAAAACGGTTTATCAAACGGGTTTAAATCCTAGCGAAATTCAATCAGGTGATTTTAACAGCGACGGTTATGCAGACTTAGTCACGGGTAACGGTAACGGGCGCGTTTCGGTTTTACTTTGGAATGCACAAACGAATGCTTTTAGCGCGAAAAGTGATTATGTAGTTGGCACTAGCGGTTCAATTAGTGCGATTCAAGTTGCAGATTTTAACGGTGATAGCAAAAAAGTGATTATGTAGTTGGCACTAGCGGTTCAATTAGTGCGATTCAAGTTGCAGATTTTAACGGTGATAGCAAAGCAGATTTAGCGGTTGCGAATTATGAAGCGCATAACGTGTCGATTTTACTCGCCAAAGCAACAGGTGGATTTGAGACCGCAGAACGTTATACAACAGGTAATTCGCCCTATTTAGGTGCGGGTGATTTGAATGGTGACGGCAAAGCAGATTTAGTGATTGCCAATAATGACAGCAACAGTATTTCAGTCATTTTACGAAATGCGGGAAATACGGCGTTTGAAAAAGCCCAAAATTACACCGTAGGGGCAAAACCTGCGGCAGTCAATATCGCCGATTTTAACGGTGATGGACTGGCTGATATTAGCGTGGTGAATTCAGGTGATGACACGATTTCGGTGCTTTTGCGAAGTTTGGATAACACGTTTTTTGAAGATTGCATTGACTTTGCAACCGCAGGCGGAGCAGTTCAGGCGGCATTAGGTGATTTTAACGCCGATGGCAGAATGGATTTAGCTGCAAGTAGCGCAACTGAAAATAGCGTTTCAATGTTTATGAATGATTCGACCTTTATGAGTGTGCATGACTATTTCATCATGATGTCGGGCATGATGAATGGCGGTGGAATGGATATGGGCGGCGGTTCTACTGGTGGAATGGGTGGTATGGACATGGGGGGAACGACAGGCGGTGGTATGTCTGGCATGGGAGGAATGGGCGGCATGATGATGTAGTTATTGTGCAATTCTTTCTCAAACCAAAACCTTTTATATTTCATACACATTTTTTAGAGAGTAAATTTTATGACAGCTCCTGTTTTAGATAAAACAAAATCACCTTCTGCTGGTATTCAAACTTTAAATGCCCCAGCCCCTACAAATGGCAGTACAGCAGGCAGTTTTCCTGTTTCTCAATTGGTAGACTTTTCTTCAGTCGGTGGTGTAGAACAATTAGGCGGATTAGATAATGTTAGCGATGTTGATGCGGACGTATTATTAGGTATCGCAGTTACAGCTGTTGGATCGGCAACTGGTTATGGCACTTGGTATTACAGTATTGATGCGGGTGCAACGTGGGCAACAGTCGGTACAGTGAATGCAACAACAAACTCATTGCCGTTACGAAGTACAGATCTTTTGTATTTTAAGCCTATTACGGGCTACGCATTTTATGGACCTAGCGCATTAACATTTAAAGCATGGGATCAATCTGTTGGGACTGCTGGAACTAAAGCGAATAATTCTGCGGCATATTCAACTGATACAGATACCGTAGATATAACAATTCCGCTTGTTTTTAGCGATACGCCAGCTTTTGATACTGCGTCACCTTTTACATCTGCATTTATATCAGGGGATGTAAATTACGACGTTGCTTACAATCCTGTAGTAAATAATGAACCCGCCACATGGACAACGCTCTCAGAGCCTTATGCTTACAACAGCGTGAATTACACGCTCTCACTAACTGGGAAATATGGCACGCTATATTCAACACAAGGTTTTTATGGTGGTGGATCTGGTATTCCTCCAACCGCTGCAAATTATGTCTACGTTCCAAATGATTCAAGTATCAATGCGTTAAGTACGACGAATACAGATGTTTTCTCTGTAACATCAAGAAGTATGATGATGGGCGGAAGCAGCAATATCAATACCTTAACCGTTATAGTAAATGGTACTAATGACGCGCCAATTATCACCAGCAACGGCGGTGGTAACACTGCGGCAATCAGCATCGCTGAAAACACAACCGCTGTGACAACAGTTACTAGCACCGATGCTGAAAATGACGCTGTGACTTACAGCATTTCAGGTGATGATTCGGCTAAATTCAGCGTTGATTCTGTTTCGGGCGCGTTAGCATTTGTCAGCGCACCTGATTTTGAAACGCCTACTGATACAGGTGGTGACAATGTTTATAACGTAATCGTGACGGCAACAGATTCGGGAAATTTAACTGATTCGCAAAGTATCGCAATTACCGTAACTAATGTTGTGGAAGATGGTGAAACTCCGCCTGCAACAACTCCAGAACCAACGCCAGTAACAAATACTGCGCCTGTTTTGAGTAGTTCAGCGGTCACAATTAACTACACCGATACCGCAATAAATGACACCTTTGCAGCGAGTTCGGGAACATTTACTGCAACCGATGCTGATAGCGATACATTAACTTTTGGTATTATTGAAGGCGGAACGGTTGCAAATGGCATTTCTTCTGTAACAAATGCTTATGGCACCTTAGCCGTAACCGCTGCAACAGGAGCTTATACTTTCACACCCAATACCACAGCAATTAACGCTTTAACCGCCAATGCCACAGCGACTTTTTCAATTGTGGCAAACGACGGTAAAGATAATTCCACGCCGCAAACTTTTACCGTGAATTTAACAGGCGCAAACGACCAACCTGTTTTAAATTCGGGCGGCACAGTTGCTGGCACTTATAACGCTGCTGTACCAACAGGGCTTGTTGGAACATTAGTTTCAAGTTTGGTCAGTTCTTCAAATGTCACAGACAGCGATAGCGGTGCAATTTATGGTTTAGCAATTACCGCAACGGATTCAAACGGCTCTTGGTTTTATTCAACGAATGCGGGAACTGATTGGACAGCAGTCGGAGCGGTTTCAGCAACAAGCGCGTTATTGCTTGCTGCGGATGCGAACACGCGCATTTATTTCCAACCGAATAACGGTTTTGTGGGTGCTGCAAATTTAACGATGAAGGCGTGGGATACCACTTTTGGAATAGCTGGTAACAAGGTTGATGCCAGCACAGACACTGCTTTCTCTTCTGCAACAGATACGGTTGTGGTAAATGTTAATAAACTACCTATTGTGGATGTTAATTTCAACAGTAGTACGACCATTGCAACGGCTGTTCCAACAGCAGTTTATTCGGCTAGTTCTGTAAATCTACGAACAGGTACAGACCAAGTTAATACTTTCAATGCGAGTAATCCAAATCAACGCTTTGGTCTTGACGCTACGCATCCGAATTATTTTTTACCAGCAACTACTGCCAACAATTTTTTAGTTTTAGGTGATGATAGTGGTCAGTTAGCGGGAAGTCCATCAGCAGGCACATTTGGTTTTGCTGTTCCTTTTTCTTTAGCAGCTAATACAAGCAGTATTCAAGTTAGTTTTGACTGGATATTTAGTGGGTTTGTTCTTGGGACAGCTGTCTATGATACAGACCAATTTAAAGTAGGCATAAAAGGAGCAGGATTTGATATTGCTGCACCACTTACTGTTACCGCTACTGTTTTAGATCAATCAATAACTCCACCAACAACTGGTAGTCCGATTAAATTGTACGGTTCAACGACAACACCAGTTACTTTGAATATGTCAGATTTAGGTGCAGCAGATTCAAATGGTAAGTATTGGTTAAGTTTTGGTTTATTTGAGGCGGCAAGTGGCTATCTAAATAGTGGCGTGGGTATTGATAACATTAAAATTACTGCTATCGAAGAAGAAGTTATCAATGGAACGTCGCCAGTTACGTTAACCAGTTTTTCAGCAATCACAGGTAGCAATGAAGACAGCGAGCAAACTATCACTTTTGCAGATTTAATAGCCGCAGGTGATGAAGCCTCTACAGCAGGCGAGGTAAATGCTTTTGTGATTAAAGCGGTTTCAACAGGGACTTTGAAAATTGGTGCGACAGCAGAAACGGCGACAACTTGGGAAAAAGATACCAATGACGTTGTCGATGCCTCGCATAACGTTTATTGGACACCTGCCGCCGATGCTAGCGGCACATTGAATGCTTTTACCGCGATTGCAAAAGAAAGCGGCGGACAAACTTCACTTTCTTCAAAGCTAGTAACGGTTTCTGTTACTGCCATCAATGACGCACCTGTTTTAAATGTGGCAAAATCCCCTGCTTTTACAGGTGATTACAGCGGTAATGCGCCTTCAGGTGCGGTGGGTGCATTGGTTTCGAGTTTAGTTGATTTTGCAACGCCAGCAGGTCAAGTCGATAACATCACCGAAGTCGATACAGGTGCGGCATTAGGTATTGCCATTACGGCAACCGATAACACAAACGGCGTTTGGCATTATTCAACGGATGCAGGTTCGACGTGGACAGCGGTAGGTGAAGTTTCAACAACTAGCGCGTTATTGTTAGCAGCTGATGCAAACACGCGCGTTTATTTTCAAGCAACTAACGGTTTTGTGGGTGTATCAAATTTCACCATCAAAGCATGGGATCAAACGACTGGAACAGTAGGTACAAAAATGGATACCAGCACTGATTCTGCATTTTCAATTGCAACAGATAATGTTGAGGTAAAACCAGCAGGAAATTATGCGGTTTATAACGATACAGCGGCAGTTGATACGTTTAGTCCCTCTTTAGGTTCTTTCCAAGAAGGACGATTAAATTCTAGCCTTTCAAGTTATGTAGATCCCACTGTCAATGGCGTGGCTGTAACGACTTGGAATCGTGGCACAAATATGGGAACTGCCGCTACTATTGATCCGATAATTTACATACATGAAGGCATTGGATATGCGTTATCTCTAGTCGGCGAATACGGCACGTTATATTCTCAAAGTGGTGTCGATACAAATAGCAGCGCAAGAGTCCCTTTTGTCTATATTCCCAATAATTCAAAAATCAACGCACTTCCAGCAGACGAATCAAAAATTGATGCGTTCCGTGTGACGGGTGTTCATAGACCAATGGCATTTGGTACGCCTTATCCAGATTCTCTTAACATTTACGTTAAAGGTGCAAATGATGCCCCTGCTTTAACAGGAGAAAAGGCAATTTTGCTTAGTAACAGCATTACTGCTGCTGAATTGTTACAAGGTTATAGCGATGTTGATAACGGTGACGAGTTATCGATTGCTGATTTAACAGTGAATAGCGGTTCGTTAGCCAATAACAATAACGGCACTTGGACATTTACGCCTGTAACAGGTTTTTCAGGTGAAATTACGTTAAGTTATGACGTAGTGGACAAACTTGGTGCGAAAGTAGCGGCAACGCAAACACTGAGTGCTTTACCAGAAGCCATTTCATTGCATTCAAATCTGCAAAGTACGTTGAGCCAAGCCGTTTGAATACAGCAGCGCGAAATTTTCACCCGATGGTAATTTCACGGCAACGTTGCCGAATTGGCTCACCATTGACGCGCAAACAGGTGTGTTAACAGGTACGCCAACGGTTGCAGATTTAGGTACGTTTGATATTCAAATTAACCGAAATGGTGAAACTGATACGCTAACTTTGATGATTGCACCATTTAAGACAGGGCATTTGCACACCGCTGATGAAACAGGCAGTGCGGGTCTTGATACGGTAACGCATTACAACGCAAGCAGTGCTGTAACTGTGACACTTGCAAATACAACGGAAAACATTGTTGGTAGTAGTTTTGACGATAATCTAACGGGCAACAACAAAGTCAACGTTTTAGATGGTGGTGCAGGTGCAGATACGCTTTCAGGTAGCACGGGAAGTGATACTTATGTTGTTGATAATGTGAACGACGTGATTATTGAAAATGCCAACGAAGGCGTAGATACGGTACTTTCACTAGTTGATTACACCTTGCCTGCAAATGTTGAAAAACTCACACTGTTAGGCGAGGCGAATCTTTTAGCAACAGGCAATGAATTAAACAATCTCATCATTGGTAACGCAGGAAACAACACACTTTCAGGCGGCACGGGCGTTGATACGCTCAAAGGTGGTTTAGGTGATGATGTTTATCTGGTCGATTCTGCAACAGTCAGCATTGTTGAAAATGCAAAACAAGGTATTGACGGCGTAAACGCTATGGTAAGTTTTGTTTTGCCGCGCAATGTCGAAAATTTAGTTTTACTAGGTTCAGGTAATTTAAATGGTACTGGCAACACGTTAAACAATGTTCTGCAAGGCAACAGCTGGGATAACATTCTCATCGGTGGTAGCGGTAAAGATGTTCTTATCGGTCGTGCGGGCAATGATACGTTAGACGGCGGAATAGGCATTGATACGGCTTTTTTCGACAGTGCGTTTAGCGCGTATCAATTCACAAGAGGCACAGATTCAGATGGTTTTTCTTATGTTCAAGTTAGCTCACCAACGGAAACCGATATTTTGTACAGCATCGAGTTTTTACAATTTGCAGGCGAAGATTCGGCGCGTAGTTTGATTTCAATTATTGGAAGTTAGTTTTAGCTATTTTTAGCCGCGCTTTTTTACGAAAAAGAGCGCGGCTTTTTTGTTTTACGATTTCTCCAATTGCTCAATCCGCGCCTGAAGCTCTTTAATCGTTTTGAGCAACTCAGGCAATTGACTAATTGCCACCTGCTCACGATAAGCGATACGCTTTTCTTTTGCTGGACTGCCAAAAACTTGCGTTTTCGGCGCAATATCGCCTGCAACACCCGCACGCGCCATCACCACCGCGCCTTGTCCAATTTTGACATGGTCAGCAATACCTGCACTGCCTGCTAAAATCGCGTAATTTTCAATCGTACAAGAGCCTGAAATTCCCGTTTGCCCACAAACAATAACGTGTTGCCCGATTTTGTTGTTATGTCCAATTTGAACCAAATTATCAATTTTACTGCCGTTACCAATTTCGGTACTGCCTAACGCACCACGGTCAACACAAGTATTCGCGCCAATTTCTACATTGTCGCCAATCACCACATTCCCAATTTGTGGGACTTTGACGTGTTGACCATTTCTAAATTTATAACCAAATCCGTCTGCGCCAATAATTGCACCTGAATGAATAATCACGTTGTCACCGATTTCACAGCCGTCATAAATCACGGCATAAGGATAAAGGCGGCAATTTTGACCAATTTTGACGTTTTTACCTAAATAAACGCCTGCCAAAATTGCACTATTTTCACCAATGTCCGCGTCGTCACAAATCACTGCAAACGCGCCAATGTGACAATTTTCAGCAATTGTTGCCGTTTCGGAAATCACCGCTTGAGGCGAAATTTCAGCGCGATAAACCGTTTCAGGATGTAGCAACGTCACCGCTTTAACAAACGCCATTTCAGGATCAACGCAACGCAATAAAACCAGCGAATCAGGCACATTTTCAACTTCAAAATCATTCCCAATAAAACACGCGCTAGCTTGCGTGGTTTGCAAATGAGCTCGATAACGCGCTTGTGTAAGTTGCGTCACCTGCCCTATTTTCGCGTTCACAATGTCATTTGCCGCGTCAATTTCAAAATTTGTTGCCATGTCTTCAATGGTTGCATCACACGCGCTTGCTAAATCGCTAAGAGTCATCGCCATGTTTTATTCCTCAATGTAAGTAGAACTTAAATTTTATCACGGCTTTGCCAATGCCCTGATTTGCCGCCTGCTTTTTCTAGCAAACGTACACCGTTAATTTCCATACCACGATCGACCGCTTTGCACATATCGTAAATGGTTAAAAGTGCGATTTGCGTGGCGGTGAGAGCTTCCATTTCAACGCCCGTTTGTCCGTTTGTTTTTGCGGTGGTTTGACAACGAATACGGCTATTTTCAAAGTCAGGAATTAACTCGATTTCAACATGCGTTAAAGGCAATGGATGACAGAGCGGAATTAACTCGGCGGTGCGTTTGCTTGCCATAATCCCTGCAATTCTTGCTATTCCTAAAACATCGCCTTTTTTGTGTCCGCCTTGCAAAATCAATTCTAAAGTCGCGGGTTGCAGATAAATAAAGCCTTCTGTAATCGCAATGCGTTGTGTGATGGCTTTTTCGCTCACATCTACCATGTGCGCGTCACCTTGTGCGTTGAAATGCGTGAATTGGGTAATCATGTTTTTTGATGCTTTCCAAGCTGGTTTAAAAAGGTGATTTTAGCAAAGCTCACAAGTTCTCGCAGTTTGCAAAAAAATTAAAAATTAAAATCATTGCTTGACCTAAGCAAACAAACATTATTGAATCTATTGCATATTCACCTTTTTGTTAAAGCTACTGACAGCATTGCAAGCCGCATAAAATAATTGAAAAATGAAAGAAAATATATTTGATGTTTTGATGTATCTGTTTGAAAACTATATGGATAATGAAAGCGAAATTCCACCTGATAACGATATGGTCAAAACTGAATTACTCGAAGCGGGTTTTGAACATAAAGACGTTGCGCGTGCCTTTGATTGGCTGGAATCGTTAGCATTTGAAGGTTTAGATATTTCACCACAAGCCAGCGCGTCATTTCGCGTGTTTAGCCCGTTTGAAAAAGAACGCTTAGATGTCGAATGCCAAGATTTAATTTTGATGTTAGAACGCACGGGAATTTTAAATTCGGTCAATCGTGAACTCGTTTTAGACCGTGCGATTGCGCTTGAAGAAATGCTGACGCTCGATAAATTAAAATGGATTGTGCTAATTGTGTTGCTCAATCAGCCTGATGAAGAACTCGCCTTTGCGCGAATGGAAGACATGGTCTACGACTTATTACCTACTTATTTGCACTAAAACTTAAATCGAATGGAACTGATTAAATGAGCAAAAATCTCGTCATTGTTGAATCCCCCGCCAAAGCTAAAACTATTGAAAAATATCTCGGCAAAGATTTTCACGTTCTCGCTTCGTACGGACACGTCCGCGATTTAATTCCCAAAGAAGGTGCAGTCGATCCTGAGCATGATTTTGCGATGAAATATGAAGTCGTTGAACGTAATCAACGCCATATTCAAGCGATTACCAAAGCCTTAAAACCTGCGGATACGCTTTATTTAGCCACTGACCCTGATAGAGAAGGTGAAGCGATTTCGTGGCATTTGCTTGAACTGTTAAATGAGAAAAAATTACTCAAAAATAAAGCGGTTCATCGGGTCACGTTTCATGAAATTACAAAAAAAGCGGTCAGCGAAGCGATTGAAAATCCTGATAGCTTAAATTACGACCTCGTTCATGCACAGCAAGCGCGTCGGGCTTTGGATTATTTAGTAGGATTTAAACTTTCGCCGTTGCTTTGGAAAAAAATTCGACGTGGATTATCCGCAGGGCGCGTGCAAAGTCCTGCGTTGCGCTTGATTGTTGAACGAGAACAAGAAATTGAAGCCTTCAAACCGCGCGAATACTGGTCAACGGAAGCCGCCGTTTTTGCCTTAGAACAAAATTTCAAAGCGAAACTCACGCAATTCAACGGCGAAAAAATCACCCAATTCAGCATCAACAATGAAGATTTAGCGACACAAACGCGCGTAACGCTACTCGATGATGCAAGCGGAAAATTAACCGTTGCTAAAATTGAGAAAAAACAACGAAAAAGTAATCCCGCGCCACCTTTTATTACTTCCACATTGCAACAAGAAGCCGCACGAAAGTTGGGTTTTACCACCAAACGCACGATGGCTGTTGCTCAACAACTTTATGAAGGTATCGAAATTGGCGGCGAAACCGCAGGTTTAATCACTTATATGCGTACCGATTCAGTCAATTTATCAGCGGATGCCGTTACAGATATTCGCGCGTTAATTAGCGAAACTTACAGCGCGGAAAATGTGCCAAAAGAGCCAAATGTCTATAAAACCAAATCAAAAAATGCCCAAGAAGCGCATGAGGCGATTCGTCCAACTTCGGCGCGTCATATTCCAAGTCAAATTCAAGCATTTTTAACTGCTGAACAATTCAAACTTTATGAATTGATTTGGAAACGCACGATTGCTTGCCAAATGATTCACGCAACTTTAAACAGCGTAGCCATCGATTTAAGTTGTGCGAATGGCAAACACGTTTTTCGCGCCACAGGCTCATCGGTTGCAAAAGCGGGGTTTATGGCGGTTTATCTTGAAGGCAAAGACGATTCGAAAGACGGTGACGACAAAGAAAACTTTTTACCTGCTTTAAGCGAGGGCGATAGCGTGCAATTAAATGACATTTTAATTGCAGGGCATTTCACCGAACCGCCACCGCGTTATGGCGAAGCAAGTTTAGTTAAAGCCTTAGAAGAATTTGGTATTGGCAGACCTTCAACGTATGCGTCAATTATTTCCACCTTGCAAAACCGCGAATATGTGACGCTTGAAACGAAACGTTTTCATCCCACCGATGTAGGGCGAATTGTGAATAAGTTTTTAACCGAGCATTTCACCAAATACGTCGATTATAGCTTCACTGCGAATTTAGAAGATGATTTAGACGCGGTCGCACGAGGCGAAAAAGCGTGGATTCCCTTAATGGAGAATTTTTGGAAACCGTTTGGCGAACTCGTTATCGAAAAAGAAGGCAGTGTTCAGCGCAAAGATGTGACGCAAGAAGCCATCGATGAACTTTGTCCGCAATGTGGCAAGGCGTTATCGATTCGTTTAGGACGCAACGGACGTTTTATTGGTTGTACCGATTACCCAACTTGTAACTACACACGCAATTTGACTGATTCTGTGGCGGTAGAACCTGAATTGGTTGAAGGTCGCGAATGCCCTGAATGCAAATCACCGCTGGTTTATAAAAGTAGCAAATATGGGAAATTTATTGGTTGCACGGGTTATCCCACTTGCCGCTATATTGAACCGCTTGAAAAACCAAGTGACACAGGCGTTCAATGTCCGCAATGTCAAAAAGGGCAAATTTTCAAACGTAAATCACGCAACGGTAAAGTGTTTTATTCGTGTGAAAATTACCCAACTTGCGATTACGCGCTGTGGAATTTACCGTTGAATGAACCTTGTCCGAAATGTAATTGGGCAGTTTTGACGCTAAAAGAAAGCAAAAAACATGGCGTGCAAAAGGTTTGTCCACAAAAAGGCTGCGGATTTGTGGAAAACGTTGAAAGCGACGACGCAGAATAATTTTTAATCTTTGAAAAATATTTTATGACACGAATTTACAATTTTAGTGCAGGACCGTCCACGCTGCCCGAAGACGTTTTAAAACAAGCACAAAGTGAAATGCTCGATTGGCGCGGTAGTGGTATGTCTGTGATGGAAATGAGTCATCGCGGCAAACATTTTTCCCAAATTGCCAGTGAATTAGAAGCTGATTTACGCGCTTTAATGCAGATTCCACAAAATTATCAGGTGCTATTTTTACAAGGTGGTGCATCAGCACAATTTTCGTTTGTGCCACAAAATTTACTTGGTGATAAAACCAAAGCCTGTTATGTCAAGACAGGTGCGTGGTCAGCAAAAGCCATTGATGATGCAAGGAATTATTGCCAGCCTGTTGTCAGCGCAAGTTCAGAAATCAGTCAATTCACAACAATTCCTGATGTTTCAACGTGGGTTTATGATAGTGACGCGGCTTATTTACATTACACCTCAAACGAAACTATTCACGGCGTAGAATTTAATGAAATTCCCGATGTAAAAGGATTACCGCTAGTTTGTGATATGTCGTCAAACATTCTCTCGCGTTCTATTGATGTCAGTCAATTTGGGTTAATTTATGCTGGCAGTCAGAAAAACATGGGCGCGGCAGGTGTAACGGTTGTCATTGTGCGTGAGGATTTACTCGGCGAATGTGCGAAAACAGTGCCGCCTGTTTTTGATTATGCACAGCAAGCGAAAAATCAATCTATGTTAAATACGCCAATGACTTACAGCTGGTATTTGATGGGATTGGTTTTGAAATGGTTGCAAGCGCAAGGTGGCGTTGAAGCCATTGAACAGCAGAACATGGCAAAAGCTCAGAAACTTTATGCGTTTATTGATGCGTCGAATTTGTATCGAAATCCCGTTGAAATCGCCTACCGTTCGCGCATGAATATTCCATTTTTCCTCGCTGATGAAACGCTTAATCAAGCGTTTATTACAGCGTCACAAGCGGCGGGTTTGCAGGAATTAAAAGGGCATCGTCAATTAGGTGGAATGCGAGCAAGTATTTATAATGCCATGCCGCAGGCGGGTATTGATGCGTTAATTGCATTTATGCAAGAGTTTGAACGCACGCATTAGACATAAAAAAACCACCTGTTTTTACAGGTGGTTTTTGGGTTATAAAACTTTTACAAACGCCCTTCTGCTAACTTGATTAACGCCTGTGCATTCGGCAGCAAATCATTATCAAAAACATTAAGAGATGAACATAATTTATTACGAACGACATCGTAAGAATGACGAGCAATTTCAACTTTATCGCGTGGTAAGTCGCCATCTACCCAATAAGGAACTGGTCTTTCGCACAATTCACGTCCGTAATCTAAACATTTTTGGCTAATTTCTGCCGCAAGTTTATGATATAAATTCATTTTCTCCTGATCACCATCCGCTTTAGCCTCTTTAAAAGTTCGGTCTCGAATAATAATCTCATCGCGTAAATCTTCGAGTGATTTTAAAAAAGCATTCGCTTCACGAATAATTGCCGCAATATGTTCAGATTCATCTTCTATATGATGATGTTTTTTTAATGATGAAAGTTTTAATCTCTGCACAATTTTCTCCTGTTTATGTTTTGTCTAAACGGCATTTAATGCCGCCGTTTTATAGTGATTAGCTAAGTTAAAATCAAGGGCTATCTTGTTTAAATTAAGCGAATTGTAGTTTTCTCAATTTCAATTTTGTGTTGTTTGTATAACGCGCCAATCGCTTGTTTGAAAACTTTTTTGCTTACACCAAATAGCGCGTAAATTTGCTGCGGTTCACTTTTATCACCGACGGCTAATTCACGCCCATTTTCTTGCAGCATTTGCAAAATTCTATCTGTTAGTGAAGTGACTTTGCCATAACCTATTTGATGCAGCGTTAAATCAAGACGTAAATCGTCACGAATATGTTTAATAAACCCGTCAATTTTTTGTCCTTTTTGCAACGAAGAAAACACCTCGTTTTTGTACAAAACGCCCCAATGTTTACCGTTCACAATGGCTTTAATGCCTAATTCAGTCTCATCGCCGATGATTAAATCGACTTTTTCTCCGACGCTATAATCGCCGTCTTCGATTTCATCAAGCAAAAACTGTGCAATTTTTGTTGTTGCCACAATTCTTTGTTTGCTATCTAAAATCAATTTGAAAAAATACGACTCGCCAACGTCTAATTCATGATGTTGCTCACTAAACGGCACCAGCAAATCTTTAGATAATCCCCAATCTAAAAATGCGCCGTAATAATTCACTGAAACCACTTTTAAATAAGCAATTTCATCCACTTGCGCGAGTGGTTTTTTGCTAAAAGCGGCTAATTGTTCGTCACTATCGACAAAAACAAACGCCTCAATCGTTTCACCAATTTCATATTTTTTAGGATTTTTATCTTCCAGTAAGACAAATTTGCCTGAATTATCGCTTAAAAAAATCCCTGAACTGTTTTGTTTGCTCACCGTGAGCGTGTTCATTTTGCCGATGTTTATCATGATTAAAAATTTGGAAACGGTAAATTGTTTTAATGACCGCTAATTTAGCATTTAAGCGTAACTAAAAGTGAAAAAATAAAAGGGACAATGCCAAAAGCATTATCCCTTTTGCCAAAAAATCGCGTTTATTTAAGTTTTAACGCTAAAAAGACTGGATTGCCTTGTCGTTGAATTAACACGGCAATTGATACGCGCGTGGGTAATTTTTTCACGATTTTGTCAAAATCATTCAGGTCACGCACGATTTTATTTTGGATGCGTAAAATTACATCGCCGCGTTGAATTCCCGCTTCTCGCGCCGCGCCATTCATTACCTCCTGCACTAATACGCCATTGTGTGCAATTTGCAATAGCTGCCGTTGGTCAGGTGTGAGTTCAGAAACCACAATGCCTAACTGATTTTCAGGTGCTTTGCTGGAATTATTTTTACTCATTGCCAATTGGTCGTCCGAATCAGGTAATAATCCAACATTAAAATTCAACAATTGCGTTTCACCTTGACGAATGATTTTCAGTGTTGCTTTGTCGTTAATTGGCGTAATGCCTACCATCGGCGGCAAATCTGAAGAATGGTCAATAATTTGTCCATTAAATTCGGTAATGATGTCACCAATTTGCACGCCAGCCGCGTCTGCTGGACCATTTGGGATAACTTTTGCAACTAACGCACCTTGTGGTTTTGCCATGCCAAAAGATTCAGCAAGTTCGCGCGTTACGTCTTGAATTTGCACGCCCAGCCAACCGTGCGAGGCTTTACCTTTTGCTTTAATTTGCTCAACGATGTTCATCACAACATCCATCGGAATCGCAAACGACAAGCCCATAAAACCGCCTGTGCGGCTGTAAATTTGTGAGTTAATGCCAACGACTTTACCATCCATGCTAAACAAAGGTCCTCCCGAATTTCCTGGATTGATTGCTACGTCCGTTTGAATAAATGGTACATAATTTCCACTCGGCAAACTGCGACCTTTTGCACTGACAATGCCTGCTGTGACGGATTGTTCAAACCCAAATGGTGAACCGATAGCTAGCACCCATTCGCCAACTTGTAATTTATCAGGTGAACCGATTTTAACTACAGGTAAATCATTTGCAGCAATTTTTAAAACGGCAACGTCGGTGCGTTCATCAGAGCCGATGAGTTTTGCTACTAATTCGCGTCTGTCAGTTAATTTAACAATGATTTCACTGGCATCTTTGACAACGTGATGATTGGTTAAAACGTAACCATCTGGCGAGATAATAAAACCTGAACCTAATGAACGCGCCTCGCGTGGCACATAACCACCGCCACCTTGTTGTTCATTGAATCGACGAAATAATTCTTCCAATTCGGGAGGCATTGCACCTTCGGGAAATTGCGGCATCATTTCCGCGCCTTCTGCACCTTGTGGAACTTTTTGCGTCGTACTGATATTGACCACCGCTGCGCCATTGGCTTTGACCATTTCGGTAAAATCAGGCAATTGCGCCCATGCAAGTGAACTAAACAAACTCCATAAAAATAAACTCAAAATCCAGTAGCGAACTCTGTTTGGCATAACGTCTCCGTTTTTCTAAGGCATTGAAAACCGCTATTATCGGTATGCACTCTTTAAATCTCAAGGTAAGCCAATTTGAAAAACGCACAAAATTCCATTCTTATCGAAATTCGCACCACACTTGCAAAAATTTCACCGTTAAATCGTCTTTTTATTGGTTACAGTGGCGGCGTAGATTCACATGTTTTATTGCACGCTTGTGCTGTTTTGCCAGAATTTAAAAGCAAAATTTGTGCGGTTTATATTCATCACGGTTTGCAAAAAGAAGCTGACGATTGGATTTGTCATTGTGAAAAAATTGCTAAAAATTTAGGCGTGGAATTTTTGACTTTTCGTGTTGATGCCCATTCAAAACGCGGTGAAAGTCCCGAAGAAGCGGCTCGCAATGCGCGTTATGAAGTGTTGAAAAATTTGCTCACTGAAAATGATGTGCTACTTATCGCGCAACATCGAGAAGACCAATTAGAAACTGTGTTGTTGCAACTTTTTCGGGGCAGTGGTTTAAAAGGTTTGGCTGGAATGCCGCAAAAAATGGTGTTTGGCAAAGGACAGCTGCTACGTCCATTACTCGACGTTGGCAAAAATGAAATTACCGCGTATGCGTTAGAAAATCAGCTAAATTGGATTGAAGACCCCAGTAATCAAAGCACAATTTATGATAGAAATTTTTTGCGCCAAGAAATTATTCCGACATTAAAACAACGCTGGCAATCACTGGATAAAACTGTTTCACGCACTGCAACCCATTGCGCTCAAGCGCAAAATCTCATTTCTGAAATTGCACAAATAGAATTAAGTCACGTTTTAAACGAAGATAATTCGCTACACATTCCCCATTTGCTGACTTATTCTCAAACAAAACAACAACTAATTTTGCGCGAGTGGTTTGCGTATTTGAATTTGCGGATGCCGTCGCAAGATTTTTTACAGCGAATTTTAAACGAGGTCATTTTTGCAGCAATCGACAGACACCCCATTTTGCAAAAAAATGGCGTGACTGTAACACGGCAAAAATTAAAGCTCGTTTTAACACAAACAAATCAATAATTTCACAGTGAAATGGTTGCTCAACGTGTGACGGCTATGTCATGATTGCACGTTTTTTTAACCCTCAACTATATTAAGAGAGAAAATCATGGCAGGTCGTAACCACCTCTATATTCCAGGTCCAACTAATGTTCCAAATGAAGTTTTAAATGCGATGCACATTCCAATGGAAGATCATCGTTCACCGATTTTTCCAAATTTATTCAAACCACTTTTGGAAGATATGAAAAAAGTCTTCGGCACAACCGAAGGTCAATGCTTTATTTTCCCAGCAACAGGCACAGCAGGTTGGGAAGTTACGCTCACCAACATTTTAAATTCTGGTGATAAAGTTTTAATTTATCGTTTCGGTCAATTCGCACATTTGTGGGCGGATATGGCGCGTCGTTTAGGCTTTGAAGTCGAAATGCACGAAGAAACATGGGGCAAAGGCGTTCCTGTTGATAAATTAGAAGCACGTTTAAAAGAAGATACAAACAAAGAAATCAAAGCGGTTTTAGTGACGCACAATGAAACTTCAACAGGTGTGACTTCTGATATTGCGGCAATTCGCAAAGCAATGGACGCAGCAGGTCACGAAGCCTTTTTATTTGTTGATGGCGTAAGCTCGATTGCTAGCATCGAATTCAAAATGGATGAATGGAAAGTTGACGGCGTTATCAGTGGTTCGCAAAAAGGTTTCATGTTGCCAGCAGGCGGCGCGTTTTTAGCGTACAGTCAAAAAGCGTTGAAAGCGGTTGAAACATCAACGTACCCACGTTGTTTCTTAGACTTAAAAGACCAAATGTTCCACAACGCAGGCGGTTACACACCTTACACACCAAATTTGCCTATTTTGTACGGATTGCGTAAATCATTAGATTTATTGTTCGCAGAAGGTCTGGACAACGTTTATGCGCGTCATTTCCGTTTAGGTGAAGGTGTACGTCGTGCAGTTGCGGCGTGGGGCATGACAACTTGCGCTCAAGATGGTTTCCATTCAAATACCGTTACAGCGGTTGTTGTTCCAGAAGGCAAAGATGCGCGTGAAGTGATTAGCACTGCATTTAACAAATACAACATTTCACTCGGGGGCGGTTTATCTGAAGTGATGGGCAAAGTGTTCCGTATCGGTCACATGGGCGATATGAATGATGTTTCAATGCTCGGCGCAATTGCTGGTGCTGAAATGGCGATGCTTGATTGCGGTTTTGACATCAAAGCAGGAAGCGGTGTTGCGGCAGCAATTGAGTATTATCGTTCGACTGCGAAGTAAGGATTAAAAAATGACTGCTGGATTATTTGGCTTGAAAAATTCTAATCGAGATTTTAGTAAAGCTGATGCTTGGGGGGAAAAATCAATTTAACTCAAGTTTTCCAGCAGCTTTATCTTGCTATTTTCATAGTAAAAAATTAGACGCAAATTACATTTCGATCGTTAATAACAAGTTTGGAATAAATAGTATTGGTATGAATGATGTTTTTGCAATAGATCCTTTATCATCTAATACCTATTTTGCTTTTGAAGCACAACACATGCCTTTTCAAAAATATGTTGTTAATTCATTGCCTCGCACAGATTTAGTTGTGCTTGATAATTCTACAGGACAATGTTTGCGTAGTTTAGAAGTTAAATTAACGGCTTTACCTGATAATACAACTTGCAATTTTAATAATGAAAAATTTGGTTCTGAGATTGTTATTAGACCAGACACAATTGTTTATTTAGCGGCTAGCCTTGCTAGTAAAAGTATTTCAACACTTGAAAAAATTGTAAAAAATAGTTGTGTTACTATTACCGATTGGACAGATGCAGATGAAGTCATTTTTAATGCAAAAAAAATTATTGATTGCATTGTAGAAATTAGTCTTACCATTGAATCACAACAATCTCCATTTTTATTACAACCTATTTGGAAGACAATCGGCAAATCTCCCAAACTTGCGGAAAACTGTTTAGATGTTTTTGTTTGGAGTGATGCGGCATTCGCTTGGTTTATTTCTCAAGTTTCAAAAGCTGAATGCTCAGGAAATAAAATAACTCGTCAAACTAGAACAAGCATTTGGTTATACAAAATGCTATTAGACATTGTTAACGATGGGCGATTTGATCATCTCGATATTATTGACAAATTATCTTATAACACCAAAAACGATAAAGCCTTTGCATCTGCGGGAAATGTAACAAATGTTTACATGACTTGCGAAAATCTAACAAAACCTAGAATTGCAAAAGATGAAATTAAAAATATCATTCTTGGCGGTGGTCAAAATTTATTAAGCCCAGAACGCCGTTTTGATGCCATTATTTTCAATTCGCCTGAGTTATTTTAATGAAAGCCGTCGATTTGTTTTGCGGTTGCGGCGGTTTGTCTTTAGGATTTGAACAAGCTGGGATTGAAGTTTTAGCTGGACTAGATAATTGGAAACCTGCAATTGAAGTATATCAAGCAAATTTTAATCATCCCGTCATCGAACAAGATTTAAATGATGAAAATTCCACAATAGAGATTTTGAATAACTTTACTTTTGACATGATAGTAGGTGGCTCGCCTTGCCAAGATTTTTCAAGTGCAGGAAAGCAAAACACGAATGGAAATAAAGCCGTTCTAACGCAACATTTTGCTAACATAATATGCACTGTAAAACCAAAATGGTTTGTATTAGAAAATGTTGATCGAATTGTGAAAAGTGAAATTTATCAGGATATACGAACACAATTTTTAAACAGTTCTTATGGCTTAACTGCAATTACATTAGATGCCTCATTGTGTAACGTGCCACAAAAACGTTCTCGTTTTTTTCTGATTGGTGAGCTGAATGGAAAACAAAATGCCTTATTTGATTCGATTCAAGCAGGTTTAGCTAAAAAACCAATGATAATTCGTGACTATTTCGGCGAAAAATTAGACCTGCAATACTATTATCGACATCCAAGAAGTTATGCACGTCGAGGTATTTTCTCCATTGATGAACCTAGTCCGACAATTCGAGGTGTTAATAGACCAATGCCACCCAATTACCAATTACATAGTGGCGACCCTCCACATGTTGATTTAAAAAAAATTAGACCATTGACCACTTTGGAACGTAGTTATTTACAAACTTTTCCTGAATCATTTAATTTTTTTGGAACAAAAACCAATCTTGAACAAATGATTGGTAATGCAGTTCCTGTCAATATGGCTAAGTTTGTGGCAAAAAACATATTGTTATTAGCATAATGGCAGGATTATGTCCGATATAGAATATAGCCTATTCAAAATTAAATTCATCAAAACACGTCAGTATGATTTATTTAATTCAAATTACTTAACACCTCGAGATTTTTTTATATTATCAATTGACGAAAAACCATCTTTTCAAATGAAAAATGGAGATAAATGGCATATTGGAAATATCGACAAATTTTCAAGAAGCACAGGATATTTTGCTGTTGGTCGCACAACAATGGAAAAATCATCTAATTTTGATGAGGTATCGGGAAATTTCATTGATGTTGAATTAGAAGAAAGTGCTTATACACATTGCGTTTTTAACGCAGAACTTGGATTTTTAGGAATAGCAAAAGATAGTGATTTAACTGGGGTAAATACAGTTGCAAAACATCTTCAAAAATTGTTATCTAATTCAAACACTGTTAGGGACAACAATATCACTATAGAAATTCTTCCCATAAGAGATCCACAAAATTTTCTTAGTCAAATCAGTGCTGCATATCGTGTTTTGAAATTTACAGCTTCTTTTAGATCACCAAATCCTTTTGATGCCGATGAGCATTTTCAAAAACCTCTTTCTGTTTATTTATCCATGAGTGAGGGGGAAAGTGGAAAAACAGAAATACAAGGCAAAAATTTAAACAAAGAAGTATTAAAAGAAGTGACGAGAAGCACAGTTGCAACAGGTAACGAGGCATCAGCGAGAATAGAAGATTCAGAGAAAAAGCAAAAAACTATTCATCTCAAAGGCGATTCTGTGAAACGAACTTATGCTGAACATAATCCACAATTAGTTTTACATGATTTGACTAATCTTTATCACGAAATTAGAAATGATAAAAGAGATTGAAATCAACACGATTGACGAACTTTTTGAACAATTAAATAAATTGCCAAATCATTTCATATATCGAGGTCACGCCAGTGCTAAATGGTTATTAGAATCTTCATTAGAACGTGTCATTGGCAGAAGTTGGTCTAATGATGATGCGAAAAAGTTCGAGGATTATTCTTTACTACAATTCAAGCCGAAATTTCATCTTTATGATCACGAAAATATAGAACCAAAATCAAAACTAGCATGGCTTTCGATTATGCAACATTATGGAGTGCCTACACGATTGTTAGATTTCACAGAAAGTCCCTACATTGCTCTATATTTCGCTCTGGAAACTTACAATCCGCAATCTCAGACTGATTTGGCAATTTTTGCTTTTGATCACAGGGCAATAATGAAACATTCTATAGAACACATTAAGTCAAAAAATAAGGAATTTAATGAAGATTATTTATCAATATATGAAAAACGAGATTTCATTTTCGACAAGGTCATTGATAAATTCGGTTATGACATTGTGTGGATTGCAGAGCCTGAACAGTTAAATGCTCGTTTAGATAGACAAGCTGGTTCATTTCTATTTTCAGGTAATCAAGGTCTTAAAATTCAAACAGTATTAGATTCGGAACTTTATAAAAATGTTCAAATGTATAAGTTTTGCATTCCATCCGAATTATATGTGCATATTTATGCACTACTACAAAAAATGAACATCACCAGCAAAATCTTATACGGTGATTTAGATGGTTTAGCGTGTGCAATAAAAATGCACATGGTGGCTAGGTCGGTCAATCTAATTTAAAATACGAAAAATTAAATTGCTTGATTGTGGTTTTGACATCAAAGCAGGTAGCGGCGTTGGTGCCGCGATTGAGTATTACCGTTCGACTGCGAAGTAAGGATTAAAAAATGACTGCTGGATTATTTGGCTTGAAAAATTCAAACCAATTTTCTAGCAGTCTAAAAAGCCGTTATGAATATATATAAAAAATTTAAATCCGCACTAAAAATAGGGCTAGTTTCAAGTCTATTATTTTCCACAAATACGTTTTCAGCGACTCACGCGCCTGAAACCAATGCGTTTTTAAATTACGAAAACACACAAAGTATTGGCACTTATACAAATGGCTGCTTGAGTGGTGCAGTCACATTACCGATTGACGGCACGGGTTATCAAGTCATGCGCTTATCACGGCATCGCATTTATGGACATCCAAATTTAATCAACTTTATTAAACAATTAGGCGAATATGTTGCCGCTCAACACGGTAGTAATTTGCTGATTGGTGATTTAGGACAATTACACGGCGGGCGCACGCCAAGCGGACATCGCAGTCATCAAAATGGTTTGGATGTTGATATTTGGTTCACGCTTTCAACCGCTAGCAATTTAACTGAGCATGAACGCGAAACGTTAAGCGCGACCTCGATGCTTTCCAGTGCCGACAAAATTGCCTTAAAAGAATGGACGCAAGCTCATGAACAGGTTTTAAAAACTGCCGCACAATTTTCTGATGTAGAACGTATTTTTGTTAATCCTGTGATTAAACGTGAATTGTGCAAACACGCTCCTGCAAATAATCGTGAATGGTTGCGTAAAATTCGCCCGTGGTGGAAACACGATGACCATTTTCATGTGCGTCTTAGTTGTCCAAAAAACAGTCCAAATTGTGAGCATCAAGAGCCGCTTCCCGCAGGTGATGGTTGTGACAGCGATTTAGCATGGTGGTTTTCAATTGATGCACTCAACCCCAAATCGCCAAAAAATGCCAAACCCGCAAAAGCCCCTGAAATCCCTGCGCTATGTAAACAGATTTTACAAAAATAACCCTCACTCAAAAACCATGCTAACTACTGATTTTAGAATTATGAGCCTGATTGATTGGCTCGAAAACGATTGTCTTTTAAATGTTCAAAGCTGTCAGCCTGCGTCAAATGACGCGAGTTTTCGGCGTTATTTTCGCGTCAAAATTGACGACAAAAATTTCATCGCAATGGACGCACCACCCGATAAAGAAAACATCGTACCGTTTCTTGAAATTGCGACTTTATTTAAAAATGCCAATGTCAACACGCCAACCGTTTTGCATCACAATTTAGAAGACGGTTTTATTTTGCTTGAAGATTTCGGCTCGCAATGGCTACTCGATGAATTAAACGATGAAAATGCAACGGCACTTTATGCAAAAGCGTTAAATGATTTATTGCCGTTGCACACACATGAAACCTTATTAAATGCCGATTTGCCTGCTTATGATGCCGAGCTTTTGCGCCACGAAATGGCATTGTTTGAGCAGTGGTTTGTTGAGCAACTTTTAGATGAAGAATTACCGCAAAATTTATGGGAAAACGTGCAACAACTTTTGATTCAATCTACGTTGGAACAACCTGTTGTTTGCGTGCATCGAGATTATCATTCGCGTAATTTGATGGTTTTGGAAAATGGCGAGCTAGGCGTTTTAGATTTTCAAGATGCCGTTTTAGGTGCGCTCACTTATGACATCGTTTCCTTATTGCGTGATTGTTATATCGATTGGGAACAAGACAAAATTTACAGCTGGTTACACGATTATTTTCAGCAACTCAAAGCTGCAAATGTGGTGGATTGCGATTTTGAAACCTTTAAACGCTGGTTTGATTTGATGGGAATGCAACGACATTTAAAAGCTATTGGCATCTTTGCTCGTTTGCATTTGCGTGACGAGAAATCAGAGTATTTAAAATCGATTCCGCGCACGCTCAGTTATGTGCTGCAAGTTTGCAGCGAATATCCACAATTGCATGAATTTCAAAAAATTGTCGAAAAATTTATAACTCGCTCATTGCCCAACGGGGTCTAGCAAAAATTTCTAAATTTTGTTTTTCACCGAGCAAAAAACGCTGATAACCCGCATAAGCAATCATCGCGCCGTTGTCAGTGCAAAATTCAGGACGCGGGAAAAAAAGTTGTCCATTTTCTTTTTCAATCATGTCTAAAAGTGTGGCGCGAATTTTGGTATTCGCGCTTACACCACCTGCAATCACTAAAGTCCGCAAACCTGTTTGTAACAAAGCACGGCGACATTTAATTGCTAGCGTTTCTGCAACGGCATCTTGAAACGCTACGGCAATATCGGCTTTATCTTGATCTGTTTTGTCGCTATTTTGAAAAGTGGTTAGTGCAAAGGTTTTCAAACCGCTAAAACTAAAATCTAAACCTGGTCTATCCGTCATTGGTCGTGGAAATTTAAAACGCGACTGCCCAAATTTAGCCAGTTCAGACAATTTCACCCCACCTGGATAAGGCAAACCGAGTAATTTTGCGGTTTTATCAAACGCCTCACCTGCCGCATCATCGAGTGATTCGCCAAGTAATTCATATTTGCCAACGCTTTCCACTTTGACCAAAAGCGTGTGACCGCCCGAAATTAAAAGTGCAACAAAAGGAAATTGCGGCGGATTTTTTTCTAGCATCGGTGCGAGTAAATGTCCTTCCATGTGATGCACTGCAATCGCAGGTTTTTGCCACGCAAATGCGAGGCTTTGTGCCGTTGCCGCGCCAACCAATAACGCGCCCATAAGTCCTGGCCCTGCGGTGTAAGCAATGGCAGTAATGTCGTCTTTGGTTAAATGACTTTCTTGTAAAAGTTGTTTGATTAGCGGAATCAATTTTCGAATGTGGTCACGCGAGGCAAGTTCTGGCACAACACCGCCATATTCGCTGTGCATTTCGATTTGACTATAAAGCAAATGATGAACTAATCCGCGCTGCGAATGGTAAATTGCAACGCCTGTTTCGTCGCAAGAGGTTTCGATTCCTAAAATGTACATGAAGTTTTTTTCAAAAAATGTGAATGTTGTTATTTTCGCACTAAAAATTTGCGAAATTCTTCTAGTCCAAGCATCACTAACGTCATCGGAATAATGATTAGCCAAGTTAGCGCATCTAACGGCGCAGTGCCAAAAATAAAATTTCCCCACGGCGTGTAATCAATCAAAATCATCAATAGAATTTCAAACACAATGCCCAGCAAGACAATTGGATTATCGGTTAATTTGGTGTGAAAAATCGAATGTGTTGGTACTTTGCACAAAAATACGTTAGCAATTTGCGTAATAATAATTGCGCTAAAACAAGCGGTTGTCGCTTGTAAATACAAAGTTGAATTCATGGCTAATTCTGTTCCCCATTGCCATTGACCATTATGTAAAACAAAGAAATACGCACCCATTGCAATTACGGCTTCTAAAATACCTAAAAAGAAATACGCCCGAAACAGTAATTTCCAATCTAGCAACCGCTCATCATGAGCGCGAGGCGGTTTGGTCATACTTTCTGCATCAGGTTTATCAGAACCTAAACCTAATGCTGGAATCATATCTGTGCCTAAATCGACTGCTAAAATTTGAATAATTGTTAGCGGCAATGGAATTTTAAACAGTGCAAATGCCAAATACGGCACAATTTCTGGAATGTTTGAAGTCAAAATGTATGTCAAAAATTTGCGGATATTTTCATAAACCGCGCGACCTTCTTCAATGGCGGCAATGATGCTGGCGAAATTATCATCAAGCAAAATCATGTCGGCGGCTTCTTTGGCAACATCAGTTCCTGAAATTCCCATCGAAATACCAATATCGGCAAGTTTCAGCGCAGGTGCGTCATTCACACCGTCTCCTGTGACAGCAACGATGTGTTTTTTCTTTTTCAATGCCGCGACAATTCGCATTTTTTGGTCAGCGGCAACACGCGCAAAAATAATATCGGGTGCGTCTAACGCTAAACGTAATTGTGTTTCGGAAATTTTTCGCAGTTGATCGCCCGTAATTACGACGGGATTTTCTGATTGCACTTGCCCGATTTGTTTGCCAATAGCCAGCGCAGTGTGCGGATGATCACCTGTCACCATAATCACTTTAATTCCAGCAGCGTGGCATTTTCGCATTGCGTCGGCAACTTCAGGACGTGGCGGGTCTTCTAAACCCACTAAACCACAAAAAATCAACGCATTTTCTTGTGATTCACTGTTATGCCCTTCATCGATTTCACGCCATGCAAACGCTAAAACGCGCAATCCTTTGTCTGCCATATCCTCTTGCGCTTTAAGAATTTTTTGTCGTTCTTGCACAGTCATTTCTAAAATTTTGCCGTCATCTTGTAATTGCTTGCACAGCGGCAACACTTTTTCTACCGCGCCTTTGCAATATAAAACGACACCTTTAGGCGTTTGATGAATCGTTGAAAGCCGCTTGCGGTCTGTATCGAAAGCAACTTCGTTGATTTTTGGATAAGTGATTTTTTCGCCTAAACAGGTTTTTCCCATGTGAACGAGCGCGATTTCCATCGGGTCGCCAAAGGCTTGAAATTTTCCATCGTCTACCGTTTCTTTCAAGCTTTGACACAACAGCGCGGCTTCAAAAAAACGCCGCTGACTTTGTATCAATTCAGGTTCGCGTTGCAGCTGAATTGGGGTAAAAAATCGGTCTTGTAAATAAATTGAACGAACCGACATTTTATTTTGCGTGAGTGTTCCCGTTTTATCGGTGCAAATCACGGTCGCGCTGCCTAACGCTTCCACCGAAGGCAAATGCCGAATCAGTGCGTTGCGTTTTGCCATTCGTTGCGTTGCCATTGCTAGCGAAAGCGTGACAGTTGGCAATAAACCTTCTGGCACATTCGCAACGATAATGCCAATCGCAAACATGAAATTTGCCCAAAATGACAAACCCACGCTGTGACCGACAATGAAAAATATCACGCCTAGCGATACCGCTAAAATTGCAATAATGCGGCTCAAACGTAGAATTTCGCGTTGCAATGGGGATTCGGTTTTTACAGAGATTTGCGTTAAATGCGCGATTTTGCCAAATTCGGTGTGCATCCCTGTGGCAAAAACTAATGCCCTGCCCTCACCTGAAACAATCGATGTGCCTGCTAAAAGTGTGTTGCGCGAGTGTTCTAAACTTTCTTCATTTGATGGCACACTGTCACGCGCTTGCGGCAATGATTCACCTGTCACGGTTGCGTTATTCACGCGCAACGAAAACGCCTCAAGAACGCGACAATCAGCAGGAACATTATCGCCTTCTTGCAAAACTAAAATATCACCAGGCACGATTTGCGCGGCGAGAATTTGTTTAATTTGATTATCACGCAACACTTTGACGTAGTTAGGAAGTAACTTTTGCAACGCACCAATTGCCCGTTCGGCGCGGTATTGTTGCCAAAATGAAAACAACCCGTTAATTAAGATTACGCCTAAAATCGCGTAGCCCAGCATTTGCATGCCTTCGCCTGGTTGCTGAGATTCAGCATAAAACGCAAGTCCCGCTGCGAGCCACAGAATCAACGCAAAAAAATGAATAAACTCTTTGATAAAACGTAAAATTAACGATTCGCCGCACACTTCATCAATTTGATTTTTACCATATTCTTTTAAGCGGTATTCAACTTCGGCTGCCGTTAAACCGCTATGGCGCGAATGCAAACTGGCTAGCGCGTCTTCAACTTCAAATTGATGAATTTTCATAGCATTTTCCTGTTAATTTTCGGGCTTAATCCACTTCACTAAAATGCGATATAAATCGTTGGGATAAATGGGTTTAACCAAATAATCATTCATACCCGCTGCAAAACATTTCTCTTTATCTTGCTCTAACGCATTGGCTGTCATCGCAATAATAGGCAAATCATTAAATTTAAGATGATGTCGAATTTCAAGCGTCGCGCTCACACCATCCATCACAGGCATTTGCATATCCATAAACACAATGTCGAAATGTTGCTGTGTGAGCATTTCAAGTGCCTGCTGTCCATTTCCAGCAAAATGCAATTCCAAACCACAATTTGCCAGCAGACCACGCATTACATCTTGATTAAACTCATTATCTTCAACAATTAAAAGTACCGCGTCAGCAAGGGTTTTAAGTAACGGTTTGTAATTGATTTCTTCATTCTGTGCTGACATTTCGCCGTCTTTGACTTTGCCAAGTTTTGCCGTGAACCAAAATGTGCTGCCTTCTCCAAATTCACTTTCAACACCCACTTCACCATTCATGAGCAGCGCGAGTTGCTTGCAAATAACCAGCCCTAAACCTGTGCCGCCATATTTGCGTGACGTGGAAGCATCAGCTTGTTGAAATGCTTGAAATAAACCTGCTTTCACTTCAGGCGTTAAACCAATGCCTGTATCACGCACTGAAAATTTTAAAATCACTTCATTATGCGTTTCATTTTCTACATTTGCGCTGACGCAAATACAACCATTTTCGGTAAATTTCAGCGCATTATTGACGTAGTTAATCAAAATTTGTCCCAGTCTTAATGCGTCACCGTTCAAGTATTTTGGAACGTTCTTATCGATACTAAATTGTAGTTTCAAGCCTTTTGCGCGGGCTTTTTCGGCAGTCAACGTGGTTACATTTTCAATTAACGAATCAAAACTAAAATCGGCATGTTCAATGGTTAATTTACCCGCTTCAATTTTTGAAAAATCGAGTACATCATTGATGATGCCAAGTAAATGATTGCTTGCTGATTGAATTTTGGCTAAATAATCGCGTTGTTGAACAGTTAACTGCGTTTGCAAAGCCAAATAAGATAAGCCGATAATGGCATTCATCGGAGTGCGAATTTCGTGGCTCATGTTTGCTAAAAAATTCGATTTTGTTTTTGTGGCTTCTTCAGCAAGTTCTTTTGCCGTTTGAATCGCTTTTTCGGCTTTGTAACGCTCGGTAATATCGCGACTAATACCTAAAAGTCCCAACATATTGTGATTTTCACCAATCCAAAATGGCGTTTTAACGGTATGATAAAATCCGCGTTTTCCATCTGGATAATCAATCCATTCTTCGATATTTTGTCGTTGTTTAGCTGCCAGAACTTCTTTGTCTTTGGTTCGATAAAAATCAGCTTGTTCTTTTGGAAATAAATCGTAATCGGTTTTGCCAACAATTTCGGCGATAGATTTATTGACTAATTTTGCAAAGGCTTCATTGCAACCTAAATAAATGCCTTCGGGGTCTTTGTAGAAAATTAAATCAGGAATTGAATCGATTAAAACAATCGTTCTTGCGCGAGCTTCATTGAGTTGTTTTTCCAATTGAATGCGCTCAGTAATATCGGTGTGCGTTCCTGTTACACGCAATGCAAAACCACTTGAATCGCGGGTTGCTTTACCACGCGCTTGCACCCAACGCCATGAACCATTTTTATGACGAAAACGACACACCATGTTGTAATCGTGTAATAGATTTTCTAAATGTTTATTCATTTCAATCCATGCACTATCCCAATCTTGAGGATGCGTGATTTCCTGCCACGCTTCCAAATTCGCAGGTAATTCTTCAGGAGTGTAACCGAGCATATTGCTCATTTGGCGCGAATGGTAAACTTCGCCAGTGATTAAATCGTTATCCCAAATTCCTTCTTCTGCGCCATTCACCGCAAGTTCAAAACGTTCTTCACTGAGTTTTAAAGCGTGTTCACGTTGCGCGAGTTTTTCAAGTAAATGATTAAAACTATGAATTAATTCGCCAAATTCATCCTTATTTTGTACAGGAAAGATGGTGGGTAATTCATCAGAATGCGTTTGTGCGCTAATCAATTTAATCGTTGAAAGCAACGGTGAGAGTTGTCGCTGTAAAATCCACCACGTCAACCCTGTAGCCCATAAAGTAAAAAAGATAGCAACATACAGTGTTTTTTGTTGCATGGTCGTAATAGGTTCAAAGGCTTCACTGGTAGGTAAAGCCGCTGCAACGCTCCAATTAGCAACAGGAATTTTTTTTGCTGAAGCCATAACTTTAACACCACGCGCTGTAGTGAAAAGTGCAGTACCTTCTTTGCCAGCTAAAAATTGGTCAATTATTAAATTTTGTCCTTGCTCAGGTAGCACTTCTAAAATGCGCGATTTACCAGTTGCGGTAACAATTTTTCGCACTAAAGGTGAAACAACAACATACCAACCTGTTTTACCATGCGGACTTTGAATGAGATTATCCAAAAAGTTAGGGCGACTTAAATTCACAACGCCTGCTAACACACCAATGATGTGACCTTGAGAATCTTTAATTGGTACAGACAATCCAACAATAGCCTGATTGACGACTTTACCCATGATAGGTATTCCAATGGCGCGTTGTCCTTTTAGTGAACTTAAAATGTAATCACGGTCAATATAATTTACACCTAAACGACTCGATGGCGTGCCAATGCTGGCAATCGCAACACCATCCGTTTTTGTGATAAATATCCCTTCGTTAAAAAAATGAAAGAAAATAGAATGCGTGTCGATTTTTTTCTGTAACTTTTCAGAACTTTTAAATTCTGCGGGGGTAATCGTTGCACTAAGATGTTCTAAAACATCAAGATGTTCATTGAGTTGATGATTGATTTCTTGTGCGAGCAATTCGACGGTTGAGCGTTGCTGTTCACCGAGTAAATTCCGAATATCGTCACGCAATAAACGATTCGCATAAAACATCAATGACCAAATACTGACGACAAAAATCACCAGCGTGAACAAAGTCACCCTTGTTTTTAAAGAATGAGGACGAAAAATCTTTGTCATCAAAGCTCGTTAGCTTCGTTGAAAAATCAAAATTCTGATAAAAAGCCTGTTGTGACACGGCAATTACCTGAAAAATCTTGATAGGTTTGCACGTTTATAAAATTAGCATTTATCAGTATGCGCTGTACATCTTTTGCCTGATTATAGCCGTGTTCAAACATCAATTGACCATTTGAAATTAAATAATTTTTAGCATGATTGGCAATTACAAAAATATCACGCAAACCTTGATTTGCCGCAATTAACGCGGATGTGGGTTCAAAGCGCACATCACCTTGCGTTAAATGTTCATCGGTTTCGCAAATATAAGGGGGATTACTGACAATCAAATTAAATTTCAACGGTGGCACATTTGAAAACCAGTCGCTTAAAATAAATTCAACATTATTACATTGATGAAACGCGGCGTTTTTTTTAGCAATTTCCAACGCACCAAAACTGGCATCAACGGCAAAAATTTTTGCATTCGCCCGTTCACAAGCCAGCGTGATGGCAATAATGCCTGATCCTGTTCCTAAATCTAAAATTTGAAACGGTAAATCGGTTGGAATTTTTGCTAAACACTGTTCAATTAAAATTTCGGTATCAGGTCGCGGAATTAAAACCTCTGGCGAAACAAAAAAATCGCGTGACCAAAATTCGCGCGTGCCTGTTAAATAAGCAATCGGTACACCTTTTAAGCGTTCAGAAATCAGCGTTTCAAATTGTGAAATAACAGATTTTTCTAAAACTTTATCGTTCCAAGCGCGTAAATAACTACGATTTTTTCCCAGTACAAAAGCGAGTAAAACTTCAGCATCTAAACGCGGTGAATCGCAAGTTTTACGCAATGTTTCGGTGCCACGATCTACAACTTGTTCAATTGTCGGCATAAAACACAAAATTAGTTTTGCGTTAAATTCAAATTTTTTAAAATGGCGAGCGTTGGCGCGGCTTGATTCATAGTGTAAAAATGCAAACTCGGTGCGCCACCATCAAGCAATTCTTGACACAATTTGCTCACCACTTCTAAACCAAATTCTTGTACCGCATCACGATTATCACCAAAACTTTCTAGGCGTTTTCGTAACCAACGCGGAATATCTGCGCCGCACATTTCAGAAAAACGAAACAGTTGTGAATACTGCGTAATCGGCATAATGCCCGCTGCAATCGGAATCGTAATGCCTGCTTTTTGGCATTGCTCAACAAAATGAAAATAAGCAGGCGCGTTGTAAAAATACTGCGTCACTGCTGCATTTGCACCTGCATCCACTTTGCGTTTGAAATTTTTAAAATCGTCGTTGAAATTCGCCGCTTGTGGATGCACTTCTGGATATGCCGCAACGTGAATATCAAAATAATCACCTGTTTCAGCACGGATAAATTCCACCAGTTCATTAGCATAACGAAACTCACCCGCAGACATCATGCCTGAAGGTAAATCACCACGCAGGGCGACAATTTTTGAAATACCGTTGTTTTTATAATCGTTCAAAATGGTGCAAATGTTTTCTTTTGTTGACGCGACACATGATAAATGTGGCGCGGCGGGAATGCCTTTTTTTTGAATGGCAACAACCGTTTCAAAGGTTTTATCGCGCGTTGAACCGCCTGCCCCAAAAGTAACAGAAAAAAATTCGGGATTAAGCGCGGCAAGTTGGGTTTGCACTGCCTCTAAATTCACAGCTCCTTCAGGTGTTTTTGGTGGATAAAATTCAAAACTAAATTGTGGTAATGACATAAAAAATGCACTCGTAAAAAATTAAAATATAACGAAAACTTTAGCATTTATGGTTTTGTGTGGATAGTGATTTGCAAAACCACGCTAGAATAACAAACGTGCTTTTTTTCAATTTTCAAAATTTATGGCATTTACAAATCAATTTAAATCTTTAGCGGCGGTTTTAAAACATTACCAAATTCACTACGGCGAAGCAGATTTTCAAATTACAAAAACCATTTTGCTTAATGATGAGGTGCGCGAAGATATTTTATTCACGCTAAAAGAAGTTGCTTATGACGTATCTGAAGCTGCAATTTGTGAAAATTTAATCTACCCCTTATTGAAAGCAGCTTGGAAAAATTACGCAGATATTTTCTCGATTTGGAGTCATACCGCACTTGAATATGACGACGAATTAACGGGGATTCCTGATTATTTAATTTCGAAGCGTTCAGATTTGGGGAAAATTATTTTTGATAATCCACTGCTTGCGGTGGTTGAAGCCAAAAAAGATAATTTCTCAGCAGGCTGGGCGCAATGCGCGTTAGAAATGGTGGCAATTCAAAAAATTAACGACAATCCTAATTTTGAAATTTACGGCTTAGTTTCTAACGGTGAGATTTGGGAAATTGCCAAACTTAAAAATCAAAAATTTATTGTTTATAACAAGCGTTTTGTGATTGAAGAATTAGATAATTTGTTTAACGTGTTAGTATCAATTTTAGAGTTGTGCAAACAACAATTGGTTTAAATTTCAACTTTTGGAAAGCGATTCATTTTTCGCAAAATGGGAAATGCCCACATACAAATCAACGTTACGCCAATGGTTAAACTGCCGCCAACAATTACCGCAGGCACAATGCCAAATAATGCCGCCGTAATACCAGATTCAAATTCACCTAATTCATTCGATGCGCCAATAAACACGGAATTGACTGCACTCACACGTCCACGAATTTCATCAGGCGTTTCGAGTTGCACCAGAATATGTCGAATATAAACGCTAACCATATCGCCCGCACCCACTAAAAATAAAGCGATTAGTGATAATTCAAAACATTCTGAAACACCAAAAACAACGGTTGCTACGCCAAAAATTAACACCCCTGCAAACATCCAAAGTCCTACACGGTGCGTAATTGGAAAGACACTTAAAATAATTGCCGTCACGGTTGCCCCCAAAGCAGGTGCGCCGCGCAACAAACCTAAACCGACCGAATCAACGTGCAATACGTCATTTGCATAAGCGGGAAGTAATGCCGTCGCGCCACCGAATAACACAGCAAGTAAATCAAGCGACAGCGCACCGAAAATAATCGGACGTGAACGTACAAAACGAATGCCTTCAAATAAACCATTAAGTGAAAGCGGCTCATGTTTTTTGGTTTCGAATTTCACCCGAATTGGCAACATCAAAAGTACCGCAAAGCACAATAAAACCGTGACCACGCTATAAACGATTTGTGTGCCAAATAAATATAAAAAGCCACCTAACGGCGGCGCGGCAATGACTGCAATGTGATAAAGCGAGGAATTGATAGCAACGGCATTCGCTAAACTTTCGTTGGGAACTAAATTGACTAGAATTGCTTGACTGGCAGGCATCATAAATGCTCGCGCTGCACCATATAATGCCATTACAGCAAACACGGGAATGACGGAGGTTAAACCTTCGAGTGCAAAAAATAGCAGTGATAAACCGCACATCAATTCCACAAAAAAACAACTCAGCATAATTGAACGGCGATTCCACTGATCGGCGTAATGTCCAGCAATTAAAATCAGCAGCGCAAAGGGTAAAAATTGTGCTAAACCAATCAAACCTAAATCGAGTGGATTTCCCGTGTATTGATAAATTTGCCAGCCGACTGCCACGCCTTGAATTTGTAACGCGACGGTAGCTAAAAAACGTGCAATGACAAAAAAAGTAAAATTTTTGTGTTTAAAAGCGGTAAGAGAAGTCACAAACTTTTTGCCCAAAATTAGCGTGAGGCAAACTCATCACGCAACGCTAAAACCGCCGCGCGTAAGTATTCGGTAAGTTCCATAAAATCGTTTTCCGCGTCTTCATCGACAATTTCAATATCGGTGTCAAGTTTAGTAATTTCCGAAACATCTTTGAGAATTTCTTGAATTTGCTGCGAAAAATTTGTTTTTGTGTTAGCAAAGCCAACCCCAAACAAAAAGCCTCTACACCATTCGCGCAAACCATCAACACGTTCAAGTAAATCTGATTCTTCTTCGTCTGGTAAAAATAGGTCAAATTCAAATTCGTTATCGATTAAAACATCTTGAATATCGTCAAATAAACCGAGTAATTCCACTTTATGCGAACTGCTCACGGGGGGCGTATTTTGCAATAATTCACGCAACCAATTTTCGTTCTTAAATTTGCCATTTACGGCAAGTAATCCACTTGCCATACCGTGTGCATGTGCTGCCGATAAATCGCTGTCGTACTGTACCAAAATCGCATCAATTGTTTCGTAACTCATTTTTTATGCTCCAAAAACTTATTTTCTTGCTGTTGATAAACCCAAAGGAAAGCGGCTAACTCGCATCGTTAAGTAAAGTTTCGTTTAAATTTTTCGTGATTTTTAATGTTGCTTTGAATGTCTTCCGCATCCCAGATTTGCAACTCCCAAGGAAAATAAAAGTTACTTTTATTTTTAAAATAAATATGCAAGCCGCGATAGCCTTCTTTATCGCGTAAATACCAATTTTTTAAGCCCAACTCATCTTGCCAGTCATCAAGCAAATTCATAACGGATTTGATGTCATCGGCGGTCAAAATAATGCGTACACCAAAAATATCATTAAGCCAGTTATTGACAGGATATTGATCTTCACGAGTGGAGAAACGCGAGATTTTATCATCAATACTTTCTCGGGTTTTTACACGATAAAAATACTTGATGTCGATATTTGCAGTCATCAGATAATCATTGATGCTTTCATGCAAAGTCAGGCGATATTTGTAAATATGTGGCACAGGTACATGCTTGATAATTCTGGATAGATTTATTTTTTCGATTTTTCCTATTTCAAAATAATCACTTGAAAAATCATGATGCAACCGATTTATTTCGCAAACCAACTGCTTTACTTGGCTGATTTTGTCCATTTCATTTCTTTACTTACATTCAATAATGTTGTTGATACGCGCTTATGCTACCATTGTTCCTAGTCTAAACGACCTTTTCTGTGTAGTTTTTAATAACCTTAACAATGAAGCAATGAATCAAAACGTATCCTATCCTGCCGACGAATTACAATCGCTTGAAACCAAACTCGACGTGTTAATTAACCAATATAAACACATCAAAGTCGAAAACGTTTCTCTCAAAACTAAACAAGATACTTTAGTGCGTGAAAAAGCCAAATTACTCGAAAAAACCACGCTTGCCCGCACCCAAGTTGAAGCTATGATTAACCGATTAAAAGCAATGGAGCAAAATTCATGAGTAACAAAAAAACTGTCACGCTGTTTATTTTGGGCAAAGAATACAAAATTGCCTGTGATTATGAGGAGGAAGAATCTCTTATTGAATCAGCCAAACAATTGCATGACAAAATGTCGAAAATTCGTAATTCGGGCAAAATTCCTGGTGACGACCGAATTGCGGTCATGGTTGCGTTAAATATCGCCCATGAATTGCAAATTCTCAAAGATGAGAACTTGAAATTAAACCAAAATTTGAGCGAATGCCTTTCAAATATGCGTCATAAAATAGAAAACGTTTTAGAAAAT
>Ga0172373_10000939_pt1 | contig 47550 bp, 45 predicted proteins | sample Lak10m_2_FD_114546 | JGI IMG/M metagenome (GOLD analysis project Ga0172373, IMG submission 114546) | Freshwater microbial communities from Kabuno Bay, South-Kivu, Congo - kab_092012_10m | ecosystem: Environmental > Aquatic > Freshwater > Lake | place: Democratic Republic of the Congo... | reverse complement strand
TCCTCGTTGGGCGGATACAGGCCCGGCAGCGGCACGCCGCGCGCCACTTCGCCCATGATCCAGCCCTCGAAGCGCTCCTGCTCGACGGCTTCCGGGATCACCGCGTCGAGCAGCGCCGCCGGAATCAGCACCGCACCGTCGGCATCGGCCACCACGATGTCATTGGGAAACACCGCCACCCCACCGCAGCCGATCGTTTCCTGCCAGCCGACGAAGGTCAGCCCCGCCACTGAGGCCGGCGCCGCCGTGCCCTGGCACCAGACCGGCAATTGCGTGCCGGTCACGCCGTCGATGTCGCGCACTACGCCGTCGGTGATCAGCGCCGTGACGCCGCGCTTGACCATGCGCGAACAGAGGATGTCGCCGAAGATGCCGGCATCGGTCACGCCCATGGCATCCACCACCGCGATGCAGCCGGCGGGCATGGCCTCGATTGCCGCCCGCGTCGAAATCGGCGAGCCCCAGGAAGCCGGTGTCGCCAGATCCTCGCGTGCCGGCACGAAGCGCAGGGTGAAGGCACGTCCCACCAGGCGCTGCGGCTGGCCATGCAAGGGCCGCGCGCCACGCATCCAAACATTGCGCAAGCCCTTCTTGAGCAGCACGGTGGTCAGCGTTGCGGTGGTGACGCCGGAGAGAAGTCGAACGATGTCGGCGTCCAGCGGCAGGGGATCGATGCCCATGTGGAATTCCTTTCAGTCGGTATAGGCCGCGCCAAGGGCCGCGATCATGTAAGCGGGGTCGTCGGCACCGGCACTTTCGCGCGCGCTGTGCATGGCCCACATCGGCGAACCGACATCGACCGTCGCCATGCCCAGGCGCGCAGCAACGATGGGGCCGATAGTACTGCCGCAACCAAGGTCGCTGCGGTGCGAATATTGCTGGCACGGCACGCCGGCCCGTTCGCAGCAGGCCATGAAACGCGCGGCACTTTCCGCCCCCGTGGCATAGCGCTGATTGACATTGGTTTTGATCACCGGCCCGCCGTTCACCATCAGCTTGTGTCCCGGCTCGTAGGCGGCCGGGAAATTCGGTTGGTAGGCATGAGCCATGTCGGCACTGATGAAGAAGCTTGCCGCCATCGCCCGGCGCCGGTCTTCACCATCCAGCCCGGCAGCGATGCCGATGCGCGCCAGCACGTCGCCGACGAAGCTGCCGCCCGCGCCCGCCGCGCTCTCGCTGCCGACTTCCTCGTGGTCGAACAGCGCGGCGACACAGGTCGCCTCCGGCGCGGCGACCGCCGCGAGCGCCGACAGCGCCGCATGGCATGAGGCCAGGTTGTCGAGCTGACGGCTGGCAATGAAGGCCTCGTCGGCGCCCCACAGACTGCCCGCCTGCGTGTCGTAGGCCGCCAGTTCCCAGCTCAGGAGATCGGTCGCATCGGCCTCGGCGGCGCCCGCCAGCAGGTGCCGCAGGCCTGCGTCGGCATCGGCGCCTTCGCCAAGCTGGCCGAGGATCAGCGGCAACTCGGTCTGCTTGTTGAACTTGAGCCCGCTTTCATTCACCTCGCGGTTCATGTGGATCGCCAGGTTGGGCAGGCGCAGCAAGGGCCGCGCTAAGTGGACCGGGCGCGTCACCGGCCCCTGCGGACCACGCAGCACCACGCGCCCCGCCAGCCCCAGGTCGCGATCGGCAAAGGTTGCCAGGATGGGGCCGCCATAGACCTCGACGGCAACTCTCGCCAAGCCGTCGCCGCCCAGCGCGGCCCTCGGCTTGAGGCGCAGGCCTGGCGAATCGGTATGCGCGCCGACGATGCGGAATCCTGCCGCGGCCAGCGGCTGCGCACCAACGATGAAGGCGATCAGCGAGGAACCGCCACGCACCACATAGTGCCGTCCGCCGGGTTTCAGGCGCCAGCGCTCGGTCTCAGTCAAGGCGGTAAAGCCGGATTCGAGGAGGCGCCGCTCGGCACTTGCCACCGCATGCCAGGGGCTGGGGCTGGCGTCGATGAAGGCGATCAGATCAAGGGCGTTGGAACGGTTCGGGTCCGTGGGCGACATGGCGAAGGCTTCGTTTCGGCTGGGGCGTGAAGCATACATCGGCGGGGCGGCGAAGCACGGTGCCGCCTTACTCCTTCGGCGGCGCCAGCTCCGGATACTCCTGCACGATGGTCGCGCCATCCTGGCGCCAGGCGTGGCAGCCATTGATGAAGCGCGGCGTGTTACGTGGCGACCAGCGCCGCGGATCGGGTTCGATCGCCATCTGCGCGCCGATGCGGTCGGGCCAGGATGCCTGCATGTAGGTGTTGGCGGCCTGCGTCACCAGCTCGGTGAGATGGGTGCAGCCCTGGATGCCACCCAGGCGTTCCTTCACCGCCTGCGAAAAGCCGCCGCCGATGCGCAGGCCGATCAGCTTGCGATAGGCGTCGTCGACACCGCCGCACATCGGCCACGGCGCGATGCTGGTCTTGGCGCTCACCTCGCGGATCGTGTCGTCGCCATCCATCACCAGCGACAGGCTCATGGTGTGCATGAATTCGCCCTCGCGCACCGGCTCGCGCGAGCGGAAGGGCACCGGCTGGCCCTTGAGGTCGGTCACCGTGGCCTCGATTTCAAGCCCGCCATCGGCCAGGCGAAACGCGCGGCAGGTGATGGTGCGGGTATGCAGCAGCTTGCGCGCGCCCGGCGCAGCAGTCATGTCGTCATCGGCGTTCATTCGCATCCTCTGCCGCCGCAAGGGCGGCCTGCAGGGCCTTGAAGGGCAACAAGGCACATTTGTGGCGGCTGGGGTGTGCATGCGCCGGCGCAAACATGGCCAGTTCCGGCCAGGTATCGGGCACCGCCGCCTGGTCGGCCAGGACGGCCGCCAGCGCATTGGTGACTTCATCGACCTGAGTACGATCCATGCCGGGCGCACGGGCGCCGAGCAGGGAAGCGCCGGCGCGACAGAGCAGGCAGCCGCGGGTCTGGTGCGCCAGGGCGGCGATGCGGCCGCCATCGAGGGCGACCTGCATGCGCACGCGGTCACCGCACAGCGGGTTGTCTAGCCGCGCCTCACCGTCTGCCTGTGCCAGCTCCCCGCCGCCGACCGCATCGGCTGCGGCCTGCTTGATCGCCGCCTGGTACAGGGCCTGGACCTCACTCATGCCAGCACCTTCATTGCCCTGGCAACCCCGTCGACCAGCGCGAGGACATCCGCCTCGTCGTTGTACAGGGCAAAGCTGGCACGCGAACATGCCTCCACGCCCAGCGCGGCAAGCAGGGGCCGGGCGCAATGGTGCCCGCCGCGCAAAGCCAGTCCGTGCTGGTCAAGCACCTGACAGACATCATGCGGATGCAGGCCGGCAACGTCGAAGGAAACGATCGGGGCGCGGGCGTCGGTCGCCGCCGGTCCCAGCAGGCGCAGGCCGGGCAGCCGCTGCAGGCCGTCGATCGCCAGTCCGCAGAGTCGCGCTTCCCGCGCATGAATGGCCGGCCAGTCAAGCGTCATCATCCACTGCAATGCCGCGGCGAGCCCGATGGCCTGTGCGATCGGCGGTGTGCCGGCCTCGAAGCGGCGTGGCGGATCGGCCCAGCTGAAGCCATCCAGCCCTACTTCGCCGACCATCCCGCCGCCGCCTTGAAACGGCGGCAGGCCCCGCAGGAGTTCGCGCCGCCCCCATAGCACGCCGACACCGCCGGGACCAAAGCACTTGTGGCCGGAGAAGGCGTAGAAATCGATGCCCATCGCCCGCACATCCTGCGGTCCGTGCTGCACCGCCTGGGCACCGTCGAGCAGCACGCGCGCGCCAACCGTGCGCGCCGCGGCCACCACCGCTGCGACATCGGTGGTGGCGCCGGTGACGTTGGAGCAGTGCGTCACCGCCACCAGGCGGGTCTCGGCTCGCAGCAGCGCCGGCAGGCGGTCGAGATCGAGTCGGCCATCCTCTTGCACAGGCAGGATGTCGAGCACGATGCCGCAGCGCTCGCGCAACATCAGCCAGGGCACGAAATTGCTGTGATGCTCGGCCTGCGAAAGCAGTACCCGGTCGCCGGCCCTGAGGGTGGCGCCGAAGGCGTGGGCGACGAGGTTGAGCGCCGCCGTGGCGCCGGCGGCAAACACAATCTCATCGGCCGCGGCATTGAGGAAGCCGGCGACGGTGGCACGCGCAGCCTCGTAGGCAGCATCGGCCGCCTCGGCCAGGGCGTAGGTGCCGCGCATGACATTGGCGCGGCGGCGGGTGTCGTGGCCGCTCATCGCGCCAAGCGCAGTCTGGTGGATCTGTGCCGTCGCCGCGCTGTCGAGGTAGCGCAGGCCGGGCCGGGCCGCCAGCAACGGGAAGCCGGCTTTCGGATCGGCAGTCATCGGCTTTCCAGCGCACGCAGCGCCTCGGGGGTATCGACGTCGGCAAAGATCGCGTCGTCGTCCCAGGCCACGCGCCTAACCCGACTGGCATGTGTCTGCAGCAGACCGCGCGCCCCGACGTCGCCCGAGACCTGCGCCATTTCGCCGATCAGGGCGCGCGGCCAGAGGATGGGATTGCCGCGCCGCCCGTCGCGCGCCGGGGCGACGATGGGCGCCGCGCGCGGATCCCACTCGGCGATCAGGCGGTCGATCAGCAAGGCGCTGACGCGCGGCATGTCGGCAAGCACCACCACCGCCGCGTCCGTCTCGTCAGGCAGGGCGGCGAGCCCGGCGCGCAGCGATGACGCCATGCCGGTCGCATGGTCCGGATTGCGCACGCAGGCGACATCGAGTCCGCGCAGGGCGAGTTCCACGGCGTCGGCCTGATGGCCGGTGACCACATGCACGCTGGCGCAGCGCGAGGCCAGCGCCGCATTCACGGCACGCCGCACCATGGCCACGCCATCGACCTCGCACAGCAGCTTATTGGCGCCGCCCATGCGCGTGCTGGCGCCGGCGGCCAGCACCAGCGCGGCGATGCGGCAGCCCGAAGCGCTGCGTTGGGCATGGGTTTCGGTGGGCGCCTCATCCTCTTCCACCTCGGGCGCGCTGCGGATCAGGCCGCCAACCCCCATCGCGCGAATCTCGGCGGCGCCCATCGGCAGCCCGGCAAGCATGCGCTGCAGCACCCAGTCCAGGCCATTGAGGCGCCGCGAACGCGCACAGCCGGGCAGGATGATGACCGGAACGCTGCCGATGCGGCCGAGCAACAGCATGTTGCCCGGCTCCACCGGCATGCCGAAGCGTTCGATCGTGCCGCCGGCGGCGGCGATCGCCGCCGGAATGATGTCGCCGCGATCCTTGGGCACGGTCGCGCCCGCGATCATCAGCAGGTCGCAGCCGGCGGCCAGCGCCTCGTGCAGGGCCTGCCCCACGGCCTCGCTGCGGTGCGCGCAGCGCTGCACCAGGCCTAGGTGGCTGCCGAGTTCCTCGATGCGGCGCCGGTTGCTATTCACCGCCATCAGATAGTTCTTCGCCGGGTCGCCGGCCTGTTCGCTGACAATCAGGGCAGCACGCCTGGTCGCAAAGGGTCGCAGGGCAAGCCCGCCACCCGGACCGGCAGCCGCGCGGCAGGCGTCGATGACGCCGCCGGCGACGGCGAGCGGGATGGTCTTGACCGTTGCCACCACGGCACCCGCGCGCACTGCCGCGTGCGGTGGCAGGGTCGCCACGGTGAGCGCCTCGTCGACACCATTGATGCGATCGATCAGCGCGGCATCGACCTCGAACAGGCCACGCACCGTGGCGTGCAGGTTGCAGCGGCCGGCATGCGCCGGCCTGGCCTCGATGCCCGGGCCGGCGAGCAGCGCCGCTAGCGCGCCGGCAGCGGCATCCTCGTCGAGATCGCCCGCCGCGAGGCGCGCGCCGAAAACCGTCTCGATGCCGGCAGCCTGCAGGCGGCAGATGTCGGCGCTGGTGACACGGCGCCCCTTCTTGATCACGCCGTCCGCCAGGCGCAGGCTATGCGCCAGCAGCAGGCCTTCGCTGTCGGCAACGGCGTGGTTGCCGAAGATCACGCCGCCCTGCCCCGGTAACGCACGCGGATGACCTCGGCGAGGATGGAGACGGCGATCTCTGCCGGAGCCCGGCCGCCGAGATCCAGCCCGATCGGCGAATGGATGCGCGCCGTGTGCTCGCCGAGACCGGCCGCGCGCAGGCGCTCCAGGCGCTTTTCATGCGTGCGCCGGCTGCCCAGTGCGCCGATATAGAACAGGCGGCTGGGCAAGGCCAGTTCCAGTGCCGGATCGTCGAGCTTGGGATCGTGCGACAGCGCGACCAGCGCCGTGGCCTCGTCGAGGCCGAGGCGGGCAAGCGCCTCGTCCGGCCATTCGTCGGACAGGCGCACGCCGGGGAAGCGCTCGGGCGAGGCAAACGCGCCGCGCGGATCGATCACCGTGACATCGAAGCCGGCGGTTGCCGCCATGCCCGACAGCGCCTGGGCAATATGCACGGCCCCGACAATCAGCAGGCGCGGTGCCGGCACATAGGCGCGGGCGAAGCATCCCGGGGCCGAGGCCAGCATTCCGCTGCGACCCGAGCCAAGGCAGGCCACCGCCTCCGCCGCCTGTTCCGTATCGAGCACCAGTTCACCGCTGCAGCCCTTTCCATCGACCAGGCATTGCGCGCCATCGGCCAGGCGTGTCACGAGCAGCAAGGCCCGTCGCGCGGCCTCGGCCTCGGCAATGCGGGCAAGCGTGGCCGATTTCATTCGACAGCCTCGACGAAGACCTGCACCCGACCTCCGCAGGCCAGGCCGACCTGCCAGGCCTGCTCGTCGCTGACGCCGAACTCCAGCAGCTGGGGCTGGCGGCTCCTTATTACCGCGTGCGCCGCCTCGATCACGGCGCCCTCGATGCAACCGCCGGATACCGAGCCGACGAAGCGGCCCTCGGCGTCGACCACCAGATGACTGCCCTCGGGCCGCGGCGAGGATCCCCAGGTACTGACCACTGTCGCCAGGGCGACCTCGCGGCCTTCGGCGCGCCAGCGGCGCAGGGTCTGCAGCGGCGAATCGGCAGGCGTAGTCATCTCGTTTTCCATCCTCCGGTCCATGTCAGAATCGGGCGGCACGACACCACTTGCCAACCCGAACGCTGCGCCGGATTCTCACATGGCCGCGCCGGCGAAAAAACCATCATGCAGGGATTGACATCAACTTGTTCCTCTGCATACAGTGTACAGTATCCGGAATTGGACTTGCCGCACGCTGCCGGGACAGGCGTAGCATCCCGCCAGCGACCCATCCCTGATCGAGGATTGCAGTACGGCCGCACGGCCGCCCGCCCTGACCATAACAAAAGTGGAGGTGACACCTGATGAGCAATATCCGCGTCGTTCTCGACCAAAGTGAAATTCCGACTCACTGGTACAACATCGCGGCGGACCTGAAAAACCCGCCTTTCCCGCCGCTGGGCCCGGATGGCAACCCGGTCACGCCCGAACACATGCTGGCCATCTTTCCCGGCCCCATCCTCGAACAGGAAATGTCCGCCGAGCGCTGGATCCCGATTCCCGATGAGGTGCGCCAGGCCTACGCGCTGTGGCGCCCGAGCCCCTTGTGCCGCGCCGAGCGCCTGGAGAAGCTGCTCGGCACGCCGGCCAAGATCTTCTACAAATACGAAGGGGTGTCGCCGGCCGGTTCGCACAAGCCCAACTCCGCCGTGCCGCAGGCCTATTTCAACAAGATCGCCGGCACCCAGCGGCTGGTCACCGAAACCGGCGCCGGCCAGTGGGGTTCCTCGCTGTCCTTCGCCGGGCAGCTGTTTGGCCTGCCGGTGCGCATCTACATGGTCAAGGTGAGCTACAACCAGAAGCCCTACCGCCGCCTGATGATGCAGACCTGGGGCGGCGAGGTGTTCGCCAGCCCGACCATGAACACCAAGGCCGGCCGCGACATCCTCGCCAAGGATCCGGACAACCAGGGCAGCCTCGGCATCGCGATTTCCGAAGCGGTCGAGGAATGCGTATCCACGCCCGGTACCAAGTACGCGCTGGGTTCGGTGCTCAATCACGTGCTGCTGCACCAGACCGTGATCGGCCTCGAAGCCAAGAAGCAGTTCGAGAAGATCGGCGAATATCCCGACATGATGTTCGCCCCCTGCGGTGGTGGCTGCAACTTCGCCGGCGCGGTCTTCCCCTTCCTCGGCGATGCCGCGGCCGGTGACAAGCGCGCGCAGAAAATCCGCATGGTGGCCGTCGAGCCGGCCTCCTGCCCGACCCTGACCAAGGGCGTCTATGCCTATGACTACGGCGACGCCACCGGCTACACGCCGCTGATGAAGATGTACACCCTGGGCCACGACTTCATGCCGCCGGGCATCCATGCCGGTGGCCTGCGCTATCACGGCGACAGCCCGCTGATCTCGCAGCTCTATCACGAGAAGCTGATCGAGGCGGTGGCCGTGCACCAGACCGCGACCTTCGAGGCTGGCGTCATGTTCGCGCGCACCGAGGGCATCATCCCGGCGCCGGAGTCGGCCCACGGCATCCGCGCCTGCATCGACGAGGCTTTGCGCTGCAAGGCCTCCGGCGAGCCGAAGACGCTGTACTTCAACCTCTCCGGCCACGGCCACTTCGACATGGCGGCCTATCAGGACTACTTCGCCGGCAAGCTCGAAGACTTCGAGTACCCCGAAGAGGCGATCAAGGCCTCGATGGCGAACCTGCCGAAGGTGGATTGGCCGCCGAAGGCTGCCTGATTCCGTTTTCAGCGAAAACAGAAAGGAGGCGCAAGCCTCCTTTTTTTTCGTTCTGTAGAGAAATGCCCGTTGCGTACGATGGCGCTCGGTCATCAGCGCGGACTTGTAGTACCCTCTGCATCCCCGAATTGATTCCGCCAACCGGCACGAAATCCGGTAATTTTCCGCACCGTAAGCCGCCCGGAAAAATGTACGACATGTTTCGAAAAGCTGTGGTTGTACTTGTCTGCGGCAGCGCTCTGCTGGCTGTGCTGTCGCTCACTGCGCATGCCGAATCCGCCGTCCTTGACGAGCGAAAAATCAGCCAGTTGTGGAGCGAGCAGAAGTTCAAGGCAGTCATCGACCTGCTCGATGCTGCCAAGGCCCGGCCGGACGTTATTGATCCTGGCTTGCTCCACTACGCCTGCGACAGCTACCTGAAAGTCCGACGCTTCGGTGTCGCCGACGAGTGCTACGCGCGCATGCAGCGCGATCGCGACAAGATCATGGCGAACGCGCTGCTTGCTATGAACGACCGCTACTGGGACTATGTCATCCACACAGGTCGCTCCGAACTCGCGCTGGAGATCGGCAATCCGGTGCGTGCCATCGAGGATGGCACGCAGGCCTACCGTATCCTCGCCAATCGCGAGATCCGCCCGGTAGGACTGTTCGGCGGCTTGTACACCGCGCTCGGTGGCGCGGCACGTTTTGACTTGAGCAATGCCATGGCAATTCCGGTGCAGGGCGTGCTGGCCACGGCTTACGCCAAGGCAGGCAGCGCGACGGAAAGCCGACGCCACCTCGCCGAACTCGAACAGATGTTGATTGGCGGCCTCGGCAACATGATTCCCGCCGAGGAGCAGGCACCGATCCGCTACTGGATGAGCCAGACCTATCTGGCGCTTGGGGAATTCGAGGCAGCCTACCGCGCCACCCTGATCGAGAAGAATTCCCTGGTCGAGGCCATCTGGGGTCTCAACAACGACATCGGTACCCCGGTAACCGCCGTACTCGGTGAAATCTTTTCCCACGACTATGACGAAGCGCGGCGCCTCGGGCGAATCGAGAACGAGTACGTAAGAGCCCGTGCGCTGCTTGGCGCCGGCAAGCTGGTCCAGGCCAGGGGCTACCTCGACGCGCTGCTAGCCGATGCACGTATCGAAGGCTTCGGGGGAATCTACTACCTGCTGCTCTACGATCGCGGACGGGTGGCGCTCGCCGAAGGCGATCGCACTACTGCAGTCACGCTATGGAAAAGGGCGATCGAGGTACTGGAGGCGCAACGCGCCAGCATCCATGACGAAGCCGGAAAGATCGCCTATGCCGGTGGTCGGCAGAGGATTTATGTCGACCTCGTACGCCAGCTGGTCGATCTCGGCCGTGCCGATGAAGCATTCATCTACGCTGAACGTGGCAAGGCCCGCGCACTGGTAGACATGATGGCAGGACGAAGTCTGCCTACCCGCCGCGCCAGCGACACAATCCTCACCCGGCTCGAAAGGCTGCGAGCCATCGAACCCGATACCAGCGCAATGTCAGCGGGCCCGGCTGGCACCCGTAGCGCCCGCAACCTGCTGCTCGAAGCGCGTCGCGAGTTGCAGCGGACAGATCCGGAGGTGGCCTCGCTGGTGGCGGTTTCCGTCCCCGACCTGACGGAGCTGCAAAGCATGCTCGACGCTGACGAAGTGCTGGTCGAATTCTTCGGTGATGACCGGCATCTTGTCGCCTTCGTGCTGACGCGGAACAGCGTCCAGGCGCGCATCCTCGATGGTCAGGGTCTCGTCGACACGATCGGTGCCTGGCGCAAGGCACTGTCGAATCCGGCAGCGAATGACCACCTTGCCGGTGCGCGCAGCCTGTACGACCGCCTCCTGCGACCGCTGGAAGCACTGATCGACAAGCCCCGGCTGAGCATCGTGCCGCACGGTGCGCTCCACTACGCACCCTTTGCCGCCATGCATGACGGCACCGCCTATTTCATTGAACGCAAAACGCTGCGACTGTTGCCAGCCGCATCACTGCTGAAGTTCCTCAAACCGCGACCGCTGGCCGGGCCAATGCTCGCGTTCGGCAACCCGGACCTGCGCGACGCCAGACTCGATCTTCCCGGCGCGCAGAAGGAAGTCGAACGCATTAGCGCCACCCGTCCGCAGGTCAGCATCTTCCTGCGCGCCGAAGCCAGCGAAGGGCGCCTGAAATCGCTCGGACCGAAATACCCCCTTCTGCATATCGCCAGCCACGGCGTATTCACGCCGGAGCGCCCGCTCGATTCAGCATTGATGCTCGCCGCCGACGCGACCGATGACGGCAGGCTGACTGCCGCCGAACTCTATGACCTACGGCTGGACGCTGCAATCGTCGTGCTGTCGGCCTGCGAAACCGGCCTCGGCAAGGTCGCACAGGGTGACGACGTCGTCGGGCTCAATCGCGGATTCCTGTTCGCCGGAGCGCGCAGCATCGTCTCCAGCCTGTGGCCCGTGGCCGACGACTCGACCGCAGAGCTGATGGAAGCCTTCTACGAACGCCTTGGTGACAGCGATGCAAGCCACGCGCTGCAAGCAGCGCAGCTCCGGCAGCTTGCCAAGCGGCCCCACCCTTTTCACTGGGCCCCCTTCCAGCTCAGCGGAATGAAATAGCCGCCTTGACGCCACCACCAGCAGGACGGACTGTTACCAATCCTCCGGCGCCACCAGCCGCCGTTTGCCGTCCCGGCTGCGCATGACGCCGGGCTCGTCGAGCCCGACACGGTCCCAGAGCTGGCAGCTGACTTCCTTGTGCTTCTGGTCGAGTCCTTCGCAGTAGTTCTTGTATTCGCACTGACGCACCTTGGCGCCGCGCCCTTCGCGCAGCTTTTTCCACCAGCCCGGATCGGCCAGGCTTTGCCGCGCGCTGCCGACGATGTCGGCGATGCCCTCGGCCAATACGCGCTCGGCCTGTTCGAAATTGTGGATGCCACCCGCCGCCACGACGGGGGTTGCCAGTCCGTCGTCGCGCAGTGCCTCGCGCAGCGCCCGGGTGGGCTCCAGGTTGCGGCCGAAGGGCCCCTGCTCGTCCGACAGGTAGGAGGGCATGCACTCGTAGCCGGAGACGCCGGTATAGGGATAGACCGCATCGCCCACCTTGGGCTGCTTGGCGTCATCGAACTTGCCGCCGCGCGAGAAGGATAGAAAATCCATGCCGGCGCGGGCGAATTCCAGGGCGAAGAACACGGCGTCATCGATGCCGCTGCCGCCCTCGATGCATTCCTCGCTCAACATGCGGCAACCGACCACGTAGTTGGCGCTGACCGCCGCCCGCACCGCGGCATACACCTCCAGCGGCAGACGCGCGCGCTCGGCAACACTGCCGCCATAGCCATCCGCGCGAGTGTTGGTCGCCGAAAGGAAAGACGCCATGGTGTAGGCGTGGGCGTAGTGCAGTTCGACGCCATCGAAGCCTGCCTCGCGCGCACGCTGCGCCGCGCCGGCAAAGAGCCCCGGCAGCAGCAGGGGCAGGTCGCGGATGTGCGGCAGGTCGACATCGGTGACCCGCTCGCGGGCGCCCTTTTGCAGGGCCTCCCATTCGCGCGCATCCAGCACGGCTTGCAGCGCCGCGTCGTCGAGCGCGGCCAGCCGCGCGCGTACCGCATTGTCATCGGCACCGGCCATGGCGAGCGCGGCCCGATGGCGGTCGGTGATGCGCAGGAAGCGTTCGAGGAAGCTTGCCCGCAGCGGCCGCCGCTTGACCACAAGGAAGTCGATCAGCTGCACATAGGCGCGCGTGCGGCCGTCGCTGTGGCGGTGGATGGCCTCGGTGACTTTGCGCAGGCCCGCCACGTAACGGTCGTGGCCGATGCGCAGCAGCGGGCCGCTGGGCACGTCACGGATGCCGGTGGCTTCGATCACGATGGCGCCGGGCTGCCCCTCGGCGAGGCGCGCATACCATTCGACCACGGCATCGGTGACATGGCCATCGGCATCGGCGCGCCAGGGCACCATGGCCGGCACCCAAGTGCGCGACGTCAGCTGCAAGGGCCCATGGCTCAGAGGGCTGAAGAGGCGCGAAGCGGCAGCCTCTTCACGCGTCGGGATGCGCCCCGGCGTGGCCTTGAAGGCAAGGCGCTGCGGCGGCTGCCACATGGTTCAGCGGCGGATGAAAGTCGGCGCTGGCGACACGGCGAGCGGTGTCAGTCGCCGGCCGGCGGCGTATGCGTCGCCGCGAATTCGGTCGCGGCCCTCTGGAATTCCGCGATCGCCTCGTCGCTGATCTCTTCGCCGCATTCGTAGCAGTAGGCCTTGCCCTTGAGGCGGTCGACCCAGCGGCAGCCGCAATGGTCACAGGCCAGTTCCGGTGCTCCGCGCGGGTTGATGAAAATCACCGGCAGGCTCCGATGAAAGCCAGACCCAGCGATTCGAGGAAGTCCTCATAGCCGGCGTCCTGCAACTGGGTCTTGTTCTTGCACAGGAAGAACATGATGTTGCCGCGCCGGATCAGGCGCTTGATGGTTCTCAGCATGTCGCCGCCCAGCTCGGCGAGCATGGTGTCCATGGCCTCACGATCCACCACCAGCAGGATGTCGACGCGGGTCGCGGAGAGCCCGGCAAAGCGTTCGATGCGTGCCGACATGGCGCCGTCATTTACCTCCCAGGCCATCATCGGCACTTCGGTCACCACCTGCACACCCTCGCGATGCTTGCCCGGCAGGATGCCCGAGGCCTCGCGCGAAACGAAACCGAGCCGCGAGCCGGAATCCATATCAACGAACAATTCGCGCTGGCGGTCGAGCATGGACTGCCACTGGCTCATGTCGCCGAACATCTGTTCGGTCTCTTCGATTACTGTGGTCATCAGTGCTTGGGCGTTGCCAGTTCCAGGGTTTCAATGAATTCGAGCACGCCCGATGCGTCGAGCTCGTCGCGCTGGCGCAGGACGAAGGGCTTGATGTCGAGCAGGCGCGCAAGATGGGCCATGCACGCCGTGCCGTCAGCGCCGACTTTTGCGATAGCCGCTTCGTTCATCACCAGCAGCAGGCCCCAGTCATCCGGGTAATTGCCGGCGAAGGGCACCGGCCCGGTGGCGCGCTGGCGATCGCCGGGCCACCAGAGCCAGGCGCGCCCGCGTTTGGCAACGAATTCCTCGCCGGCGATGAAGGCCACCGCCAGCGGCGCGCCGTCAGCCTGCTCGACCGCGGGCAGGTGCGCCAGGATGCGTTGCCAACGCTCATCGTCCATCCGTATCAGTCGGGGATCACGGCCGTCGCTTCGATCTCGACCTTGGCGCCATGCTCGACAAAACCAGCGACCTGCACCGCCGTCATCGCCGCGTTGTAGTGGCCGATCAGGCGGCGGAACACCGCGCCGAGTTCCTTCTGCTTGTCCCAGTATTCCTCCTTGCTGCCGAGATACCAGGTCATGCGCACGATGTGCTCGGGTTTGGCGCCGGCTTCGGCCAGTATCGCCACGATGTTCTTCAGTGCCTGTTCGGCCTGGCTGACGATGTCATCGCCGGGGAACTCGCATTTCTCGTCCCAGCCGACCTGGCCGGCGACGAACACCATCTGCCCACGTGTGGTGACGCCGTGGGCATAGCCCTTGGCCAATGGCCAGCCGGGGGGAACCAGGGTCTTTGCCTTCACTTGCTGTCTCCTTGGGAAGTTTGTCTGAGGCGGAAGCGCTGCAACTTGCCGGTCTCGGTGCGCGGCAGGCTGGCGACGAACTCCACCTGGCGCGGATATTTGTAAGGCGCGATGCTCTGCTTGACGTAGTCCTGCAGTTCCTTCGCGGTCTCCGGCGTCGGCTCATTGCCGGGACGCAGCACGACGATGGCCTTGACCACCTGGCCGCGTTCCTCGTCGGGCGCTCCGATCACGCCACATTCCGCCACCTTGGGATGGCGCAGCAGCGCGTCCTCCACCTCGGGACCGGCGATGTTGTAGCCGGCCGAGATGATCATGTCGTCAGTGCGCGAGTGATAGTGAAAATACCCGTCGTCATCCAGTGCGTAGGCGTCGCCCGTGTAGTTCCAGCCGTTCCTGACATAGCTGGCCTGGCGCTCGTCGGCCAGATACCTGCAGCCGGTCGGCCCCTTGACCGCCAGCTTGCCGATCTCGCCCGTCTTGGCCGGTTTGCCCTCGTCGTCCATGATGCAGGCGACGTAGCCGGGCACTACCTTGCCGGTGGCGCCGGGCAGCGCTTCCTTCTCGTCGGCGGAAATGAAGATGTGCATCAGTTCGGTGGCGCCGATGCCGTCGATCATCTCGATGCCGGTCGCCTCCTTCCACAGTGCGCGCGTCGCCGCCGGCAGCGCCTCGCCGGCCGAGACGCATTTGCGCAAGCTGCTGCCGCGCAAGGGCCCGGCAATGGCGGCGATGGCGCGGTAGGAAGTCGGTGCGGTGAACAGGATGGTGGCCTTGTATTTCAGCACCGCGTCGACCAGGTCCTGCGGCGCCCCCTGCTCCAGCAGCACGGTCGAGGCGCCGATGTGCAGCGGAAACAGCAGCAGGCCGCCGAGGCCGAAGGTGAAGGCCAGCGGCGGTGTGCCCATGAAGATGTCGTCGGGCGTCGGCCGCAACACATGGGGCGGCCAGCAGACGCAGGGCGCGATCACGTCGCGATGGAAGTGCATGGTCGCCTTGGGCTGGCCGGTGGTACCCGAGGTAAAGGCAAGGATGCAGGTGTCGTCGCGTGCCGTATCGACATTGGTGAATTCGGCAGATTGCTTCGCCATCGCGGCTTCCAACCCGTCGGGCGAGGCATCGTTGAACCAGAGGATGTGTTTCAGGTCGGGCGATTCGGCGGCGGCGAGCTTGAGTTCCTCGGCCAGGCGCAGGTCGCACAGTGCGTGGCTGACTTTCGCCTTGGCGATGACATGCTTGAGTTCTTTGGCGCGCAGCAACGGCATGGTCGCCGTGGCGACAGCGCCGACTTTCATCACCGCGAACCAGCAGGCGGCCATCATCGGGTTGTTCGGCGCGCGCAGCAGCACGCGGTTGCCGGGGACGATCCCCATGTCATTGACCAGCACGTTGGCGATGCGGTTGGCCTTTTCCTGCAGGTCGGCGTAGGTCCAGCGCAGGTTCGGCGCCTGGATGCAGACCCGCCCTCCCCGGCCTGCCGCGACATGCCGGTCGAGCAGTTCCGTCGCGCAATTCATGCGCTCGGGGAATTTCAGTTCCGGCAGGTCAAACAGGAACTCCGGCTGCGCCTCGGACGGCGGCAGGTTGTCGCGGGTGAATGTATCGACATGTGCGCTATAGGCCATGGCCGCCTCCGATCAGATGCGAACGCCGAGCTTGTAGCCCTCCTGGATCGCCGCGTCGAGGCCGCGCGGCACCGTGGCATCACCCCCGCCGTGCAGTTCGTCGATCATCCACTGGAATTCGTAGAACAGGTCGTGGTTGGCGCGGCGGGGGCTGGAGACGATGACGTTGTCGCAGGGAATGAACTGCTCGACGCCCTTGGCCGACTTCACTGTCGCGCCCTCGGCCGTGACACTCACCAGTTCCGCCGAACAGATGGTCTTGATGCCGAGTTCATCCACCCAGGCGGTATGGCGCCACTTGAAGGTGGGCATGATGTCGCCGCCGACGCGCTTCTCTTTTTCCACCACCGTGACTTCGTGGCCGGCCTTTTGCAGGAACTCGGAAATCGTCAGACCGATCATGCCGCCGCCGATCATCACCACGCGCTTGCCCACCGTCTTCTTGCCGTGGGCGACGTCGAGGGCATCGATCAGCGTCTCGCTGCCCGGCATGTACTTGAACGAGTCGAGGTCGGTGCGGGCGCCGGCGGCGACGATGCAGGCGTCGTATTCGTGGAGGATGCTGCGCATGAACTTGGCGTTGGCCTCGGTGTTCAAGCGCACTTCGACGCCGAGCTTCTTCGCCATCACGCCGTAGTAGTCGATCACGCTCTGCAGGTCGGCCGGGCGCGCGAGGTCGTTGGCGGCGTAGGCGGCGAGGTTGCCGCCGATCTTGTCGTTCTTGTCGAACACCGTAACCGAATGGCCGCGACGGCGCGCCGTGATGGCGGCCTCCATGCCGGCCGGCCCGGCGCCGATAACCATCACGCGCTTCTTCTCGGTGGCCTCGGTGACGTGGTACTCGGGCTCGACTTCGTGGCCCAGCATCGGGTTCATGGTGCAGGTGTATGGCAGGTCGCGGAACAGCCGCGACAGGCAGTTGAGCGAGCCGATGCAGGGCCGCACTTCTTCCATGCGGTCCTCGGCGGCCTTGTGGATCATCTCCGGGTCGGCCAGCAGCGGACGGCAGACTTCCCAGTAATCGAAAATATTGTCACGCACGCACTGGTCGGCCATCGCCGGATCGGGCAAACGGTTGCCGAAGGCCACCAGCACATTGGGGAACATCTTCTTGGCCTTTTCGGAGAGGAAGTTCCAGTAGCCGGGTTCGACGTCGCGGCCGAAGGAAGACTCTGGCGCCTCCTGCCATCCGACGGTGACCGAGATCATGTCCACACCGCAATCGACGGCCTGCTGCATCAACTCGAAGGATTCATCCTGGGTGTTGCCGCCCCACTTGTCCATCAGTTCGGCGCCGTTGAGGCGCACCGAGAGCGGGTTGTCGGGCGTGGCCTGCTTGATGGCGTCGATCAGTTCGCGCATGAAGCGGCCGCGGTTCTGCACCGAGCCGCCGTATTCGTCGGTGCGCTGGTTGGTGAAGCGCGAATTGAAGTTGGCCAGCAGGTAGCCCATGAAGCTGGTGATCTCGGTGGCATCGAAGCCGGCGCGAATTGCGCGTTTGGCGGCATCAGCATGCTGCTTGACGGTGACCGCGATCTGCTCCTTGGTCATTTCGCGCGGCGGACGGAAATGCGGCAGTGTCTGCGGTACCACGGAAGGCTGGATGCAATAGCCAAGATCGATGCCGCCGTAGCGGCCAGCGTGGAGGATCTGTTGCATGGCCATGGCGCCGGCGTCGTGGATGTAGCGCGCGATCATTTCGAACTGCGGCAGGAACTTGTCGTCGTGGATCGCGACCTGGCGGAAGTAGGCCTTGCCCTCGCCCCAGGGGTCGGGATAGGCGCCCTGATTGGTGATCAGGCCGCAGCCGGTGCCGGCGATCACGCGCACCCGTGCCAGTTCGCGGGGCGTGATGGTGCCGTCGCGGCCGTTGTAATTGGAGACGCAGCAGGCACCGTACTTGATGCGGTTCTTGACCTCGAACTTGCCGACCTTGCCCGGCTTGAACAGGTCCTTGAGCTTGGCTTCCCCCGGTCGCGTCACGGCGATAGTTGTCACGGCGATTCCTCCTGATGGCCCGGCCTTGCGCGGGCGTTGAACTTATTATTGGATACGGTATACATTACGTGCAAACCATTGGAGCGTCAATACGAATTACCGAATGCCGGCCGTTGGCTGCGCTCCCATTCCGCGGCCAGCCTCGGGTCGCGCCGTTTCACCTCGGCGTGGTCGACGCGCCCGGTGCGGGTCATGTAGCTGTAGGCGAAATCAATGGGCGACAGACGGATCAATTCGTCCATGCGCTCATACCAGCCGATGCTGACGTTGGCCGCATCCCAGATCTTCTTCATCGGCGGCAGGCGACGTTCCCGATAGCGATCAAGTGCCGCCGGCAGATCCTGGGTTTCGCACAGCGATTTCCACAAGGCGATCGCGTCTTCCATTGCCAGGCGGGTACCGGAGCCGATGGAAAAATGCGCCGTCCGCAGGGCATCCCCCATCAGGACCACCCTGCCGACATTCCAGCGCTCGTTCCACACTGCCGGAAACTGGCGCCAGACAGACTTGTTGGAAAGAATCGGCTGGCCATCGAGCTCCGCGGCAAAAACCTGTTCGCAATGGCGGATGGTCGCCGCTTCATCCATGGCATCAAATCCGGCCCTGTGCCAGGTGGCGTCCGTCACCTCGACCAGAAAGGTGCTCATCCGCGGGCTGTAGCGGTAATGATGGGCGCAGAACACGCCCTGCGCGGTTTCGCGAAATGTCAGGGTCAGGGAATCGAAGACCTTGCTGGTGCCGTACCAGATGAAGCGGTTGGGCCGCATCACGGTGTGCGTGCCAAAGCCCGCCTCGTTCGCCGCACGCACCCAGGAAAACGCGCCATTGGCAGCGACCACGAGGTCGGCGCCGGCCAGTGCCGGATCGTCCAGGGAGTCCAGCGCGTGATCGAACTCCAGCCGCACGCCCAGCGCCTCGGCCTGGCCCTGCAGGGCATTCAGCAAGGGCAGCCGCCCGGCGGCGGCAAAGCCGTTGCCGGCGACGGGAATCCGGGTACCGTTGTGCGCGATGGTGAGATTCGGCCAGGTCTCCATCAGCGGCATCAGCAAGGCGTAGGTCGCCGGATCGTCGGCACGCAGAAACTCCAGCGCACGGTCGGAGAACACCACGCCGAAGCCCCAGGTCGCATCGCGCGGGCCGCGCTCGAAGACGACGACATCGCAGGCAGGATCGCTGCGTTTCATCAGCGTCGCGAAGTAGAGCCCCGCCGGGCCGCCACCGATCACGCGTATCCTCATGATGCCGCCCTGCTGCGTTCGGCCTCGATCTTTTCCGCGATCATCTCGCGCAGCCTGCGCTTGAGGATCTTGCCTACCGGACTGAGCGGGAACTGATCGACCACTTCGAGGCGCTCAGGAAGCTTGAAGCTGGCAATCTTCTGCGCGCGCAGGAAGGAGATCAGTTCCTCGAAAGCCAGCGTCTCGCCGTCCCTGGCAATGACGAAGGCGCAGGCCTTTTCGCCGAACACCGGATCCGGCATCGCGACAAGCGTCACGGCCTTGACCTTGGGATGGCCGAAGATCAGGTTCTCGACTTCCTCGCAGCTGATCTTCTCGCCACCGCGATTGATCAGGTCCTTGCGCCGCCCCTCGGTGAACACATGGCGGCCCTGCTTCCTGACGATGTCGCCCATGCGATAGAAGCCGTCCGGAGTGAAGGCCTCGGCCTGCTTCTCGGGCGCCTGGTAGTAGCCCTGGATCGTGTAGGGGCCGCGCGTCACCAGTTCGCCCGGCTCGCCGTCGGGCACTTCATTGCCATCGTCGTCCAGCACCTTGATCTCGTCGTCCTCGCAGACCGGCACGCCGGAACTGGTCAGCAGCAGATCATCGGGCGCATCCAGCGGCACCATGTTGATCAGGCCCTCGGCGGTACCGTAGATTTCCTGGGCAATGCAGCCGAAGCGCTCGCGCATCCGCGCGCGCAATTCCGGTGCGAGACGGGCGCCACCGTTCTGGATCACCTTCAGCGAGGCCAGATCGAACTGTCCAGGCACCGGCGAATTCAGCCAGGTGGAAATCAGCGGCACCACCGCGGCGATCACGCTGACCCTTTCGCGCTGTACCAGGCCGAAGACCTCGGCGGCATCGCCGGAGGCCGCCAGCACCACCGTGCCGCCGTAGTAGAAGCAGCCCAGCATGCCGGGCGAGGCCAGGTTGTAGTTGTGGCCCAGCGGCAGGATGGCCATGAACACCGTATCCTCACCGAAGCCGCCGGCCCTGCCGCACAGCCTGGCGTTGAGCACGTAGTCGTCGTGGGTGCGGGGAATGAGCTTGGACAGCGATGTGGTACCACCGGAAAGCAGCATGGTGGCGACCTCGCCGGCCAAGGGCCGGACCGCGGCAAGCTCGCGCTCGACAAGGTCATCGGCCATGGGCATGTCGATCATTTCGTTCAGCGAAGCGTGTCCGCCGGCGGGCCTACCGGCCACGAACACCCTGACGCCGGGCCGGTCGGCACAGACTTCCTGCGCCATCAGGCGGTAATCGAAGCTCCCGATGACATCAGGGATCAGGTAGGCAATGGCCCCCGACGCCGACAAGAAGTGCCGGATCTCGGAATGTCGATGGGCACGCAGCGCGGTGACCGGAATCGCACCGATGCGCGTCAGCGCAAAATAGGCCAGGACGAATTCCGGGCCGTTCGGCAACTGCATGAGCACGCGATCCCCGGGCTGTATCCCTTCCGCGAGAAAGCGGCAGGCCAGCCGCCGGTAGGCCGCGACGAGCTCGGCATAGCTCAGGCGCCGGTCGCCGTAGACGAGCGCGGTCTTCGCGGGAAGCCGGGCGGCGCTGCGCTCCAGCAGCTGGGGAATCGTGATGCCTTCCCACCAGCCGCGAGCGCGGTAGTGGTCGGCCAGCGACGCCGGCCATTGCACGCAGCCCTCAAGCATGCTCGTCTCCTCGGATCTGCCGGGTGGCCCCGGTCTGTGGTGGAAGCACTTTAGGACAGAAGCCGCTTTACGGACAGTGAATGACATGAATACAATTCATTCACGCCATGAATATCAAGGATTTCGACCTCAACCTGCTGGTGGTGTTTGACGCGGTGCTGGACGAAGGCTCGATCAGCCGCGCCGCGGCCCGCCTCGACCTCTCGCAGCCGGCCGTAAGCAACGCCCTGGCCCGCCTGCGCCACGCCACCGGCGACCGTCTGTTCGTGCGCCTTGGCAACGGCATGGTACCGACCCCCTACGCCGAATCGATCGCGGTGCCGCTGCGCACGGCGCTGGCCACCATCCGCAACTCGCTGGCCGGCCACCAGGAATTCGACGCCGCCACCTCGGATCGTGATTTCGCCATCCACGTCACCGACCTTGGCGAAGCCTTCTTCCTGCCGCGCCTGCTGGCACGCCTTTCACCCATCGCACCGCGCGTACGCCTGCGCACCCTCGCCCTGTCCACCGACGAGGCGCGTGACGCCCTGCGCAGCGGCGCCGCCGACCTGACCATCGGCAACCTGCCGGATTTTGCCGCCGGCTTCTACCAGCAGCGCCTGTTCCGCGACCGCTATGTCTGCATCGTGCGCCGCGACCATCCGGCCATCGGCACGCGCATCACGGCGCGCCAGCTCGCCACTGCCAGCCACGCCATCGCCATGCCGGGCGGCACCGGCCACGGCATCATCGAGCGCACACTGGTGACGCTCGGGCTGGAACACCGCATCGCCCTGCGGGTGCAGAACTTCCTGGTGCTGCCCAGCATCGTCGCCGCCTCTGATCTGATCGCCATCGTCCCGCACAGCGTCGGCAGCCAGATCTCGCCCAAGGATGCGGTCAAGCTGCTGCCGCTGCCGGTGGACATCCCCGCCTTCGACGTACGCCAATGCTGGCATGAGCGCTATCAGGACGACGCCGGCCACCGCTGGCTGCGCCAGCAGTTCGCCGAGCTGTTCAGCCGCTGACGCGGAACAGTCGGTGCTGGCACCACGGCGACTGCCGGCGCCCGTCAAGCGGCGGCGATTGTTGATTGCGGCGGCCTCAGACCAACATCACTTTCATCTTGCTTCATGTCAAAGAACTTGGCAGTCCGGATGCCTGTGTTTGGCCGAAAGCCCCCCCTTTGACGGCCTTGCTCGTTGCCACGCGTCCTCCACGGCCATTCGGCGCGAAGCGAGGCAAAATGTGCGTCAGTCAAGATAACCATTTCTCCAGGCGAACCGGCCCCGGAAACTTCAGACCTCTCATGCGCGCCCTCTACCTGATCGACTCGATCACCGAGATCACGCCCGCCATGTCGGGTGCGGTAGTGGTATCGGGTTCGCATGGCGGCCGCTCGGTCGGCTGCTACGCACTGGGTATCACCCCGCCACCATTCGCTGTTTTCTTCAACGATGCCGGCATAGGCAAGGATCGCGCCGGCATCGTCGCAATCGATCACCTTGAACAGGCCGGCGTGATCTGTGCCACCTACGGCCACGAGTCCGCGCGCATCGGCGAAGCCCGGGATGGCCTCGACAACGGCATCGTCACAGCGGCCAATGCCCTGGCGCGCGCCAGCGGCACATGGCAAGGACAAGGCGTGGCGGATGCAGTTGCGCAACTGCGCCGGCGGCATTCGCCGGACTGACGGCCGCCGCCTGCGCCCGGGCGCGGCTTATGGCCCCTGGCAGGGCGCACTTGCCGGGGTATCGACTTGCACTATAGTGGCGAGCCCCGCGCACCCGGCACCCCCCCAGACCTGTCGCACGCCGGCAGCCTTGCATGACGACAACCCAAGACGCCCACCTGCCGAAGCTACCGCGCCGCCGCGGACTGGTGCTCAACCTGATCGGCCAGCTGGCGCTGGGCTTGCTGGTGGCCACGATCATCCTGCCGTCCACGCAGGAATGGCCGGTTCTGTTCGGCGAGAGCCAGGCCGCGGTACAGCTCACGTTCAGCCTGTACGTGGTGGCCTTCGGTCTTTCGCAATTGATTTACGGGCCGGTATCGGACCGCATCGGACGCAGGAAGGTCCTGCTGTTCGGCCTCGCCGTGGTCGTGCTCGGCGCCACTCTGGCGGCACTGGCCACCCGCCTTGATGTCCTGGTTGTCGCGCGGCTGATCCAGGGTATCGGTTGTGCCGCGGGGATGGTGGTGGGACGGGCGATGGTGCAGGACCTGTTCGCCGGGCCGGAGCGAACCCGGATCATGGCCTTTGTCGGCATGGCCATGGGCATGGTGCCACCGCTGGCCACCGTGGTAGGCGGGCATCTGTATGTCCACCTGGGGTGGCAATCGAACTTCGTCCTCGTTGCCCTGCTGGCGTCGAGCCTGTTTGTCGCCGCGTGGCGCGGCCTGCCCGCCCACGTCGCGCACGTCGAGGTTCAGCCGCACTGGCTGCGGGCCATGGGCTCGGCATATGCCCGGCTCGGCCGCGAACCGGTGTTCCTGCTGTACGTGGTCATCGCCTCGATGACCACGGCGCCGTTCTATTCGTTTCTGGCCGCGGCGCCGATCGTGCTTGGCCACTATGGCGTCGGTCCGGACGGCGTCGGCATCTACATCATGATCGGCCCCCTGTCCTACATTGTCGGCAGCTTCCTTACTTCACGCCTCGCGCACCGCGTCCGCGGTCTCCATCTGATGTGGCTGGGACAGTTGCTGGCGGTGGCCAGCGTCGTGGTCATCACGGCGCTGGCACTGCTGGGCCGGCATACGCCGCTCGCCTTTGCCTTGCCGATGATCCTGATGGGCCTGGGCCACGGACTGCTGGTGCCACCGGCACTGGCCGGAACGATCGGGCTGGTGCCCGCATTGGCGGGGTCGGCGGCGGCGATAACCGGTCTTTCGCAACAGATGCTGGGGGCTTGCGGCGGATTTGTCGTCGGCCTGGTCAGCAATGAGGACGCCACCAGCGTCGGCCTGCTGATGCTGTTCATGGCGCTGCTTGGCGTCGCCGCACAGCTGGCCCTGCAGCGCTGCATGAAATCCCCGGAGAGCCCTGGCCACCGCGCCTGAGGGGCCAGCGTGTCGCTGGCCGCCGCGCGCGCCAACGCGCCATGCGCTGCCAGCCACTCCTCCAGGCCTCATTAATTCAGTTCTCAAGTTTCTGCGCCATCCTTGATCCAGGTCAACAGCGCGACCCGGCTCCGGACCATTATTGGACCGAGGGGGGGAACATGCCAGGGAAAATTGATGCGATCAAGTATTCACCCCATCGACAACGAAGCGGCGGCATGCGCCTTCCTCCGCGTTCCCCTGTTGCAGGAACTCTCTGCCGCGGTCCTGCACTGTCTTGCGCGGGCACCCCGCCGCATCAGCTGCGCACGAGGACACCGCCTCAACCATCCTGGCGAGCCGCTGGATAGCGTTTGCCTCGTCCTTTCCGGCACGGTGTGTCGTACCCTGGTCACGGATCGGGGCGCCGAGCGGGTACTGGATCTCTACGGCGCCAACGAACTGTGCGGAATCGCCGAACTGTTCGGCGACCTCGAAGCCCCCATCCACCACGTCATGGTTGAAGCCGGACACCTGATCACGCTGCCGATGGCGGACATGCGCGCCGCCTGCGAATTGTCGCCGGCACTGATGCACCGCATGGCCCACCATCTGGCCAACCGGCAGCTGGCGCTCGAAGAAGAACTGGTGACCTGCCAGATGCAGTCGGCCAACGACAGGGTGTTGCACTATCTGCAAAGCCACTGCAGCACCCGGGCGCATGCGGAGGGCCACGACTCGACCCTGCAGCTTCCGGCGAGCAAACAGCTGGTCGCGGCGCGTCTGGGCATGACTCCGGAGTCATTCTCGCGGGCCCTGCGCGAGCTGAGCGACAAGGGAATCATCCTCAATCAAGGGCGCAACATCGTCCTGCGCGGTAGCAGCGCCAAGGCACGCAGGAGCCGCGGGGACGCCCTGGCAGCGCCCTCCCGCGAGCGCAGACGCACCGGCGCCGATCCGCTCGGCAGCCAGCGCCACCGGCCGGCCATTGCCCTGATAAACCTTGCCGGGCGCCAGCGCATGCTGTCCGAGCGCATGGCCAAGGCCTGGATCATGGCCGGGCGCCGCATTTCGCCTGACAAGGCGCGCCGCATGCTGAGGGAATCCATCGCGTTCTATGAGCGTCAACGCGAACGCGTACGTGCCGCTGCCGGAAGCCGCCTCGCCACCGAGTTGCAGCAAGTTGAAAGCGCATCCTGGCTGCGCTATCGGGGCCTGCTTCTGGAAACACCGCGACGGGAACGCCTGGCGGATCTGCTCGCGGCCAACGCCGCGGTGCTGGACGTGGCCGAGCGAACCACCTGCGAACTGGCCCGCAACGAGGAGTATCTGGGGTCGCTGGTGAATCTGGCGGGGCAGCAGCGAATGCTCGCACAGCGCCTGGCGAAGAATTTCCTTGCCCTGCCCTGGAGAGGAAATCGCAAAGCCACGGAGGATGCCATCCAGTGCGATCTGCGGGATTTCAACGACGGGCTGCAACGCCTGGAAGACGCCAGGATCACGAACGCCGGCAGCGAGCTGAGCAAAATTTATCCCTGCTGGCGCGCCATGGAGCAGCACGTACGCTGCGGCACCCGGGCCGGCGACGAGGCTGCGCGGGCGGCCAAGGTCGTCATTCATAGCGAGCGCCTGGTCAGCGACATGGACCTGGCCGTGGCCAGCTTGGTAGGCAGGATCGAGCGGCTCATTGACGGCGGGAGCAAGGCATCGGCATTGATCGCTGCCTGAACTCCGGGCAGTGCCGACGATGCCCGGATGTTTGCTGCCGCGTGTCCGCCGGCGCGGACAGCCAGGCTATCCTGCGCCGGCCCAGCTGCCTTCGTCAAGGTTCCCGACGAAGCGCTTGATCGCCTCGATCACGGCGGCGGGTTGGTCCTTGTGTGCGGAATGGCGGCAGTCGGCCAGCCTGAGCAGTTCCACCCCGGGCGCATTCACGGCTCCGGAGGCAATGGCCTCGATCTGCGCCATGCTGCCGTACTCGTCGTCCTCGCCCTGGATCGCCAGTACCGGCACGCGTATGCCCGGCAGACAGTCCTCGATGTTCCAGGTACGAAAATCGGGATGCAGCCAGATGTCGTTCCAGCCGTAAAACGTGCGCCGCACGTCGCGGTGGTACCTGCCGAGCTTGTCCGGCAGATCCGTGGTTTCAAACGCCACCTTCGCCGCGGCGATGCTGGTGATCGAGATGTCCTCGACAAAGCAGTGCGGCGCCATCACCACCACGCCTGCCAGCGGATGCCCGGCGCCTGCAGACAGCAGCGAAATTGAAGCGCCATCGGAATGCCCGACCAGCACCGGCATCTCGATCGCCAGCGCGGCAAGCAGTTCCGGCAGGGTTTCGCGCCCCTCGCGATGCATGTAGTCGGTGCCGAACGGCGCATCGAGCAAATCCGACTGTCCGTAGCCATGGCGCGAATAGACCAGTGTGCGACAGCCGGTGGCTGCGGCCAGGCGGGCCGGGAAATCGCGCCACATGGCCACCGAGCCGAGGCCTTCGTGCAGCAGCACCAGCGTCGGACGGTTGATCTGGTGCGCCGGGATCAGCTGGTATTCGAGGCTGTGTCCGCCCGCGGTGACGAAGCCGGATTTCATACGCCGAGGAAGCGGTGCATCAGCTCCTGGTTGCCGGCCAGCTCGGACGACTTGCCGGCAAATACCACCCTGCCCTTCACCAGCACCACGCTGCTGTCCGACAGCGCCATCACCGAGGCGTAGTTCTTGTCCACGATCACCGTGGCGATGCCGGAAGCCCGGATGGTCTTGATGATGGCCCAGATCTCGCGCGCGATCAGCGGCGCCAGGCCTTCGGTGGCTTCGTCGAGGATCAGCAGGTCGGGATTGGTCATCAGCGCCCGGCCGATCGTCAGCATCTGCTGTTCGCCACCCGAAAGCTGTGCGCCGCCGTTGTTGAGGCGTTCGCCGAGACGGGGGAAGGTTTGTATCACGCGTTCGAAATCCCAGTCGCGGCGGCCATCGACACTGGCACGCGCCGCCATGATCAGATTTTCCCGCACGCTCAGGTTGGGAAAGATGCCGCGCCCCTCGGGCACGTAGGCGATGCCGCGACGCGCGATGGCATGCGGCGCGGCATGGGTCATGTCCACGCCGCGCACGCGCACCGCGCCCTGGCGCGGCCGGACGAGGCCAAGCATGGTGCGCAGCAAGGTGGTCTTGCCCATGCCGTTGCGCCCCATCAGGGCGACGGTCTCGCCCTTGCGCACCGTGAAATCGACGCCGTGCAGGATGTGGCTGACGCCGTAGAAGGTATGCAGGCCGTTGGCGTCGAGCAGATGTTCACTCATGCTCGGCGCCCTCGCCAAGATAGGCGCTCTGCACCGCCGGGCTGGCGCGCACCTGTTCCGGCGTGCCGGATTCCAGGACTTCGCCGTTGACCATGACGGTCAGCCGGTCGGCCAGCGCGAATACGGCGTCCATGTCGTGTTCGATGAGCATGATGGCGTGGCTGTCGCGCAGCCTGCCGATCAGCTCGACCATGCGCTGCGACTCGTGCGGGCCCATGCCGGCCAGCGGCTCGTCGAGCAGCAACACCCGCGGCCGCGTGGCCAGGCACATGGCGATTTCGAGCTGGCGCTGTTCCCCGTGCGACAGCGTCGCCGCAAGCCGATCGGCCCGATGCGACAGGCCGGCGGCCTGCAACGACTCGCTGGCGAGATCGTTTATCGCCGTATAGCCCTCGGCGCGGCTGAACACGCGGAATGCGCGCGGCGTGCGCGACTGCGCCGCGAGGCGGGCATTCTCGAATACCGTGAAGGGCAGGAAGATGTTGGTCTTCTGGTAACTGCGTCCGACCCCCATGCGCGAAATGCGGTCGGCCGAAAGCCCGCCGATGTCATGCCCGTCAAGCGTGACGCGCCCCGAGCTTGGCGGCAGGTCGCCGGACAACAGGTTGGTCAGCGTGGATTTGCCGGCGCCGTTGGGGCCGATGACGACATGGATCTCGCCGATTTGCAGCTCCAGCGATACGTCGCTCACCGCCACCAGGCCGCCGAAGCGCCTGGTCAGGCCGACAGTCTTGAGCACGGCCTCACTCATCGGTGTCCTGCTCCACATCCTTGCCGCCAAGCCTGCCCATCAGGCCGGCCAGGCCCTGCGGCAGGTATAGCGCAACGGCCATGATCAACAGACCCATCGCCAGCTGCCAGTGCTTGGCGATGTCGCCGAACCAGGCCTGGTCGGACAGGACCTCCTGCAGCAGGACGAAGGCGAAGGCGCCGATCACGGCACCGTGCAGCGTTCCCATGCCGCCCAGGATCACCATCATCAGCACGGCGCCGGACTGATGCCATGAGAGTATTTCGGGATTGACGAAGCCGAACTGCACGGCGGCGAGATAGCCGGAAAGGCCGGCCAGGCAACCGGCGAGGACGAAGCTGGCCAGCTGGTAGCGAAACACCGGGAAGCCCAGCGCGCGCATGCGGTGCTCATTGACCTTGATGCCCATCAGCGCACGACCAAAGCTGGACCCCAGGATGCGACGCAGCAGGAAGTAGGTCGCGCCGGTGAAGAACAGCACCAGCCAGAAGAACTGCCGCCGCTTTTCGAGGTCGAGCAGCGCGACCTCGCCCAGCTGTATCGTCGGCTTGCTGTAGATGTACATGCCGTCGGAGCCGCCACCCAGCGAAGTGTCATGGAACACGAAATAGACCATCTGGGCAAAGGCCAGAGTGACCATGATGAAATAGATGCCGCGCGTGCGCAGCACCAGCAGGCCGGTGACCAGGGCGAAGGCCCCGCAAACTGCCATGGCGGCAGGCAGCGACCACCAAAGCGACACGGTTTCGACCCTGCCGGCAATCAGCGCCAGCACATACCCGGCGAGGCCGAAATAGGCGGCATGGCCGAAGCTGACCAGTCCGGTGTAGCCGACCAGCAGGTCGAGACTCATGGCGAAGATGGCCATGATCAGCACCTTGCTCAGCAGTTGGGTGTAGAAGGTGCTTTCGATGAAGGGAAACAGTGCCAGCAAGCCGATCACAAGCCATGGCAGCCAGCGTGAGAGGAGCGCGCGGTTCATCGTCAGCGCTGTCCGAAGAGGCCTTCCGGCCGCCAGATCAGCACCACCGCCATCAGCACATAGACGACCATGCCGGCCACCTCGGGCAGGAACACGGTGCCGAAGGTTTCGGCCAGGCCGATCATCAGCGAGGCGGCCATCGCCCCCTTGACCGAGCCGATGCCGCCGATGACGACCACCACGAAACAGATGATCAGCACCTGCCCGCCCATGTTGGGGAAGACCGACGACAGCGGGGCATTGATCATGCCGGCAAACGCTGCGAGCGCGATGCCAAGCGCAAACACCAGCGTGTACAGCATCTTGATGTCGATGCCCAGCGACTGCACCATCTCGCGGTTGCTGGCGCCGGCGCGGATCATCATACCCAGCCGCGTGCGCTGGATCAGGAAGTACAGGGCCACGGCCAGCACCAGGCAGACGCCGGAAATTGCCAGCCGGTAGACCGGGTAGGAAAGGGTATCCGTCAGCGGAATCGAGGCATTGAGCAACTCGGGCACGGGCACGCCATGCACGTCGTCGCCCCAGATGATGCTGCGCAGTTCTTCGAAGACCAGGATCAGGCCGTAGGTCAGCAACACCTGGTAGAGGTGGTCACGCGTGTAAAGGTGACGGAACAGCAGGCGCTCCAGGGCCATGCCAAGCACTACGGTAAGCGGCACGGCCAGCAGGATGGCGCCCGCCAGGCTGCCGGTCAGGCTCGCCAGTGACCAGGCCAGGTAGGCGCCGATCATGTAGAAGCTGCCGTGCGCCAGGTTGATGATGCCCATGATGCCGAACACCAGCGTCAGCCCGCTGGAAACGAGAAACAGCAGCAGGCCGTATTGCAGGCCGTTAAGCAGCTGGATCAGGAGGAAGGCTAAATCCATGGGGCGGAGTGGAGGCGAAAAGTCGGCGCTGGTGACACGGCGTGGCAGAGGCCGGCACGCGTCGGCGCGCCGGCCAGGACAAGAAAAGGGCGGCGCTCAGGCCGCCCTTGCGATCACCTCAGGCCTTGCAGCCGCGCGCCGGATCGGCGAGTGCCTTCCAGGCCACGCCCTGCGACTTGTTCTCCTTGCCGACCACTTTGCGCAGGTACATGTCCTGCACCGGGTTGTGCGCCTTGGAGAGCGTCCATTGACCGCGCGGGCTGTCGATCTTGGCCGCTTCCATGGCCTTGATCACGCCAGCCTTGTCGGCGACGTTGCCCTTGACCGCCTTGAGGCCGGCAATCAGCAGCTGGCCGGCGTCATAGCCCTGTACCGCATAGACGTCGGGCTGCAGCTTGTAGGTCTTGGCATAGCCGAGGCGGAAGGCCTTGTCTTTTTTGGTATCCAGACCGTCGGCATAATGCAGCGTGGTCTCGACGCCCTCGGCGGCATCGCCCACCGCATCCAGCACGCCGTCGGTGAGGAAGCCCGAGCCGTAAAGCGGAATCTTGCCCTTGAGGCCGGCGGCCTGGTAGTCCTTGAGGAACTTGGCGGCGCCGCCGCCGGCGAAGAAGGCCACCACGGCATCCGGCTTGATGCTGGCGATTTCCGTCAGCAGTGCCTGAAACTCGACCTGCGGGAACGGCGTGTACAGTTCCTTGACCAGCTTGCCGCCCTCTTTCTCAAAACCTTCCTTGAAGCCTTCCATCATCTCCTGGCCGGCGGCGTACTTCCAGGTGATGAATACGGCCGTCTTGTGGCCCTTGGCCTTGAGTACCTTGCCCAGGGCATGGGTAGTCTGCCAGTTGGAGAAGGAGGTACGGAAGAAGTTGGGCGCGCAGGCGGCACCCGTCATGGCACCGGCACCGCCATTGGGGTTGAGCCAGAGCGTGCCGGACTCCTTCAGCACCTTGGCCATGCCCATGACGACACCCGAGTGCACCGTGCCGATCACCACATCGACCTTGTCGCGCTGCACCAGCTTGTTGACATTCTCCGGCGCCTTCGCCGGGTTGGATTCGTCATCGACGGTGACGAACTCGACGGCGCGGCCGCCCAGCTTGCCGCCCTGCTCGTCGATCGCCAGCTTGAAGCCGTTGGTGATGGCAACGCCCAGCTGCGCGAACGTACCGGTATAGGGCAGCATCAATCCGATCTTGATCGGGCCCTGCTGCGCCAGCGCCGCGCCCGCCGGGAGCATGCTGCCGACAGCGGTGATGCCCGCGACGGCTGCCGTACCCTTGAGAAACCCGCGACGGTCGATCTGGTCCTTGTCGTTCTGGCTCATGTCTTCTCCTCCAAAGTTATGGGTCTTGCACCTGTTCCGGCCAATTCGAAACGCGCTTGACTATAGCAGCAAGTCCGGCGCGCGGCGTCATGGCGGGGCGCGGCAGCGGCCGCGTGATCTTGGAATTTTCCGGAACAGCGGCCGAGTATAGGAAGACGCAATCAAAACGCCGTCATGGCAGCGTCAAATTTTCGTCAAATCAGCGCCAGGCTAACGCGCGTTCCGCCCCCTGCGCGCGACTCTACCGCGATGGTCCAGCCCGCCTGTTCGCAGATGCGCTTGACGATCGCCAGGCCGAGGCCGAAGCCGTCGCCACCACGGCCGTCGCCGCGGCTGAAGCGCCGGAACATTTCGGGCACGCGTTCGGGCGCCATGCCGGGCCCGGTGTCGGTGATTTCGGCCGTGCCGCCCCGCGTGCGCAGGGTAACGGAGCCACGCTCGGTATAGCTGACGGCGTTCGCCAGCAGGTTGGAAAGCACTACCTGCAGGGCTCTTCGCGGCGCCCGCAACAGCACCGAATCCTCCGCCTCGACCACCAGCGCCAGCCCCTTCGCCTCGGCGCGCTCACGTACGGTCTCGGCGGCCTCCAGCACACACTCGCGCAGATCGACTTCGGCGCTTATGCCGTCGGCCTCCTCGCGCGCCATCAGCAGGAAGGCGTTGACCAGTTCGGCCAGCCGCGTCGTCGCGGCCGAGATCTTGAGGACGCGGCCGCGGGCCCTGGAGGAAAGCCCGGCGTCCTCAAGCATCAGCTCACAGGTGGTCAGTATCGCCGTCAGGGGCGTGCGCAGCTCATGGCTGACATCGGCGGTAAAGGCACGCTCGCGCTCCAGCAGGCGCACCGTGCGCTCGTGGTAGCCGTCGAAGGCGGCGGCGAGACCGGCCACTTCGCGTTCCGGGTAATAGGGTTCGAGCATTTCGTCGGAGGCGGTACCGCCAAGCTGCCGCACGCGCTCTGCCAGATCGACAATCTGGTGCGTCAGCCGCCCCGACAGCCAGAGCCCGATCAGCACCGTGACCAGCGTGGTGACTGCCGCGCCAGCCACCAGCACCCAGGTGAAGTGGCGGCTGCGTTCCTGGTGCAGAAACACCGAATAGGCAACGATGAAACTGATGCCGCCGATCTCGCGTACCTCGACTCGATACAGCTCGCCCCCGCTGCCGACGTCGTGAAAGCCCGGGCGCAGCGTGCTCAGTTCCCGTGGTAGCTGGGCACGTTCGCTGTCATCGAGGGCGATGAAGGCCTGGATCAGCCAGCTGGCGCGAAACCATTTGCGCAGCGACAGGGCCTCGGTATCCGGCCGCACCTGATACTGGTGCAGGGCACGATAGGGCGGCCCGTCAAAGCGGCCCTGCCGCTCGAACTGCTGCATCAGGCTTTCCATTTCATCCGACACGATCTGATCGATCAGCTGCAGCTCCTGCTGGCGATTGAGCAGGTGGATGGCTACCGCGTGGACCAGCACCAGCACCACCCCCGCCAGGGCGAAGGTGAAAGCGAACTTGAGACGAAGGCTATGCCGGACCGGCATTGCTCGGCGCGAAGCGATAGCCGATGCCGTGCACGGTTTCGATCGGCGCGTGCCCCCTGGCATCGGTCAGGGCACGCCGCAGCAGGTGCATATGGCTGCGCAGGGAATCGCTCTGTGGCTGAACGTCACCCCATAGCTCGCGTTCCAGCTCGGCGCGCGTAAACACGCGATGCGGCGCGGCGATAAGCATCTCCAGCAGGCGCAGACACTTGCGCGAAAGATGCACCGTGCGGCCTTCGACCGTGACCGACAGTGTCGACGGGTCGTACTCGATGGCATCGAAGCTCAGGCGCTGGTCGCAGACGCGACCATGGCGCCGGGCAACCAGCGCATGCAGGCGCGCCTCGACTTCGCGCAGGGCGAAGGGCTTTACCAGGTAATCGTCGGCGCCGCTGTCGAAGGCCGCCAGCTTGTCGTCGAGCATGTCGCGCGCGGTGAGGATCAGGATCGGCACATTCTGCTTGGCCTCGCGCCGCAGTTTGCGGCACAGGCACAGGCCATCAACCCCGGGCAGCCCGAGGTCGAGCACGATGGCATCAAAATCGCCGGCGACCGCCAGGTGCATGCCGGTGACGCCGTCCCGCGCCAGGTCGGCGACATTGCCGCGACCTTCGAGAAACTCGTAGAGGTTGCTGGCGATGTCGATATCGTCCTCGATGATCAGGACGCGCACGGCATTCCCCCGTCAGCCGATCAACGCAGCTTGAAACGCTGGATCTTTCCGGTGGCCGTCTTGGGCAGTTCCGCGACGAAATCGATCCAGCGCGGGTACTTGTAGGGTGCAAGCTTTTCCTTGACGTGGGCCTTCAGCGCGTCGGCCAGTGCGTCGGTCACCTCGATGCCCGCTTTCAGCACCACGTAGGCCTTGGGCTTGACCAGTTCGTCGGTGTCGGCATGGGCCACCACCGCGGCTTCAAGCACATCCGGATGCGTCATCAGCGCGGCCTCGACCTCGAACGGCGAGACATAAATGCCCGAGACCTTGAGCATGTCGTCGGAACGTCCGCAATACTGGTAATAGCCACCGTCGATCTCGATGTACTTGTCGCCGCTGCGGGTCCAGTCGCCCATGAAGGTATGGCGCGACTTCTCGCGGTTGTTCCAGTACAGCGCCGCCGCGCTCGGCCCCTTGATCTGCAGCTCGCCGATGTCGCCCTTGGCAACCACGCTGCCATCCTCGCCGATCAGCCGCACGTCATAGCCCGGCACCGGCTTGCCGGTGGTGCCGTAGCGCACTTCGCCGGCACGGTTGGAGAGGAAGATATGCAGCATCTCGGTCGAGCCGATGCCGTCGAGGATCTCCACGCCGAGGGTTTCCGTCCAGCGCTTGCCGATGTCGGCCGGCAAGGCCTCGCCCGCCGAGGTGCAGACGCGAAGATTCGACAGCTCACCGCGTTTGGGCATCTCCGGGCTGGCGAGGAGCGCCGCGTAGAGCGTCGGCACGCCATAGAAAATGGTCGGGTTATGCGTGCGCAGGCGCTGGAACACCGAGGCCGGTGTCGGCCGCTCACCCATCAGCACCGCGGTGGCGCCCACCGCCATGGGAAAGGTCAGACCGTTGCCGAGGCCATAGGCGAAGAACAGCTTGGCCGCCGAAAACACCAGGTCGCTCTCGCGAATGCCGAGCACGCCGACGCCGTAGAGCTCGGCGGTCTGGATCAGGTGCGAATGCAGGTGCACCGTGCCCTTCGGCGCGCCGGTGGAACCCGAGGAATACAGCCAGAAACAGAAGTCGTCGCAAGTGGTCTCGGCCGGCTCGAAGCGGGTTCCGGCCTTGGCCATCAACTCGCTCATCAACAGGCGGCCCTTGCCGTCCTTGCCCGAGACAATGATGTTCTTAAGCGTCAGGTGCTTGCCGACAATGCCCTCGAAGGCCGGCCACAGTGCCTCCGAAACCACCAGGGTGCGGGCGCGCGAATCGCCCAGCATGAAGTCGTAATCCTTGGCGGTCAGCAGCGTGTTGGCGGCGATCGGCACGATGCCGGCCTGGATGCTGCCGAGGAAGGCGGTGGGGAAATCGATGGTGTCAAGCAGGCAGAGCATGACGCGCTCTTCCTGCTGCATGCCGAGACCGCCGAGGACATTGCCGAAGCGATTGACCCGCTCCGCCAGCTCACCGTAGGTGGTGCTGCCGGCATCGTCGATGAAGGCCGGCTTGTCGGCCCGGCCCGCCGCGAGATTGCGCTGGATCAGGTCCCAGGCGGCGTTGTACTGGCGCGGGATGCGCACCCGTGGCGGCGATGTGCTGTGGTCGGCACTGCTCAGTTCCGGCATGTCGTTCTCCTCATCCGCTCTCTGGCGGTTGTGTGTTCGGGCCGGCAGGCGCGCCGGCATCGGGGTCTAAATGTACGCCTATCCTCCGAAAGCGGGAATCCCTGTCATGGCGCGGCCAAGAATCAAGGCATGCACGTCGTGGGTGCCTTCGTAAGTATTCACCACCTCCAGATTGACGACGTGGCGGATCACGCCGAATTCGTCGGAAATGCCGTTGCCGCCGAGCATGTCGCGCGCCATGCGGGCGATGTCGAGCGACTTGCCACAGGAGTTGCGCTTCATGATCGACGTGATCTCCACTGCCGCCGTGCCCTCGTCCTTCATGCGGCCCAGGCGCAGGCAGCCCTGCAGGCCCAGGGTGATCTCGGTCTGCATGTTGGCGAGCTTCAACTGGATCAGCTGGTTGGCGGCCAGCGGCCGGCCGAACTGCTTGCGGTCCAGCGTGTACTGGCGCGCAGCGTGCCAGCAGAACTCGGCCGCGCCCAGTGCGCCCCAGGCGATGCCGTAGCGGGCGGAATTCAGGCAGGTAAACGGGCCCTTGAGGCCGCGCACTTCCGGGAAGGCGTTTTCTTCCGGGCAGAACACCTCGTCCATGACGATCTCGCCAGTGATCGAGGCGCGCAGGCCCACCTTGCCGTGGATCGCCGGCGCGGAGAGACCCTTCCAGCCCTTTTCGAGCACGAAGCCGCGAATCTGGCCGCCGTCGTCCTTGGCCCAGACCACGAACACATCGGCGATCGGGCTGTTGGTGATCCACATCTTGGAACCGGAGATGCTGTAGCCGCCATCGACAGCGCGGGCACGGGTGACCATGCTGCCCGGATCGGAACCGTGGTTCGGCTCGGTCAGGCCGAAACAGCCGATCAGCTCGCCGGTGGCCAGCCTGGGCAGGTACTTCTGCTTGGTCGCTTCATTGCCGAACTCGTTGATCGGCACCATCACCAGCGATGACTGCACGCTCATCATCGAGCGGTAGCCGGAATCGACGCGCTCGATCTCGCGCGCGGCCAAGCCGTAGCAGACGTAGTTGAGCCCGGCGCCGCCATAGGCTTCGGGAATGGTGGTGCCGAGCAGTCCCAGCTCACCCATCTCGCGAAAGATCGCGGGGTCTGTCTGCTCGTTGCGGAAAGCTTCCAGCACGCGCGGCGCCAGCTTGTCCTGGGCATAGGCGGCAGCGGCATCGCGCACCATGCGCTCTTCCTCGGTGAGTTGCTGATCGAGCAGCAGCGGGTCTTCCCAGTTGAAACTTGCCTTGCCTGCCATGGTGTTTCCTTCCTGTTCAGTAGATAGTCATACCGCCGTCGGCGGCAAGAATTTGGCCCGTGACGTAAGCCGAGGCATCCGAGGCGAAGAAGATGAACACCGGCGCGATCTCCTCTGGCTCGGCCCAGCGACCCAGGGGGATGCGGTCGAGGTACTTGTCCTTGAACTTCTCGTCGGTGCGGATCACTTCGGTCATCGGCGTCGCGGCGCCCGGGGCGATGGCATTGGCGGTGATGTTATAGCGCGCCAGTTCCTTCGCCGTGCTCTTGGTCATGCCAAGTATGCCGGCCTTTGCCGCGCTGTAGTTGATCTGGCCGATGGTGCCGAGCACGCCGGCGGCCGAGGTGACGTAGATGATGCGCCCGTACTTGCGCTCGATCATGCCGCCGACCACCGCCTGCAGGCAGTTGAAAGCGCCGGTGAGATGCACGCCGACCACCTGGTCCCACTGCGCCGCGGTCATCTTGTGCAGCATGGCGGTGCGGGTGATGCCGGCGTTGTTCACCAGGATGTCGATGCGACCCCACTCGGCATTCACCTTGGCCGCCATGGCCTCGACCTGCTCGCGATTCGAGACGTCGCAGGCGACGCCGATCGCCGTGCCGCCAGCGCCGACTATTGCGGCAGCGGTTTGCGCCGCTGCCTCGCCGTTCATGTCGACTACGGCCACCTTGGCGCCCTCGCGGGCGTAGGCTGCCGCCACTGAGGCGCCGATACCCTGACCGGCGCCGGTGACGATCGCCACCCTGTCTTTAAGCTGCATGTCAGGTTTTCGGCTTGGCCATCACCTGCTCGGCGAACTTGTCGTCGAACAGCGCGCCTTCGGCCACCAGCTGGCGGAACTTGATGAAGTCGATGACGTCCTTGCCGGTCGGCTTCTTCGCGTCAAAGGCATTGAAGCCGAGCCAGGCTTCGTGGTTCATGTTGGCCGCCAGCCAATGACGGTTCGGCAGCTTCATCTGGTCCCAGAAGAACTTCTTCTTGCCGCGGATGCCGTCGATGGAGTTGATCAGGCAGTTCGGGAACAGGTTGGCGAACTTCCACACCAGGCGATTGACTTCGGCGTCGAGCAGTTCGAAGTCGGTCTTGCACTCGGCCATCAGCGCCTTGGCGGCGGCCACCTTGTCTGCCGCGATGGGCTCGCCATAGACGATCTCGCCGTCATCGACGTAAGTGTCGGTGCGCACCAGCGGATTGCGCACCCACTGGCCGTCCTTCTTCAGCACCGGCACGGCCTTGGTGACCAGACCCTTTGACTTCATCTTGTAGGCGCTCCAGGTCTCGCAGGAGATGCAGTTGTACATCGCATCTTCCATCGACAGGAACCAGGGCAGGAAGTCGGTCGAACCGCCGACCGGCGCCGAACCGTGCTTGGGGCCGGCCTGGCCGAACACGGCGAGGTCGGAGGTCACCGTGATGTCGGTGGCCATGCCGATTTCCTGTCCGCCGGCGACGCGCATGCCATTGACGCGGCAGATGACGGGCTTCTTGCAGTTGAGGATGCCGTCCACCATGGCGTTGAACAAGTCCATGTACTCGCCGTACTCGTTGGGACGCTTGGAGTAGTAGGAGGCGTACTCGGCGGTGTTGCCGCCGGTGCAGAAGGCCTTGTCGCCGACGGCGGTGAATACGGCGGCGACGATCTTGCGGTCGCTTGACGCGCGCTGCATGCCGGCGATCACGCCCTTCACCATGTCGGTGGTGTAGGAGTTGTACTGGGTCGGATTGTTGAGCCAGATCCAGGCCGAATACAGGCCGGGCACCGCGGCGCCCTTGTCGTCGATCACCGGGCGCTCTTCATAGATCACCGTCGGCGCATCACTGGCCGCTGCGCCACCGAAGTGGCTGTTGTCGATCAGTTGGTGGTCCTTGAGGTCGTTTTCCCTGCGTAGCCATTCCAAAGCCATGTTGTTTCTCCTCTGTGAATTCGTGGTTGAGCGTTGTCAGAAATCGGGGGTCAGGATCACGCGGCGCTTGAGCTTGCCGTGGTGGGCCTCGTCGAAGACCTGCTCGATCTGGCTCATCGGCCGCGTCTCGACAAAGTTGGCGAGGTTGATGCGCCCGTCGAGGCACATCTCCAGCACCTGCGGATAGAACTCCGGCGGGCAGCCCCAGGTGCCGATCAGTTCGGCATCGAAAGCCATCAGCTTGGACAGCATGTAGCTGGTCTCGTCGGTGCCGTAGCCCACCACCATCAGCATGCCGGTGAAGGACAGCAGCGACAGCGCCAGTTCCTGGCCGGGCTTGGTGCCGGTGACCTCGAAGATCTTCCACCCGTAATTCGAGGGGATACCCTTCTCCTTGCAATACGCCTTGAACAGCTCCTTCACTTCCTTGGCTGTCTTGCCCTTCGGATTGATGGTGAAGTCGGCGCCGTAGCCCTTCATGAACTCCAGCTTCTCTTCGTTGATGTCGATGCCGATCACCGTGCCCGCGCCCATGCCCTTGGCCACCTGGGTCATGAAGCTGCCGACGCCGCCCGCGGCGCCGATAACGATGACGCGGTCGCCGGGAGCGAGCCGCGCGCGACGTGCCGCCTGGTAGGGCGTGGTCACCGCGTCCGCGATCACCGAGAGATGTTCCAGCGGCACGTTGCCGCGATTGCCGACGACGCACAGGTCAGCGGCCGGCACCGGAATGTGGCTGGAGTAGCCGCCATAGATGCCCATCGAATTGCCGGGCATTTTCTGCGCCAGGCAGCGATTGCCGCGGCCGGTCTTGCACAGTTCGCACTTGTTGCAGGGGAGCACGGCGGGAATGATGACTTCCTTGCCGATGTAACTCGCCTCGCCAGCCACGACCACGCCCGAAATCTCGTGGCCGAGCGACAGCGGAGGCGGATGGTCGGTGCGCACGCCCATGTAGAAGTAGGACAGGTCGGTGTGGCAGACGCCGCAACCCTTGACCTCGACCAGGACTTCACCCGGTTGCAGCGTCGGCACGGGGATTTCGGTCTTGGTCAGCGTCCCCGGTACGGTCATCTGCCAGGTCTTGATGGTGCTTGGGATCATCATGTCTCCTATTTGTTCTTCCAGACGGGTTTGCGCTTTTCCATGAAGCTGTTCAGGCCTTCCACCGCATCCTCGGTACCCATCAGCTCGTGCAGGTAGTGGTGCTCGACGTGGTGCAGGGCTTCGTAGAAGGGCCGGTTGGCGGCTTCCTTGACGGCCTTCTTGGTGTGCAGCAGGGCCACACGCGACAGCGTGGTGAATTGTTCGAGGTACTTGCCGGCATCGGCGGCGAAGTTCTCCGCCGCGAACACTGCATTGACCATGCCGATGCGGTGGGCTTCCTTGGCGTCGATGATGCCGCCGCCGAGCAGCAACTCCATCACCTTGGTCATCGGCACCTGGCGCGGCAGCAAGATCGCGGCGATCGGCGGGAACACGCCGAGCTTGATCTCGGGCTGGCCGAACTTGGCCTTTTCCGAGGCCAGCACCATGTCGCAGGCGATCGCCAGCTCGCAGCCGCCGCCCAGCGCCGGGCCGTTGACCACGGCCACGGTCGGTATCGGCACCAGCATCAGGCGCTTCAACAGGCCGTGGAAGACGTCGATCATTTTCACCACCTTGTCCGGCGTGTGGTCCATCACATCCACGCCCGAGGAGAAAGTCTTGTCACCATTGCCGCTGATCACCAGCACCTTGGCGGTCTTGTTCGCCATCGCCATGTCCAGCGCCGTGTTCATCTCCTCCATGGTGGCGATGTCGAGCACGTTGTACGGCGGGCGGTTGATCGCGATGCGCAGCACATCGCCCTGCTCCTCGCAGGTTACAAATTTGAAATCGGCCATGTTCAGTGCGTCTCCTGTTCGTTGGCGGCCAACGCGCACTCGGCGCGACGTCCTCCGGGTGTGGCTTCAATGCGGTAGGGACAAACAGTTTCGCAGTCGGCACAGCAGACTTCGCCCGAAGCGCTGATGTGCCACAGGTCGGCGCCGCACAGCGTGCAGCGGCAGCGCGCCTCGGCCTTGGCGACGGACGGCAGCGGACGCGCCGTATAGAAGTCGATCACGGTGCCCATCAGAAGAGATCGTCCATTTCATCGGCACCGACGCCCGGCGGCATGCTGCCGTGCTGCTGCATGTAGGCCTGCACCAGCTGGTTCTCGCGCTGGCTGAAGAAGGGCGCCTCCTCGACCGTGAAGTAGGGCGCGATCTCGGCCTTGTCGAGCATGGCTTCCAGCCCCTCGCGCAGGTTCTCGACGCCCTTGATCGCCAGCACCTTCTTGTCCTTGTCCAGCAGCTGGTACACGCCGGATTCGGTGGTGACCCTGGCCACGGTGTCGGCGTCCAGCCCCAGCCAGGACTCGGGCGGCAGCGGCGCATCGACGATGGTCGGCGCCAGGTTGCACTTCATGCAGCGCGCCGCCTCGGCACGCGCCGTGGCGTCGTCGAAGCCCAGCTCGACCTCGTCCCAGTTGGCGCGCTTTTCCGGCGCCAGCATGATGGGATGGAACTTGCGAATCTTGTTGAAGCCCTCGTCGCGGCCGATGCGCGGATCGGTTTCCCAGCCGTCGGGCAGCAGCTTTTCCTCGATGTCGCCATCGCCGCCCAGCAGCTTGTCCATGGCGCCGGCCGCGATGCGGCCCTGGGCGATGGATTCGATCAGGGTCGAGGGGCCAAGCACCGCATCGCCGCCGGCATAGACCTTGGGCCGGCTGGTCAGCATGGAATCGGCACGGACGATGATGCGGCCCTTCTTGTCGGTCTCGACGCCGAAGCCTTCGAACTTCTTCGGGTGCTGGCCAACCGCGGCGACCACCAGGTCCACGCCCTCGGTCACTTCCACGCCGGTATCCATCGGGCGGCGACGGCCCGAGGCGTCAGGCTCGCCCAGTTCCATTTTTGAATACGTAATGTTCAGGCGATGGCCGTTGTTGGCCGCCTCGATTTTCTTCGGCGCCAGCAGGTAGCGGATATTCACGCCCTCCTCCACGCAGCCGTCGAATTCCTCGTCGCGCGCCGGCATTTCCTCGCGGGTGCGGCGATACACCATGTCCACCGCTGCCCCATAACGCACCGAAGAACGCGCGTTGTCCGTGGCGACGTTGCCGCCGCCGATCACGGCCACCTTCTTGCCGACCTGGATGCCGTCGGGCGTATTCACCAGGCCCATGGTCGCGGCGCGCAGATAGGTCGGGCTGTCGATCACGCCGGCAAGGTCGTCGCCCGGAATGCCCAGCGAGTCGCCGCCCTGGCAGCCAATGCCGATGAACGCCGCCTCGAAACCCTGGCTGAACAGCTCGTCCATGTTCTCGATGCGCGTGTCGTACTGGAACTTGACGCCGAGTTTCTCGACCTCGCCGACTTCGCGGTCGATCACCTCGCCGGGAACGCGGTAGGAAGGAATGCCGTAGCGCGCCATGCCGCCGGAGGACGGCTGGGCGTCGAACACGGTGACGGCGTGGCCCTTCTTCGCCAGGTACCAGGCCACGGTCAGGCCGGCCGGGCCGGCGCCGATCACGGCCGCCTTCCTGCCGGTGGGCGGCAACTGCTTCGAATACTGGCGCCAGATGCCGGTGTCGTTGTCATCTGCAACACGCTTCAGGGTGCGGATCGACAGCGGATCGTCGAGCTTGCCGCGGCGACAGGCCGCTTCGCACATGGCAAAGCAGGCGCGGCCGACAATGCCCGGGAAGGGCAACTTCTCACGCACGACGGCGATGGCCTCGCCGTACTTGCCCTCGGCGGCGAGTTGAACGTAACGGGGCACATCGATGCCTGCCGGGCAGGCACTCTTGCACGGCACCATCGACTCTTCGCGTTTCGCCGGGTCGAGGGTACGGTCGGTAAGTGCGCCTGTCGGGCACACAGTGACGCAGGCCTGGCAGAACTTGCAGCCCGAGTCGACGAGCGTTTCAGCGATGGTGCCGACGTAGGTGCGCTTGCCCTGCGGCGTCTCGACTTCCTTGACCTCCAGGCAGCCGACGCCGCGGATGTCGTTGCAGGCGGTCAGGCATCGACGGCAGTCGATGCACAGGTTGTAGTCGCGATCGAAGAAGGGCTCGTCCTTGATCACCGGCAGGCTGGCCGGCTTGTAACCCGGCGTGGTGCCGGGGATGCCTACGAAATCGGCAATCTTGCGCAGTTCGCAGGTCGGGAAGATGTCACAGCAGCGCGTCTCCGGCGGGTTGCCGAAGGAGCAGGTGGTGCGCGAACAGCCGTCACGCTGCGGGCAGGTCAGGCAGACATGGGGATGCGGGCCGAGGATCTTGGCCAGGCTCTCCTGGCGCGACTTGAAGATCTTTTCCGACTTGGTGGTCACGCGCATGCCGTCGACCACGGTGGTCGAACAGGCCTTGCGCATGCCCGGCTCGCCTTCGAGCTCAATCATGCACAGATTGCAGCCGGCACCGCCGGCGCCGCGTTGCATGGCAGGCGGCAGGTCGGGATGGGCGCACAGGGCCGGGATGTAGATGCCGGCGTTGGTCGCGGCATTGAGCACGGAAGCACCCGCCGGCACCTCGATCTTGTTGCAGTCGATGTGGATGCAAACGGTTTCGCCGAACTCGCCCATGTCCTTGGGCCGGGCGGCCTTCCACCACTTGATTTCCTGAACCGCGTTCATGCTCGCCTCCTATGTCGCCGTAGCGCCAGCGCCGACTTTTCTAATTGCCGGCTCGATAACCCGGGTAATACGCACCGCGGCAGGCGCCTGCCCTCACCGCAGCGATGAAACTCTTCATGTCATGCACCGGCTGGCTGAACTCCGTGGCGCAGCGTCCCACCGCAAGCGTCTTGTGGCAATCGCTGCCGCCCAGCGTCGGCAGGCCCAGGTGGGACGAAGCGCTGATCGCCAGGTCATTGTCGCCATCCGCATTGACACCGTTGTGCGACTCCACGGCGGCAATGTGCTTCACGTCCAGCAGGCCTTCCATCAGGCTGGCCAGCCCCACGTTGCGGAAGGGATGGGCCGGGGCGCAAATGCCGCCAAGGCTGTTGATCCGTTCGATGACCTCCTCCATCGGCAGGTAGCTGTCGCGCCCCCAGATGTTCCAGCCGTCGTCTTCCACCCCGTAGGCCAGCAGGTGACCCCGGTCCGTCGCGATCTCCACCCCGCGCAGGATCAGGAAGCCCTCGTCGCGGCCAACCTGCTCCACCGGCAGCGAGGCCTCGTAGGAATAGTGCTCGGTGATCACTGCTCCGTCGAGGCCCAGCGCCTTGGCGCGGCGTATCAGGTCCAGCGGTTCGAGCCAGTTGTCGTACGAATACTTCGTATGACAGTGGGTGTCGATCCACATGGGCGAGCGCCGCGCCTGAGTGAATCAGGGCAATTCGTATTCGAGGTTGATGCGCTTGGACGGCACGAACTTGTTGCGCGAGAAGAATTTCTCCAGCGCGAAGTCGTCCCAGTTCACCAGCGTATAGACCTTCTTCACGCCGGCGGCCTTCATGTTCATCATGAACTGGTCGAGCATCTCGGCGGCGACGCCGAAGTGGCGCTGGTCCGGATGCACGCCGATCGTATCGATGGTCGCCGTGCCGTCGGCGATGCCGAACTCGCCAAAAAATACGTAGCCCATGACGAAGCCGACCACCTTGCCGTCGATTTCACAAACGATGGACGTATTGATGTTGGCTGCACGGTTGAGAATGCCGGCAATCTTGCGCTCGTAATATTCCTGGCGCGATTCGCCGCTGGCAAGGGCATCGATGGCAACGATGGCATCCAGGTCGCTCTGGCGCAACACGCGCATGACTCTTTTTTGATCAGGCATTTGATTCCTCCTATTTGGTAAGGGCGACGCCGGTGGCGCGCCTAATCCTCGAACAATTCGTCTTCGTTGCCGGCGTCGGCCTTCTTGCGAACATAGACCGTGCCGTAGCTGAAACCCATTTCCTGCCCCGCATCGAAGCAGGTATTGCAGCCCTCGCCTTCGGCCTTGAACTCCTCGACATGGACTTCGAAGCCCATCGCCTTGTAGTTCCTGACGATCTCCGACAGGCGCGGCTCGCCGATGGTGGTCTGCCGTTTCCAGCCGTCGCGCAGCAATGCGTCTTCGGGGCTGACCGCCTTGGCCTGAGCAATCGGGATGACACGCTTGGTGGCTGCCATGGAAATCACTCCGGTCACCACGAATGCTTGATCGCGCCCGGCGTGCACGCCGTCATGCAGGGCAGGCTGGTATAGCCGGCCGAGGGCTTGCAGTCGGCGCAGTCATAGGCCAGGGTGCGGCAGTTGGGCTTCTTCACCCAGGTCACCTCGTCGTCGTAGTCGTCGGTGATGGTCTCGAACATCTGCTTCGGGCAGGCGGTCAGGCAGGCGCGATCCGCCGTGCAGCCGATGCACTTGTCCGTGTCGATGCTGATGTAGTACTCGCCCGAGCCGTCCTTGTATCCGTAGTTGGCGATCATGTGTGTCCCCTTGGTTATGGTGCCGGTATCCTGAGCTGCGGCCGGCGAGCACCGGCCGCAAGCGGATATTAAGCCGCCTTCTTCGACTGCAGCGTGTAGCCGAACAGGGCCGCACCGAGGGCACCGGCGATCTGGCTGTCGATCTTGGTGTCCATGGCCTGGATGCCCAGCAGCTTCTCGATGCGCTTGACCACGCCCGGGTTCTTGGCGATGCCGCCGGTGATGAAGAAGCCCTCCTCCACACCGATGCGCTCGAGCAGGGAAACCACGCGCTCGGCCATGGCCTGGCAGTAGGCCGCGATCACCTTGTTCTTGGTGTAGCCGGCCTTGAGCAGACCCAGCGCCTCGGACTTGGCAAACACCACGCAGACCGAAGACACGGCCTCGACATCGGCGTCGATGTCGAAGGAACGCGGGCCCAGTTCGGCAATCGGAATCTGCATCAGGTCGGAGATGACTTCCATGCCGCGGCCGGTACCGGCGGCGCACTTGTCGTTCATCAGGAAGTTGGTGACCTTGCCCTTTTCGTCGCAGTGGATGGCCTTGCAGTCCTGGCCGCCCATATCGAGGATGGTGCGTACCTTGTTGCCGCCCATGTAATTGGCGCCGCGGGCATGGCAGGCAATCTCGGTAATGGCCTTGTGGGCGAAGGGCACGTTGACGCGGCCGTAGCCAGTGCCGACGACGAAGTGGATGTCCTCCAGCTTCATGCCGCACTTGTCCATCACGCCCTGCAGCGCGTTCTTGGCGGAGTCCGGCGAGTTGTTGCCGGTGCGCATGCTGTTGTAGCCATAGAGTTCGCCATCCACCACCAGCACGGCCTGCGAGGACACGGAACCGACGTCGATGCCGCAGGTGATGATCTTGGCGCTCTTCCAGTCCTTGGTCTCGTCGACCCAGACGTTCTCCTGCCAGCGCCAGAATTCCTTCTTCTCGGGGAGCGTATCGGCTTTCACTTCTGCATTCATGTTCTCTCTCCTCTTGGGGATCAGTGCTGACGTTCGGCGGCGATCAGGGCGCAACCCAGCGCGCTGATGTACTCGGGCATGTCGGGCAGGGACACGGCATCCACGCCCATCGCGGTCTTCAGCGACTGGACGAAGCCGGCGTTGTGCGCCATGCCGCCGATCAGGACCACTTCGCCGTCGATGCCGACGCGACGCACCATGGCGCAGACGCGGCTGGCGACGGCGTCGAGCACCGCCTTGGCGATGTCGTTCTTCGGCGTCGAGGAATGGATCAGGGACACCACTTCCGATTCGGCGAACACCGTGCATTGCGCATTCATCGGGATCGACTTGTCCGACTTCAGGCTGGCGTCGCCGAACTCCTTCAGCGTCATCTGCAGGGCGCGGCTCATCGCCTCGGCGAACGATCCGGCGCCGGCGGCGCACTTCTCGTTGCCGGCGAAGTCGACCGCCTTGCCGTCGGCGTCGGTCTTCATGCCGCGACCTTCCTCGGCACCCACGTCAACCACCGTGCGCGCCATCGGGAACATGAAGCTCGCGCCCTTGGCACCGGCGGTCATCTCGGTGATGCCTTCGGTGGCGAAGGCCACCTGCTTGCGCCCGGCGCCGGTGGCGAACACCACCTTGACATCGTCGCGCTTGAGGCCGGCGGCTTCCAGCGCCTCGTTGTAAGCCTTGTCGGCCGCCACATCCTGGTCCAGGTCGCCCGGCATCATGATGTGGGTCTTCTTGACGCCGTACTTCAGCTGCGGCGCGCCATCCACCTTCAGTTCCTCGACCAGCACCACCTTGATGCTGCGCGAGCCCATGTCAATTCCAGCGGTAATCATTCGTGATTCCTCCTGTTGGTTCTGTTATCAGGCGGCCTGGCGACGCAGACCAAGCTGTTCCATGAAGGCGTCGACGCGGGCCTGGGTGCGCACTTCGTCGAACTCGCGCTCGTCGCCCATGTTGCCTTCAAAGGTCATGATCGGCACGCCGGCCTTGGCGATGCCGCCACGGTTCTCCATGATGCCCATCGAGAGGCCTTCGCAGCCGCGGTTGAGGTGCAGCATCACGCCATCGACCTGCCATTCCCTGACGATGCGCAGCATCATTTCGGTCTTCAGGCGCGGATCGAAGAAGTGCTGCCACTGCGGCTTGGAGAGGTTCCAGTCGGCGTAGAGGCGGGCAATCTGCTCGCGGGTGTTCATCTCGATGCCCTTTTCCCAGGGCAGGCTGCGACCACCCCAGCTGCCGTCCGGCTTGTCTTCCCAGATGCCTTCGAGGGCGAAGGTGTAGAGCGAGCCGATCGACACCGCACCGTAAGTTTCCAGGTAACGGAAGATCTTGAGGAAGGACCAGGGCGGCTGCGTGTCGGACATCATGCGCGCCTTTTCGTTGGGCACGGCGGCGATGCCGCGGGCGACGCGATCCTTCACCTCCTCGTAGAGCTCGTCGTAGAAGTCGGCGCACCATTGCGATGACTTCGACAGCGTCGCCAGCACGTAGAGCGAGTACATGGTCTTCTCGTCCAGCGGCGCCGGCTTTACCTTGTTCAGGGCGCAAATGTCGGCCCAGCGGCTGGTCGAACGCATTTCGTTCTTCACCGCCTTGAGGAACTTCTCGTCGTCGAACTTGCGGCCGGTGCTCTTCTCGAGGAACTCGATGCCGTCCAGCAGCTGATTGGTGACGTAGTCGAGGCGGTCCTTGTTCATGTCCTTGTAGGGGCCGACGCCGACATCGACGTAGAACTGCGGCACCTGCTCGACCTTGGCGACGTGCTGGTACCACTTCGAGTGCGAGCAGCAGATCTGGGTCTGGAAGATGAAGTCGGGCTTGGGAAACTTGCCGCCGTAGAGGTACTTGTCGAGGTGCATGCCACCCCAGTAGATGCGCATGTAGGAACACAGGTCGCGGGCGAAGCCGACGGATTCGGCGGCGTCCATGCACTCCTTGGCAAACTTGCGGTCATGCGCCACGGCCGCCGCGTAGGGCTCGCCGGTCAGCGAATAGACGTCGTCGCCGAGGCCGGCGGGAACCGCATCCAGCGCCCAGGCGGAGCCGGACCAGCGCAGGCCGCCGTTTTCCTTGGCTCGCGCATAGTTCTGGTAGTACTGCTCGCGCAGCTGCTTGGCCTTGCCCCACAGCTTGAGGGACTCGGTCGGGTAAATGTTCGGTGCACTCATCTGTCTCTCCCTGCAGGTCAGAACAGCTCTTCTTCGCTCAGCGTCT